>WNFR01002504.1_pt1 | contig 19116 bp, 18 predicted proteins | sample 5400221 | NCBI WGS metagenome assembly WNFR01 (sample SAMN13153357, study PRJNA577476) | soil metagenome | isolation source: 40 cm soil under Madrone tree | place: USA:California | collected 2016-06-14 | reverse complement strand
CCGCACCGTTTCACCCTTGCCGGTCCCGTGAGGGACTTGGGCGGTCTGCTCTCTGTTGCACTTTCCGTGGGCTCGCGCCCCCCAGGCGTTACCTGGCACCCGATCCGCCGGAGCCCGGACTTTCCTCCACCCGCGCCATGGCTGGCAACAGGCAGCGACTGCCCGGCCGACTCTCGCGGAGCACGATACGGCCGCGTGCGCCGAAGTCAAATCCTGGCCGCTTTTTTCCTGGCTAGGGCATTTCCTCGTCTTCGGACACGGTGCCGCGGCCGCCCGATCCGGACGCGCCGCGCGTAGCCAGCGCGTACGCCGCGGCACGGGTGGCCCCGGTCAGCTGCGCGGCGATCGCCGCGACTCTGCCGGGCGGCAGGTCCTGCGCGAGCAGCTCCACGGTGCGGCGTAACAGCTGCCCATCGACGCCGGCTGTGGGCGCGGTGGCGCCGTGCACCACGACGGTGATCTCGCCGCGCTGGAAGTTCTCCTCGGCCTGCGCGCGCGCCAGCAGCTGCTGCAGCGTGCCGCGGTAAATGGTCTCGTGCGCCTTGGTGAGCTCGCGCGCCACGGCCGCCGGGCGCCCGGCGCCGAACTCCGCCGCCATATCGGCGAGGGTCCTGAGGATGCGGTGAGGCGCTTCGAAGAACACCAGCGTGCGTGGCTCGTGCGCCAGAGCGGCGAGCGCGGTACGCCGCTCGCGCTCGCGCGACGGCAGGAAGCCCTCGAAGCAGAAGCGGTCGGTCGGCAGCCCCGCGACCGCGAGCGCGCTGGTGATCGCCGACGGCCCGGGAATGGCGTGCACCTCAAAGCCCGCCCGCGCGGCACGCTGCACCAGCTCCAATCCCGGATCGGACAGGAGCGGGGTACCCGCATCGCTCACCAGCGCGATGGTCTCACCCGCCGCGAGTCGGGCGAGGAGCTCCGGCGTGCGCTGCGACTCGTTGTGCTCGTGCAGCGACACCAGGGGCTTGGCGATGCCGATGGCCCTGAGAAGCACGCGGGTGTGACGCGTGTCCTCGGCGGCAATCACGTCGGCACTGCTCAGCGCCTCGCGCGCACGCGCGCTCAGGTCCGCGAGGTTGCCGATCGGCGTGGCTACGACTTGCAGCCGCCCGTGCGTCCTGGCCACTATAATCCCCGCCTCATGCCGCCTGGATCCGCGGTGTCACTGCCGTGCATCCTGCGCGCCAACGACAGGCCCACCAACCGATGCTGCTGGTACGCTCGATCATTCGCTTCGTGCTCGTTGCGGCGGCCGCGCTGGCCCTGAGCGCCTGTCCGAGCCTCACCGAGCGCGCCGGGCTGCCGCCCTCCCTCGAGCGCGCCGAGGCACTGGAGCGCGCGGGCGATGCCGCGGGCGCGGCGCGTGTTTACGAGGATCTGGCGGGCCAGAACAGCGGTGCGGAGCGCAACGCGCTGCTGTTGCGCGCCGCGCGCGGCTACCTTGCGGCCCACCATGCGCAGGACGCGGCGCGCGTTCTGGCGATGCCCGAAGGTCCGCTGTCCGCGGAGCAGAGCAACGAGCGTGCGCTCTCCAACGTGGAGCTCGCAATCGAGCGCGGCCAGGGCAAAGAGGCGTGGCAGCAGCTGAGTGCGATCCTCGAGCCTCGCGGCGCTGCGCAGGCGGCACGTTATCGCGAACTGCAGGCGCGCGCGGCGCTCGCGAGCGGCCGCCCGGAGGGCGGGCTCGTCGGCGCAGCGCCGGCGGAGGAGGTCGGGCCGCACATCGCGCTGTTGCTGCCGATCACCGGCCGCGCGGCGGGCGCTGCCATCAGCGTGCGCGATGGTTTCATGACGGCGTATTACCAGGCCCCGGCGGATGAGCGACCGCGGGTGCGCGTCTACGACACCGGCACGCACAGCGTGGCGGAGGCGCTGGCGCAGGCGGCCCGACAGGGCGCCGACTTCATCGTCGGACCGCTGACGCGCGAAGAGGTGGCCGCGGCGGCGGAGTTTTCCGCGGCCCGTGCGCCGCTGCTGGCGCTGAACTTCCTGCCCGCGGAACAGCCGGCGCCGGCGCAGTTCTATCAGTACGCGCTGTCGCCCGAGGACGAGGCGCGCCTCGCGGCGCGGCGCATACTGGACGATCATCACCGCCGCGGAGTCGCGCTGGTGCCGGCGGGCGCCTGGGGCGATCGGGTGCTGGCCGCTTTCAAACAGGAGCTGCAAGGCGGCGGGGGCGAGCTCCTCGGCACCGCAGCCATCGATGCGTCGCGCACCGACTACTCCGGCTCGATCACCGAGGTGCTGCGCATCAGCGACAGCACGGCCCGCCACCGGCGCCTGGAGTCCGCACTGGGTACCAAGCTGCAGTTCGAGCCGCGGCGTCGCGGCGACATCGAGTTCATCTTCGCTGCGGCACCGGCCAACACCGAGCGCCTGCTGCGGCCGCAGCTGCGCTTTCATTACGCCGGCGACCTTCCCACCTACGCGACCTCCGATGCTTTCGAACCGGACGTGCGCGCCAACCAGGATCTCGACGGTCTGATGTTTCCCGACATGCCGTGGATACTGGGCGGGGATCTTGCGGATGCCGTGCGCAGTGCTACCCGCGAGGCCTGGCCCAGCGGCGGCCCGCACCGCGGCCGGTTGTTCGCGTTCGGCTTCGATGCGTTTCGCCTGGCGCAGGCGCTGCGCCGTCGCGGCGCCATGAGCAACATCAGCCTCGAGGGCCTGACCGGCCGCCTGAGTCTCGATCCCGAGCGGCACGTGCGCCGCGAGATGGGCTGGGCGCAGCTGCACAACGGCGAGCTGCGGTTGTTACCGGCGGCGGCGCCATGATTCGATCTAACACATAACACCTGACAGCCAGCAGCTGATCCGGCCACGGATGCTCACCGCGCGACAGCAAAGCGGACGACGCGCCGAAGAGCTGGCCGCCGAATTCCTGCGCGCCCAGGGCTTCGAGATCCTGCAACGCAACTACCTGCGCCGGCTCGGCGAGCTCGACCTCGTCGCGCGGCGCACGGATCTGCTGGTGATCGCCGAGGTGCGCACCCGCTCGAGCGCCGCCTACGGCGGCGCGGCGGCGAGCGTCGACCGGCGCAAACAGCAGCGCATCACACGCGCCGCCAACCAGCTCCTGCAGCAGCGTGCGGACCTCGCGCGGCTGCCGGTGCGATTCGACGTCATCGTGGTGTGGGATCCGCACGGCGCCGCGCCGCGCATCGAGTGGATTGAGCACGCGTTCGAGGCCTCATGAGCGCCGCACAGCCGAAGCTTTCAGTGAGCCACTGTATAAAGTTCGTCCGGGCAAACCGCTGATTGCTAACAGTGAATGCACCGTAGGGCTTTCCCGACACTGTGGTTTTCCACATAAGTCTTTGTGAATGCGACGAATTTCTCACTATTTGAATTGACATAGCTCGCCCCCGATTCCTATAGTGGCGCCCGGTGGGAGAAAGTGGGGGTAAATGGGCGAGCTTTCGCCCCATGGGTCATGTTTCGCGGTGCAACAAAGATCACCCTGGACGACAAGGGGCGGATGGTCATGCCCAACCGCTACCGGGAGCAGATCACCGAGCTCGCCCAGGGGAAATTGGTCGTCACCGTCGATAAGGATCAGTGCCTCCTCATTTATCCCCTGCCCGAATGGGAACAGATCGAACGCAAGCTCATGAGCCTGCCCAGCCTGAACGCGACGGCGCGCCGGCTGCAGCGGCTGATGGTGGGCCACGCGACCGATCTGCCCCTCGACGGGCACGGCAGGGTCCTGCTGCCGCCTGAGCTGCGTGAGTTCGCGAAGCTCGGGCGGCACGGAATGCTGATCGGTCAGGGCAATCGTTTCGAGCTGTGGGACGAGGCGCGCTGGAGCGAGCGCCGCGACGCCTGGCTTGCGAACGAAGAGACCCCGACCGATCTGCCCTCCGAGCTCGAGTCACTGTCGCTGTAAGGGTTCGACAGGCTGGTTGGGCGTAGCCCGTGGCAAGCGCACTCATGGGGGCGGGGCCGTTCCGCTTCGCAGGTGGATGAGCACACACCGGTGCTTGCCGCTGAGGCGCTCGCGGGACTGGCCCTGGAAGCAGGCGGTTACTATGTCGATGCGACGTTCGGGCGTGGCGGTCATACGTCACTCCTACTCCAGGCCCTGGGTCGAGAAGGCCGCGTGCTGGCACTCGATCGGGATCCGCAGGCCATCGCGTCCGGCCGGCAGCGTTTTGCCGACGAAATGCGGCTTACGCTCGTGCACGCGTCGTTTGCCGACCTCGGCACGCTCGTGCCGGCACATGCGCACGAGCGTGCCTGCCGCGGCGTGCTCTTCGACCTCGGCGTGTCCTCGCCGCAGCTCGACGATCCACAGCGCGGTTTCAGCTTCCGAGCCGACGGCCCGCTCGACATGCGTATGGACCCGACGCGGGGCGAGCCCGTTTCTGCGTGGATCGCTCGTGCGGGCATCGACGAGATACGCCAGGTGATCGCCACCTTCGGCGAGGAGCGTTTCGCGCGTCGCGTGGCGCAGGCCATCGTCGCGGCGCGGCGCGAGCGTGCGCTGACCCGCACCGGGGAGCTCGCCGCCCTGGTCGCGGGCGCCGTGCGCACGCGCGAGCCCGGCAAGCATCCGGCGACACGCACTTTCCAGGCGCTGCGCATGTTCACCAACGACGAGACGGGTCAGCTCGAGCGCGGCCTCAGCGGTGCGCTCGACGCTCTCGCGCCCGGCGGGCGCCTCGCGGTCATCAGCTTCCATTCCCTCGAGGATCGCGTGGTCAAGCGCTTCATGCAGCGCGAGTCGCAGATCGACCCCGCCCTGAAGCGTCTGCCGGTGGTGCCCGCCGCGGCGCAACCGCGCCTCAAGCTCATCGGCCGAAAGAGCCGGCCGGCGCCAGCGGAGCTGCAGCGCAACCCGCGCGCCCGCAGCGCGCTGCTGCGCGTGGCGGAGCGACTCGCGTGAGCATGCGCGCTGCGTTCATCATCGCGATGCCGCTGCTGTGGCTGGCGGCACTCGGCTCGGCGGCCGGCGCCATCTACTGCAAGCACCGTGCGCGGCAGATGTTCGTCGAGCTCGAGGCTCTGAACGCGCGCCGCGACAACCTGGAAATCGAATGGGGCCAGCTGCAGCTCGAGCAGAGTGCCTGGGCCACCCATGCCTTCGTCGAGCGCGTCGCGAGCGCCAAGCTCCACATGGCGATGCCGCCCCCGAAGGACATCGAGATCATCGTCCCATGAAGGCGCGCAGCGCACGCGACGCAGCGCCCGCCTCGTTCCGCTGGCGGGCGCACCTGCTGCTCGGGCTGCTGGCGATGAGCGCGCTGACGCTGGCGTGGCGCGCAGTGAATCTGCAGCTCGTCGATCACGGTTTTCTCGCCCGGGAGGGCGATGCGCGCTTCTCGCGCGTGCTCGATATCGCCGCGCATCGCGGCACCATCACCGACCGCTACGGTGAGCCGCTCGCGGTCAGCACGCCCGTGGACTCGGTGTGGGTGAATCCGGGCGAACTGGCGCTCGCCACCGAGCAGATTCCGCGACTCGCCGCCGCGCTGCAGCTCGACCGCCAGGAACTCGCGCGCCGTGTCACCAGCAATCTCGAGCGCGAGTTCCTGTACCTCGCGCGCCATCGCCAGCCCGCGGAAGCCGCGCAGATCAAGGCACTCGGCATCCCGGGCGTGTACACCTCGCGCGAGTACCGCCGCTATTACCCCGCGAGCGAGGTGAGCGGGCATCTGCTCGGGTTCACCAACGTCGACGATGCCGGCCAGGAGGGCCTGGAGCTCGCGTTCGATCACTGGCTCGCCGGCGAGGATGGCGCGAAGCGTGTCATCCAGGACCGCTACGGACGCATCGTGCAGAACGTGGAGAGCATCCGGCCGGCACGTCCGGGACGCGATCTGGTGCTGTCGATCGACCTGCGCATCCAGTACCTCGCGTACCGCGAGCTGAAGGCGGCGATCCGCGACCAGCGCGCCCGCGCCGGCTCCGCGGTCGTGCTCGACGTTGTCAGCGGCGAGGTGCTCGCCATGGTGAACCAGCCCGCCTACAACCCCAACGACCGCGATCAGATCCAGAGCGGCGTCTATCGCAACCGGGCGGCCACCGATATCTTCGAGCCCGGTTCGTCCATCAAGCCGTTCTTCGTGGCCGCCGGACTCGCCTCCGGCAAATACGACAAGCGCAGCGTCATCGACACCTCGCCGGGCTTCTTCAAGGTCGGCGTGAAGATTTTCGAGGACGAGCACAATTACGGCGCGATCGACATCGCCACCGTGCTCGCCAAGAGCTCTAACGTCGGCATGGCGCACATCGCCCTCACGCTGCCGCCGCAAGAGATCTGGACCACGCTTACGCATCTGGGTTTCGGCCAGGTCACCACCAGCGGCTATCCGGGGGAGTCGGCGGGTCTCTTGCCTCCCTACTCGCAGTGGCGTCCCATCGGCATCGTCACCATGTCGCATGGCTATGGCCTGTCGGTTACACCGCTGCAGCTGGCGCACGCCTACGCCACCATCGGCGCGTTCGGCATCGCCCGTCCGGTGTCGTTCCTGCGCGTCGAGGCAGCCGCGCCCGGCGAGCGGGCGCTCGGAGCCCCAGTGTGCCGCGAACTGCTCGGCATGCTCGAGTCGGTGGTGGCCGCAGAAGGCACCGGGAAGCTCGCGGCCATCCCGGGCTACCGCGTATCGGGCAAGACCGGCACCGCGTGGAAAGCCACCGCCGGCGGCTACTCGACCGATCGCTACATGGCGGTGTTCGGCGGGGTGGCTCCCGCGAGCGAGCCACGCCTGGCCGCGGTGGTGGTCATCGACGAACCGAGCGCCGGGCTGCACATGGGCGGACAGGTCGCAGCTCCCGTATTCTCCAGGGTGATCGGCGGGGCGCTGCGTCTGCTCGCGGTGGCGCCCGACCAGCCCGTCAACGCGCCCGAGGAACTGCCGGCCAGCCCCGCCCTCGGCGGCACGCGCACGGCGGCGCTCCCATGAGCGGCGCAGGACACACGGGCGCCCTGGCGACGGCGCGCTCCCTGGCGCAGCTCACCGCAGGCTTTGCCGCCGTGCCTGCCGAGGTGCTGGTGAGCGATGTGACGCTCGACAGCCGCGCCGCGACTCCCGGCGCGCTGTTTCTCGCGTGCCGGGGACGCACGCATCATGGGGTTGAATTCGCCGCTGACGCGGTGGCGCGCGGCGCGCGCGCCGTGCTCTACGAGCGCGACGGCGACACCGGGGGGGCGGCCCCGCAGCTGCCGACCGGCACGTTCGTCGCCGCGGTGCCGCAGCTCACCGAGCGCGCCGGCGTCATAGCCGACCGCTTCTTCGGCGCGCCTTCGCAGCAACTCACGGTCGCGGGCATTACCGGAACCAACGGCAAGACGACCTGTGCGTGGCTGCTGGCGCAGGCGCTGCAGCATTGCCACCGGCCGGCCGCCTATATCGGCACCCTGGGTGTAGGCGTGCCCGCGCAGCTCACTCCCACGCTGCACACCACCCCGGATGCGGTGAGCATTCACCGTCAGCTCGCGGCGCTGCGGGCCCTCGGCGCCGAATGCGTGAGCATGGAGGTATCCTCGCACGCGCTCGACCAGGCGCGTGTCAACGGCGTGCGCTTCAACACCGCGGCCTTCACCAACCTGACCCGCGATCATCTTGACTATCACGGCACCATGGAGGCGTACGGAGCAGCCAAGGCGCGCCTGTTCGGCGCACCCGGGCTCGCGCACCGGGTCATCAATGTCGATGATCCGTTCGGGGAGCGTCTGGCGCGCGAGGCCTCCGGCGCGCGTCTCACGGTAACCACGCGCGCCGCCGGCGCCGCCGCGCAGCTGCCCGGCGGCGTGCAGTTCGTGCGCGCCGCACGCATAACACCCGATCCGGGCGGGCTGCTCATCGAGGTGGAGTCGAGCTTCGGAGCCGTGCAGCTGCCGGTGCGCCTGATGGGCGAGTTCAACGTCGACAACGCTCTCACGGTGCTGGCGGTGCTGCTGGCCTGGAACATCCCGCTCAAGGACGCTGCGCATGCGCTGTCGCTCAGCCGCGCAGCGAGCGGGCGCATGGAGATGTTCGGCGGACGCGGGCGCACCCCGCTCGCCATCGTGGACTACGCGCATACCCCCGATGCCCTCGCCAAGGCGCTGCGCGCGGCGCGCCTGCACTGTCGCGGACAGCTGCGGGTGGTATTCGGCTGCGGCGGCGACCGCGATGCCGGCAAGCGTCCGCTCATGGGCCGGATCGCGGCCGAGCTCGCCGACGACATCATCGTGACCGACGACAACCCGCGCAGCGAAGATCCCGCGCGGATCGTGGCGGACATCATCGCCGGTGTGGCGCCGCGCGCGCCGCTCGTGATCGAGCATGACCGGGCGCTCGCTATCCGCATGGCCCTGCAGCGCTCGGGCCCCGAGGACGTCGTGCTGATCGCCGGCAAGGGGCACGAGGACTATCAGATCCACGGCAGCGTGCGGCGTGCGTTCCGCGACCAGGCGGTTGTCAGCGCCGAGCTCGCGAGGCTGCCGGCATGAAGCGCACGCTGGCGGAGTTTGCGCGCGCCTGTGGTGGCCGACTGTCCGGTAACGATGCCGCGTACACGGACGTGGTGAGCGACTCGCGCACGCTCGCGCCGCAACAGCTGTTCGTCGCGCTCAGGGGACCGAGGTTTGACGGCCACGAATTCGTCGGCGCGGCGCTCGCGCTTGGGGCCGCCGGCGCGCTGGTCGATGCCGAGCAGCCGGTGGGGCTGGCGCAGATCATCGTGCCCGATACCCAGGCGGCGCTCGAGCGCGCCGCGCGCCACTGGCGCGCCGGGTTCACCGGCGCACTGGTGGGCGTGGCGGGCAGCAACGGCAAGACCACCGCCAAGGAAATGACGGCCGCGATCCTGGGGCAGAGCGGCAACTGTCTCGCCACCCGCGGCAATCTCAACAACCACATCGGCGTGCCGCTGACGCTGCTGCGGCTGACGCCGGCGCATCGCTTCGCGGTGGTGGAAATGGGCGCCAATCGGGCCGGCGAAGTCGCAGCCCTCGTCAGCATCGCGCGCCCCACCATCGGCATGATCACCAATGCCGGAGCCGAGCACCTCGAGGGCTTCGGCACCCTCGAGGGTGTGGCACGCGCCGAGGGCGAAATGGTCGCGGGACTCCCTGCCGGCGCGACCGCCGTCATCAATGTGGATGACGAGTTCGCGGGCCTGTGGCGTGCTCTCACGCCGGCGCGCGTGGTCACGTTCGGGGTGCGCGAGCCGGCGGACTTCAGCGCGACCGAGGTGCACACCTCGGTCGGATCGCAAGGGTTCCTGACCCGGTTCCGCCTCAGCGCCCCCGCGGGCAGCGCCGCGATTCAGCTCGCCGTGGGCGGCGCGCACAACGTTGCCAACGCGCTGGCGGCCGCCGCCGCCGCGGCGAGCGCCGGCGCCGGCCTCGAGCACATCGCCGCGGGTCTGGCCGCGGTGCGCGCGGTTCCCGGCCGGCTGCAGTTCAAGCAGGGCGCAAGCGGCGCCTGGCTCATCGATGACTCCTACAACGCCAATCCCAGCTCGGTGCGTGCCGCCATCGAAGTGCTCAGCTCACTCGCCGGTCGCAAGTGGCTGGTGCTGGGCGATATGGCGGAGCTCGGCGAGTTCGCTCACCAGGCGCACAGCGCGATCGGAGAATTTGCGCGCGCGCACGGCGTCGAACGTCTGTATGCAACCGGCTCGCTCGCGGCGCGCGCGGTGGACAGCTTCGGCGCGGGCGCGCAGTGGTATAGCGACGTTACGGCCCTCAGCGCGGCGCTGACCGGGGCGCTCGGCAAGGCCGCGCCGGACGTGCGGCTGCTCATCAAGGGCTCGCGCGTGAACCGGCTCGAGCGCGTGGTCGATGCGCTCGCCGCTGACTCGGCTGCCAAGACGGGCGGGCATTGAATGCTCTACTGGCTCACACAGCAATTCACCGGCCGCATCGGCGGCCTGCACGTCTTCTCGTACCTGACATTCCGCGCGATTCTCGCCACCGCCTCCGCGCTGGGATTGTCGTTGCTCGTGGGACCGCCCTTGATCTCGCGCCTGTCGCGTTACCAGATCGGGCAGGTGGTGCGCGACGACGGCCCGCCCACCCATCTGCTGAAGGCCGGCACCCCGACCATGGGCGGCACGCTGATCCTCGTGACCACGCTCGTCAGCACGCTATTGTGGTCGGAGCTGTCGAATCGCCTCGTGTGGACGGTGCTCGGCGTCACCTTCGCTTTCGGTCTCATCGGCTTCTACGACGACTACCTGAAGCTGGTGGTGCGCAACCCCAAAGGGCTGGTGCCGCGCTGGAAGTATCTGTGGCAATCCGTGGCCGGACTCGCCACCGCCGCAACGCTCTACTACACCGCCACCGAGCCGGCGGAGACCACGCTGTTTCTGCCGTTCTTCAAGACCTTTCACGCGCCGCTCTCGGCCTTCGGTTTCATCGTGCTCTCCTACCTGATGATCGTCGGCATGAGTAATGCGGTGAATCTCACCGACGGGCTCGACGGGCTGGCGATCATGCCGGCGGCGCTGGTGACTGCGGCGCTGGGGATCTTCGCCTACGCCAGCGGCAACGCGGTGTTCGCGCACTACCTGCAGATTCCCGAGATCCGCGGCGCGGGCGAGCTGCTGATCTTCTGCGCCTCGCTCGCGGGCGCGGGCCTCGGGTTCCTGTGGTTCAACTCCTATCCCGCCCAGGTGTTCATGGGCGACGTGGGGGCGCTGGCGATCGGCGCCGCCATCGGCGTGCTGGCGGTGATCGTGCGCCAGGAGCTGGTGGTGCTGGTGATGGGCGGGGTGTTCGTGCTCGAGACCGCCTCGGTGATCCTGCAGGTCGCCTCCTTCAAGCTGACGGGCCGGCGCCTTTTCAGGATGGCGCCGATCCACCACCACTTCGAACTCAAGGGCTGGGCGGAGCCGAAGGTGATCGTGCGCTTCTGGATCATCTCGCTGCTGCTGGTGCTCGCCGGGCTTGCGACGCTGAAACTGCGATGAGTGCCACGACCAGCAATGCTCCTTACGCCGTGATCGTGGGCCTGGGTCGCACCGGGCTGTCGTGCGCGCGGCATCTGCACTCGCGCGGCTGGCGCCTGGCGGTCACCGATACGCGCGCCGCGCCCCCGCAGCTCACCGCACTGCGCGCGCTCGATGCGGGCATTCCCGTGCGCGCCGGTGGGCTCGATGCGGGGCTGCTCGAGGGCGCGGTATGCGTGGTCGCATCGCCGGGGGTGTCGCTCGCCGAACCGTTCTTTGCCGAGGCGCGGCGCCGCGGGCTCACGATCGTGGGCGATATCGAGCTGTTCGCGCGCGCGGTCGATGCGCCGGTCGTCGGCATCACCGGCACCAACGGCAAGAGCACCGTCACCACGCTCGTGGCACGCATGGCGCAGCGTGCCGGAGTGCGCGTGCGCGCCGGCGGAAACCTGGGCGAACCGGCGCTCGAGCTGCTCGCAAGCGGGACCGAGCTGTACGTGCTGGAGCTCTCGAGCTTTCAGCTCGAGACCACGGCCACCCTCGGCTGCCGCGCCGCCACGGTGCTGAACGTCAGCCCCGATCACCTCGACCGCTACGCGAGCGTTGCGAGTTACGCCGCCGCCAAGGCGCGTATTTTCGCCCGCTGCGACACCGCGGTGATCAATCTGGATGATCCGCTGGTGATGGCCATGCCGCGCGCGGCGCCGCGCACCCTGAGCTTTTCGCTGCGCGCCGCCATCGGCGCCGACTACGCAGTGGCCATGCGCGAGCGCGAATGGTGGCTGACGCGGGCCGGGGCGCCCCTCATGCCGGTGTCGGCCATGAAGATCAGGGGACTTCACAATGTCGCTAACGCGCTCGCGTCGTTGGCGTTGGGCGAGGCGCTCTCGCTCCCCCTGCCGGCGATGCTGCAAGAGCTCGCCGCATTTGCGGGGCTGCCGCACCGCTCGCAGTGGGTGGCCGACGTGCGCGGCGTCACCTACATCGACGACTCCAAGGGGACCAACGTCGGCGCCACGCTCGCCGCGGTCGCCGGCATGCCGGGTCCGCTGGTGATGATCGCCGGTGGCGACGGCAAGAATCAGGACTTTGCGCCGCTCGCGGCGGCATTTCGCGGCAAGGTGCGCCATGCGGTGCTCATCGGGCGCGACGCGGCTCTCATCGAGCGGGCGCTCGCGGGGGTGTGCACGCTCGAAACCTGCGCGACGCTGCCGGCGGCGGTGCGGGCGGCCGCGCGCGCCGCGCTGCCGGGCGACACGGTGCTGCTGTCGCCGGCGTGCGCAAGCCTCGATATGTTCCGCGACTACAGCCATCGCGGCGCGGTGTTCACACAGGCGGTGCAGGAGCTCGCGGCGTGAGCGCTCCGACCCATTCCGCGCTGCTGGGGTTCGCGCGTTCCAGCGCCCGCAACGGCGGCGTGCACCTCGATCCGGTGACCCTCGCCCTGGTCCTCGGGATCGTGCTGCTCGGGCTCGTGATGGTGACCTCCGCCTCGGTGTCGATCGCCAGCGAGGACACCGGTCAGCCGTTCTACTACCTCGAGCGCCAGCTGCTGCTGACGCTCATCGGCGCTGCCTGTGCCGCGCTGGTGTTCTCGATTCCCACCCCGCTGATCGAGCGCGCCAGCGTGCCAGTGCTGGCGGTCGCGATCGGCCTGCTGCTCATCGTGCTCATTCCCGGGCTCGGGCACGCGGTCAACGGCAGCCGCCGCTGGCTGCGGCTCGCCGGGGTCAACTTCCAGGTATCGGAGCTGGCGCGCGTACTGGTGCTGGTGTACGTCGCCAGTTACGCCGTGCGCCGCGAAACGCAGCTGCGCGAGTCCCTCGCCGGACTCAGCAAGCCGCTGGGACTACTGTGCTGTGTGAGCGCGCTGCTGCTGCTCGAGCCCGACTTCGGCGCGGCGACGGTGCTGTTCGCCACCGGCTTTGCCCTGTTGTTCCTGGCCGGCGCCCGGCTGCGCTACGCGATCGCCATGACCGCGATCGCAGTGGGGGGCTTTGCAGTGCTGGCGGTCAGCGCCAGCTATCGGCTGCGCCGACTGACCGCGTTTCTCGATCCGTGGGCGGACCCGTACAACAGCGGCTTCCAGCTGACCCAGTCGCTGATCGCCATCGGCCGCGGCCAGTGGTTGGGCGTGGGACTCGGCGACAGTGTGCAGAAGCTGTTCTATCTGCCGGAAGCGCACACCGACTTCCTGTTCGCGGTGCTGGCCGAGGAGCTGGGGCTGCTTGGCGTGGTGCTGACGCTGGCCCTGTTCGTGGGTCTCGTGTGGCGCAGCTTCCACATCGCGCGACTGGCCTCGCAAGCCGGACTCAAGTTCCAAAGCCTTCTTGCGGCGGGCTTTGGCCTGTGGGTCGGCATCCAGGCCTTCATCAACATCGGCGTCAACATGGGCGTGTTGCCGACCAAGGGCCTGACGCTGCCGCTGATGAGCTACGGCCGCTCGAGCCTGATCGTTGGGCTCGCGTGGGTGGGACTCGTGTTGCGCGTGTATCACGAGGCGCTGCGCGAACAGCGCGGTTCCGCCACGGTGCGGGGCGCGGCATGAGCCGTCCGATCCTCATCATGGCCGGCGGCACCGGTGGACACGTATTCCCGGCGCTGGCGCTGGCGCGCCTGCTGCGTGAGCAGTCGCTCCCGGTTGTCTGGCTCGGCACGGCGCGCGGACTGGAGTCGCGCGTCATTCCGGCGGAGGGCATTCCGATCGAGCGGCTGTCGGTCGGCGGGTTGCGCGGCAAGGGCGTGCTCACCTGGCTGGCCGCGCCATTTCGCTTAGGGGTAGCCCTCATCCAGGCGCTGCGCGTCATGCGGCGCCACCGGCCGGTGGTCGTGGTCGGCCTGGGAGGCTTCGTCAGCGGTCCCGGCGGTCTTGCCGCATGGCTCACGCGCCGGCCGCTGGTCATTCATGAGCAAAACGCCGTCGCCGGCTTCACCAACCGCTGCCTCGCGCATCTGGCGCGCCAGGTGCTGGAAGGCTTTCCGGGCAGCTTCGGACACGGCGTGCAGGCGCGCCTCATCGGCAATCCGGTGCGCCGCGATATCAGCGCCGTGCCGCCGCCGGCGGCGCGCTTCGCCGGGCGCACCGGGCCGGTGCGGATCCTCGTGATCGGTGGCAGCCAGGGTGCGACGCGGCTCAACGCCGTCGTGCCCTTTGCGCTGCAACGTGTTGCGGGCTGGCTCGCCTTCGACGTGCGTCACCAGGCGGGGGAGCGCTGGATCGACGCCGGGCGCGCCAGCTATGCCCAGGCGGGGGTGCGTGCCGACGTGCGCCCGTTCATCGAGGACATGAGCGAGGCTTACGGCTGGGCGGACCTGGTGATCTGCCGCGCCGGCGCGCTCACCGTGTCGGAACTCGCCGCGGTGGGCGTGGCCGCGATCCTCGTGCCGTACCCCGCAAGCGTCGACGACCACCAGGCGCACAACGCGCAGTACCTGGTGCGCGCCGGCGCGGCGGTGGTGATACCCGACCGCGAGCTCACCGCCGAGCGCCTGGCCACCGAGCTGCAGCGCCTGTGCGCCGGCCGCGGCAAGCTCCTCGCCATGGCCGAGGGGGCGCGCCTGCTCGCCAAGCCGCGCGCCGCAGACGAACTCGCCGCCTCGTGCCTGGAGCTGGCGCGGAGGGCTGCATGAGCGGCGAGCGGCGCACGTTGCCCGAGCGCGTAAGCGTGGAGCGTCGCCTCAAGCCCGAGCGGCGCGACCGCATGCGGCGCATCAACACCATCCACTTCGTCGGCATCGGCGGCAGCGGCATGAGCGGTATCGCCGAGGTGCTGCTGAGTCTCGGCTACACGGTGCAGGGCTCGGACCTGCGCGCCAGCGCCGTGACGCACTGGCTCGCGGGACTCGGCGCACGCGTCGCCATCGGTCACGCCGCGGCCAACATCACCGGCGCCGATGTGGTGGTCGCCTCGGGCGCGGTGCCGCGCGACAACCCGGAAGTGCGGGCGGCGCTGCAGGCACGCATTCCGGTGGTCGCGCGCGCCGAGATGCTCGGGGAGCTGATGCGCTTCCGCTATTCCATCGCGGTCGCCGGCACGCATGGCAAGACCACCACGACCAGCCTCATCGCCAGCATCCTCTCCGAAGGCGGCGAGGACCCGACCTACGTCATCGGCGGGCGCCTGAAGAGCGCCGCCAGCAACGCGCGCCTGGGGGCCGGGCGTTACCTGGTCGCCGAGGCCGACGAGAGCGACGCCTCGTTCACGCATCTGCAGCCGCTGATCGCGATCGTCACCAACATCGACAACGATCACCTCAGCGCGCACGGCGGGGACTTCGGGCTCCTCAAGCAGAGCTTTGTCGACTTTCTGCACAATCTGCCGTTCTACGGCCTGGCGGTGCTGTGCGCGGACGACGAGCACCTGCGCAGCATCGTGCACGAAGTCAGCCGGCCGATCCTGTCCTACGGCCTCGAGTCGGGCGCGGACGTGCGCGGCGAGAACCTCCGCGCCGCGGGGCTGCAGACCCATTTCGACGTCAGACGACCGGCAGCGGCACCGCTTGCGGTGACGGTGAATCTTGCCGGCATTCACAACGTGCTCAATGCGCTCGCGGCGATCGCGGTGGCCACCGAACTCGACATCGACGATCAGGCGATTCTGCGCGCGCTGGCCGGCTTTCAGGGCATCGACCGGCGCCTGCAGCACATCGGCGACGTGCTCACTGCCGTGGGGCGTGTCAGCATCGTCGATGACTACGCCCATCACCCCACCGAAGTGGCCGCGACGCTGGAGGCCGTGCGCCAGGGCTACGCCGGCCGGCGCGTGCTGCTCGCGTTTCAGCCGCACCGCTACACGCGCACCCGCGACCTGATCGACGATTTCGGCAAGGTGCTGTCGGGCGCAGATGCCTTGTGCGTGACCGAGGTCTACGCCGCGGGCGAGACCGCGATCCCCGGCGCCGACGGCCGCGCCATCTGCCGCGCGGTGCGCAGCCGCGGGCAGCTCGAGCCGTTGTTTGTCGAGAAGGTCGAGGAACTCGCCCAGGCGCTCAAGGACGTGATCCGCGATGGCGACGTCATCGTTGCCATGGGCGCGGGCAACATCAGCGCCGTGGCGCATGCGCTGCCCGCGGCGCTCACGGCCCTGCTGCCGCCGGGGAGCGCGTCGTGACGCTCGCCGTGGCCCCGGAATTCCTGATGCGCGTACGCCGCGATGAGCCGCTGAGCCGGCACACCTCCTGGCACGTCGGGGGACCCGCGGAAGTGTTCTTCAATCCGCGCGACCGCGCCGAGCTGGCGGCGTTCCTGCGCACCGTGCCCCTTGACGTGCCCATCCACTTCATCGGCCTCGGCAGCAACCTGCTGGTGCGTGATGGGGGAGTCAAGGGGATCGTCGTCAGCACGCACGGCACGCTCGATGTCCTCACGCGCATCGACGAGACCACGGTGCACGCGCAGGCCGGCATCGCCTGCGCCCGCATCGCCAGGCAATGCGTCAAGTGGGGTCTGGGGCCCGCGGAATTCTTCGCCGGCATTCCCGGGACCCTGGGCGGCGCCCTGGCGATGAACGCCGGCGCCTTTGGCGGGGAAACCTGGCGCCACGTGCTGAGTGTGGAAACCATCGACCGCGGCGGCCACGCGCACACCCGCGCGGCCGGCGAGTACCGCGTCAGCTACCGCCAGGTCATCGCGCCCGCGCCTGAGGAATGGTTCATCGCCGCGAGCTTGAGCTTCGAGCGTCGCCCCGCCGCGCACGAGAGCGAGGTGCGCGCGCTGCTCGAGCGGCGCAAGGCGTCGCAGCCGATCGGCGAGTGGAGTTGCGGTTCGGTGTTCACCAACCCGCCGGGAGATCACGCCGCGCGCCTCATCGAGGTCGCCGGGCTCAAGGGATTTCGCATCGGCGATGCCTCGGTGTCGCACAAGCACGCGAATTTCATCATCAATCACGGTCAGGCGAGCGCCGCGGACCTGGAGCGCCTGATCGCGCACGTGCGCGACACGGTGCAGCACGTGCATGGCGTCGCGCTGCGCCCTGAGGTGCGGATCGTGGGAGTGCCGTAAGCCATGCGCCTCATCTACGAACCGCGCCAGCTGCGCCGCGTCACCGACGCCCGCGCGTTCGGCCACGTGGCGGTGCTGTTCGGCGGCGACTCGAGCGAGCGCGAGATCTCGCTCCTCTCCGGCAACGCGGTGCTGGATGCGCTCAAGCGCCGCGGCGTGGACGCGCACGCCTTCGATCCGCGCGATACGGCGCTGTCGGATCTGATCGCGCGCCGCTTCGACCGCGTCTGGATCGCGCTGCACGGTCCCGGCGGTGAGGACGGCACGCTGCAGGGCGCGCTCGAATACCTGGGCGTCCCCTATACCGGCAGCGGCGTAATGGGCTCGGCCATCGGCATGGACAAGCTGCGTACCAAGCGCCTGGCGCTGGCCGTCGGGGTTGCGACCGCGGACTTCGCGGTGCTGCGCGGCGCGCAGGATTTCGAGCTGGCGCTCGAGCGCCTCAAGCTGCCGCTGATCGTCAAGCCCGCCACCCAGGGCTCGAGCGTCGGCATGACCAAGGTCGAGCGCGCCGCGGATCTGCCGGCCGCCTACGCACTCGCCGTGCAGCTCGAGACGCTGGTGTTTGCGGAAGCGTGGATCCCAGGACCTGAGTACACCGTGGCGATGCTGCAGGAGCGCGCCCTGCCCTCGATCCGCATCGAGACGCCCAGGACCTTCTACGACTACGAGGCGAAGTATTTCCGCGACGACACGCGCTACTTCTGCCCGTCCGGTCTCTCGCACAGCGCCGAGGAGCATCTCGCCAATCTCGCGCTCGCCGCCTTCGAGGCCGCCGGCGCCTCGGGCTGGGGGCGGGTGGATTTCATGATGGACGCCTCGGGGAGGCCGTTGCTGCTGGAGATCAACACCGTTCCGGGCATGACCAGTCACAGCCTGGTGCCCATGGCGGCGCGCGCGATCGATGTCGACTTCGACGAACTCGTGTGGCGCGTGCTCGAGAGCAGTTTCACCCGCCGGCCCGCCCCAAGTCCGCAGCGAGCGGTGTAGCAACCATGCTCGGCCGCCCCAAAAACCGTCGCAAACCCTCCGAGCAGCGTCTGCACCTGCCGGTGATCAACTGGCGCTACCTCGGCCTGTGGGTGAGCACGCTGGCGGCGATCGCGGCGGCGGTGAGCGCGGTGTCGTGGGCATTCGATCAACCCATCGAGACGGTGGCCGTGGAAGGACGCTTCCAGCGCGTGGCGCCGGTGGACGTCGAGCGGGTCGTGAAAGAGAAGGTGCACGGCGCGGGCCTGCTGTCGGTGGACCTCGCGGCGGTGCGCCGCGCCATCCACACGCTGCCGTGGGTGGATTCGGTGAGCGTGCAGCGCGCCTGGCCCCGGGGCCTGAACGTGCTGGTCATCGAGCAGACCGCCGCGGCCCGCTGGGGCGAGCGCGGGCTCCTCAACACCCGTGGTGAGCTGTTCGACACCGACGAGCGTCACATTCCGCCGGAGCTGGCGCAGCTCGCCGGCCCCGACGGCAAGGAGTCACTGGTGGCGCAGCGCTATCTGGCCGCGGAAGGACGTCTCTCGCAGGCGGGCCTGCGCCTTACCGCAATGCGCCTGGATGCGCGCGGCGCCTGGGAATTCGATCTTGCCAACGGCGTCACCGTGCGTCTGGGAAGGCGCCAGGTGGACGAGCGCTTCGAGAAATTCATGAACACCGCGCTGAAGTTCGTCACGCAGCGCGGCGAGGACGTGGCCTACGTCGATATGCGCTACACAAACGGGTTTGCCATCGGCTGGCGCGGCAATGCCGCCGGCGCCGCGGGCCGGGACGGTGGCCACGATGCTTAAGCGTGCGGACAGAAATCTGATCGTCGGGCTCGACATCGGCACCTCCAAGGTCGTGGCGCTGGTCGGGGAAGTGGCGCCGGACGGCTCGATCGAGCTCCTCGGGCTCGGCTCACAGCCCTCGCGGGGACTGAAGAAGGGCGTGGTGGTCAACATCGAGTCCACTGTGCAGTCCATCCAGCGGGCCGTGGAGGAAGCCGAGCTGATGGCCGGCTGCGAGATCCACTCGGTGTTCGCCGGCATCGCCGGCAGCCACGTCCGCAGCCTCAACTCCCACGGCGTGGTGGGCGTGCGCGACAAGGAGGTCACGCAGGGCGACGTCGAGCACGTGATCGATGCGGCCAAGGCGGTGGCCATTCCCGCGGATCAGAAGATCCTGCACGTGCTGCCGCAGGAGTTCCTGGTCGACGGCCAGGAGGGCATTCGCGACCCGATCGGCATGTCGGGCGTGCGCCT
>WNFR01009376.1_pt1 | contig 19118 bp, 10 predicted proteins | sample 5400221 | NCBI WGS metagenome assembly WNFR01 (sample SAMN13153357, study PRJNA577476) | soil metagenome | isolation source: 40 cm soil under Madrone tree | place: USA:California | collected 2016-06-14 | reverse complement strand
CTGGGCGAACTCGGCCCTGGCGTAGCCGATCGCAAGACTCTTCCTCAAACAGTGCCCGTAGTAGCCGGAGGTCGCGCGTCCGATCACGCGGCCGCCAGGCTCGAACAGCGGCTCGTTGCCCAGCGGATCGGCGTCGGTTACGCCGTGCACCTCGAGCGTCACGAAGCGGTTGGGCACGCCGGCGGCCAGCTGCTTCTCGAGCGCCTGCTTGCCGATGAACGGTCCCTTGTTCATGCGCACGAATCGGTCGAGACCCGCCTCGAAGGGTGTGTAGTCGGGCGTCATGTCGCTGCCCCACATGCGGTAGGACTTCTCCAGGCGCAGCGATTCCATGGCGCGCATGCCCACCATGCCGATGCCGTGAGCCCTGCCGGCCTCAAACAGCGCATCGAACAGGTGATGCGCGTATTCGATGGGGAAGTGCAGCTCCCACCCGAGGGCGCCGACGAAGTTCACGCGCAGCGCATACACCTCGACCGCCAGTCCCGCCTCGATGGTCTGTGCCGTCAGCCACGGGAAGGACGCGTTGTCGAGCGGTGTGTCAGTCAGCTGCGCAAGCACCTCGCGCGACTTCGGTCCTGCGAGCACGAAGCAGCCGCGGGTGTTGGTGATGTTGCGAAGCCCGACCGAGCCGTCCCGCGGCAGTGACTTGAAGAGGTAATCGCTGTCGTAACGCTCCGCCGCGCCGGCGCTCACCACGTAGTAGTGCTGCGCGGCGATCTTGGTGACGGTGAACTCGGAACGAATGCCGCCGCGGCGCGTGAGCGCATGACACAGCGCCATGCGCCCGATCTTGGCCGGAACCTTGTTGGCGACCAGCCCATCGAGCCAGCTCTCCGCCGCCGCTCCGGTCACCTCGTGCTTGGTGAACGGGGTGAGATCGATGATGCCCACGCCCTCGCGCATGAGGCGCGCTTCGTTGCCCACGTGCGCGAAGTAGTTGCTGCGCCGGAAACTCCAGCGATCCGTGCGCTCCACTCCCGGCGGCGCGAACCAGTTGGCGCGCTCCCAGCCATAGCGCTGTCCCCACACCGCGCCCTTGGCGTCGACCAGCGCGTACACCGGACTCGTCTTCGCGGGCCGTGCGTCGGGGCGCTCCTCATCCGGGAAGTGGATGATGAACACGTTGCGGTAGGTTTCTTCGTTCTTTTTGACGACATACCGTTTGCTGGTGTACGCGCCGAAGCGGCGCGGATCCACCGCCAGCATGTCGATCCCCGGTTCGTCTTCGACGATCCACTCGGCGAGCTGCCAGCCGGAGCCGCCGGCGGCGGTGATGCCGAAGCTGTGCCCCTCGTTGAGCCATACGTTTCGCAGGCCCCAGGCCGGTCCGATGAGCGGGCTGCCGTCGGGCGTGTAGGAGATCGGTCCGTTGACGATGTCCTTGATGCCACAGTTCTCCAGCGCCGGCACCCGGCGCGTGGCCGCCTCGACGTGCGGCACGAGGCGATCGAGATCGCCCGGAAAGAGGCTGCGCCCGAACCAGTCGGGCACGCCGTCTGCAAAGCGCGCCGGCGCGCCCTTCTCGTAAGGACCCAGGATCCAGCCCAAGCGCTCCTCGCGCAGGTAATAGGACTTGTCGGGCTCGCGCAGCACGGCGAGCTCGCGCCCGCCGCCCTGGCGATACGCCTTCAGCTCCGCCGACTCGTCGTAGACGATGTACTGGTGCTCGACCGGGATCGCCGGCACGTTCAGACCCAGCAGCCGTCCGCTCTGGCGGGCGTAGTTACCGGTCGCCAACACGAGGTGCTCCGCGGTGATATCGCCTTTGCTGGTGCGGACCTGCCACTCGCCGCTCGCAGTGCGCTCGATGCCGAGCGCCTCGGTGTGCTCGTAGATCTCAGCGCCCGCGCTGCGCGCACCCTTGCGCAGCGCCATGGTGAGATCGGCGGGCGCGATGTGGCCGTCGTGCGGATGGTAGAGTGCGCCGATGATGGCGGGGGTGTCGGCGCTGCCGCCGAGCTCGATGAGCGGCCACAACTCCTTGAGCCGCGCGGGACCGATGACTTCGAAGGGCACGCCGATGGTGTTGGCCGTGCCGCAATATTTCTGGTACTCGTCCATGCGCTCTTGGCAGGTCGCGAGGCGCAGATTGCCGGTGACGTGAAAGCTCACGTCCTGGCCGGTCTCCGCGGGTAAGCGTTTGTACAGATCGACCGAGTACTTGTGCAGCTGGCCGACGGTGTAGCTCATGTTGAACAGCGGCAGGAGGCCCGCGGCGTGCCAGGTAGACCCCGCGGTGAGCTCGCTGCGCTCGATCAGCGCGACATCCGTCCAGCCTTTTCTCGTCAGGTGATAGAGCGTGCTCACCCCGACCACGCCGCCGCCGATGACCAGAACCCGAACATGCGTCTTCACGAGGCTATTCTCCGTGGGCAGCGCTGGAAGCGCGGCCCCATTTGCGACGGTGCCTTGCCTTAAATGATCCCGCGCGCGGCTTCGGCGAGAAACTGCGATACATAAGCGACGAAGGAGCGCCACACCTCGACGCGGAACACCTGCGGGCCGGTGCGCCAGAGCACGACTTCGGCCTTCGCCAGCACGGTGCGCGTGCACATGCCCACCGGGAAGGCGCTGGCATCCAGATCCAGCGGGCAGCCGGCGGCGAGCAGTGTCATGGCCTGCGGGCCGCTCACCGCGAGCGCGCTCTGACGGTGGCTCACATCCACGAGCGAATGCGGCAGCCGCTCGAGCGCCTCAGCCAGTGCAGCGGCGAATCCGCAAGGCGGCGGCTGCGGCGCGATCAGCAGCCACTCATCAGGCCCGAGCCACAGCGCCGCCCGATCACCCTCGAGCGTCGCCCGGCAGGCCATGCCCGGGATGCCAAAGCCGAGCGCGCTCTCTGCCGCCGACCTGACATCGGAGCCGCCGCGCAGGACATAGCGCGTCGCGGGCGGGAGCGCGCGCAGTGCAGTGCTCGCGCTGACGAGCGGCAGGCAGCGGGCAGCGCTGAGATCACGCATGCAGGCGCCTGCCTTGCGGGTCGTAGAACACCGGCGATGCGACCTGGACCGGCACATCGCCTCCGGGAACGGGAACGTGCAGGGTCTGGCCCACGCGGGCACGCCCGCCCGCGACCAGCCCCATGGCGATGGAGCGGCCGAGGACGGAGCTGTAGTAGGAAGAAGTGATGTGTCCCAGCGCGCGGGCAGGCGCCCGTGCACCCGCTTGTCCCATCACCTGAGTCCCTTCCTCCAGCACCGTCTGCGGGTCGGTGGTGAGCAGGCCTACGAGCTGCCGCCGCTGCGGCGAGGTCATGGCCGGTCGCTCGAGCGAGCGTTTGCCGACGAAGTCGGGCTTGTTCTTGCCGATCGCCCAGCCCAGGCCCGCATCATCCGGCGTGACCGTGCCGTCGGTGTCCTGGCCGACGATGATGTAACCCTTTTCGGCGCGCAGCACGTGCATGGTCTCGGTGCCGTAGGGGGTGATGCCGTGCGCCTGGCCGGCATCCCAGATGGCTTCCCACACCGCCGCTCCGAAGTCCGCGGGGACGTTGACTTCAAAGCCGAGCTCCCCGGTGAAACTGACGCGGAACAGCCGCATCGGCACTGCGCAGATATGCCCCAGCGCGACACTCATGTGCGGCAGCGCAGCCGCCGCGATATCGATGTCCACGAGCTCGGCGAGCACCGCGCGCGCGTTCGGCCCCTGCACCGCGATCACCGCCCACTGTTCGGTGGTCGAGGTGAGCCATACGTTCAGGTCCGGCCATTCGGTCTGCAGGTAGTCCTCCATCATCGCCAGCACCCTCGGGGCGCCGCCGGTAGTCGTCGTGACGTGAAAGCAGCTCTCGCTCACGCGCGCCACCACGCCGTCGTCGTAGACGAAGCCGTCATCGCGCAGCAGCAGCCCATAGCGGCAGCGGCCGACGGCAAGACTCGTCCACGCATTGACATACAGGCGGTTCATGAACGTCACCGCGTCCTGGCCGACCACTTCGATCTTGCCGAGCGTTGAGGCGTCGAAAATGCCGCAGGCGTTGCGCACCGCGAGGCACTCGCGCCCCACCGCCGCGTGCATGTGTTCGGCGCCGCGCGGAAAGTAGCGCGCGCGCTTCCACTGGCTCACATCCTCGAACACCGCGTCCCGCGCGCGGGCCCACGCATGCATGGGCGTGGTGCGCACCGGGTCGAACAGCTCCCCGCGCGACGGACCTGCGAAGCTGCCGAAGGTCACGGGCGTGTAGGGCATGCGAAAGGTCGTCAGTCCTACCTCAGGAATGGCCTTGCCGAGGGTGCGCGACACGATGCCGAGCGCATTCAGGTTGGAGGTTTTGCCCTGGTCCGTCGCCATGCCCGCGGTGGTGTAGCGCTTGATGTGCTCGATCGAGCGGAATCCCTCGCGCGTCGCGAGCGCCAGGTCCTTGGTGGTCACATCGTTCTGCCAGTCGACGAACGCCCGCCCGCGCCCACCGCCAGGCTGGGGCAGGGCGCCGGCGAAGCCAGCCCCGCCGCCGGCTGGGGGCGGTACGGCGGCGGCCGCCGCGGCGCCGGACGGGCACACGCCCGTGCGCGCGGGAGCCGTAGCCTCGCGCGCGGCGGCGGCGCCGGCGGCGGCGCCATCCGCGAGCGCAGCGCCGAGCGCCAACACACCGCGACAGGCCCCGGCGCTGCGTACTCGCTCGGCCGCCGCGCCTGGAAGGAACGCCTGCAGCCCCTCATCCCACAGGAGTTTGCCGCGCGACTGCGAGAACAGGTGCACGCTCGGTGTGAAGCCGCCGCACATGAGGACGAGGTCGCATGGGTGTGCCTGGGCGCCCGGCTCACCGGCCTGCAGCTGGGCGAGCACGATCGAGTTCACGCGGCGTCGTCCACCGGTGCCGAGCACGGTCGCCCGTGGCAGCACCGGAATGCCCGCGGCGCGCGCCTTCGCAGCCCACGGGCCGTCATCCGCGGCACGCACATCGGCGATGGTCGCGATGAACACTCCCGCCTGTTGCAGCTCGAGCGCCGCCGGGTACGCCTCGTCACATGCCGTGACCACTACGGCGCGCGTGCCCGGCAGAACGCCATAGCGGTTGAGCCAGGTGCGCGCCGCGCCGGCCAGCATGATTCCCGGCCGGTCGTTACCCGGAAACACCAGCGGGCGCTCGATGGCGCCGGTGGCGAGCACGACTTCGCGTGCGCGCACCTGCCATTGGCGTTCGCGCGGCACATCCGGGTGCGCGTCGGGGAGGTGGTCGGTCAGGCGCTCGTTCAGTCCCAGAAGATTGTGCGGGAAGTAACCGAACGCCGTGGTGCGCGGCAGCAGCGTGACGCGCGCGTTCGAACCCAGAGCGGCCAGGGTCTCCTTCAACCACAGCGGGGCGGAGCGGCCGTCGATGGCCGGGGCGCCGCGCGGATCATCCGCGAGCAGCGAGCCGCCGAACTCGTTCTGCTCATCGCATAGCATGACGCGCGCGCCGCTCGCGGCGGCGGCCGCGGCGGCCGCGAGTCCGGCCGGGCCCGCGCCGGCGATGAGCACGTCGCAGTGGGCGTAGCGCGAGGCGTACCGGTCGGGGTCTGCCTCGGTGGGAGAGCGTCCGAGGCCGGCGGCGGCGCGAATGCGCGGCTCGTAGAACGACTGCCACGCGCGCCGTGGCCACATGAAGGTCTTGTAGTAAAACCCGGCCGGGATGAACGGGGCGAGCAGATCGTTGACAGCGCCGAGGTCGAAGGCAAGGCTCGGCCAGCGATTCTGACTGTGCGCCTCGAGTCCCTCGTAGAGCTCGACCTGGGTGGCGCGCAGGTTGGGCGTGTAGCGCGCGGCGTCGCGGCGTACTGCCACCAGCGCGTTGGGCTCTTCGGCGCCGCAGGCGAGCACACCGCGCGGGCGGTGGTACTTGAACGAGCGGCCCATGAGGTGCACGCCGTTGGCGAGCAGCGCCGAAGCGAGCGTGTCCCCGGCAACACCGGTGTAGGCCCGCCCGTCGAAGCTGAAATGCAGGACGCGCGAGCGCTCGATCCGCCCGCCCTCCAGGGTGCGCAGGCCCGCGTTCACCGCGGTACCGGGTCGCCCACCCTGTAGGTGGCGAGGAAATGATCGGTGGTCGTGTCGCGCAGCGCGTTGAAGAAGCGGCCGCAGCCGTGCGTGTGACGCCAGCGCTCGGCGTGCACACCACGGGTGTTGTCACGGCGGTAGAGATAGTCCGCCCACTGCTGCGCGGAACTCTGCGCCGGCTGCTGCGGCCGGGCGATGTGCGCCTGCCCGCCGTACACGAATTCCGGCTCGGGACGCTCACCGCAATAGGGACACTCGATCAGCAGCATAATCAGTGCGCCACCGCGGCCGCGGCCGCCTCGTCGATGAGGTAGCCGTCGCGGAAGCGCTCCAGGGTGAAGGGCGCGTTGATGGGGTGCGGCTCATCGCGCGCGATGGTCCAGGCAAACACATGGGCGGAACCCGGCGTGGCCTTGAAGCCGCCGGTGCCCCAGCCGCAGTTCACGTACAGCCCCGGCACCGGTGTCTTGCCAATGATGGGTGAGCGGTCGGGGGTCACGTCGACGATACCGCCCCAGTTGCGCAGCATCCGCAGGCGGCGAAACATGGGGAACAGCTCGCAGATCGCTTCCAGCGCATGGCTGGTGATATGCAGGCCGCCGCGCTGCGTATACGACGTGTAGGCGTCGGTGCCCGCACCGATGACCAGTTCCCCCTTGTCCGACTGGCTGATGTAGGCGTGGATGGTGTTGGACATGACCACGCACGGGAACACCGGCTTCACCGGTTCGGACACCAGCGCCTGCAGTGGGTAACTCTCGAGCGGCAGCTCGATACCGGCCATTTTCATGATGACGCTGGTGTGCCCGGCCGCCGCCACGCCGACGCGCGGGGCGCGGATCGTACCGCGCGTGGTCTCCACGCCCTCCACCGCGCCGCTGGCGTTGCGGCGGATGCCGGTCACTTCGCAGTTCTCGATGATATCGACCCCGAGCGCATCCGCCGCGCGCGCGTATCCCCAGGCCACCGCGTCGTGGCGCGCGGTGCCGCCGCGGCGCTGCAGCGCGGCGCCGAGTACCGGATAGCGGATGTCGCCAATGTTCAGCAGCGGACAGAAGGCCCGGGCCTGTTCGGGCGTCAGCCATTCGTTGTCGACCCCGTTGACGCGGTTCGCGTGCACGTGGCGCTTGAAAACCTGCACGTCGTGCACCGTGTGCGCGAGCATCATGACGCCGCGCTGCGAGAACATGACGTTGTAGTTGAGAACCTGTGACAGGTGCTCCCATAACTGCACCGCATGGTCGTAGAGTGCGGCGCTCTCATCGAACAGGTAGTTGGAGCGGATGATGGTGGTATTGCGGCCGGTGTTGCCGCCGCCGATCCAGCCTTTTTCGAGCACCGCGATGTTGGTGAGGTGGTGCTCGCTCGCGAGGTAGTATGCCGCTCCCAGCCCGTGACCGCCGCCGCCGACGATGAGGGCGTCATAGGCGGCCTTGGGCTCCGGACTGCGCCACTGCGCCGTCCAGCCGCGCTGGCCGGACAGGCCCCGTATCAACAGCGACAGGCCGGAGAAGGGTTGCATCGTCGGGTCCCATCATGCGCCCCGCGTCTTGCGGCGACGAGCACCGCTGCGCCCACCGGCTTGAACGGGCGCGACATGGCGCGCTTAGCGCCTGACTGACGAACAGGATCGTCTTTCTGACACGCTCCTGCACGGCGAGGAGTTCGTCCTGCAGCTTCCTGCGGATCAGGGGATCGAGCGCCGAGAACGGCTCGTCCATGAGCAGGACCAGCTCGAGCTGCTGGTCGATGATGCGACGGCGCTTGTCGGGGGAGTCACCGCGCAACTCCAGTACCTGCCCGCGCGTGACGAGTTCAGGCCGTTCGCCGCGCGCAGCAGCGTCGACTTCCCCGATCCCGACAATCCCATGAAAACCGAGATCGCGCCGCGCTCGACGCTGAGTGAGGCGTTGGCGACACCGACGACCACGCCGGTCTTCTCCGCGATGTCGCTGCGCTTGCCGCCCGCATCGAGAGCTGTAGAGGCCGCTCCTCTTAGGAGCAGACAAGCGATCCCCAGGTACAGAGGTAGGCCAGGTCGGGATGCTTGACCGCATTGAACATCGTCTCTGACGCACTGCATCAGCAAGCGGTCCGCAACCCGGTATACTCGGAAACCGATGGTCGAAGCACTAACGACCGCTCCGTCGGGTCAGAACGCACTCAGCCGCTCGCTGCGGCCGCGCCACGTCTCGATGATCACCATCGGCGGCATCATCGGCGCCGGCCTCTTCGTCGGCAGCAGCGTGGCGATCGCCGCCGCAGGCCCCGCGATCATCGTGACCTACGCGCTCACGGGCCTCTTGATCCTGCTAGTCATGCGCATGCTCGGTGAAATGGCGGTCGACATGCCGCACGTGCGCTCGTTCACGGAGTTCACCCGCGCGGCGCTCGGAAACTGGGCCGGATTCTCGGTCGGCTGGCTCTACTGGTACTTCTGGGTCGTCGTGATCCCGGTCGAGGCGATCGCCGGGGCCGGAATCATCCAGCGCTGGCTGCCGCTGCCGATGTGGCAGATCGGGGCGGCACTCATGCTGGCCATGACGTGCGTGAATCTCATGTCGGCGCGCGCCTACGGCGAGTTCGAGTTCTGGTTTGCGTCGATCAAGGTTGCGGCCATTCTCGTCTTCATTGTCGTCGTTGGCGCACACGCCTTGGGCTATGGCTCTGCGGGCGGGTCGACCTTCTCGACCCTGGTCGCTTACGGCGGGTTTGCGCCACGGGGGCCGTTCGCCGTGCTGGCCGCCGTGACGACGGTCATCTGGTCCATGATGGGCGCGGAAGTGGTGACAATCGCCGCGGCGGAATCGCCGGAGCCGGCTCGGGCGGTGGCGAGGATGACCTCGACCATCATCAGTCGCATTCTGCTCTTCTACGTCGGCTCGATCTTTGTCATCGTAAGCACGGTGCCCTGGACGCGCGTGGTGTCGGGTCAATCGCCGTTCACGCTCGCGCTGGACGAGATCCGCTTCCCGTACGCAAGCGAATTCATGGCGGCGGTGATTCTCACCGCGGTCCTGTCGTGCCTCAATTCGTCCTTCTACATTGCCTCACGCGTGTTGTTCGTCCTCGCCAGTCGCGGCGACGCGCCGCGCTGGCTGGTTCGGACCAACAGCCGCCACGTGCCGGCGCGTGCCGTGCTGCTCGCGAGCGCGGTAGGAGTCGCAGGGGTGGCCGCCGCGATTCTCTCGCCGAGCATAGTGTTTGCCTTCCTGGTGAATGCCTCCGGCGCCATCATCGCCGTCATTTATCTGGCCATCGCCGTGTCTCGCCGTGTCGCAGGTGCGGACGCGACGGGCGCGTCAGCGTGCCGGCGATCCTGCACCGTCGCTGCCGATGTGGCTGTTTCCGTGGCTGAGCTACGTCGCGATCGCGGGAATGCTGATGGTGCTGATCGCGATGGCGTTCACTCCATGGCACCGCGCTGAGTTTTGGACCAGCACTGTTTCCGTCGCTGTAGCCCTGCTCGCCTACGTGGTTTTCCGGCGTGGTCGAGCGGCCGCGCTAACGACAGCGCCTGTTGCACGGTAGTGCAACAGGTTCGAGCGCGGGCCCGCTTTGGCCTGCTCGACCAGCTAGTCATGGTTCACACCGCGCCCGTGCGGTAGTGAGAGGACTCATCGACGACGCGCATTCTGCGTCCGCCAATAGATCTGTCAGACTTCCGCTGGCAGTGAATCAGTATTTGTCGTCAGAGTGTGCGACGCCAGCGTGCCGATGTGCTGGCAGCCTTTGACGGCGTACCACCACAGACCAGCTCCGAGAATTACGGCGATGTAGACGACCGCCCCCCAGGTGTTGTACCAGGGTGTGCCGTAGACGGCTTCGCGCGGCCAGGCCAGGTTGATCGCCATGCCCGTGCCCCACACCACCGCGACGAGGTTGACGAACATTCCCCACCTGCCCATGGTGAAGTAGCCACCTGCCACGAGATCTGCGGGGGGCCACTGCCCTTGCAGGCGCTTCTTCAGCAGTGGGCCCGTCACCATCAAGTACGCCAGGTAGATCATGATGACCGCAATCGAGGTCAGCACCGTGAAGATCTTCGGCTGTCCGATGTTGACGACCAGGATCAGCTCGGCAATCACGCCGATCACGATGGCAGGAACAATAGGCGTCTGCGTCCTGGAATTCACCCGCGCGAGCTTCTCCCCGAACGGCAGTGCGTTGTCGCGCGCCATTGCGAAGCTCAATCGGATGGCCGCGGTATGCACGGCTAGCGAACACACCGTCACGGCGACAACGATGCAGACCAGGAAGATCTTGCCCAGCGGACCCCACATCACCTGCTCGACGATGTATTGCAAGCCGCCGCTGCTGCTGCCGATCCTCGGATCACCCAAATTGGGTGCCGCCATGATCGCGAACACCAGGATTGCACCACCGATGACGAACGAGGCCAGGATGGCCCGCAGAATGGCCCGGGGAGCGGTGCGCCGAGGCTCCAGCGTCTCCTCACCCAGTGAACTGGCGGTGTCGAAGCCGTACATCACGTATCCGGAGGCCAGCGACGCGACCAGGAAAGCGCCCAGGAAGCCCCCGCTCTTGCCGGCACCGTAGCCGTTGGTGGAGAAGAACACTTCGGGACCTCGCTTGATGTTGAACGCCAGGAGGATCGCTATGAGGCAGGCAGCAATCAGCTCGACGAAGACGCCCGCGCTGTTGATCATCGCGATCCACCGCACGCCGAGCGCATTGACGACGGTGGTGAACACGATCAGGACCGTGCCGAGGATCACCGCGTTCGTGGCGAAATCGTAGGTGCCACTGCCGTCGCCGATGACCTGAAAGCCGCTCCACAGCCGCGGCAGGTTGAGTTGCAGCGCTAGCACCACTGCAGACAGGGTGACAATCGACGCAGTGAGCATCAGCCAGCCCGAAGACCAACCTACGATCCGGCTGCCCAGTAGCTTGGACCAGTTATAGACCGATCCGGCGATCGGGTATTTGGCGGCCAGCTCCATGAAGCACAGCGCGACCGCCAACTGACCGATGAGCACCAGCGGCCAGGACCACAGATAGGCCGGCCCGGCAGTGCCGAAGCCGAAGTAGAACAGCTGGAAGGTACCGGTGAGTATTGAGATATAGCTGACGCCGGCAGCGAAGCTGCCGAACGCCCCGATGCTGCGAGCAAGCGATTCTTTGTAGCCGAAGTGCTCCATGCCGCTGTCGGTCCGTCCGGTAGCGTTGTTCTTAACCACGCCTTTGTCCTCTTTAGAAATGGGCCGTCGCTCGCGCAATCCTACCGACCGAGGTGTTGCAGCAGGGCGCTGAACACGGCGGTGGTCGCGGGCAGGCCTGGGAAACGCCGATCGCTGCGAATGCGACGCACGCCACGGCGCAGGGCCGCAGCCACCGGCCGCGGCGGTTACCGAAAGGGCCGATATGCACTTGACCCGTAAGGCCCTCCGCCTCCATCATTTCCGCCATGGCTTGAATAGCCGTTTAACAGACGATCTGTCAAGTGCCTGTGAATCAGGCAAGTCACTGAGTAATCAGGCAGTATCGGCTCGGTCAGGGGGGCGCCGCGGGGCGCCACCCAGCCGCTCCCGGACGGGTCTCTGGAGCACGCCGTTGAACAGGCAATCAACCACACTGAAAGACCTCGTGCATCACAGCGGCTCCTCCCCCCGGGATGAGGGCGAGGAGGCGCGGCGGGTACAGCTGGTCGAGGTCACGATCGACAGTCTCGCCGAAGTGGGCTACGTCGGCACTACTCTCGCGGAGATCGCCGGGCGCGCCGGGGTGTCGCCGGGACTCGTGGCGCACTACTTCGACGACAAGGACGGACTGCTCGAAGCCGCCTTTCGCACACTGGCGCGCACGCTCGCGGCGCGGATGCGGGCGCGGCTGGCGCTGGCGCGCACACCGCGCGGCCGAGTGCAGGCGGTCATCGACATCAATCTGGCGCCGGAAGAATTCGACAAGCGTACCGGAACCGCCTGGCTGGCGTTCTGGGGCCAGGTATTGCACGTGCAAGGCCTGAAGCGGGTGCAGACCGCCTACCAGCGCCGCATGTTGTCGAATCTGCGCAACGACTTGCGCCGACTGATTCCGGGCGAGGACGCGCGCGGCCTCGCGGCGATGATCGCCGCCATGATCGATGGCGTGTGGTTGCGCGCCGCGCTCTCGGAATGGCAGGAGGCCGACAGCGAGAGCGCGCGGGCGCTGCTCACGGCCTTCGTCGAAGGAAGGCTCAAGGAGCTGTCGCAGGCGGCGACGCCGCGCGTGACGGGTGAGTCGGCGCCGCGCGCGCTGAGCGCTGGCGATGGCCGCCTGCGGGTCATCAACCCTGCCAACGGCACGGTGCTCGCGGAGTTGAGCGCCGACGGTGCGGCGCAGATCGATGCCGCGGTCCTCAAGGCGCAGGCGGCGCAAAAGAAGTGGGCCGCCCTGAGTGGTGCGGAGCGCGGGCGCGTGCTGCAGCGCGCGGCGCACTTGCTGCGCGAGCGCAACGAGGAGCTCGCCGTGCTCGAGACCCGCAACACCGGCAAGCCGATCCAGGAGACACGTGCGGTCGATGTGCTCTCGGGCGCGGAGTGTCTGGAATATTACGCCGGGCTGGCCGCTGGACTCGCCGGCGAGCACATCGATCTGGGACCACGGGCCTTCGGCTACACGCGCCGCGAGCCCCTCGGGGTGGTCGCCGGCATCGGCGCTTGGAACTACCCGCTGCAGATCGCCTGCTGGAAGTCCGCCCCGGCGCTCGCGTGCGGCAACGCCATGATCTTCAAGCCCGCCGAACTCACCCCGCTCACGGCCTTGAAGCTTCAGGAGGTGTTTGCGGCGGCCGGACTGCCCGAGGGGGTGTTCCAGGTGGTGCAGGGCCGGGCCGAGACCGGGCGGCTCCTCACGCGTCATCCCGACATCCGCAAGATCTCCCTCACCGGCGAGGTCGGTACCGGCAAGGCCGTCATGGCCGATGCCGCCGCGTCGCTGAAGCAGGTGACCCTGGAGCTCGGCGGCAAGTCCCCGCTCATCGTGTTCGAGGATGCGAAACTGGATAACGCCGTGGCGGGCGCGCTGCTCGGAAATTTCTACTCGGCGGGGGAGGTGTGCTCGAACGGCACGCGCGTGTTCGTGCACCAGAGTGTGCACGCGGCCTTCGTCGAGCGCCTGCGCACGCGCGCCGCCGCGATGCGTGTCGGGGATCCCATGGATCCGGCTACCCAGGTGGGAGCGCTGATTTCGGTGGAGCACATGGAGAAGGTGCTGGGGTTCATCGCCCGCGGCCGGGCGCAGGGTGCGCGGCTGCTCACGGGCGGTGCGCGCGTGACGAGCGGGGATCTGGCGAACGGCTGCTTCGTCGCGCCCGCGGTATTCGACGGCTGCCATGACGACATGGACATCGTGCGCCAGGAGATCTTCGGCCCGGTGATGTCGGTACTGGAGTTCGCCGACGAGGACGAGGTGATCGCGCGCGCCAACGCCACCGAGTTCGGCCTGGCAGCCGGCGTTTTCACCAACGATCTGACGCGCGCGCACCGCGTGATCGCGCAGCTGCAAGCCGGCACCTGCTGGATCAATCACTACAACGTCACCCCGGTCGAGCTGCCGTTCGGCGGCGTCAAGATGTCGGGTCTCGGGCGCGAGAACGGCCGCGCCGCCATCGAGCATTACACGCAGCTGAAGAGCGTTTATGTCGCCATGGGCGACGTCGACGCGCCTTACTAGACGTGGAGACCGCCGACTACGTGATCGTCGGGGCCGGCTCCGCGGGCTGCGTGCTGGCAGATCATCTCACCGAGGACGGCAGGGACAGCGTACTGCTGCTCGAGTACGGTGGCTCGGACCGCTCGCCGTGGATCCAGATGCCCAGCGCGCTGTCGATCCCCATGAACATGGCGCGCTACGACTGGCGCTATTACACCGAGCCGGAGCCGCACCTGAATGGCCGCCGACTGCATACCCCGCGCGGCAAGGTGCTCGGCGGTTCTTCCTCGATCAACGGGCTGGTGTACATGCGCGGCAACCCGCTCGACTTCGATCGCTGGGAGGCCGAAGGCGCCACCGGCTGGAGCTATCAGGATGTGTTGCCGTACTTCAAGCGCGCGGAACGCCGTGCCGAGGGGAGCGATGACTACCGCGGCGGCGACGGTCCGCTCGCGACACGCCGCGGGCTTCTCACCAACCCGCTGCACGCGTCCTGGCTGGAGGCGGGGCGGCAGGCCGGCTACGCGCTGACCGCCGACATGAACGGCTTTCAGCAGGAAGGCTTCGGGCACCTGGACATGACAGTGGGGGGTGGCCGGCGCTGCAGCGCCGCGAATGCCTACCTGCGCCCGGCGATGCGCCGGGCCAACCTGACGGTGCGCACGCACGCCCTCGCCACCCGCGTACTGCTCGAGGGGCGGCGGGCGGTCGGTGTGCGTTATCGGCGCGGCGGTGTCTTTCACGAGGTGCGCGCGCGGCGCGAGGTGATCCTGTGCGCGGGTCCGATCAACTCGCCGCAGCTGCTGATGCTGTCGGGCATCGGCCCGCAGCATGAGCTCGCCGCCCACGGCATCGACGTGGTGCGCGCGTTGCCGGGCGTGGGCGAGAACCTGCAGGATCACCTGGAGTTCTACTTTCAGGTCGCCTGCCGCGAACCCATCACCCTGTATTCGCAGATATCGCTCGTGCGCCGCGCGCTCATCGGCGCGCGCTGGCTGCTCACCAAGGATGGCCTCGGCGCCAGCAACCATTTCGAGAGCGGCGGCTTCATCCGCAGCCGCGCCGGCGTGCGCTACCCGGACATCCAGTTTCATTTCCTGCCGCTGGCGGTGAACTACGACGGTTCAGCGCTGGCGCGCGAGCACGGCTTTCAGGCGCACGTCGGGCCCATGCGCTCGCGCAGCCAGGGGTGGGTGCGCCTGCGGTCCGCCATGCCGCTCGAGCAGCCCCGGATCTGCTTCAACTACATGTCCCGATCCGAGGACTGGGAGGAGATGCGCGCCTGCGTGCGGCTCACGCGCGAGATCTTCGCGCAGCCGGCTTTCGATCGCTTTCGCGGCCGCGAGATCCAGCCGGGAGCGGGGGTTGAGAGCGACGAGCAGATCGACGCCTTCATCCGCGAGAAGGCCGAGACCGCCTTCCACCCCTCGTGCACCTGCAGGATGGGTAGCCTCACCGACCCCAAAGCGGTGGTCGATCCGCAGGCGCGCGTCATCGGCGTCGAGGCGCTGCGGGTGGTCGACTCTTCGATCATGCCGTCCATCACCACCGGAAATCTCAACGCGCCCACCATCATGCTGGCGGAAAAGGCCGCCGATCACATTCGCGGCGCAGCACTGCTGCCCAGGGCGGCGGTCCCGTACTACACCGCGCCGCGCTGGCAGAGTGCCCAGCGATGATCGGGTGGCTGAAGCCGGCGCCGTTTGCCGCTCCGCTGCCCCTCGAAGAGGTGGATCCGACCTATCGGCGGCTGCGCCGGCGGGTGTTCGCCGGGATCTTCATCGGCTACGCGGGCTACTACCTGGTCCGCAACAACCTCGCCCTCGCCATGCCCGACATCCTGCGCGAGCACCCGCAGTATTCCAAGGCGGCGCTCGGCAGTGCGCTCACCGGGCTGTCCATTGCCTACGGTGTGTCGAAGTTCCTGATGGGGGCGGTCTCCGACCGCAGCAACCCGCGCTACTTCATGCCCCTCGGCCTGCTGCTGTCGAGTGCGATCATGGCGGCGTTCGGCCTCATCCCGGCGCTGTACGCCTCGTTGTGGGTCATCGCCGCCACCCAGGTGCTGAACGGCTGGGTGCAGGGCATGGGATGGCCGCCGTGCGGCAAGACCATGGTGCACTGGTTCAGCACCAACGAGCGCGGGCTCACGGTGTCGGTATGGAATACCGCGCACAACATCGGCGGGGCGCTGGTAGCGAGTCTGGCGTTCCTCGGCGTGCTGCTGTTCCACGATTGGCACGCCAAGTTCTACTTCAACGCATTCATCGCCGCGGCGGTGGCGGTGGGCGTGTACTTCCTGCTGCAGGACACGCCGCAGTCGCGCGGGTTGCCGCCGGTGGAGCAGTACCGCAACGACTACCCGAGCGGCTACAGCGAAGCGGATGAGCGCACGCTCGGTTTCCGCGAGATCCTGTTCGGCTGTGTGCTGCGCAACCGCTACCTGTGGGCGATCGCGGTGGCCAACGCCTTCTGCTACTTCGTGCGCTACGGCGTGGAGAACTGGATTCCGACCTATCTCGAGACCGCCAAGGGCTTCTCGTTCAAGGAGTCGAGCATCGGCTGGTCGCTGTACGAGTGGGCGGCGATTCCCGGAACCATCGCCTGCGGCTGGATCTCGGACAAGTGGTTCAAGGGCAAGCGTGCGCCGGCGACCATGCTGTTCATGGCGCTGACGCTGGGCGCCGTCGTCGTCTACTGGCTCAACGGCAAAGGTCCGTTATGGATCGATTATGCCGCGCTCATTGCGATCGGCTTCCTCATCTACGGCCCGATCATGATCATCGGCCTGCATTCGCTGGATCTGGTGCCGAAGAAAGCCGCCGGCACGGCGGCGGGCTTCACCGGTTTCTTCGGCTATGTGTTCGGCTCGGCCATCTCCGGAACGGGCGTCGGCTGGATCGCCGACCGTTGGGGATGGGGTGGCGTATTCACGACCATGGTCGCGTGCTGCCTGCTGACGATCTGCTTCAGCGCGCTCACCCTCGGCCACCGGGCGCACAGCGCAGGCCGCTTTGCTGGGTCGGCAGCGGTGCACTAGTCGCGATAGCGCGTGAGCGCATCGCCGAGGACCTCGCGCAGGCGTCCCAGCCAGGGTTCGTAGTGACGCCATTGATCCAATCCCTCGCGATAGATCGGCTGGCGGACCTGCTCCGAACTCGCGGTACGCACGCTGCGCTCGGTCTTGTGGAACTCCACGCAGGCGGGTTCGAACTCGAGCTCGCAATGTTCGAGTAAGCGGCGAACATTGCCCTCCAGGTCATCCACCACGTCCTCGTGCTGGACACGCAGCACGCGCCCAGGCAGCACGGCATCCCAGTGTCGCATGAGCTCCAGGTAGGTACGGTAGCAGCGCGCGATGTCTTCGATGCTGTAGGTAAATTCCTGGCCGTGCGCGAACAGCTGCTTGAGGTTACCGAAACAACAGGCCATCGGCTCGCGCCGCGCGTCGATGATCTTGGCGTTGGGCAACATCAGGTGGATGAGTCCGACGTGCCGGAAGTTGTTCGGCATCTTGTCGATGAAACGCGCCTTGCCGCTCCGGTAGATACGTGTGTCGCTCAGATACTTCTCGCCGAGGCGGCGAAAATCCACGGCACTCATCCCGCCGAGCACCGCCGGATAGCGCGGGGTGTCGGGGTCCGGGTCTCGGCCCTTCAGCTCCGCCACGATGCGCGGGATGTCGGCGAGCTCGTGCGTGCCTTCGACCGCGGAGTGTGACGCCAGGATCTGCTCGATCAGGGTCGAGCCGGAGCGCGGCAGACCCACGATGAATATCGGGTCAGCGGCGCGCGCGCCGCCACCCTCATGGCGGGCGAAAGCTTCACGGGTACAGACTTCGATCTGCAGGCGTGTGTTGAGTTCGAAGACTTCCGGTCGGTAGCGGCTTTCGGAGCGTTTGAGTGCGTTGCCGCGTGCGTAGTACTCGAAGGACTGTGCATATTGCTGCCGGTCCTCGAGCGCCTTGCCGAGCGCAAAGCACAGATGATAGCGGTCAACCACAGAGGTCGTCGCCGCGGACTCCGCGGCACGCATCCGCTCCAACTCCCCGTCTTCGAACCGGTAGGTCTTCAGGTTCGCGAGGCTCCACCAGGCGTCGCCGTAACCGCTGCGAGTGGCCGCCGCCGTGTGATACTCGGCGATGGCCTCCGCGCGCCGCCCGAGCGTCTTGAGCGAGTGAGCGATCGACAGATGCAGATCAGCCGGTTGCGTGGCGCCGGCCAATAGCTCCCGGTACAGCTCGATGGCACGCTCGTGCAGGCCGAGACCCACACACGCGAGCGCATAGAGCGTGCGGTAGCTACGATTGGAGCGATCCACGGCGAGCAGCTTCTCGGCCTGCTCCTGAGCCTGTCGGTACAGGTGGCGGTCGATCAGGACCTGCGCATAGTCGAGCCGGGCGGCGTGATACTCGGGCGCCAGATCGAGCACTGCCTCGAGCAACAGTTGCGCATCGTCGAGTACCTCGCGCGCGATGCCGAGGCGCGCGAGCAGCCGCATGGCCTCGACGTGGTGACCGTGTCTGATCAGGAACGCGCGGATGAGCTGCTCGCACTCTGCCAGCTCACCCTCCCAGAACAGCGCGCTCGCAGTCACCACCTCGGGGGGCAGCTTTTTCAGCGCCGCGATGTGCGCGGCCGCCTGTGCGGCGTTCGCAGCCTGCGCCGTCATCCGGTACAGGCCTTCGAGCATGCTCCAGCTGGCCGGCAGGGCGGGATTCATGTTCACGCCGTCCAGAAAGGCGTCGATTGCCTGGGGTGCTTGCTTCAGCACCACGTAGCAATGACCGCGCTCCTGGTACAGGCGGCTGAAGCGCGGGTGCAGTTGCTCAAGTTGGGCGAGCGTGGCAAGCGCCGCGGGGATGTCGCCGAGCAGACGTTGCGCCTGCGCGCGCAGATACAGTACGTCGCGATTCTCGGGCACCGCGACCAACAGTGTGTCAGCCGCGCTTAAGCCTTCCGCGAAGCGCCGTTCGCTTACGAGTCGGCGTATCCGCCGAACCTCGAGTTCCACCGCCGAGGGAGGGTTCATGGACGAACGATATCACCGCATTCGTCCGTGTGGCCGAAGTCAAAATTTGTAGCCCAACGAGGCCCCGAGGACCCGTGGCCGCAGGGGCGTTTGCGCGATGATGAATTGATCGGTGCTGACGAAGACGCTGGCGTTCGAATTGCTGATGTTCTCACCGTACACGTTCACCCACCAGGCATCCTTTGCAACACCGAAGGACGCGTCGTAGGTGGTGTAAGCGGGATTCTCGAACCGCAACCTGCCGGTACTGACCGCTCCCGCTTGCGCGAACGTGGGATTCGAGCCCGCCTGCGTGAACGAATGGCCACTGTGGCTGGCGCCGACCTGAACGAACGGGGTGTAGCCGGCGACGCTCCACTCGTAGCGCGCGCGCAGGCTGAATTGCAGCGGCGGCGCATCGGCGCTCGGCGCGTCGATGGGGCCGAACGGGTTGACGACCGGCGCGCAATTGGCGC
>WNFR01002501.1_pt1 | contig 19120 bp, 12 predicted proteins | sample 5400221 | NCBI WGS metagenome assembly WNFR01 (sample SAMN13153357, study PRJNA577476) | soil metagenome | isolation source: 40 cm soil under Madrone tree | place: USA:California | collected 2016-06-14 | reverse complement strand
ATCCAACAGCGTCCTTGCTTGAAGGTTCGCCAGCATACTTACAATCGCTCGCCCTGACAAATGCGGGCTCGAACGGACCACTTGGACCTTCTGTCGCCGACATTGATTTTGGACAACGCTATGGAGCAGCGTATTATCTAGCAACTAAGACGCAACTCTCGAGATCGTAACCATGCCTATTGGAACTGCCTTCCATCAACGAACATTCGACTTGTGCGAGAGTCTTAACTATCGGGAGTGGTCTGGCTATTACGCGGTCAGCTCTTACGAACCGCATCACGAACATGAATACAACGCGATTCGCAACGCAGCCGCGTTGATCGACATCTCTCCTCTCTTCAAGTATCGCCTCACGGGCAAAGACGCTACCCGTCTTGTCGATCGCATTATCACGCGCGATATGCGCAAAGTGACGGTGGGCCAGGTCATTTACACCCCGTGGTGCGACGAACGTGCCAAGGTCATCGACGATGGCACCGTCTCGCGTCTCGAGGAAAATACTTATCGCTGGACCGCCGCCGACCCCAGCCTGCGCTGGTTTACGCAAAATGCCTCGGGTATGGAAGTCGAGATAGAAGACATATCCGAAAGTGTTTCAGCGCTCGCGTTACAAGGTCCGACCTCAGGAAGATTGTTGAAGACCATCGTGGAAGATGGTCAGATTGAGAATCTCAAATACTTCCGCGTAACGAAGGGGAGGATTGCCGGCGTGCCAGTGGAGATCTCGCGCACCGGCTACACCGGCGATTTGGGTTACGAAATCTGGATTGCGTCCGAGCAAGCAATCAAAGTTTGGGATGCTTTGATGGAAGCCGGCGGGGCTTTTGATATCCATCCCGCGGGCATGCTCGCACTGGACGTCGCTCGAGTTGAAGCCGGGTTGTTGCTTATAGATGTCGATTTCAACAGCAGTAAGAAGGCGTTGGTTGAGGAACAGAAGTATTCGCCCTTTGAAATGGGTCTGACGCGGCTGGTTAATCTCGATAAGAACCGTTTCGTCGGCCAGGCAGCATTGATTGCCGAGCAGAAACGTGGGCCCGCAAGAGAGATCGTCGGTTTGGAGATAGACTGGCCCCAAGTTGAACGGCTCTATGAAGACGTTGGCCTGCCTCCGGCTGTTTCACCTGCAGCCTCGAGGGTCGCCGTGCCAGTGTTTAGGAATGGAGCGCAGATCGGGAAAGCAACAACGAGTACCTGGTCGCCAACTTTGAAGAAGATGATTGCGTTGGCCACGGTCAAGCGCGAATTCGCGAAAGTTGGCACGAAACTTCAATTCGAGATCACTGTTGAGGCAGTCCGGCATCGTGTAGGCGCGACGGTAGTGAAGACACCTTTCTTCAATCCAAAACGGAAGACCGCGACGCCTGTAATTTAGTTGCATCCACAGATTGCGCATCAGATTACACCGATTAGGACGAGAGCTTAACGCGCTCACACTGCGAGACAGAACAAAAGTCTCCTGGTTTGGTACTAGAGGACACCTAAACAGCTTTGGATGTATTGGTTTTAAATCTGCGGAATCTGTGTAATCTGCGGATGACAACGCTATGACCCTGAGCGAACTTGTCGATAGCTACGACCCAAAGGCTTCACTCGAGCAAGCCGCGACTATCCCTTCGTCGTGGTACACCGATCAACGCATTTACGATCTGGAACTGCAAACCGTCTTTGCGCGTTCATGGCAGATGATTGGACTTGCCGAGCGGCTGACTGAGCCAGGGCAGTACCTCACCTGCGAAATGTCCGGGGAACCAATTGTCGCCGTGCGCGGAAACGATAACGTTCTCCGGGCTTTCTATAACGTCTGCCGCCATCATGCAGCGGCAGTGATGACCGAGCCGGAAGGAAAGGCAGCCCAACTTCGTTGTCCTTATCATGGTTGGACCTATTCGCTGGCAGGCGAGCTGAAAGGAACACCCGACTTTGCTGGTGTGTGCGGTTTCGATCGATCAATGAACGGTCTTGTTCCAGTTGACATAGACCACTGGAAGCATTGGGTTTTTGTTAGACTGGAAAACTCTGATCCAAAAATCACATTGCACCACTTTTTATCTTCCGATCTTATGGACCAGATCCGGCCCCTCGAACTCCAGAACCTACACTGGCTGGAGCGACGCCACTACACCTTTGACTGCAATTGGAAGGTCTTCGTCGATAATTATCTCGATGGCGGCTACCATGTGCCTCATCTGCACAAAGGTCTCAACAGCGTGCTCGATTACAGCAACTACATGATTGAAAACGGCGAGCGCTTTTGTCTGCAGTGGAGCCCGATTGTGAGCGAAGGCGCTGAAGCGCAAACCGGTGCAGTCAGGAAAGGCGATCGAGCGCTCTACTACTGGATCTATCCAAACTTTATGATCAACTGGTACGACGGTGTGATGGATACGAATCTCGTAATTCCCCGCGCTATCGATAAGACCGAAGTCATTTTCGATTTCTACTTTCCTGATGTTTCCGAAGATTCGCGCGCACGCAATGTGGCGAGCATTGAAGTGGGGCAACGCATCCAGGACGAAGACGTGGCGATTTGTCGATCCGTGCAGCGCGGTCTGAACTCACGAGCTTACAAGAGCGGCCGGCTTTCCGTGCGACGCGAGGCGGGCGAGCATCTCTTTCATCGACTGCTTCATGCGGATCTCAAATCTTCATTCGAGGCCGGCGCGAATGTTTGAAGCACCAGGCTGAAGCCGGGTGAATGAGAGGTAGCGCCCTAATTCGAGATTGTATTAATGCATTCCCTGTGTTCTCCGTGCCTCCGTGGTGATGAAAGTGCCGAAAACCATTTCGCCACGGAGACACGAAGAAGACGGAGAACCCCGCGACACGTGAAATTAGGACACTACCGAATGAGAAGTAGACCCTCTTGGCGTTCTTTGTATTAGTTTCGTTTCTCTTGAGGTAACCATTCTGGAAGACTCAGCTGAAGCTGCCGTCAGCAAAATGACCATCCCGCGCGGACATCTCTTGCGCGTACTCGGTTTCGGCTTCGGACTTGCTGTAATCATTGGCAATACAATTGGCTCGGGAGTATTTCGCACTCAGGGCCAGATCGCCTCAAATCTCCCAAACGTCTGGTGGTTCCTTGCTGTCTGGGTCGTGGGCGGACTCTATGCCTTACTGGGTGCTGTGCAGATTGCTGAGCTGGGAACGCTGCTCCCCCGTTCCGGTGGCCAATACGTATTCGTTCGTCATGCGCTCGGAGAATACGCGGGATTCCTTGTCGGCTGGAGCGACTGGATTTCGACCTGTGGCAGCGCGGCTGCAGTAGGGATTGTTATCGGAGAGTTTTCTGCTGCCCTATTCCCCAGTCTTCGCCCTCACCAAACACTTCTCAGCGCGATCGTTATTAGCCTGTTTGCCGTTCTTCAGTGGCGAGGCATTGTTGTTGGCAGCGGCGTGCAGAACGTCACCAGTCTGATTAAGGCGCTGGCATTTGTCGCGCTGATCATTGCGGCCTTTGCTTTAGGGCGCGGGATAGCCAGTGATTCCACAGTCCCTATGCCCAGCGGTCTCGGCCTGGTGGCAGCGTTTGTATTATCGCTGCAGGCCGTAATCTTCACTTATGACGGTTGGTCAGGTGCGGTTTATTTTTCGGAAGAGGTAAAAGACCCGGGTAAGGATATTCCTCGATCGTTGTTTGGGGGAGTCTTTTTAATCATAGCCATTTACCTGTTCGTGAATCTGGCGCTGCTTTATGTTTTGCCAGTCTCAGAGATTGCCGGAAAGGAGTTTGCCATCGGCGCAGCCGCGCAAGTGATGTTTGGCCGGCACGGTGACACTATCTTTCTCTCGTTGACGATCCTGTCGATGCTCAGCGCCATCAATGCCTACCACCTGATGGCCACGCGAGTACTTTTTGCCATGAGCCGCGATGGACTGTTCACGAGAAGCGCGGCCACGGTAAATGCTGGTGGTACGCCCGAGGTGGCCCTGTTGTTCAGTGCTACCGTCGCGGTCCTTTTCATTGCTTTCGGCCAGACTTTCGAGAAGGTGATTACGGTCCTCGCATTCTTTTTCGTGGCCAACTACGCTTTGTCGTTCCTTTCGGTGTTTGTCTTGCGGCGCCGTGAACCGGAAAGAGCGCGACCATACCGCGCCTGGGGGTACCCGTGGACCACTGCGCTGGCTTTGGTGGGCTCAGTACTGTTCCTGGCAGGAGCAGTCGCCAGCGACACTCGCAACAGCGTCTACGCACTTATTCTCTTAGCCGTGAGTTACCCGATCTTCCGTTTGGCAAAAAGATCGGCTTGAAGGAACTACTCACTCGTGATCTCTATACTACCAGCGCATGAGTTCTTGCTTTCTGAGTCAGATGTGGACTGAAAAGTTTTCTTACCGTAGCAGAACCTGACAGCCGTTGTTGTCCACTTCAAGCACCCGCACCGAGGACTTAATTTTATGCTGATCGAAACAGCCTGCTATCTTTAGACCTATCTCCTCAAAATTGTCTTGTGCCAAAGCGAGCACGCTCGGACCAGCGCCGCTCAAAGCAACACCGAGAAGACCAGGCATTACTCCCACGGCCAGCGCCTCTGCCAATCCTGGCACGAGCGAGCGCCGCTCATCTTGATGCAGTCGATCCTGCATTCCTTCCCATAGAAGGTCGTAACGACCTTCCGCCAGTGCGGCAACGAATAAGGCACTGCGCTGTAAGTTGTATACGGCGTCAGCTCGGTCAACTAAAGATGGTAGGGCCGCTCGCGCCCGTTTTGTTTCAAGCTGTGTTTGAGGCGAGACTACTATGATCTTGATCTCGGCAGGCCAGGGTCTTTTTACCAGAACAACTTCCTGTTCCCGAACACAGGAAACCACAAACCCACCCGCAAGGGCCGGCCCCACATTGTCAGGATGACCCTCCAACTCTGTTGCGTAATCCAGGATCTTCGAGTCCGGAAGGTCGATATTGCAGATCAGGCCGAACAACTTGATGCCTCCGACGATTGCCGCGGCGCTGCTTCCTAAACCTCGACCTATGGGAATCTGGTTTTGAACCACCAAATCGATGCGTGGCATTTCCACGCCTTCGTGTTTGGCAACGTGGACCATGGCGCGATAAATCAGATTCTCGGCAGTACGAGGCAGCAGCGAGCTTTCTCTTGTGCCGGTGGTGCGTACTCGGCATTTGACTGAAGATTTCGGCACTACAGTGGCGCGGATTGTGAGATAGAGATGCAAGGCCAGCCCAAAGCAATCAAAGCCCGATCCCAGATTCGAAGTAGAAGCGGGGAGACGCACTTCAAAAGACGAAGAAGTTGTGCGCGTAGTTTCGCTGCTGGTTTTAACGGTCGTCATCTAAGCGGTGTGCTCTGGTGGTTCATGATTGTTTCGTCATGCGGTCAAGAACTTTCTTGATCGCACTCTGGGATGCTTCAACCTTCTCTGGCTGGTTGCTGAAGTGGCCCACGATGCGCTGCTCGTCTTCAGGAATGCCCTCCCAGGGAATGCTAAGCTGCTCGCTGTGGTACTTAATGACGTAGTCAGTGTCTTTTAAAAGGTGACCAGTCAACACAGCCACCACATGCTCGTCGCTCTTGATTGCTCCCTGGGCAACAAGCTTCTTGATGCCGGCGACTGTTGTGGCGGAGGCCGGCTCACAACCAATTCCGTCGCGGCCAACGATCGCCTTTGCGTCAGCGATCTCCTGCTCGCTTACAGTCAAGACCTGGCCGCCGGTCCAACGCAATGCCCGCCACGCCTTTTTCCAGGAAACGGGAGCGCCTATTTTGATCGCGGAAGCCAACGTATGTGGGTCGTCCAAATTTACAATATCGAAAGACTGGTCTTCTTTCGTCAGATCCCGTTCGGACTTCAGGAAGAGATTGGCAAAGGGAGCAGCACCCGAGGCCTGCACGATCGTAATGCGTGGCATTCGATCAATCAGACCGAGTTTGAGCAACTCATGAAAACCTTTGCCGAAAGCTGAGCTATTGCCGAGATTTCCGCCAGGCACCACAAGGTGGTCTGGCACTCGCCACTCAAGTTGTTCCGCAAGTTCTGCGGCCACGGTCTTTTGACCTTCAATACGAAAAGGGTTAATCGAGTTGACGAGGTAGATAGATTCATCCTGGGCAAGGTCGCGCATCACGCGCATGCAGGTATCGAAGTTTCCCTCGATCTCCAACACTTTTGCGCCGTAGTCTAACGACTGTGCCAGTTTGGCATGACTTACCTGTCCCTGCGGCACCATGATCGCGCAGAGAAGTCCTGCGCGAGCGGCATACGCGGCGAGGCTGGCTGAAGTATTTCCAGTACTCGCGCAAACAAGCAGACGCACACCAAGAACGCGCGCCTGGGTCACAGCGGTCGTCATGCCGGTGTCTTTGAAAGAGCCCGTAGGATTGCATCCCTGATGTTTAAGCTGGAGCGCATCGAGCCCGCAGTAGGAAGCCGAACGGGGTCCTTCGTAAAGTGGCGTATTTCCTTCCCCTAGTGAAGTGATCGGCGGATTGTCGCCAAATGGAAGCAGCTCTCGAAAGCGCCAAACCCCGCTAAGATCGGGCATATCAAACGAGCGTCGTCGTTCACTCCACAAACTGCGCAACGACTTTGCATCGCCGGTTGGCTCTTCACTAAGCTCGACATCGAGCAAGCCACCACAGTGTGAACAAACGTAGAGTCGCTCATTGATCCCATAGCTTGCCCGACAACCTGGTTCAATGCAGCGCTGCTTCGAAAGAGAGGCGCGAATTGGTGATGGCTCAGAAATGATCATGGCGCTATTGTTCTCGGCACACAGTTATAAACGCCAACTATAAGGAGTGAGTGAGGGCTTGGCAAATAAGTTGACTTTGCCAGCCACTTCACATAAAAGGCGTTACGATAATTCGAAGTCGTATGAAGGAGATCCAATCAATGCCCAGAATTCCGATCATCCGCTTCTCACTATTCGTTTTGTTACTAACGAGCGCGCCTGTCGTTTACTCTCAACAGAGTTCTGCTCCAACGGCACGCGAGAAAACTAGAGACAGATTGGGTCAACTTTTGCAACGAGTAGGACCTGAGGTAAAGGCTAGTTTCCGGCAAAGCGAGAAGCAGCCCTTTAATTTTGTCGGCATTATGAAAGACGGGCTTACTTTCTGTGACAATTTCGAAATTGTTGTAGGCGTGACCGACAACGCGACGATTGGTTTCCGAATTTTTCCTCATTACAAGAACAGTTACATAAACGTCGACAAAGCGAGAGACGGTCAGGCCTTGATGAGACAGTTGCTAAGACTCAGCGACAAAAACTTCCTCTACTGGGGAGCGGATGAGAGCGGCGATATCTTCACCGGCTATACATTCACACTCGAGTCCGGGTTTCCTGACGAGGCCATCAGGGTCGTGCTCTTCAGTATTGCCAATACGGACAAGTTCGTGGGCGACATGAGACAAGCAATCAACTAAACAGTAGGGGCGTCTCTCCGTGGGCGCCCTGAGTCGCGCGTAAAAGGGCGCCCACGGAGGGACGCCCCTACAGAAAATTAGGGCACGACCCTCGGGTCGTTAGAAGTTAAAGCGCACTTGCGCATCAATGCGACGATTGAATGGACCGCCAAGACCACCGCCGCCGAAGTTTCCACCGCCGCTGTTCGATCTGCCAAAGAAACTTGAAGTGAGATTGCCCGTCGGTTTTCCGAGATTAGTGTGGTTCAGCACATTCTGAACGTTTATCGAAAACGTCAGGCTGTAGCGCCTGCTCTGGTCGCCACCGCCGCCGCCAAAGCCACCTCTATCACCGCCGCCGCCACCGCCAGGTCTTCCGCCACCCATGCCGATCATACCTGGCATGCCTCCCTGTCGTGCACCGCCAGCGCCATCACGTCTTCCACCATCACCGCTCCGACCGTTATTCTGAGCCGTGCTGGCTTCTTTGCCGAACCCGAAAGTCTTACTGAATCCCACGCGCGTGGTCAGGGAGCTTGGTCCATTCCCAAAGTTACGTGGTATCAGCGCCTCTCCGACTGCCGGCGTCAAATTGAAATTACCAAATGGCGTGCACCTGATGTTGACTGCGGAGCAATCAGCACCCGGAGGAGCGAAGGAAGGACGCTCCGTGTACAAAGTATCACCGTTAATATCTCTTCCCAGCGTGATGTTGAATGGAGCACCGGAGCTAACGATAACAAAGGGATTCAAGCTCACGCCCCAGGGCAGGCGGAATGAACCGAACATTACAAATCGATGCCTCACATCCTGAGACGATCGGCCGTACTCTCCACTGAAGTTGTATGGATTTGCCGCAAAGGTTCCTGTGCCATCGGTATCGCTGTTTGTTTTTGATAGCACATAAAAGGCGTTGATGCTCGCAGTGCGGGTCAGGCTGTGATTGAGTTGGACAATGAACTGGTTCTGCGCGGACCTTCCAGTTGATTCGTACTGGAACACGTTGCCCATGTCACCTAGTGGACGTATGCCGCTGCCGGGAATACTCGGCACGAATGTTCCAGGCAAGGGAGCATTAATGGCATGCCCTCGCAACAAATGGAGGGACCGCGCGTTGATAAAACTGGCGGTCAGCTTGAAACTTCTTGTTAGCTGTCGTTCCACACTCAATACCGACTGAATTGTGTAAGGCGCCTGAAGGTCGGCAGCAAGTCGATAAGTGCTGATGGGCGCGGCAAAAGCCGCAAGATTCGCGGCAGATGGTACCTTGGGGAACAGATTCAATATGTTGTTATCTACGACGCTGAATTGCTGTTGATTGGTTCCATTGAAACGTTCCGCCGTCAACGTAAGGTTCTCGCTTACGCGATCGTAGAACACGCCAAAGCCACCCCGAATTACCATCTTCGACTGTTGTGCGGCGCCTGGGGACCACGCAAAACCAATTCGCGGTGCAAAGTTCATGTTGCTGCTGATATTGTCCTGGTTCTCGTAACGCAAACCCAGGTTCAACGTCAGGTTAGGCCGCACTTTCCAATCATCTTGAGCAAAGCCACCGAAGTCTAGCTGACCTACTGTACTAAGTGGATTGCCCGCCGAAATTGAAAACTGCGTAGCACCGCCACCAAGCGCTCTGACCTGCGGTCCCGACATGCCCATCTCCTGAAACAGCAATGTGCGTCGATAACGTTCAATACTAGTAAGCTGCGTAAACACAGGCTGACCTGTGCTTGGATCGACAACTACCTGATCGGTGGCATCGAGCACCGGACCTATTCCACCACCGAATGTCCAAGTCCCACCAAAACCCTGTGGCGATATGTCGCTGATACTTATGTGGCGAAAGCGCACGCCGAACTTGAATGCGTGTCGTCCCAGCGTCATTGAAGTATTGTTTTGCAGTTCCCAAAAATTCTGAGTGTTGGACGCCAGGCCAACCTGTGAACCTCCGCCAACGAACGCCTCAAGAACATTGATGGTAGGAATCGTGTTATTGGCGATTGAGGCGGTGGGCTCATGACGAAACTGAAAGCGCGTCTCATTGACCACTGTCTTATTGACGATCGCAGTTTCCGTGAGTTGTATTTGCTGCTCGCTACCCGTGTTCGAATACTTTCGCGAGTCAAGATTAAATCCCCCCACACCGGTTATCCTGCTCGTATGTTCGTAGCTATAGCGGGCGACCAGTGTGTTGTGGGCGTTGATCTGGTAATCGACGCGAGGATTCAGAGATAACCGGCGGGAGGGTGTAGGAACCGTTTCGCCGAATGAAACTATGTTCAGGTTGGGATCGAGAATGATGGCATTGATAATTGCCTGGTCGTTGATATCGCGCTTCTCAAAGTCAAAAAAGAACGAAGACTTTTTCTTAACTATTGGTCCACTAAAATTACCGCCGTACTGCCTTGACTGGTATGGCGGACGGGTTAACGCGTATGGATTTCGCGCATTGAACACATTGTTGTTGTAGCCGAACGACGCGGAGCCCCGAAACTTGTCGCTGCCGGGCTTCGTTAAGATTTCGATGCGGCCAAATCCTAAGCGATCATATTCAGCGGAGAAGGGATTTGAGTTAATGCGAATTTCGCGAATGGAAGACCGCGGTGGCAAACGCCCATTGCTGAATCCGTCGATGAAGATCTGTCCGCCATTTGGTCCAGCCGATGGACCAGCCAGCGCCTGCAGAGTAGCTGCGAGGTCGTCAGGATCGTCGGGAAGCGCGTCGATATCGGCGCCTTTCAAAACAACAGCGCCGGCGTTGTTCTCAGGTTCAGTGCTCAATGATGGATTATCGCTGGCAACTGTTACCTTCTGCTCTTCGATCGCAACTTTTAAGGTGATATTGAGCGTCTCGCTGCGCCCAGCAACTACGTCGACCCCAGTGTTTTCATAAATGCCGAATCCCGCTGTTGAAGCACGCACGGTATATTTGCCTGGCTCAAGCCCATTGATAGTGTAGGAGCCTGAATCATTCGTCACGACGTTTTTTTCCACGCCCTTTGCATCAATCGCCGTAACTTTCGCGCCGACAATCGCGCCGCCAAGTTCGTCAAACACCTGTCCTCTTAACGTACCCGTGCGCTGCTGTGCGAACGCCGAACTGACGCACAAGGCGAGTACTAACAATAACTTCTTCATTCGGAGAACTCCTTTAGCCTGCTTCTTGAACCAGCGCGCATAGATGGGCACATGTCCCGGCACACAGACTGAAATTGTAACCAAACCGCCGTCAAGAGTCTGTCAATACATTGTAAAGTTTTGTCAGTTTGCTCATATTACCGATTGACACTTCTTTACGGAGGGGAAATAGCCAATGTTGTAGGATCGGCGCGGCTTGCCTCAAACTGCGACATGTTTTTCAATTATCTTGAACAAAAGATGGAGCGAGTGCTGGTAATAGACGACGACGTCGGCCTTTGCGAGTTGGTCGGGGAGTATCTCCAGCCGGAAGGCTATGATGTTGAAGCCATCCATAATGGAGAGCGCGGCATTGACCGAGCCCTTTCCGCCGAGCACGCGCTCGTAGTGCTGGACGTGATGCTGCCCGGCACAAACGGCTTCGATGTTCTGCGTCGCATCAGAGCGAAATCACGTATTCCTATATTGATGCTGACGGCCCGTGGCGACGATGTAGATCGCATCGTTGGGCTGGAGATTGGCGCCGACGATTATCTGCCGAAACCATTCAACCCGCGCGAGCTGGTGGCCCGCATACGGGCCGTGCTGCGTCGCACGCAGCCAACTGAAGCGGCAGCTGCCGCCAACCGGGAAATGCTCGTGGTGGGTGACATCGAAATGGACAGCAACACGCGTAACGTGCAACGGTCAGGCGAAGTCATCGAGCTCACCGGAGTCGAATACGACCTCCTTGAGATATTGCTCCGTTTCGCAGGCCAGATTGTCAAACGAGAGGATTTGATGAAGGAAGTGCTTGGTCGTGAACTTTCGCCTTTCGATCGCAGCATAGACATGCACGTCAGCAACCTGCGCCGGAAGCTGGGCCATCAGGTCGGTGGTCTGGAAAGAATCAAGACTATTCGCGGCGTTGGCTACATTTACGGCGCAGCATCGGAAAAACCTGAATGAAACTACCTGTGCGCAGTCTTTTTCTAAAAATTTTCATCTGGTTCTGGCTCGCTATGATCGTGATCAACGTCGCCCTGTTTGCCGCCGTTGCAATCACGAGACCAACGCCTACCGGCAGATCGTGGCGCGACCTGACGATGGTTGGTCCAAACGCCCAGAAGGCGGGAGACACGTACGACCAGCGAGGATCTGCGGCCCTCGCCGCTTACTTGCAGGAAGCTGAAAGATCTTCTGGCACTAAGGCAGTCTTCTTCGATGACAACGGAAAGGAATTGTCGGGAACAGTGACACCTCCGGGTGCTGGCGAGCTTGCCGCGAAAGCAGCCAAAAGCGGTGATACGGAATTCAATTTTGCCGGCCGGAATACATTGGTAGCAAAGCCTGTTGTTACGTCACAGGGCCATCATTACATCTATATAGCGCACATTCCGCGCACTCCTTATAACGTCAGCTTGCGCACGCAGGGTCTCAGACTGCTGGCCGTATTATTGATAGGCGGTCTCTTCTGCTACTGGCTGGCCTGGTACCTCACTACTCCACTTCTAAAACTTCGCACAACGACAAATGAGCTCGCGGAAGGGAACCTCGGAGCTCGCGTGACTCCGAAGTTATCCCGGCGTCGCGACGAGATAGGTCAGCTTGGGCGCGACTTCGATTTAATGGCTGAACGTTTGGAATCGATGGTGCGAGTGCAGCATCGTTTGCTTGGAGACATCTCCCATGAGTTGCGCTCTCCCCTGGCGCGTCTGGGGGTCGCGCTGGGTCTGGCGCGGCAGCGTTCTGGTGCAGAGGCAAACGGCGCACTGGATCGCATTGAGCGTGAGTCGGAAAACCTCAATGAAATGATCAGCCAGTTGCTTATCCTGACCCGACTCGAAAGCGGTACGGTCGGTCGCAAGAGAACTGTTGTGGACCTGACCTCTCTGCTGCGTGAAGTCGCCGACGACGCTGATTTTGAAGCACGCAGTATGAACCGTGAAGTGCAGGTAGTCTCAGCCGACAACTGTTCGATCTCCGGTGTCGAAGAGTTGCTGCGGAGCGCCATCGAGAATGTTGTACGAAACGGATTGCGTTACACGCCAGAAGGAACCGCAGTGGAAGTCGCACTGCGACGACAGAATGGCGCAGGCGATAACTTCGCGGTCATCAGTGTCCGCGATCACGGCCTGGGTGTGCCGGAAGAGTCGCTCGAGAAAATCTTTCGCCCCTTCTACCGCACGGAAGATGCGCGCGACCGCCAGAGTGGCGGTGGAACCGGACTAGGTCTGGCTATCACCGAGCGAGCAGTGCGGCTGCACGGAGGCACGATTAAAGCGGTTAATGCTCCCGGCGGCGGGCTTGCGGTTGAGATGAAGTTGTTGCTCACGGCTGGCGCAGACTCGCGCGCAAGTCAGCACACAACCAGCGGGTAAGATTTATCATTTGTTATTTCTCCAGAACCAGCAGCGTAAAGGTACCCGGTATCATTGGCGCTCTCGGTCGTGGTCGTTCGGTCGTAGGAGCTGGTGTTGGACCATATTCTGCAGAAACGGAAAACAAGCGATGGGTTTTTTGATCCAAAGTCATGGTTCTGGCGCCTCGCTGGGTTGGAACACTTTCGGCCACTGTAAATTTGTCCCGTGAATCCTCGTGCACGACTGTTAGCGTTCCTTCGCCATTCGAACTAAAAGCAAACCCCGTGTCGGGGTCGAATGCGGCAGCGTCGGTGCCACTGCCGGTCGGCAACGTAGTAACGACCTTGCCGTTATCAGTATTCAAAACCACCATCAACTTATTGCTGCAGACGGAAAAGAGCCGGTGATTCTTGCGGTCGATTGCCAGCCCGGAAGGCTCTTCGCCGGGCGCCAGTGACCAGCGCGCATCAACGGCGAGCTTGTTTGCATCGAGTTGCGCCACTTCGCTCTTGTCTTCGATATTTACATAGACGTGGCCCTTCTCATCTGACACGGCAAACTCGGGCTTGCCTCCGAGGGCGACTGTGCCGACGACTTTACCCATGCTGGCATCGATCGCTGTTGTGTCCTGACTGCCGCCATTGAATGTAAAGATTCTCTTTGACGCAGGATCGTACATGATGGCATCCGGATTTTTCCCGACAGCGACTCTACCAGTTTCTTTTAACGTTTTTAGATCGAAGATCGTGACGGAGTTATCACGCCCATTGCTGATAAAGCCCTTGTTAAGATCAGAAACGATTGCGATGCCGTGCACGCCTGGTGTATTAGGAATATCACCGACGATGGCGTACGAATCGGCATCGACAACCATCACGTGAGTCGAACGTGAGAGGTAGATACGACGGGCTGCGCTGTCGCAATACAAATAATCCCAACCACCTTCACCACCCAGCACCGTCTTCTTGGCAAGGTGATAACCAGGCCCCGAACTAACAAAGCCCGCGGCAGCGACAGCGGAAACAGTCACGACGCAGAACACGAGTAATAAGAACGAATGATATTTCATGAGCGCCTCCTTTTAGAGTTAATGGGTAAATCATTTGGTCATTTGGTGCATTAGATGCGATGCTCGCCACTTAACATCGCGTAAACCGTCGGGGTCACAACAAGAGAGAGCAGCAGAGCAACAGCCAAGCCGCCAATGACGGCGATTGCCAGAGGCTGCAGGAGTTCAGCGCCGGAACCAAGCGCCAATGCGAGCGGCAGCATTCCCAGAATTGCAGCCAGCGAGGTCATCAAGACGGGCCGGAAGCGCCGGCGTCCGGATCTCAGCAGCGCCTCGCGAAGTGTGTCACCAGCGGCCAGATGGTCCTCTACAGCATCCAGCATCAGAATGCCGTTCTTCGCCACGATACCCACGACCATGATCATGCCCATTAGCGAAACAACGTTCAGCGTCGTGCCTGTGATAAACAGTCCAAGGAGTACGCCCCCAAGAGCAAGCACCGCTCCCGTGACAATCGATATCGGATGTGCAAACGAATGGAACTCGATCAACAGGGTTAGAAAGACGAGCACTATAGCCAGCACTAGTGAAAGCGCCAGCTCGGCAAAGCTCGACTGCTGCTCCTGATATAGTCCACCATATTCGATTGTCATACCAGGCGGAAGTTTGACGTCCCTGGAAAGTAAAGTCTGGATCTCCGCGATTGCGGTACCAAGATCTTTACCTTCCAGGCGGCCGCTGACCGCCACTGTCTCGCGCAACCCTTCCCGCTCGATTTCGGTCTGCCCCTTGTCGTACTCGATGTCGGCAACCTGATCGAGTCGAAACAGCGCACCGGATGTGGAACGAACTTGCAAGGCACGAACTGTCTCGAGCGACTTGCGCACTCCAGGAGGGAAGATGACGCGTACTGCTATTAACCGGTCCTGCTGCAGAATCGACGAAGCCGCGTCGCCCGACATTGCCGTCGTTATCGTATTCGCCACGTCTGTGGCCGTCACGCCAAACCTTGAGGCAAGCTGCGGATCGATGTTGAAGGTGAGGGCCGGCCCACTCACGATTACCCCGTTCTTCGTATCGACGACGCCTTGCACCTTCTTGATCGCCTCTTCCACTTCATCCGCCTTTTGGTGCAAAGCATTCTCATCTGAACTGAACAGCTTGATCTCAATTGGCTCGGGCGAGCTTGTTAGGTCACCAATCACGTCCGAGAGAATGCCAACAAATTCGACCTCCAGGGCTGGCTCTGTCTCGGCAACTTGTTTGCGCAAATCGGCAATCACGTCTTCAGTTGCACGTTTATGTCCCGGCTTAAGTTTGACGGCGAAGTCACCCCTGTTGGGCTCAGTTATAAACAGTCCTAATTCCAGACCGGTACGGCGTGAGTAACTCTCGATCTCAGGAGTCTGTCGCAGCAAGTCTTCTACGTGGTGAAGCATGCGATCTGTCTCTGACAGTGACGAACCCGCCGGCGCCCAATAATCGAGAATGAAGGCGCTTTCATCGAATGCCGGCAGGAACTCGGAGCCCAGTGACCGGTAAAGCAGATAAGAGCCTGCGAGAACGACAGCGATAATAATGAGAACGAGCCAACGATGATCGAGAGCGTGGCCCAGAACCCAATCGTAACGCCGGATGATCGAGCCCAGAATCCGGCCGCGTTCTTCCTCTTCTTTTTCACGCCCATTGGCGAGCGACTCCTCATTAGTTTGCTGATCGAGATCCTCGTTCTCTCCTCTACGTCGTTTGGCTCTAACAAGTCGCTCGGCGAGTACGGGTGTGAACGACAGGGCGAGTACCAATGAAGTAAGCAACGCCACCGCCATGGTGAGCGCGAGCGAGCGAAAGAAGCTACCCGTCACGCCGGTCAATAACGTTAGGGGCAGAAACACTACCACCGGAGTAATCGTCGAGCCGATAATCGGCACTGTGATTTCTGAGATTGCGTCCTGTACGGCCTGCCGCCGCGATTGACCACGAGCCATATGGGTGTAGATGTTTTCCACGACGACGATAGCATCATCAATCACAAGACCAATGGCTGCCGCGACGCCACCCAGGGTCATCAGATCGAAGCTCAGGCCCGCAAGCCACATCGCCAGAAACGTCGCGAGCACCGTTACTGGAATGACCAGAACCGCGACGAACGTTGAGCCCCAGTTCCGCAGAAAGGCAAAGAGAATTACAACGGAGAGCAGCAAACCGATCAGGATCGAGTCGCGGACTGACTTCATCGAGTCGCGCACTAGCAGCGATTGATCGTAGTAGGGTGCGATCTTGATATCCTTCGGAATTTGACCGCGCATCGCCGCCAGCGCGGCCTTTACTTCATCAACGACGGCGACAGTGTTCGCATCAGGCTGGCGATTGATGTTGAGCAGCACCGCGGGCTTACCAGGGTAAGCAGTCACGAGGGTATATTGCGGTTCAACCCCAGCGCCCACAGTTGCCACATCTGCAAGTGTTACGGGAGCATTGTTGACCGTCGCCACCACAATGCCGTCTAGCTCTTCAGGCTTCTTCGCTTGACCGCTAATCAGCGCAAGTTCGAGCTGATGGTTTTCCTCGATTAGACCTGGCGAGGTAATGATGTTTGAGTTGTGCACCGCATCGACGACTTGCTGCACCGAAACGTTGTGGGCCGCCAGACGGTCGGGATCGATCGTGACGTGGAATTCAGGCACTTTGCCGCCAGCCACGCCTACGGTTGCTATGCCGGGCAGTCGTGCGAGCTGTGGGCGGATGGTGTAGGTTGCGATATCTCGCAAACTAGCGAGGTCGCGCGTGTCTGAGGTGAGGCTATAACCAGTTACAGGAAAGACGGCGAAAGTAAGACGTTCGACGTTGCGAATCTGGGCTGTGGGCGGCAGCGACGATGCAAGCTGTGAGAGGCGTGCCTGGACCAATTGCAGCGATTGCCGGATATCTACACTCCAACTGAAGAAAAGACTTATCTCCGACGAGCCGCGCGAGGTTTTCGACTTAATACGCTGGATACCAGGTATACCATTCATCGCCTCTTCGATGGGACGCGTAACAGACACCAGCGTCTGCGGCGCCGGCGCTACGCCGTTGTCTACAATGATCACGATGCGCGGAAAGTCGGTCGAGGGAAAGATCGCTATTGGCAGTTGCCACGCGGCATACAGCCCTGCCGCGCAAAGCAAAGCGACCATCACGAGTACCGCACGCGATTGGTTGGAGACAAGGCGGGCGAGTCTCATGGCGCTTTCGTTTTCTCCTCCGTTGCCGTGGCCTCGGGCTCGGCTTTCTTGTCTTTCGTCACCTCAACTTTCGTTCCGTCTGCCAGCGCGTAATTCCCTTCGATGACGACAGTCTCATCGCCCTTCAATCCCTCGGAAATTTCCATTTTGTCGGTGGTACGAATACCGATGACAACCTTCACCTCGTGCGCTGCGGAGGTAGCATCGACGACCATCACTGTTCCTTCATTTCCATTGCTTGCATCGAGCGTGACAGCGGAAGTCGGCACCACGATCGCGTTGGACTTAGTTAACGTTGCCGCAGTAACCTGAGCGGCGCCATTAGCGCGCAATCGGCCACTTCCGTTGGCCAGTGTCACCCAAACTTCAACTGACCGATTAAGAGGATCGCTGGAGCGGCTGACGAGGCTTACCTGCCCGTTCATGGGCTCGCCGGGGGAATCAGTTGGGAGCACACTAGCCGGGTCGCCTACCTTGAGTTGCGCGGCAACGGTATCTGCAAACGGAGCTTTGACGATCACTTGACTGACGTCGGCAATATTGAAGAGCTTGCCTCCTGCGGCGGCGAACTCTCCTTCGTATTGGAATTGATCTGTAACGATGCCGGTGATGGGGGCCCGAATCGTCGCATAACTGAGTTGAGCATCGAGCGTTGCCACGTGTTGTTGTGCCGCCTGTACACGCGCGGCTGCAAGCGCACGATCATTTGGATTGAGCGACTTCGCCCGCAGCGCGATTGTTTGTTCGGTGAGTCGCAATTCATTTTCAGCTGTCGTTAGCTCGAATTGCGAGGTTTCGAGGTCTTTCTTTGAGATACCTCCTTTTGCGTAGAGCACACGGCGGCGCTCGAAGGTGGCGCTGGCAGTCGCAACCTTGGCTTGAGCGTCGCGCAGGGCCTTTTGATCTTGTGCATTTGTTTGCGGGATGGTCCCGGTCGTCACGCTCCGCTCGTTGGCACGCTCTTGATTTAAAGTCGCTATTGCTTCATTGCGCTGGGCCACAAGATCGCGCGATTCCAACACGGCGATCACTTCACCGGCCTTGACCAACTTGTTCTTTAACAACGCCATCTGCTTGATCTGGGCGCTGATTTTTGCGCCGACGGTCGCCTGCTCGCGTGGGAAAATGGTGCCGACCGCGGACACTGGGGCGGAGATGGTCTCTCGCGTGACCTTAGCCACGCGTACGCTCACGATGGGCACTGGCTCTGCTTCCGCAGGTGAGGACGAGGAACGCCACTTCCAAACTATGACCACGATCACCACCAGAAAGAGCGCCACGACTGATGCCCCAATGATCAAGTAGCGCCGTTCACGCTGAGCGCGTAGTCGTCGTTCATCCTCGAGATATGAATCACTAGTAGAAGGAAACTCATCGTCCAAATTTGTGCCAGACAACTTTCCCGGTTCATCCTGTTTCATTGTCCTGCCGCCTGTCGAAGGCGCGCGAGCGCCGTTTGATAGTCAAAAAGGGCTTGATAGAGAGCAGACCTTTGCGCAGCAAGAGTTGTCAGCGCATCGGTAACTTCAATTATCTGAGCTTCCCCGGCGCGGTATCGAGCAATCGAGGCGCTGAGGTTGCTCTGTGCCTGGGTGACGCCATCGCCAGCCAGCTTGATGCGGACGGCAGCGGCGGCCACTTGCGTCTTGGCGGCATAAAACTGCTGAGTAAAACCGCGTATGGCCACAGCACGCTCGTTCTCCGCGATCTGAGCACGCAGCCGTGCTTGTCTTTCTCTACTTCTGCTGGCGCCCCAATCGAAGATTGGTATAGTGAGAGAAAACGCCGCAGATAGTCCGCTATGTTCTTTCAGTCGGGGACCCTTCATCGAATCTGTGTCGAAGCCGCCATTGAGGGAATAAGACAGCTGAGGCAAGCGTTCGGCCCGTGCAATCCTCACTTCCTGTTGGGCGGCGCGTAGCTGCATTTCGAATTGGGTAAACTCCGGGCGGCGAGAAATATCGTTAGCGCTGAACTGCTGAACGTCCGTAGCCACCGGGGCAGCCTGTGCGAGGTCTGTCGTGTTTATGGGCTGTGTG
>WNFR01007852.1_pt1 | contig 19121 bp, 14 predicted proteins | sample 5400221 | NCBI WGS metagenome assembly WNFR01 (sample SAMN13153357, study PRJNA577476) | soil metagenome | isolation source: 40 cm soil under Madrone tree | place: USA:California | collected 2016-06-14 | reverse complement strand
TGGGCGGTCGTCGCCGCCGAGGGCGTCGGCACGTGGTTCGCGACCGGCGTCGCCCGCTACTACGACCGTCCGCTCGCGCTCGGCGCGCTCTGCTTCGCCGCCGTCGCGTTGATCCTCGCGGCGCCGTTCTACGCCGCGTTCGCGGCGACGTACGCGCACCTCGTCCGCGACTCGCGGCTGCGCCCGCTCGACGCGCTGTGGGTGCCCGCGGCGTGGGTTGCGTGCGAGCTCGCGCGCGCGCGATTTCTCGTCGGCAACCCCTGGGCGCTCCTCGGGTACTCGCAGGTCGGCTGGACGCCGCTGGTGCAGGTCGCCGACGTCACGGGCATCTACGGCGTCACGTTCGTCCTCGCGGCGGCGAACGGCGCCATCGCGGCATGCATGGACGGCTCCGTCGCCATGCGCGTACGCCGGCGGGCCCTCGCGATCGCGACGGCGCTCGCGGTCGTGGCGCTCGGGTACGGCGGCGTTGCATTGACGCGCTCGCCGCCCGCGGGACAGCCGCTCACGATCGCGGTCGTGCAAGCGAGCGCCGACATCGGGCCGGCGTGGCGGCCCGAGCTCTACGGTGCGAACCTCGACACCTATTTGCAGCTGTCGAGCGTCGCCCTCCGCGACGCGCATCCCGACGTCGTCGTGTGGCCGGAATCGGCGGTGACGTTCTTCCTCGAGGACGAGCGTGCGTACCGCGCCGCGATCGCGCGCGTGTTCGGCGGCAGCGGCGCGCACCTGATCGTCGGCGGTCCGGCGCACGACGGCGGTGACGTGGCCGCCGATCGCCGCAGCGACGTCGCCGATCACGACGGCACGCGCTACTTCAACCGCACGTTCACCGCCGGGAACGTCCGCGCGCCGCTCGTCGACGGCGGGCGCGCGTTCGGCATCGTCATCTGCTTCGAGGCGATGTATCCGGAGCTGGTCTCCGAGCAGGTGGTCCGCGGCGCGACCCTGCTCGTGAACATCACCAACGACGCCTGGATGGGCGACACGTCGTTCGCGCCGCTGCACCTCGCGATCGCGTCGCTGCGCGCGGTCGAGAACCGTCGGTATTTGGTCCGCGCCGCGGCGACCGGTATCTCGGCCGTCGTCGACCCGTTCGGCCGGACGATCGCGGAGATTCCGGCGTTCACACGCGGCGTCCGCACCGTCGGCGTGCGGGCGCTGACGGATACGACCTTCTACACGCGATACGGCGACGTATTCGCCCTCGCGTGCGCCGTCGCGACGGCGGCGCTCCTCGTCGCCGGGCGGCCGCGGCGCCGAACGCGCCGGTCCTGACGAGCACCACGCGTCTCAGCGAGTCGCCTGACGCCGGCGCTGGATGCGCGTCAGCCGCTGTAGCTTTCGGCGGCGCCGAGCTCCTCGGCGACCTCAACCTCGGCGGCGGCGCGCGGGCTCGCCCACAGCAGCACGAGGCCGAGCGCGACGCATCCGGCCGCCGCCGCGAACGTCACGTGATAGCCGAAGCGCTCGATGATGCCGCCGAAGACGAACGCGCTCGCCGCGACGCCGACGCTGAAGGAGCCGCTGAAGAGCGTCTGCACGCGTCCGAGGTTCCCTGGATGGCTGAGATCGACCATCAGCGCGTTCGCCGTCGGGTACACCATGCCCTGCCCGGCGCCGAAGAGGAGCCCGACCGTCACCAGCGCCGCCATCGAGCGCACCCAGCCGAGCGCCAGCACCGCCCCGGCGAGGAGCGCGATCGACGGCAGGAGGACGCGGTGGCGGCCGACGCGATCCGAGAGGCCGCCGAGCACGATCCGCACCCCGACCGCCGCGACGGTATACGACACGAAGAACGGTGCGACGCGCTCGAGGCCGATCGAGTGCACGAACGTCGGCACGAACGTGAGGACCGCGCCGAAACCGGCGCCACAGGAGACCATCGTTGCGGCACCGAGCCAGAGCGTCGCGCTGTGCGGCAGAGAGCGGCGCCCGGTTCCCGCGGCCGTCGCGGGCGCAGCGGCCGGGACACGGATGCGCAACGTCAACCCGCAGGCGATGAGACCGAGCGTGCCGGCCACGGTGAAGAGGACGGGGAACCCCCAGCGCCGCGCGATGACCTCGCCGAGCGCCGGCGCGATCGCGTGCGTCGTGAGTGTCGAGATCCCGAAGATGCCGAGCGCCTCGCCGCGCCGGCTCGCCGGCGCAAGCTCGACCGCGAGTGTCGACGCGGTGACGAACGCACACGTGAAGCTCACGCCTTGCACGACGCGCAGGACGTAGATGAAGCCGCCGGCGCCGTGGAGCAGCAGATACGCGTACGATGCAAGCGCCATCGCCAGCGCGCCCCCGGTCACGAAGCCGCGTCGGCTGACGCGGTCGAGGAGCGCGCCGAGAAACGGCAGCACGCAGAGGCCGGCGAAGCCGCCCGTGCCCATGACGAAGCCGATCGTCCGCTCGCTGACGCCGAGGCTCTTCAGGTGCAAGGGCAGCAGGAAGAACGAGGCGAAATTGAGGAAGAAGACGAAGTTCGCGATCGTCACCAGGTAGAAGTCGCGCGAGAATCGCGGCGTCGCGGCGGGCATCGCAGTCGATTAAACGACGCACGGCGCCCACGCAACGCGCCGCACGCGGCCGGTAGTGGGATGTCCCCCCACTACCACGCGGCCGGCTGGCACTCACGGGACGACCACTCATCGAGGCTTCCCTCCGCTGCGTCGTCTCGTGATAACAGCGTCCATGCGCGCGTCGCTTCCCGCCCGGCCCGGCGCCGCACCGCAACGCGGTGTCGGCCGCGACCGAACACGGCGCCGGCGTGCCGGCGGCGACGCGACACCGCGACGGCGTGGCGCCCTCGGCCGCGACGAGATCACGCCCGTCCTCGACGTCCTCCGCCGCGAGGCGCCGACGTGGAACGTGCCGGTGGTGACGCTGATCGCCGAGCAGACGGGTGATCCCTTCCGCGTACTGATCTCCACGATCCTGAGCCTCCGCACCAAGGACGAGACGACCGCAGAGGCATCGCGGCGTCTCTTCGCGCGCGCAACGACGCCGCAGACGATGCTGCGGCTGCGCGCGGCGACGATCGCGCGTCTCATCTATCCCGTCGGCTTCTACCGCACGAAGGCGCGCGCGATCCGCTCCGCGTGCCGCGATCTCCTCGACCGCTTCGGGGGGACGGTGCCGCGCGATCTCGATGCGCTGCTCACGCTACAGGGCGTCGGCCGCAAGACCGCCAACCTCGTCCTGACGCTCGGCTTCCGGGCGCCCGGGATCTGCGTCGACACCCACGTGCACCGCATCACGAACCGCCTCGGCTACGTCCGCACCCGCACCCCCGACGAGACCGAGCAGGCACTCCGGCGGAAGCTGCCGGCCCAGCACTGGCTCGAGATCAACGATCTGCTCGTCGCCTTCGGGCAGCACCTCTGTCGGCCGATCTCGCCGTACTGCAGGCGCTGTCCGGTGATCGCGTACTGCGCGCGACGGGGCGTGACGACGTCGCGCTGACGGCCACGCGCACCTCCAGGCGGACGGTCGCACGGGGCGCCGAGGCCGCGCGACTTCGCAATTGACCCTGCCCAGGCGCTTCACTATCGTCGGGCATTGCGCGACGTCGTCATGCCCGCCGTCGACCCCATCGAGCGTCAGATGCGTCTCGTCCGACGCCGGCGCAACTTGCTCGAGCTGCAACGTGGCGTCTATTTCCTGATCGCGACCGCGGCGACGAGTGCGGCGGCGCTCGTGCTACTCGCGCTGGTGGCGAGCGAGCGACTCTTCGCGGCGGCGAGCTGGAGCCTCGGCGGCGCCGTCGCGGCGACCGCCGTGCTCCTCGGCCGCGAGCTGCGGCAACGATGGATGTCGTCGGACACCGTGCCGGGGTGGGTCGACGCGCACGCGCGCTTGCGTGGCCGCCTGGCGACATTGGTCGCCGTCCGCGCGCGTGACGCCGGCGCGCGCCGCGGCGGCGAGGGCGGCGGCGAGCCGGCGTTCCTGCCGCTGCTCGTCGCGGAGAACGTCGCGCGGCTGCCGACGTGGCGGCCGGACGCCCTCGTGCGGCGCCGCGTTCCGCGCGTGGCGCTCGCCGCCGCGCTTGCCGCGACGGCGGCGCTCGCGCTCGCCGTGCTGATCGCGCCGCGCCTGCGGCCGCCATTTCCCGAGATCGTCTACAGCGACGAGCCCGTCGACGGCGTCGAGAGCGACGAGCAAACGGACACGACACCGAGCCGCATCGTCGTCGCGCCCGCCCGCCGCGACGCGAGCCGTCACCGCGGGCGCGAAGCCGGCGCGGCGGCGGGCGGCGGCGACGACGCCGACGACTCGCGGCTCGCGCAGCTGTCGAGCGCGCTCCAGGATCGGATTCGTCGCGATCTCTGGGGACGCGAGTGGGAGCGTATGCGCGATGAGATGGCGCGCGCCGAGCGCGCGATGAACGCGCGCAGCGCGGCGAGCGGCCGCGAGCGCGGCGGCAGCGCGGCGAGCGGCCGCGAGCGCGGCGGCAGCGACGCGAGCGAGGAGCGCGGTGAAGAGGACGGCGACCGTTGGGAGACGGCCGGACTGTCGTCGACACGCCCGGGCGCGCGCCGCCTCGGACGAAAGACCGGCGGCGATCCGACGGCCAACGGTCACGCGGCCGACGCGACCGATACCCCGGCGAGCCCGCGCCGGGCGCCGGCAACGAGAGCGATCCGAATCTCTTCGGCCCGGCGACGAACGTCGATCCCCACGGCGGCGACACGTTCGAGCTCGCGATCGACGCCCCGGTCCGCGCCGGTCGCGGCGGTCCGCGCCGGCCGAGCGGCGAGGCACCCGCCGCCGACCGCGACGCGCAGCCGCAGCTCGGACGCGGCACGCACGGCGAGCAGACGATTCGCCGCATGCCGGTGCCGGCGGCGTACGAGCCGATCGTGCGCGAGGTGTTCGCGCACCGCGATCCGGCGGCGGACATGCGGTGACCCCGAGCGTCGCCAGCGCCGCGATCGCCGAGTTCCAGGCGACGTTCACCGCGGTCCGCCGCGAGATCGCGAAGGTCGTGATCGGTCACGACCGCGTCATCGAGACGATCCTCACCGCGTTCTTCGCCGGCGGCCACGTGCTGATCGAGGGCGTGCCGGGCACCGGCAAGACCTTGATCGTGCGCTCGCTCGCCGAAGCCCTGAACCTGAGCTTCAACCGCATCCAGTTCACCGTCGACCTCATGCCGGCCGACATCACCGGCACGCGCGTGATCAACGAGGGCGCGGACGGCCGGCGCGAGTTCGTGTTCGTCGCCGGGCCGGTCTTCGCGCATCTCTTGCTCGCCGACGAGGTGAACCGCGCGACGCCGAAGACGCAGGCGGCGCTGCTCGAGGCGATGGCCGAGCAGCAAGTGACCGTCGCCGGGACGAGCTATCCGCTGGCGCCGCCTTTCTTCGTGCTCGCGACGCTCAACCCCATCGAGATGGAGGGCACGTATCGGCTCCCGGAGGCGCAGCTCGACCGCTTCCTCTTCAAGGTGTTGCTCGACTACCCGTCGCAGGCGGAGCTCGAGCGCATCGTCGGCACGACGACGAGCGCCGAGACGGCGACGGTGAGCCCGGTGCTCGAGCGCGAACACGCGCCCGCGCGCGTCGAGGAGCTGAAACGCCTCGTCCGCCACGTCCTCGTCGCGCCCGACGTCGAGCGCTACGTCGCGACCCTGGTGCGTCTCACCGTGCCGCCGGCGATGCGCGGCGGCGATGGGACGAGTGCGGGCGCTGGTGCCCGCGCCGGGCGCACCGCCGGCGCGAGCGCCGCCGGCGAGGGCGACGTCGCCCGCTACGTCGCGTACGGCTCGAGCCCGCGCGGCGGGCAGGCGCTACTCCTCGGCGCGAAAGTCATGGCGCTACTCGACGGCCGCCCGCACGTGACCCATGCCGACGTCGATCGCGGCGCGCTCGCCGCGCTCCGCCATCGCATCGTCCTCAACTTCGCCGCCGAGGCCGCGGGGATCGACACCGCGCACGTCATCGAGGGCGTGCTCGCGGCGGCGCGGCGTCTGCGTCCATGAGACTCTGGCCGACGGCGCCGTCGGCGCGCGCGCGGCACGTCGCCGCGCGTGCCGCCGCGCTGGCGACCAGGGTTCTCGGCGGCGGCACCGACGCGCCGGCCGCCGGCGCGCTCGCTGCGCGACTTCTCGATCCCGGACGCCTCGCGCGCTACGACGGCCTCGCGCTGCGCGTGCGCCGCGGCATGGGCGAGCGCCACGGCGACCGACGCGTGCCGGGGCGACCGCAGCCGTCGGGCATCGAGATCGAGGCCCACGGCGCCTACGCGCCCGGCGACGACCTCCGCCACCTCGACTGGAACGCGCTCGGGCGTCTCGACGCGCTCCTCGTCCGCCGCTTCACCGCCGAGCGCGAGGTCGTCGTCCACGTGCTGCTCGACGCGAGTGCGTCGCTCGCCGTTCCGGTCGTCGATGACAAGCTCGGCAGCGCGTGCGAGCTGGCGATGGCGCTCGCGTACGTCGCACTGAGCACCGGCGACGCGCTCCGCGTCGCCATCTTGCGCGGGGACGGCAGCGCGGAAGACGGCGCGGCGGAGGTCGGCGGCACGACGTCCGTCCGGCGCCCTGTGGCGTCCGACGGCCCGGCGTCGCGGATCTTTCGCCAACGCGCGAGCGTCGCGCGCGTCGCCGAGTTGCTCGCGGCCGTCGCGCCGCAGGGGAGCTTCGGCGTCGGCGCCGCCCTCGCCGCGTACGCCGCGCGATACCGGACGCCGGGCCTCGCGCTGGTCATCTCGGATTTCTTGATGGAGCCGGACGAGATCGAGCGCGGCGTGCTGGCGCTCCGCTCGCGCGGCTTCGAGACTCACCTGCTGCACGTGATCGGCGCCGGCGAGCTCGATCCGACGCGCGTCTTCACACGCGGCGTGCTCGTCGACGTCGAGTCGGGAGCGCAACGGCCGATCGCGCTCACGGCGCCGGCGCTCGCGCGCTACCACGCCGCGCTCGGCGCGCACTGCGACGCGCTCGCCGCGCTCGCCGCGCGCGTCGAGGCGGGATACGGGCGGCTCGTCGCGGGCGGCGACGTCGCCGAGCTCTTGACCGGGCCTCTCGTCCGCGCCGGGCTCGTCCGGCGGCGCTGACGCGATGGGCGTCCTCAATCCCGCCGGCGCGCTCGCGCTCGCGGCGATCGCCGTGCTCCTCGTCCTGTATCTGCTCGATCGGCGCCGTCGTGTCGTCCCGCTCGGCACGCTGTTCCTGTGGCGACACGTTCCCGCCGCCGTCCTCGAGCGGCGGCGCTTTCGTCCCGACGCGCTGTTTCTCCTCCAGCTCGCGCTGCTGCTGGCGCTGATCGCCGGTTATGTCCGCCCATATCTCGAGGACACGGCGGCGCCGGCGACGGGAACGCCGCTCGTCGTCGTCCTCGACGTCTCCGCCAGCATGCAGGCGCGCGAGGCTGGCGGCACGCGCTTCGAGCTCGCCCGCCGCCGCGTCCGTTCGCTCCTCGACGAGCTCGCGAGCGGCGACGAGGCGATGCTGGTCGCCGCCGCCGAGCGCCCGCACGTCGCACAGCGCTGGACGAGCGACCGCGCGGAGCTACGCGCACGGCTGGAGGCGCTCGAGCCGCTCGACACCCCGACGCGCCTCGCGCCCGCGCTCGAGCTGGCGCTCGGCGAGGCGCGCGCCCGGCCCGGGACGCGTCTCGCGGTGCTCACCGATCTGCCGCCGGAGGAGAGCGGCGTTGGAGCGGACGAGCTGGCGGCGTTCCACTACATCCAGCTCGGCGCGACCGACGACAACGTCGCGATCACGGCGCTCGCGATCGAGCAGCCGCCGTTTCAAGCGACGACCGACGCGACCGTGACCGCGGTCGTGCGCAACTTCGCCGCGACGCGCCGCCACGCGCAGTTCGAGGCGTGGGTCGGCGGCGAGCGCTGGGACCGCCGCGAGCTCGTGCTCGCGGCGCGCGCGACCGAGCACGTGGTGCTCGCGCACCCGCCGCGCGGCGGCGAGCTGGTGACGTCGCTCGTCGTCGACGATGCGCTCGCCGTCGACGACCGTGCCGTCGGCTGGATCGCCCCCGGCGAGCCGCTCGACCTCTTGCTGGTGAGCGATTCGCGCGAGCTCGCCGCCGCCTTCGGCGAGGTCGCGGGCGCGATCGCCGGCAGCCGGGTCGAGGTCGTGACGCGCGACCGCTACGCGCCGAACCGCGTCGCCGGCCGGCGCGCCGCGCTCTTCGACGGCTTCGTGCCGACGGAGCTGCCGCCGGCGGTGAACGTGCTCTACGTCGCGCCGCCCGCGGGAAACGCGGTCTGTCCGACGTCGCGCGCCGTCGACAGCGCCGCCGTCATCGATTGGGAGGCGGAGCATCCGGCCCTCCGCGGCCTCGACGCCCTCGACGCCGTCGTGACGGCGCGCGCGAGCGCTCTCGACGTACCGGCGTGGGGCGCGCCGATCGTCCTCGCCGCCGCGCGCCGCGCGGCGTTCCCGTTGCTCGTCGCCGGCGAGCGTGAAGGCCACCGCGTCGCGTGTCTCGGCGCCGAGCTCGCGGCGCCGCTCACGTCGTCGGACCGGCTGCCGCTCCTCATGCTGACGCTCGGGACGTTGCGCTGGCTCGCCGAGCCGTTTTCCGGCGCCGCCCTCGCCATCGAGACGGGAACCTCGGCGCTCCTCGGCCCCGGCCCGACTGCGCCGGTTCAAGGTCCGGGCCTCGGCGCCGGCCTGCACGTCGCGGGCGATCCGGCGGTCGTCGTCGCCGACCGCGCCGGCATCTACCGCATCGGACCGCCCGGCGGCGAGCGCCTCGTCCTCGCCAACCTCTTCGACGAGCGCGAGTCGGATATCGGCCGCCACGACGTCGTCGAGTCGTCACCCACGACGCCGGCGCCAACGCGCGCGGCGGGCGCGCGCCACGAGATCAGCTGGTGGGTGTACGTCGCCGCCGCGTTGCTGCTCGCGACCGAGTGGCTCGCGTGGCTGCGAAGGCGCGCCGCATGACGACGCTCGTCGACATGCTCGCGGCTCTCGCCAACCGCGCCGGGCTGCACCTCACGACGCCGGCGGCACTGCTGCTCGTGCTCGCGGTGCCGCTCGTCTTTCTCGGCACCGGCCGGAGCCGCACCGTGCGCCTCGCCGCCGCGTGTCGCGCGCTCGCCGCGATCGGTCTCGTGCTCGTCCTCGCCGGCGCGCATCTCGAGCGCACCCGGCCGCAAGCGGGAGCCTGCGTCGTCGCGGCGATCGACGTCTCGGCGAGCGTCGGCGCCGCGGGCGCCGAGCGCGCGCGCGAGTTCCTAGGCCGCCTCGTACCCGCGCTCGGCGAGCACGACGTCGTCGGCTCGATCGCCTTTGCGACCGGCGCGCGCGTGCTCGCCCACCCGGCCGGCGGTCGCCACGCGCTCGCCGATCTCCTGCCCGCCGTCGACGCCGACGCGAGCGGTGTCGAGGCCGGCGACACGGATCTCGCCGCCGCCGTGGCCACCGCCGCGGGACTCTGTCCGTACGGGAAGCAAACGGCGCTCCTCCTCTTCACCGACGGCAACGAGACGACGGGCAGCGTCCTCGCCGAGGCCGCGCTCACCGCGCCGCTGCTGCCGACGTTTCCCATCGTGCCGCCGGCCGCGATGCTCCCGGCGGCGGGGGTGCGGCGCCTCATCGCCCCGCCGCTCGCCCCCGAGCACTCGTTCGTGCCCGTCGAGGCGGTGATCGAGAACCGCGCATCCGCCCCGACGCGCGCCGTCCTCGAGCTGTTTGCGAACGGCGAGCGTTTGACCGGACAGACGATCGACCTGACACCGGGCGTGAGCGTCGTCGACCTGCCGTATCGCCTGCGCGACAGCGGGCAGTACCTGCTCGAGGCCCATCTCGCGCTCCCGGCCGGAAGTCCGCAGCCGCCCGGCACCGCGCGGACGGCGCTCGCCGTGACGCTGCCGCTGCAGGTGCTCGTCGTCAGCGAGCACGAGACGCCGGTCGTCGCGACCGCGCTCGCCGAGCACGGCATGCACGTCGAGCGGATCGCGCCTGTGGCGTTCGCCGCCCGCGCCGCGCGCTTGGAGTCGTACCATCTCGTCATCCTCGACGACGTCGGCCGCGCCGCGTTCCCGGATGCGGCGCTCGCGGCGCTTGCCGCCTGGGTGGCGCACGGCGGTGCGCTCGTCGCGACCGGCGGCGAGCATCTCTTCGGCGACCCGCACTGGCTCGGCACTCCGCTCGAGCGCCTGCTACCGGTCGAGCTGCAAGCGCAGACGCCGGAGCCGCAGGAGCGCGAGCCGCTCGCGCTCTACCTGGTGATCGATCGCTCCAACAGCATGGGTTACTCGAGCACCGAGCCGATGCTGCACAACGGCGAGAAGCTAGAATACGCGAAGCGCGCCGCCCTCGCGGTCCTCGACCAGCTCGGGCCGAACGACCTCGTCGGCGCGATTGCGTTCGACTCGCTGCCGACCGAGCTCGGCGCGCTGAAGCCCGTCCGCGAGAGTCGCGGCGCGCTCGCGGCGAAGATCCAGCAGCTGCAGTACGGCGGCGGCACCGACTTCAAGGAGGCGCTCGACACCGCTCGCCGCCACCTCGTCGAGTCCGGCCGGCGGGTGCGTCACATCATTCTCCTGACCGACGGCGACACGAATCGCGCCGCCGAGGATCACGTCGAGCTGATCGCCGCCCTCGCCCGGTCCGACATCACGGTCACGACGATCCGCATCGGCGACGACACGGTGAACCTCGAGCTTCTCGATGCCATCTCGCGCGCGACCGGCGGCGAGTTCCACCATGTCGAAAACGTCCAAGCGCTGCCGCAGCTGATGATCCGCGACACCCAACGCCTCATGAGCAACGTCCCCGAGCGCGGCGACCGCGCGACCCGTATCGGCGACCCGGGCGCGATGCTGGCCGGCATCGCCGAGAGCGAGCTGCCGACCGTGACGCGCTTCGCGTTCACGCGCGCGAAGCCCGCCGCCGAGCTGCGTCTCTACGTCGAGAACGGCACGCGGCGGGAGCCGATTTTGGCGACGTGGCAGTACGAGCTCGGCCGCGTCGCCGTGCTGGCGCTCGACTTCCAAGGCGGCGCCGCGTCGTGGGCGGCGTGGAACGGCTTCGGCGCGCTCTGGACGCAGCTCGTGCGCTGGGCGGCGCCGGCAGGACTCGCCTCCGATCGCCGCCTCGAGGCGCGCCGGTTGCGGAGCGGCACGCTGGTGCGCCTCGAGACCGTCGGCGACGACGCGGGTCCGTACACGCTGCGGCTCCCGTCCGGCGCCGAGACTCCGCTGCGCCAAACCGGACGCCGCTCGTTCAGCGCCGTCGTACCGAACCTGCGCGCCGGGTTGCAATCGGTCATGCTCCTCGGCCGCGATCCGGCGCTGCCGCAGCAAATCGACCTCATGGTGCCGGCGAGCGCCGACAGCGGCCGCGAGTTCCGCAGCCGCGGTCCGAACCTCCGTCTCTTGGAGCAGCTCGCACAGCTCACCGGCGGCGCCGTCGATCCCGAGCCGAGCGCGATCCTCACCGCACGGCAGGGCGTCGTCCGCGAGCGCACGCCGCTCGCACCGATCGTCGTGCCGCTCGTGATCACACTCCTGCTCGTCGACATCGCGCTCCGCCGCACACGTACCCTCGCTGCGTTCTGACGCTCGGCATTCGCGCCGCGCGCGGCTCGTAGCCGCTTTGACAGAGTCCGGGGGAATCGCGAGAATCCTCGCCCGACAAGGAGGGTCGCGATGACCTACATCATCACGCGTCTCTGCCGCGACTGCGTCGACACGGCCTGCGTCGCGGTCTGTCCGGTCGACTGCATCTACGCATACCAGGGATCCGATCACGAGACCTTCCCGAACCAGCTCTACATCCACCCCGACGAGTGCATCGATTGCGGCGCGTGCGAGCCCGAGTGCCCGTGGCAGGCGATCTTCGAGGAAGCCGCCGTCCCCGACGTCTTCAAGGATGACACGCCGCTCAATTACCTGATGATGGAGCACAAGGACGACTTCATCGTCTCACCGACCGAGAAGAAGCCCCCGCCGACCGCCGAAGAGGTCGAGGGGAACAAACAGAAGTGGGGCCTCACCACCTGATTGGTCGGCGGCCGATAAACGCCCATCTGCTTCGTTGCTCGGTCGCTCCGGTGCTCGGCGTAGCGCTGCTACGCCTGCGCTCCTCACTTCCCTCGCGCCTCGCATCTGGGCATTTCTCGGCCGCCTCCGCGCGGCGTAAGCACGGCGCGCTCTCGAAGAGCGCGCCTACAGCGCATTTCTCGGCCCCTTGCGCATCGGTGCGCGAGCGCCGCGCTCGTCACTCCTGCAGTGCCACTACATCGTGAAAGCGCGAGTAATCGACGAGGCGGCGGCCGTCGGGCAGCACTGACATGATGTCGGCGAAGCGTGCGTCCCACACGATCTCGTCGGCGAGGTACGAGTAGCGGGCGTAGATCGTTTGCGAGAACGTCTCGTCGATGCCGGTGACCGAGACGACGATCTCGCCTTCGACCGTGCGCAGCGACTCTTGTGTCGCGCCGAAGAGCGGGCTGCGCTCGTCGATCGGATGAATCACCGTCCAGGTGAGGACGAAGAGCGGCGTCCGGGTGCGGACGAGCTCGAGATCGTAGAGACGCCGCACGCGCTCGCCCTCGGCCGTCGTCTCGGTACGCGCGAGCGCGAGGTGCACTTGCGCCTCGAGGATCTGGTTGGCGCGCTCATTCGCCATCCGCAGCATCAACGAGCGCACGCCGTCGCGCGGCGTGATCACCGCGACGCGGCTGAAGAGCACGCGCGCGGTCGGCCGTGAGAATTTGGCGAAGAAGAGCCCGGTCGCGAGCGCAAAGCTCAGCACCCCGAGGAATGCCTCGATGGCGACCAAGACGTTGGCGTAGACGCCGCGCGGCGCGAGCGCGCCGTAGCCGATCGTCGCCATCGTCTGCACGCTGAAGAAGAACGCGTCGACGAACGATCCCGCGCGTGCGTTCGCGATGTCGTCGCCACCAGCAATGTAGGCGAGCGCAAAGAGCGCGTTCACCACCACGTAGAACCCCGCGAAGGTCGCGAGCAAGGCCCACCACGGCGCGTTCAACGCGGAGTGGTAGAGGTCGTGCCAGCGTCGCGGCGTGACGCCGCTGCGGACGACGTCGGTGCCGCCGCTGCGACTGACGAAGCGTGGCGGCTCCGAGGGGGCGGGAGTGGGCAGGGCCATGGCGCGCGATTATAAGGAGAGACTCACGCGGTCAAAAACGGACGGCGACACCGCACGAGACGGCCTGATCGCAGCGCGTCGACCGGCGGCCGCCCGCCGTCGAAAGGGACGTTCATGATCACACTCCGACCCGCCGAGGAGCGCGGGCACGCGCAGCACGGCTGGCTCGACAGCTGGCACACCTTCTCGTTCTCCGATTACCACGACCCCGCGCACATGGGGTTTCGTCAGCTGCGCGTCATCAACGAGGATCGCGTGCAGCCGGGCGCCGGATTTCCGACGCACCCGCACGCCGACATGGAGATCGTCACTTACGTCCTCGCAGGCGCGCTCGAGCACAAGGACAGCATGGGAACGGGATCGGTCATCCGGCCCGGCGAGGTGCAGCGGATGAGCGCGGGGACGGGCGTCACGCACAGCGAGTTCAACGCGTCGCGCACCGAGCTGGTCCATCTGCTGCAGATCTGGATCCTCCCGGAGCGTCGCGGTCTGCGGCCGGAGTACGAGCAGAAAGAGTTCCCCGAGCGCGAGCGGCGGGGACGGCTGCGTCTCATCGCCGCGCGCGACGGCGCCGACGGCGCGGTGACGATTCACCAGGACGTGCGGCTCTACGCGACGCTCCTCGCGCCCGGCGAGCGCGTCACGCACACGTTCGCTCCCGGACGCCACGCGTGGGTACAGGTCGCCCGCGGCGACGTGCGCCTGAACGGCACGCCGCTCACGGCCGGCGACGGTGCGGCCGTTTCCGACGAGCGCGCGCTGGATCTCGTCGGCGAGCCGGCGCCCGCGGGCGGCGCCGGCGAGGTGCTGCTGTTCGACCTCGCGTGACGCCGCTGCTAACGCCCACGGACCTGGGGACGTACCTGCGGGATGATCTCCTCCGCGAAGCGCTGCATTTCCTCCTCGACGTACGGCGCGAACGTCATGAAGAGGAAGTGCGTCACGCCGACGCGGCTGTAGCGCTCGATCGTATCGAGGCACTCCTGCGCGTCGCCGATCATGATCCGGCCGCGCACCTCGTCGGGTGAGCTCTGGTCCATCGCCGCGGCGACGGCGCACACGAACTGCTCGCGCTCCTTCGAGGCGCGGTAGCAGAGCGGCATCACGACGGTCTTCTCGATCTGATCGGGGTCGCGCCCGACCGCGTCGCCGTGACGGCGGATGACGTCGATCAGCTGACGCATCTGCTCGGCGTGGCCGTAGGAGTTCCACATGTCGGCATGCTCCGCGACGATACGCAGGAGCACGCGCTCGCCTCTGCCGCCGATCATGATCGGCGGGCGCGGACGCTGGACCGGCTTCGGGAAGCCGAGCGCGTCGGTGACGGTGTAGTGCACGCCGTGGAAGGTGGTGCGCTCCTCGGTGAGCATGCTCTTGATGATCCGGCACGCCTCGTCGAGCGCCGCGAGTCGCGCACCGACGGTCTTGAAGTCGATCCCGAATGCGCGGTGCTCGAGCTCGAACCAGCCAGCGCCGATGCCGAGGTTGAACCGGCCGCCGCTCACGTGATCGAGCGTCGCCGCCATCTTCGCCGTGACGCACGGGTGGCGATACGTGTTGCCGCTCACGAGCGTCCCGACGCGGGCGCGCGACGTCGCCTGCGCGAGCGCCGCGAGCGTCGTCCAGCCCTCGAGGCACGGCGACTCCGGCGGCATGAAGATCGCGTAGAAGTGGTCGAAGTTCCACAGCGAGTCGTAGCCCCAGGCGTCGGCCTTGCGCCACAGGTCGAGCATCTGCGACCACTCGACGCCCTGCTGGCCGGTCTGGATGCCGAAACGGATCGGATGTCGCGTCATGGTGCGACATCTGCCAGATCGACCCGGCCGATCCAATAGCGCATGCGGGTCAGCCCGAGTCTACGGCGCGCGATCGGACCGCTCGTGACGTTCGTCAATGGCAGGTGCCGGTCGCGCACACGAGCTGCGTCGAGCACGTGAAGCCGCCGGGACACGTGCAGCTGCCGGCGATACCGCCGCAGGGGCCACCGGGCGTGGACGTGGCGGTGGGCGTCGGCGTCGCCGCCGGAGTGGACGTCGCCGTCGGCAGCGGCAGGGTGAGCGACGGCAACGGCAGCGTGAGCGTCGCCGCCGGTGTCGCCGTCGGCAACGGCAGCGTAAACGTCGCCCCGGACGTCACAGTCGCCGTCGGCAGCGGCAGCGTCAGCGACGGCAACGGCAGCGTGAGCGTCGCTGCCGGCGTCGCCGTTGCAGTCGGCAGCGGCAGCGTCAACGTCGGCAACGGCAGCGTAAACGTCGCCCCGGACGTCACAGTCGCGGTCGGCAGCGGCAGCGTCCGGCAACGTCAACGACGGCAGCGGCAGCGTCAACGACGGCAGCGGCAGCGTCAACGACGGCAGCGGCAGCGTCAACGTCGGAGTCGGCGTCGCGGTCGTCGCCGGCGTCGACGTGGCGGTGGCGAGCGGCAACGTCAACGTCGGCAGCGGCAGCGTCGGCGTCACGAGCAGCGTCGGCAGCGGCAACGTCGTCGTCGGACCGGGTACCGTCGGCGTCGGCACGGGGATCGTCGTGGTCGCCGTCGGCGTCGTGGTCGGCGTCGGCGGGGAGGGCGTCGGCGTCGCGGTCGCGCTGACGCCGCCGTTGCACTCCGGCGGATACGTCGTGAGCGCCGGCACCGAGGCGGCGTCGACGCAATCCCCCTTGAACGTCGCGACACAATCGACGCAGGCGACGACGCCCGACATGTCGGTGACCGACGCCGCGCACGAGCTGCCGTGTGGTACCGTCACGTCGGGGCAGCTCGAGGGAAAGCCGATGGTCGCGGGATCGATGTCGTCACCGCCGCCGCACGTGTGGTCCGGGCCGCCGCACGCCTTGCAGATCCCCCTCACCTTTCTGACCTCGGCCTTCGCGATCGAGCCGGACGCGACGGCGTCCGGACACGGTCCGCTCGAGGACCCCGAGAGCACACGCGTCTCGCACTTCTGGAGAGAGCGCACCTCCGCGCTGAAGTACTTCTCGGTGTACTTGCCGATCGCGCGCTGACAGACGAGCGCCGCGCTACCGGCCGGTGCCGGGGTGAAGTTGCCGTACGTGAGCGCGATGGCTTGCTCGGCCGCCGCGGTATCGATGCAGGACACGCAATCGGCGATGTCGCCGCAATTGGCGATCGCATTCGTGCACGAGCCGTTCTCGAAGTTCGGACACATGCCGATGTCCCAGCCGATCGTCGACAGCGGCTGGTCGTCGCCGTCGCCGCATTGGTCGTCGGGCCCGCCGCAGTTCGTCGCGATCTGCAGGTGCAACTTCGTGTTGAGCTTCGCGAGACGCGCGCTGGTGCGCGCATCGGGACACGGTCCCGGATTCGAGCCCTTCAGCACCGCGTCGTTGCACTTGCGGAGCGCCTGGTAATAGAAGCGCCCGAACTTCGCCGACGCGGCGCTGATCGCGCCCTCGCATTGGCGTGCATCGGCGTGGCTGAGCCGCGGGACGACGACTACGATGGCGACGATAACGGCGGTGCGGATCACGACAAAGGACGAACGGCACATGGGGTCGACTCCTGATGTCCGGATTGACCACCCGCACGTCACGGCGCGTGCGAGTCGCGAAGCTACGTGAGGCAGATAGGCTGTGTCACCCCGTTGTTCGTGACTCCATCACCCAGTGAGACGTGAGCCCGCAAACGGAAAGACGTGAGGGCCGTCGAATCCGCGCTCACGTCGCGTCTCGACCCGATTTCACGGCCGGCACAGCATAGAACGCGCCGATCCACTCCGCTCAGATCTCGCTGCCGAGCCTCGTACGCCACTCGCGACGCGGGCCGGCCCAGCGCGTGGTCTTCAGATCGACTCTTCCGTCGGCGTCGAAGCGGACGCCTTCCTCTTCCAAGCGCTCGCGCTGGATGTCGGCCCAAAAGCCGTCGCGGTGCGTGCATCGCCCGGCCGCGTTGATCACCCGCTGCCACGGCACGCTCTCGACGAGAGAACCGCGGAGCGCGCCGAGCGCGACGCCGACGGCGCGCGCACCGCGCGGCTGCCCGAGTATGGCGGCGACCTGCCCGTAGGTCACCACCTTGCCGCGCGGCACGCGCCGTACGAGGCGGTACACGAGGCGGTAGAACCGTGGCTGCTCCGCCTGCCTGGGCGCGAGCGGGCGACGCGGTCGTGCCGGAGCACCGGCCGCCGCGCGTGCCGCGCGCGTGCGCCGACGAACGGCGCGCGGGCGCCGCGGCACTCGACTACCCGCGGTGCGCTTCGCGCAAGACCGCTTCCCGCAGGATCGACGTCTCGACCCGCGCCGTCGCGGCGGCGGGCAGCGCGTCGCCGACGTCGACAGCGAACGCGTGACTCACCATCTCCTCGAAATGGCCGATGCGGCACTCGAGGAACGAAGAGTGCGCGCCCGCGGGAAGACCACGCGCGCGGAGGCCGCGCTGGACGCGCGTCACCACACCGATGTCCTGTTGATTGGTGCGGTCGATCGCCTCGCGGCGAAAGTCGCGAAGACCCGCGAGGTCGCCGCCGAGGTCGAAGCTGCGTGCGACGAGGCGGATACGCTCGGGCGCGACGGGATCGATGCGCAGATACGAGAACTCGGCGGGCGCCAGCACCGGGATCAGATTCGGGAAGACGTGGCCGAACCGCACATACGTCTTCTCTTCCTCGGAGAGGTGCGCGAGCGGCGGAATCATCTCGCGATAGTCGGGCTTGATGAACGCGTGCGTGTAGCTCGACCACGACTCGAAGAAGTGGCGCGCGGTCTTCGTCTCGACGAAATCGTTCAACACGTCGTGCACGATCGCGACGTGGTACCCCTCGAGGCCGTTCTCGACGTACACCTTCCAATTGACGTCGACGTCGTAGGTGTACTCGAACGCAAGCTCCATCTCGTCGCCGCGCGCGCGCTGCAACGCCGCCGGCAGCTCGCCTGCCCACTCCTCGAACGACGGCGCCGCCGCATCGAGACACCCGAACACCATCGGCCCCGCGGTCGCGGTGCGGATGGTCAGCAAATTCATGTCGCCGAGATCGCAGCCCTCGAACTCCTCGCGACTCGGGACGCCGATCAACCGCCCGTCGGTGCCGTAGCTCCACGCGTGGTACGGGCAGCGCAGCTGCCGCCCGCAATTCCCGCGGCCCTCCGCGATCGTCGCGCCGCGGTGGCGACAGGCGTTCACGAACCCACGTATCGCGCCGTCGTGCGTGCGCACCACTACGACCGGCGTCGTCCCGATGGTGCTCGCGACGAAGTCGCCCGGCACGCGCAGCTCGGGAAGATCCGCGACGTGCACCCAACCGCGGTCGAAGATGCGCCGCATCTCCGCCTCGTAGACGGCCGGCGACACGAACGCGCGCGGCGGCAGCAGCCGCCCCGGCGCCGGCGGCGAGAGGTCGATGCCGTCGATCGAAACGCGTCGCGATAGGGTCGGGGCCATGGTCATCCTCCTTTGCGCGCTTGCCCTCGCAAGGCACGCCGCGCGCGGCGTGGCAACAGCATCGCTTGGCTCGCCGCGGCGTGCGCGGTGAGGGCACGCCTGGCGCGACCAGACGCCACGCCGAGCACCATCAAGCTCATGCCGAGCTCGGTCGCGGCACGAAACTCGTCGTCGGCGAGCTCGCCGCCGGCCCACTCGATCATCGCGTGCACGTAGTGGGCGAACATGCGCCGCGCGAGCACGATCGGATTCACCCAGGGCACGAGCTCGCCCGCGTCTTGCCCGTCAGCGAGCACGCCCGCCATCAACGCGACGTAGCGCTCGTTGATCGCCCGCCGCATCGGCCGCGTCTCTTCCGCGACCAAGAACACGTGCACGAGCTGGCGCGAGTACGCGGGCACCGCGAGCAGCTCGCGGTTGCCGGTGTTGCAGATCGCGAACGCGCGCTCGACGACGCCGCGCCCGCCGACGCCCTCGAGGCTGCCGGCCACCGCCGCGAACGTCTCCTCGAGCTCCGCGAGCAGCACCGCATGTTTCCCGCCGAAGAGATTGTAGACGGTCGGCACGGAGACCCGGCTCGCGCGCGCCAGCTCGCGCATCGTCAGCCCCTCGAACCCCCGCTCCGCAATCAACCGCCGCGCCGCCGCCA
>WNFR01007745.1_pt1 | contig 19126 bp, 16 predicted proteins | sample 5400221 | NCBI WGS metagenome assembly WNFR01 (sample SAMN13153357, study PRJNA577476) | soil metagenome | isolation source: 40 cm soil under Madrone tree | place: USA:California | collected 2016-06-14 | reverse complement strand
TCTTTGGTTGGTGATGAGTAGCTTTCTGAACGGTAAAGAGTGGCAAAAGAAACGTATATTCGTTGTCAGCCCCCGCGCATCAGACGTAAAGGAGAGGATTGAGAAATTCTGGGCAAACAGAAGTATCTTTACTCAACGGAACCTTATTGCGATTGATTCAGGTTTTGAATCTGGGCTCCCCCAGCTCAACGCCGCGTTGCAAGAAGCCGAAATGCCATCTGCAGGCGTGCCGTAAAATCATTTTTATTGGAGGTCCCCCAGCCGGATTTTCACCATCGTGAAAATTGGCTCCAGCGGTAGGATTCGAACCTACGACCAATCGGTTAACAGCCGACCGCTCTACCACTGAGCTACGCTGGATCACTTTTTCCCGTGGCCGCGGAGCGTATATGTTGCCTGTACTAAGGCGGCCGGCAACCACTTACTTTAACTGACCCTGCCTACTGAATCAAAGCGCTTCGGATAGACGCACGCAGGGTGTCAGAAACGATATTTAATTACTATGAAGGTGTTCTTTTCAATCATTCTCGCTTTCGCCATTTCTGCTGCGAGCGTTCAGGCAGGGCCAGTGCGCACAGCGAGGGACGTGGCGAAGAGCACGGCGATTACGGCAAAGAACGTCGCACACAGTGCCGTGAAGGGCACGAGAAGAGCCGTACACACTGTGGTCAATACGTTCACTCCATAGGCCGAGGCATCTCAGGACTATTGTAGAGAGCGTTAGTGGTAGGGGGCGTAGGTTTTGCGCACCGACTCCCCATGGACATCGCAATCCGATCCTGCCCCTGGGAGTCGAACTTCTGCGGATGAATGGCCATTTTATTCGGCCCATCCTCGTTGCAATTCTAATCGCAACTATTTTCCTTGCAGGCATTCAGCTACGCCGGTGGATCGGTGACACGACGCGGCACGTCCGCTATCAGCACGACATCGTGAATGGTTTTTACTGGGGTAGCGAGGTCCTGAAGCAGGCGCGCCGGTTATCGCCTGACGAAGCTGCTGCGAATTCATGGCCAGGATTTTGCCGCGGCTATCTCGCGCTCTACGATCGGGTAAAGCACAAGGCTTACGAGAAGGATTACGGGCTCGATTATCCACCGCTGCGACTTCTGGTCATGGCAATCTGGGCGAAGCAGGTGCGCAATGGATTCCCGGGAGTCGATGACGGTCATCCGAAACTCGTCAACCCGCTGTTAAAGATCAATTTTGTGTGCGAACTGCTTTCCGCGGTAGCGATCTTCCTGCTGGTTCGATTGTGCGTGCGAAGGTCGTCGCCGACAGGGCGCCCATCGCCGCTGCATGGTTTCTCGCAACAACAGCGCTCTTCGATTTGCGGTCTGGCAGCGGCGAGCGTGGCATGGCTTGAACCGTCGATGATCCTCGATGGGCATGGCTGGCCACAGTGGGACGTGTGGATCCTGCCGTTTTATCTTTTCGCCGCGCTCGCAGCCTTGAAAAATCGATGGTTCTGCTGCGGCTGCTTGCTCGCCGCAGGCGCGATGCTCAAAGGGCAACTTTTGTTCGTCGCACCTTTTTTTGTTCTCTGGCCATTATGGCAAAAAAGATGGATTGCCGCGTTGCGCACCCTCGCGGGCTTTGTGGCGACGACAGCGTTGATTGTTTCACCGTGGCTTTTGCGTACACCGGCCGCATGGATCGCCGTCTCTGCCGTTACTGTTATTAGCTCGTTATTCGTGCTGCGGTACAAACTGCCGCATGGAGCCGCTTCGCTCGCAGGAATTATCGGATGCGCCGTCTTCGTGATTGGCGCGTTCGCCGGAGGCAGCTTCGCTTGGTTGAGCATCGGTTTTATCTACGGCACTGAACATTATCCCTACCTGTTCATCAGCTCGTGCTACAACCTCCCATCGCTGCTCTCCAAGGTTGGCTGGTCATTGAAGGATTCGTTTTTGTCTGCTCATTTTGGATCTCTGCATTTGCATCTCACACTGCAATGGACCCTGCGCCTGCTTTACGTTTGCGGGTTGGCGCTGTGCGCGCACGGATTAGCGCGAAATCTGCGCGATCGCGATCCGCGCGTGCTGATTGCAATCGCCGCGCCATGGCTGCTGATGTTCGCATTGCTCGGTCAGATGCATGAGCGTTACCTGATGTGGGGCGCAGTCGTAAGCGCCGTGGCGCTGGGAGTGAGCGTCAGATTGAGTATCATTCATTTCGTCATATCGATCGCCAGCACGGCGATGATCGTGCAGATCATGCTCGTGGATAAGAAGCTCGAAGCGACGCTTCCCGCTATTGACGCGCTTAAGCACATTCGACCGTACGGGTCAATCGTCGTCCTGGCCTGCGTGGCTGTTTACCTGTGGGACACACTTTCAACACGCCTTCCCGCTTTCCAACATCGAGAGATCAGATCGGCCGCAACTCCTTCGGTCCCGCTCGGACCGGAGCCGGAGGAAGCCTGAGCTGGCCGCCCACACCGTGCGCATGAATCACACTTCGTTACGCTAGAGGTGCAAAAGGACCCCGAAGCGCCGGAGGCGCGACAGACGTCAGCCCTGGGCGAGAACCCGAAGATATGTCTCCGACACGAATCAGCCCCCGCAAGGGGCGACAGAATGCACGGAACATTCCGACATTCCCTACGCCCCTTGGGACTGGGTCAACTAATGCGACAGGAAACTTCTTGAACCACGGGAAGATCGCGCGAAACACAAACACCGAGAACAGGAGGCGGTGGCGGAGCACCGCGAAGTTCATCAACGGTCTTCGGGTTCTTTTCGGCCGTTTGCCGAAAAGCTTCTACAGACGCCCATGTATTCGACATCCTACTGCCGCGCTAGTCGGCGGAACAGCGCCACGCCCAGTACGATAAAGAGAACATTTGGAAACCAAACGAGCAGCTCGGGATGCGCGTGCGGGTTTCCGCGCAAGGTATCGCCAATGATGACAAAGAGAAAATAGGTGGTGGCAACGATCAAACCCATCGCGAACCCAATCGAAGTCTCACGGCGATGCGCCGTGACACCCAGAGGCACTCCGATAATAGCGAACGCCACACATGCGAATGGAAATGAAAAGCGTTTGTTGATTTCCGTACGGCTGGCGCTGCGTTCCCGCTGGTTCCCGCTTTTTAACTGCTCAAGCAACTGCTCGATGGACAACGCGGAGCGGCTTGGCCGTTTTTTTTCCTTCTCGTAAAGCTCGTCGAGGCTGATCGGCAAGGTGCCTTCCACCATGTTAATTCCGTCCCGAATCTTCCGCAGGTCGAGGGGGTTTTTTTGATCGCGCTCCTGGTAACGCGCCTGATAGAGGTGCATGAGAATCTGTTTGTTCGCTAAATCCGCTTCGAGCATGCCCGTGCGCGCGTAAGTCACCTTTACCGGAAGCGAATTCTGATTCAGCTCGAACACAGTAATGTTCTCGAGCTTGTTGCCCTCCTTCTTGCCCACGTAAATCTTGCGCCCGGGAAACTGATCGATCACTTGATCGCTTCCGAAGAGCGCCATCGGATTGCGCGTGGCCAGATCAAAAATCGTGCTGCGCAATTTTTCCTGTGCAGCTGGCGCGGCCTCTACGTTGAGCCAGAGACAGATCGTCGTGCAGATGACCGCGATCGCGCCCAACGGAAGGCAGATGCGCGTAATACTCACGCCATTTGACCGCAACGCGATCAGTTCGTTGTCCGCGGAGAGCCGCCCGAACACGAGCAGGATCGCGGTCAACAATCCCCAGGGAATAGTGAAAATGAGTGAGAACGGCAACACGTACGCGATGAACGTGATCAAGTATTCCATCGGCACGTCGTGATTCACTAGCAACGGAAGCAGCTTGCGAAAAATGTTTCCGACCACGAGCACCAAACTCAGCACCGCGATCGCAAACAAGACGTTCACCAGTAACTCGCGGCTAATAAATCGGTCGATCAGCTTCATTTTCCCGGGTAGATGTTAGCACAAATTGGGTACGACGCCGTGTCGTGGTAGGGTCGGCGCGCTGCCCCGAATGCTTTCGGAAGCGCGGCGTCCCTATCAAAAGCTCGAAAATTTGGTAACATCAACACACGATGAGCATCCGTATGTACGATGTGGCAATCATTGGCGGTGGACCCGCCGGCAGCACTGCCGCCGCGCTGCTCGCACGCGCTGGGCGGAGCGTGATTCTGTTCGAACGCGAAGAATTTCCGCGCTTTCACATCGGCGAATCGCTTCTGCCGTTCAGCATGAAAGCGTTTACCCGGCTCGGCCTTCACGAAAAATTTCTGCGCGCCGGATTCATGAAGAAGTTCGGTGGCGAAATCGTCGGCGCATGTTCGGAACCTGGAACCAAGTTTTACTTTAAGGACGGCTATCGTTCCCAAACGGATCACGCTTATCAGGTCACACGCGGGGATTTCGATAAGGTGCTACTGGATCATGCCGCCGAATGCGGCGCGGAAGTCCACGAAGAGACTTCGGTTGATCGAGTCGAGTTCTCGAAAGACGACGTCGAGCTGGCAGTCAGATCCAACGGCTCCTCTCGTTCGATTCGGGCGCGTTACCTCATCGACGCCAGCGGGCGCACGTCGGTTCTCGGCAGACAATTTAAGATTAAGAAAACCTACAATCACCTTCAGAAGCTATCCATCTTCGCGCACTACGACGGTGTCTGGCGTGCGGAGGGAATCGACGGCACGCTGACAGTTTTGATCCGTGCCATTGATCGCTGGTTTTGGTTGATCCCACTCACTGGCGAACGCACCAGCGTCGGAGTCGTTCTCGACAGTGAGACTTTCCGCAAGTCGAAGCTCAGCGCCGAAGACTTTCTCGAGCGAGCGCTGGCGGAACAACCAATCATCGCCAAACGGATGACAAACGCCCGGCGCGTCTCACAAGTTTATGTTGAAGCGGACTTCTCCTATCGCAGCGCAAGGTTGCACGGCGACCGCTGGTTGCTTGCAGGCGATGCTGCCGGTTTCATTGATCCAATTTTTAGCAGTGGGGTTTTTCTCGCGGTGTTCAGCGGCGAGCAATGCGCCGATGTTCTAAACGAAGTTTTTGATCATCCACGAAAAGCGAAACGCCTCTTCGCGAGTTATGAGCGCGCAGTCAACCGGGCGATGGATATCTATCTTCGCTTTGTTAACGCCTGGTACACGAAAGAGTTCATCGAGGTTTTTCTGGCGCCCCGCGAGATCCTGGGCCTTGCTCCAGCGGTGAACGCGGTGCTTGGCGGAAACGTCGGCAACAGTTTTCCCATTCGCTGGCGAATGTGGGTGTTTTATTTTTTAGTTTGGCTGCAACGTTATCACCCGATCGCGCCGAAGCTCACGCTCGTGCCTAAGAAAGAAGAAACGTCTGCGCCTATGGCAACCGTGCCCACGGCACCATGAGCTCACAGGTAGGGGCGATTCACCGAATCGCCCGCGTGTTCTTGCCGCTTGCTTGGACGGTTGAGGGCAATCGCCGCTACCTAATGTGCGTTCTTGCAACTACCTTCTTTTGCGTAACAAGCTGTGTAACTGTTTCATCGCATGAGTTTTCTCAGCCGGCGGCTGATTGGCAGACCAAAACCGGACAGCTCATGTATCGGAGCCCGAAGACAACGCTGATCGGCGAGGCGCTCGTTCGCTTTTCAAGAACTGGCGATTTTGAATTGACGGTTTCGAAAGGGCCGGGAGTAACGTTGTTGTCTCTCCGGCAAGACGCAGCTTTTGCAGAAGTTAAGGGAGCATTCGCTCGCCAAGGGTGGTCTGGCCCTGTAGCAAAAGCGCCGTCGCAGCTGCGCGGCTGGCTTGGGTTGCGCGATCGATTCACTCACGCGCCGGACCGGAAAATTGTCCGATACGCATCCGGCAACGAGACGTTTCTATTTCGGTTTTAAGAGTCTAAGTCTTGAACGCAGAGCTTGCGCCTTCGGCGAAAGCTTTGGCATCGTCTTCGGAGAAGCCGATCCACCATAGTACCGAGGTGGAACGCGTTGTCCTCAACGCGTTGGGTGCGTTCGGGCATTGGCATCTTCGTGCCGATTCGTGTTGAATGGTCGTTTGCTTATGCGCGCTAGCGATTTCATTGCCCGAACGATCACGCAGCGCAGCGCGCTCGTTTGGTTCGGCGTGGCGGTGCTCACGATCGCTTGCATCGCGATTCTCGCCACATCGTTGCGACTTGATTCGGAGATCTTCAACGTTTTGCCCGGCCGGTTTTCATCAGTGCAAGGCCTCAAAATTTACGATCGCGATTTTGAGCAAACTCGGGAGCTGACGTTCGCGCTTCTCTGCAATCCAAATGACGTCGATAAACTGGACGACTTCGCGCCGGTGTTTGCCGAACGACTGCGGCAGCAACCATGGTGTGCGCGCGTGCTGGCGGGTTCGCCCATGGCCACGCCCGAAGGAATTCGCGATCTCCAATCAATGGCGGTGCCGCTACTGCTCAATCTCGAGCCAACGGTTTTCGACGAAACGATGTCAATTCTGCAACCGGAAAGAATTCGCGATCGTCTTCATCGCTTGCGTCAACAGATCGAGGCTGGTTCGCCGCGCCCGGAGTTCGAGCTTTCGTTCGATCCGCTTGGTCTGATCGCGCCGGCGCTCAAGCCTTTTGCAGAAAGCACCATAATCGAACAGGAGCAGCCGCTCGCATCCCCGGATCGCACCATGCGAATTTTTCTGGTGGTCACGAACCAAACATCTATCAGCGCGTTTGAATGCCAGCGTCTGATGCGCCGGGTAAACGAGTTTCGTGCAACCGCAGGCGAAGGATGGGCTGGCGGTCCATTGCAAATTCTGATCACCGGGCGCCCGGCTTTTGTGTCGGAAATTTCTCTGAGCATGCGCTACGACGTCGTGGCGACGTTGCTCGGCTCGGTTGTGTTGGTAGGCGCGATTTTCTTTGCAGGTTTTCAACGATGGCTGCCGCTCGTGGGGATGGGATTTTGCCTCCTCCTCTCTTGTCTGATTGCACTCACACTTGGACAGCTCTTCTTCGGACGTCTCAGCATGGTCAGCGTCGGCTTCTGCGCCATTCTCGTGGGGCTCGGCGTCGATTTCGCAATTCTCATCATCGGACGCTATCACCAGGCGCGCGCCGACGGAGAACCGCATCAGCAAGCAATTGCCACTTCCATCGCAAAACTTGGACGCGCGGTTTTCTTCGGCGCGCTCACGACGGCAGTGGGTTTTCTCGCGCTGGTGCTGAGTGGCGCCATGAGTTTTTCCGAGCTCGGTGTGCTCATTGCGATCGGCATTTTCGTCGCCGGCCTGCTTATGTGCTCGATTTTGTTTCTGTTTGTTCGCGAGCCACAGGTGGCAATTGGCCATGACTGGCTCTTCGAAATCGTGACAAAGTATGTGCGCTGGACGGTGCGCAAACCCGTGCCGATGCTGATCTTTTCGGGTGCGGTTTTGTTGCTGCTGACTGCGATTGGTTTCTCGCCGATCCCCCCGCTCCACTTTCAAGCCAGCACACGTTCATTGCAGCCAAAGAACATTCGCGCGAGTCGCGCTCTTGAGGAAATCATGCACAACATGCCGGTGCGCTGGGAACCGGTTCTGGCGATTGTTCGGGCAACGAATCGGCAGGAACTGCACGATTACTGGCAAAAAATTTCCGCGCGTTGGCGGCAACTCCAGGCGGCCGGCAAAATCAAAGGCTTCTCCACACCAGCGGCACTTTGCACTTCACCAAATTGGATGCAGGCAAATCGACAGCAATTGAGCACGATTAATTTTCAAGCGGCGCGCGAAACACTGGAGCAAATACTGGAGGTCGAAGGATTCAGTCGCGATTCATTCACGCCGGCGTTCAAGTTGCTTGACGATTTACAGCATCTTACCGATCCAACCGTGCCCCTGCCAGACTGGCGGACGCAATTGCCGCGATCATCGAGCTGGTGGTTTTTGGTAGATCGCTATTTCGGGCGGGATCCATTGCTGACAACTGGATTTGTCACGACGAAGCAGCCGGTCTCGACCCACGCGCAAAGCAAAGAACTGGGACGCGATCTGCCGGTGGCTGGTGTGCCGATGATTATTTCAGGCTGGAGCTATGCGCTCGCCGATCTCCAGCCATGGTCGCACCATCAACTTCTCATCATCAGCGCGCTCATGGCGATCTTCGACATATCGTTGCTGGCGCTTTTGTACCGCGACCTTCGTTTGTGGCTGATCCAGGTGATCACGCTCGCGTTCGCGATCGGAGCAATGATCGCTTCGATGAAACTGCTGCATGTTGATCTCAATCTGCTAAATGTACTCTCGTTCCGTCTGGTTCTGGCGATCGGCGTCGACTACGGCATCTATGTTGTGCTGGTCTGGCAAAAGACACATGACATCGAGCACGATGTTGCCGGTGTGGTGAAGCCAGTGTTGCTCGCGGGGTTGACCGCAGTGAGCGGTTTCGGTTCGCTCGCTCTTGCGCGAAATCCAGCGCTCACCGGGCTTGGCATTGCGTGCGCCATCGGGATTTTCTGGAGTCTGGTCGCAACAATTTTTTTCACCTTGCCCGCAATGGCGGCTGCTGAACCGAAAAGGTAACCAGGGTGCGCGCGTAAAACGCACGCCTTGACCGAGCACTTTCCGTCCTATGAAACGCCTGCTAAACTAGTGACAAAATGCGCCTGCGGGGGTTGCTTTGGCTAAACGCAGTTTTTTCCACCCTTCCGGTTGCGCTTTTCGCGAGCGCCACTGTAGAGGGACGCGTGGAACTTCCAAAATCGCACTCGGCGCCGGTGCAGGCGAAACGTTACCAGATCGTCACCAAAGGCGGCGTTCTTTCCACGGAGCCGCCTGTGGCGGTAGTTTATTTCGATGGTCCCTTTCCCCAACCAGCTTCGCTGCCGACGAAACAAGTCACTCAAAAGGATTTGACGTTCGTTCCATCACTTCTTCCGGTGCGGGTCGGAACAAAGGTTGAATTCCCGAATCTTGATGACACCTATCACAACATTTTTTCCTATTCGCCTGCCAAACGTTTCGATCTTGGGCGTTATCGGCCGGATGAGCGACCGATTCCGATGCAAATTTTCGATAAGCCGGGGCTGGTCATCCTTCGGTGCGACATTCACGAACACATGCGCGGATTAATTCTGGTTTTGAATACGCCACATTTTGTGATGACAGACACAACTGGGCGCTTTCGATTGGAGGGACTTCCAGCCGGCCACTATACTCTTAAGGCGTGGATCGACAGCAGAACCACGCGAGAAAAGCCTGTCGAGTTGAAGAGCGGTCAAACGCTTCATGTTGATTTCCCATGAGTCCCGCGGAGCAACCGAGAGACAAAGGCGTAGCGCGCTTTCGCACTCGATTGTTTACCGCCATGATGGTCATCGTAGCAACGCTGACCGGTCTCGGTTTTTATCTGGCACAGCGTAAAGTCACGGCCGATGCACAGCGAAATTTGCAGGCGATTTTTCAAACTGAACTTTCCTCTTTGCATAAACTCGAGGAACTCCGCCACGCTGCGCTGGCGGATCGTTGCAACGCGCTCGCGGCCAAGTCTCGAATTCATGCGGCCATCGAAGACAATGCAATCGATCTATTGTATCCGAGCGCCAAAGATGAGTTGCGCGATCTAATGGAGGGCGAGGAACCGCCCCCGGAGCAAGCGGCGCAATCGCTTCACGCGAGATTTTATCGCTTCCTCGACAGTAAAGGCGCGGTCATCAAGCCGCTGAATTCTTACGATGTTGGAGAGCTGGACGCCAAAACGGAAGCGCAACTCGCCTTGGACAAATTGCCGGACACGCAGCAAATCGGTTACATCCAGGAAAATACCCAGGCTGATGGTGGATCTATCGACGAAGTGATAGCAGTGCCGATTTTTTCGACCGACACCGGCGATGTGATTTCCGCGCTCGTGATCGGGTTCAAACCACTCAAGCTCGAAGATAAACACACGGGAATGAAGAGCGGAATCTGGACGAACGGCCAGTTGCATCTGCCGGCGCTTCCAATATCTGTGCAGGCCTCGCTCAACGACAAGGTAGCAGGTGCGCTCGCGAATTCTGATCAAGATCAAAACTACTTTCGCGTCGATGTCGGTGGTGCCTCTCAGCTTTTGTTTTATAAGCGGCTTAATTCGGGTTCGCTGTTTCCGCCCGCTTACGAAATTTCCGTTTATCCACTCAGCTATTCACTCGCAGAGTTGCATCGACTTCGCTGGCAAATCGGCGGTGCGGGCGCGCTGCTTTTGTTAGGCGGTTTCGTCGCAAGCCATCTGGTCGCGTTGAACCTTTCCGTGCCAGTGAAAAAGCTGGCGCTGGATTCGGAAGAGAATCGCGCACAACGAAAACGCGCCGAAGCCGCCCTGGCTTCGACTGCTCAGGAACTGGAAAGATCCACAAGATATTCCGCCGACGCCTCACATCAGCTGAAAAGCCCGGTCACTGTTTTTCGCATCGGCCTGGAATCGTTGATGGCGCGCGAAGGTTTCAAGCCGGAGATTTACGAGGAATTGTCCGCACTGCTCCATCAAACGCATCGTTTGACCGGCGTCATCGACGATTTGCTTCTGTTGTCACGCATGGACGCTGGTCATCTTCAAATCGCCTCGACGCCGGTAAACCTTAGCCAGCTCGTTGACGAGTGGCTGGACGATTTCGGCGCGCTGCCCGATTCGCCGGACGTGAAAATCGAGAAGGAATTTCCGCACAGTCTGTTTGTGGCTGGCGAAAAACGGTACACGTCACTGATCGTGCAAAATCTCCTGGAGAACGCGCGAAAGTACAATCGCCCTGGCGGATGGATCCGCGTCAGCACACATGGCAATGGCAGCGACGTTGTGCTGACCGTTGGGAATACGGGCCGCACAATTCCACCCGGCGAAAACATCTTCGAGCGCTTCCATCATAGCTCGACTCCCTCGGCTGCGTCGGGTCACGGAATCGGTCTCAATTTGGCGCGCGAGCTGGCCCGGTTGCACGGTGGCGATTTGCGCCTCGTGCGTTCGGAAAACGATTGGACCGAGTTTGAAGTGCGCTTTTCCGCCGCAGACGGTGTTAACGCAATTACATGAAGTTGCACACTTTCAGCCTGTGCCTTTTTGCCTGCACGGCGTGCGCTTTCGACATTGATGATTCTCTCGACCGGCTGGACAGCGCGCTGACGCTCTCCGCCTTTCAAGATACTCTACGTGCGCGATTGAGCGGCACGCTTGATTTGGAAATCTATCACTTCGAACAACCCGCGCCCGGTCTCATCGACAGTAGCATCGACACGCTTTTCAACCCGCGTTTAACCCTCTTTCTCGACGCGCAAATCGGATCACAGATTTATTTCTTCGCGCAATCGCGGCTCGATCGCGGCTTTGATCCGAGCAATCACGGCGCTCAGGTGCGGCTCGACGAATACGCCTTGCGCGTCACGCCGTGGGAGGATGGTCGCTTTACGGTGCAAATCGGCAAATTCGCGACCGTTGTCGGCAATTGGGTCCCGCGCCACTTGTCGTGGGACAACCCCTTTATCAACGCGCCGTTAGTTTATGAAAATGTCACGGCCATTCAGGATAAATACGCTCCGTATTCACCGTTGGATTTCATTTACGGGCCTTACTACTACGGAAAGTACAGTTTCAATCCGGTGATATGGGGGCCGAGTTACGCGAGCGGATTTTCTATTTCAGGAAAGCTGGGTCGGTTCGATTACGCAGTTGAAACGAGGCGTGGAACTTCGGGTTGTCAGCGAGTGAAGGGCCATACTTTCGGCGCGAAGCCGAACCTACGCTGCCGCCGGGACGCGACATCGATGATTATCGCGAATTTGTTCTTGGGCAGGACGTCAGTTTTGCCTGGCGTCATCTGCAACTTTGGGCCGAGTTCTACGAAGCACGCTTCGAAGTACCTCGAGTGGGAGACGCAGATACATTCGCTTATTACATCGAAGCGAAATACAAATTTACCCCGCAACTATTCGGCGCGATTCGCTGGAATCAGCAACTCTTCGGCGACATCACTACGCAGTTAAAATTGCAGTATGATTTTCAGCATGAAACCACCGGCCCTGGCGATGACAATCATTTGTTTGCTGCGCAATTCACCATTCGTTTCTAACCCATGCGCGTCCTGATCGTCGAAGATGAAGTCGCTGTGGCGCGGCAAATCGCTTCTGCGTTGACTGAGGCTGGCCACGATCCGAAAGCAGTTCACGATGGCGAAACCGCTTTGGACGAAGTGAGAAAGACGCCTTTTGACCTCATCGTGCTCGATATCCGCCTGCCCGGTATCGACGGCTTCCAAGTGTTGCAACGCCTCCGCGCGCAGCACCTCGCAAGCCGTGTATTGCTGCTCACCGCGCGCGGCGCTGTGGATGATCGAGTAACTGGGTTGCAGCTTGGAGCTGACGATTATCTGCCGAAGCCGTTTGCAATGCAGGAACTGGTGGCGCGCGCGCGCGCGCTCGGGCGCCGTTATCCCGAGGAACCGGTAATGTCTTTGCGCGTTGGCGATCTCACCCTCGACCTGGCTACTCACGATGTTCACCGCGGCGCGGGACGCATCGAGCTTTCTCCGCGCGAGCTGATGTTGCTGAAAGTCCTCATGCGAGAGCCCGGCCGCGTCTTCACGCGCACGGAGCTTTGCGAACGCGTTTGGGAACACGCGCATGAGTACGATACAAAGCTGGTCGAAGTGTTCATTGGCCGGTTACGAAAAAAGATCGGTGATCCTCCGCTGATTCACACCGTCCGCCATGTCGGTTATACGATCGCTTCGCGCGACGCTCTTTGAGACATCACGCTGCCTCTGTCAGCTACACAGCGCTCCGGACAAAGTAACAACCGCGTTACTTTTCCAATGCGCTACCTAGCAATGATCGCTGCGATTCTTCCTACACAAAAACAATCATCAACCTATGAAAACAACTTCTTCTTACATGAGAATTGCTTTGCCTCTATTCGCACTAGCAATTCTAACGGCAGCGTCTGCGCGCGCGGATACCTATTCGTGGACAAACTTCCAATCTGACATCGCCGGTGTAGCGCAGCACGTCGATCCAAATCTTGTCAATCCGTGGGGAATGGCGGCCTCGCCAACTGGCACGATTTGGGTCAGCGACAACGGCACCGGTGTTTCGACCCTCTATCATCAGGATGGCACGGCGGTTTCGCTGGTAGTGACGATTCCGACGGCCGCGCAAAACCGGGGGGCAGGGAATCCCACAGGAGTTGTCTTCAACAGCACTCCGTTCTTCCAAGTAACAAAAAATGGAAACTCGGCGCCCGCCTTTTTCATTTTTGTCGGTGAAGACGGCTCCATCTCCGGTTGGAACCCGACGCTGGACCAAACGCACGCCATCATCGCCGTCGATAACGGCACAAACCGCGGCGTCAACCATGCCGTTTATAAAAGCGCAACGCTGGGCGTCGCCAATGGTCACAATTTCCTGTTTGTGTCGAATTTCCATACAGGCCAAGTCGAAACCTACGATGAGAGTTTTCATCAGGTTAATCCCAATGGCTTCGTCGATCCCAACCTTCCGGCTGGTTACGCGCCGTTCGGCATCCGAAATTTCAATGGTGAAATTTTTGTGACTTACGCCAAGCAGGATCACTCCAAACACGATGATGTTCCCGGTCCCGGGTTTGGCTTCGTCAATGTGTTCGATACGAGCGGCAATTTCCTCAGGCGCCTGGTCTCAAACGGGAATCTCAATGCCCCATGGGGGCTCGCTCTCGTGGATGGTGAACTTTGGGTCGGTAATTTCGGTGACGGGCTCATTAACGTTTACGATCCGATGACGGGCGCTTTCATAGAGCAGCTCATGCGCGCCGATGGAACCCCACTCCAGTTTGATGGCTTATGGGATATGCTCCCTGTGGACACTGGAGTTCTTTTCACCGCTGGAATCGCGGGCGAAGCGCATGGCCTTTTCGGCCTCATCACTGAGGACCAGCCTTAAGAGAACCGAGATTTGGTGGCGCACGCATCCTTGTCTGCCGTTCACGCGGAGTTGTCCCGGCAAGGACGTGCGCTTGCCATTCACCGATCTTCGTATGCTTTGAGAATTTGATCTGACGACATAACATCATGGCATGCGCACATTGGTATCTGCGGCGTTTGCCTTTATGGCACTGGCAACTACGGCGAAAACGGCCCCGCTTTCCGAGGCTGATCTTAAGAACCTCCTCGCAGGGATTCGTCAGAACCGGACTACGCAGGCCGATTTTCAGGAACAAAGAATGATTCACCTGATGAAGAATCCGATCGTGAGTTCGGGAAGAATTTGGTTCCAGCCGCCGAACAAATTCCGGCGCGAAGTAAAAGGCAGCTCGCCCAGCGTCACGGTAAGCGACGGTCGTCAGCTCTGGATTTATTACCCGAACTTTAAATCAGCCGAACGTTATCCTCTGGGAAAGGGATCGCCGCTCGACTCCACTGTAGCCGCCATTAATTCCGCGCTAAATCTGGAGAACATCGAAAACACCTTCCAAATCACCGCGACAAAGACCGACAACGGATACGAGTTGGCATTGCTACCGCGCACGGCTTCGATGAAGCGAGTATTTCAAAAGCTTGATCTTCATATCAACGAGTTGCGAGTCGACCGCACCGACATGCTGCTGCCGAACGGCGATCGAATCGTGACTTCGTACTCGAACCAGACGCGCGCGCCGATCCCTTCTTCCACTTTCGAGTTCAAGCCGCCGGCCGGCACGGAAGTCGCCACGCCGCTAGGGCAATGATGCGTAAGGACGGCGCGCCGCATCGGGCGAAGATGGCAGCGAGATGTCCCTACCTCACACCACGATTCTTACGCTGTCTTTTCTCGACGACGTAGCGGCTGAAATTTATAAGAGACAGCCACACCATGTTACGCAGTTGGCTGGTTCTTTGTCTTGCAGTGCCAGGTCTCGCGGTTCCGGCGGCAATCTGCGCGGAACCACCGACAACACCGGCCCCAATCACCTCGCACATTCCGCGTCAGCGCATTCAATCGACCGCCATTGCGGCCATTGGCTATAGCAAACGCCGGCACATTCTCGAAATCGAATTCGTAAACGGCGCCATCTATCGTTATCTCGACGTGCCTCCTGCGGTGCACCGCGACCTGATGTCGGCGGAGTCAAAAGCGCGGTTCTACGATTCGAATATCAGACGACATTACCGCTCGATTCCGATCCGGCCGCGGCAAAACAAGCAGCTGCCAGCGAAGCCACACGAATAGACTCGAAAAATTTCCACAATGGAAGTCGTTTCCGCTTAACGCGCATCAGTCACGAGCAATCTTTGCGTTTATTCGTGTTCATTCGTGGTTAAAAAAAGCTGGCGTTTCAAATTCGATAAAGTGCTGCAGCGATTCCGTCTCACTCCCACGGAAAAACGAGTAGCCGTATTCGTTATCACGGCGTTCGTTCTCGGGCTGGGCACAAAATGTTACCGCGACGTTCATCCGCGTGCGCCGGAGTTGATCGACAAGAATCATCCGTGGCGAAAATCGGCGGCTGGCGCGACTTCGCCGACACCTAAACAAAAACGAACTCACGTCCAGCATCGCCCGATTTCGAAACACAACGCAGCTCCTGATACAGATGAATAGCGAGCTCGTTATTCAGGATTTCGGGGTCTCGAGATATTTTTTTGGAATCGGATGCTCAGCATTCTCGTGCTGCCAGTAGATCGACAAGATCCACCAGCGTTTTCCATCGTTGAAAAGCTGAATGCTGTTGATTCCGCGCATAAACGGCTTCGCATCCTCTGGATCGTGGCGCGACTCGTATGTGCTCCAGACGTGCGCGATTTGACCGAATTGCTCAACACGACGCGCGATTTCCTTTTCGTAGAATCCGTTTTTCTCGAAAGTCGGTTCAGCTCTCGCGATGAAGTTTTCGACATCCAGGATCTGCGGCGCAAGATCGACATCAACTTTACCCGCCTCGCTCGCGGTCGGAATTAAACGCGCGCCCGGATAAAACAGCGACCGCTCACGATTCCAATCGCGCTTCTTCCCGGCCGGACCAGAGATCACATCGTATGTTGCGCGAATGATCGCGTCGATCGATGCGACATCAGCTGGATCAGGCTCCGACTTCGACATTGGACGTTTGGTGTTGGGCGTTCGGCGTTTTCTTCAGGACTCCCAAAACTTTCATAGCCGCGTTGTGTCCGGGAATCCCGCTGACGCCACCGCCGCGCAACGCGCTCGATCCGCAGAAAAACACATTTTCGTATTCAGTCTCCACACCCCACATGCCGACCTGCTCTCTGCGCTCGGCAAAAGGAAACGTCGGCGCGTTTTGAAAAATGTTCCCATGATACATTCCCAGCGCGTCCTCGATATCGACCGGGCTTTTACTTTCGATACAGCGACGGCCATCTCGCGCCACCGCAAGACAATCTTCAATAGGCTCTTCCAGCCATTGGTTTCCGCTCGCCAGAAATTTTTTCTCCGCCTCGCGTCGCATGTTCTCATTGTCTCTAGCGAACAAGCTCCACGGCGCATCGAGTCCGAACAACGTCATCGTGTGAAATCCTTGCTCACGGAGCTCCGGCGCGAGAATGCTATTGTCGGTCAGCGTGTGGCAGTACATCTCGCAGGGTATTTTCTCCGGCAAGCGACCTTCAGAAGCCTGGTCATAACTCGCAGTCATTTGCTCGTAGCCTTCGTCGCTGTGGAAGGTCCCGCAAAACGCCTCCGTTGCCGGATATTTTTTCGCCTTCAACCTGGGCAGTCGGCTCAGAAGCATGTTCGTCTTGAACACAGAGCCTTCATCGGTGCGATCCGGCTGAAATAATCGGCCGGTAAATTTCGCGAGCACGTTGCGGCCAAAGTTCACCAGTAGAAATCGCGCATCGACCGTCTCGTGCTTCCCATCAACGCGAAATTCGACGCTGGGCGTCTTCCCGGTCACGTTCAATGCGTGTACACCGACATTCGTTAGTATTTCGGCGCCTGCTTTACGCGCCGCCCACTCCAACTCGGACGACACCGCACCCATCCCGCCCACCGGCACCTTCCATTCGCCTGTCTTGTTTCCGATGACATGATAAAGGAAACAGCGGTTCTGCAGCAGCGAGGGATCGTGCGGATACGTGAACACGCCTATCTTCGCATCGGTGAAGGCGAGGCCGCGCACCAGATCGTTTTGCAGGTAACGCTCAATCGCATTCCCAAGCGGTTCTTCAACCAGACTTCGCCACGCCTCGCGCAAGATTTCATTATCGCTAAACCAGCGCGCCATTTCCTGTTTCGCAACCAACGGCTCCAGCATTGAGTCCCAAATCTGCTCGGCAAAGACGCGCGGCAGATTGTAAAACTTTTTCAGGCGCTCGAACTCGGCTTCGCTTCCAGTCAGGTCGACAATCGATTTTCGGCTCACGTCCTCATCGAGGTTGCTCAAAACCAGGGCGCCATGCTGACCATGGCTCACGTATGGCGTATACGACGCAATCGCGCGCCTGCGCAGCTCGAGATTCAGCCCCAGGTCGCGGATGATTTTCTGCGGAAGCAAACTGACCAGGTACGCATACTGCGACAGCCGTGCGTCGTAATCGGGAAACAATCTCTGCGAAGTGGTCGCTCCGCCGATGTAATCGTTTTTTTCCAGTAACAGCACGCTTAATCCGGCGCGTCCGAGATAACTCGCGGCCACAAGTCCATTGTGACCCGCTCCCAAAATCACAACATCATATTGAGATTTCATTTTGAATGCGGTCCTAAATTCATGCTTACATCAAACAGCGCGCATCAAACATCAACCATTTCTTAGCCGATGAATGCATTCGAGTATCTCTCCGTCCTCATCTCCATCATTCTCGCCTTGGGCATGACGCGAGTGCTGGGCGGCGTCGGCGAGATGCTGCAGGCACGCTCCCATCGTCGCATTTACTGGGTCCACGTTATCTGGATTATTAACCTTTTCCTGTACCTCGTAGTCGCGTGGTGGATCTTCTACCGTTGGCGTGACCAACAACCGTGGAGGTTTTTTCTTTTCGTTTTTGTGTTGATCTCGCCAACAATTTTGTATTTGGCGGCGATCTTGCTTTTTCCGCGAGAAGCCGACGTCGATCTTGCCACTGACTATAAGACTCACTACTACGCTAACCATCGCGCCTTCTTCATCCTGTTCGCTCTGTTTACGCCGGTTGACATCGCTGACTCGCTGCTCAAAGGCGTTCCGCATTTCTTTCAATTAGGAACCGTATACATGATCAGTAGCGTACTTTATTTCGCAGGGATGGTGACAGCTGCGATCACGCGAAACGAACGTTATCATGAATTCTACGCTGTCTTCTTTCTCGCTCAGACAGTGGTCATCAGCTTCCTGATTTTCCAGACGCTTGTGTAGCCGCTTTCTGCGTGGCCGACTTTGGCTTTTAATTCTCAGCTCTTCGCACCGATATCGAGAACGACGCGAAAGCGCGCCTTACCGCTCATCATGCGCTCGTAAGCCTCGGCGGCGCGTTCCAGCGGAAACACTTCGTTCATCGAATGCACGCCGCTCGACGCGCTGAAGCTCAGCGTGTCTTGTGAATCGATCGCGGTTCCGGAGTACCAGCCTTCGACCGACCGGCAACCACTAATGAGCAGAATTGGATCGACCGAAAGCGGGCCGGCTGCGCCGATCACCATGAGCACGCCGTTTGGCGCAAGTCCGCCGAGCACCGCTGCCATCGCACCGGCATGGGTCACGGTCGCGATTACAACTTTCGCGCCGCCGAGTTTATTTAGTTCCGCTGCCGGATCGGATGCCTGGCTGTCGATGTAGTGGTGTGCGCCAAGTTCTTTGGCGAACGCTCCCTTGTCTTTTCCGCGCGCGATCGCCACGGTTTTGAATCCCATCCTGGCCGCAAACTGCACGCCGAGATGACCAAGCCCGCCAATCCCGAGCACCGCGACAACATCGCCGCCTCGAGCGCCACTATTACGCAACGCGTTGAATGTGGTCACGCCGGCGCACATAAGCGGCGCGCCGTCGATTGCCGAGAGTTCATCAGGCACACGCGCCAGCGCTTCTGCGGGCGCGACCATGTATTCGGCGTAACCACCGTCGAAAGAAATTCCAGTGGTGAGCAACGCTACACTGCACGCAAAAAAATCGCCGCGGCGGCAATTGTCGCAGTATCCGCAGTTGCCGCCATGCCAACCAATGCCTACGCGTTGACCATTCTTCCATGGTTTCACGCCATCGCCGACACGATCGACGACTCCAATAATTTCGTGTCCCGGCACACGTGGATATTGCATACC
>WNFR01004898.1_pt1 | contig 19133 bp, 15 predicted proteins | sample 5400221 | NCBI WGS metagenome assembly WNFR01 (sample SAMN13153357, study PRJNA577476) | soil metagenome | isolation source: 40 cm soil under Madrone tree | place: USA:California | collected 2016-06-14 | reverse complement strand
CCATTGGTTCTCGGCGTCACTGTCTTGACCAGTGTCGACTCAGAAACGCTGGGCCAAGTCGGAATAGCTTCGAGCCCGGCAGAATCTGTTCTGCGTCTGGCGAAGCTAGCGCAAGACTCAGGATTGGACGGAGTGGTCGCCTCACCGCGTGAGGCAAGGTCAATTCGCAAATCAACCAAGCCGGGCTTCTTGATAGTAACCCCGGGCATTCGTCCCGCGCATGCGAACCTCAATGATCAGAAACGCGTTTCCACACCCGCCGAGGCGCTCAGTGCCGGTGCAGATTATCTCGTGGTTGGCAGACCCATAACTAGTGCCGTAAACCCTTTGGAAGCAGCCCAAATGCTCCTGACTGAAATGGAAAATGAATAACCCGGCGAACGAAGGGGAACAACCAGCTTGTCTGTGCGTGTACAATTGTCTGGGCTTCCGCTATTTGCCCTGCTCCAGATTTAAAACTATGATGCGAGAGTGAATGTCAGGTTGAACCTCCCCCTTACTTCCAGTTTACCAATCCTCTTTCTCGCGCTCACACTTTCAGCGTTCGCTCAGGAGAAGAGCGACGCTGGAGCAGCCCCGTTGTCAACGGCTCCATACAAGATCGGTGAACGTCTAACCTACAACGTGGCGTATTCGAATTTTCCAAGTGCCGCGCATGTCGAGGTTCAGCTGGTCTCTAGAGGGATCTATTTCGGTCGCGAAGGGCTGCTACTGCGCGCACATGTCGAGACGACGGGAGTAGTCAACGTAGCACTGTTTGCCATCAATAACGATTACACGACCTACGTAGATCCGGAAAGCGGCTTGCCCTTTCATAGTCAGTCAGTGGTCCACGATGCTTTACGGGCCACGGACACCTCATTGGATTTCGCCCAACCAGCAGGCACCATCGCGATTCCGCCAAAACAGGGGACCTTCCCCGGCACTTACGATTTCTTGTCGGCATTCTATCGACTACGTGCGCTGCCGCTCGCAGATGGTTCGGCCTACAACCTTTCCATTCGGGGTAGCGCGGAAAGCTATCGAGCGGAAATAAAAGTGATTGGCAGGCAAGTTGTAAAAACAAATGTGGGTTCGTTCAATACGATTATTTCGCAGATTCGAGTTGCAAATAATTCACGCGTCAATGGCTATCACCTAAAGATGTATTTCAGCGATGACGAACGACACGTGCCGGTATTGCTGACCGCACAAGTCGGTGTCGGCGAGATGCGAGCAGAGCTTGCGGGCTCCGAATTCGTACCCCCCACTCCTGCTCCGATCTCGGCTGCCACTCCTCCGCCAATCATCGCCTCGCCCAATCCAACACCGTTTGTGGGACCCACACCGAGCATCTCAGCTGATCCCGAAGCGTGGCCCTTCAAAGTGGGCGAGCAACTCAACTATCAGGTTTACCTGGGAGAAAGCAATGCACTACTGGCCACGGCGAACTTTCAGGTGCGTGGACACTCACGCTATTTCAATCGCGACGGATTAATGCTGGCCGTTACGGCACAAACTACTGTAGAGGCTCAGCGACTGTTTGTGGCCAACGATCAGATAAACTCATATGTTGACCCGAAGGCGCTGCTTCCCTTTCGCACTGAAATGAATTTGGTGGAAGGGCGGCGCCGCCTGAATCAAACGCTGAGCGTGAATCAGGATTATGGGACGGCGACTAGCGGGACTGGAGAGAAGATTGAAATTCCCGTGGGCACGCATGATTATCTTTCATTCTTTTATTCCATGCGCACGTTCAACCTCAATCCACCTAAACGGAACGCGATATCGATCCTTGTAAATAACAAGCCAAAGACCCTCTTCATCGGTTCTCTAAAGCGAGAGACCATTGAGGTGGGTGCTCAAAAGATTCCTGCGATTGCTCTCTCACTAACCACGGACGATCCGCAAAGTGACAAATACCTGTTGCGAATGTGGGTCAGCGACGACAAAAGGCATCTGCCTCTCCGGATCACTGGCTCAACCGAAATAGGTCCTTTCAGGGCCGACCTCGTAATAATCCCCGCGACCCCACAGTAAGAATTTCCAGGCTGAAACTCCTCGAAGGCAGCATCTCAATGCCTCAATAGACGGTCGTGTCCTAAGTTGAGATTTTCTACCGCAAATTCTCCGTGTTCTCCGTGTCTCCGTGGTAAAACTGCGAAAAAAACAACTCACCACAGAGACACGGAGAATGCAGAGAGCGAAATTAGGACACCACCCAATAGACCTGTCTGGAAAACAGTTTTTCCGTCAGATGCTAAGCTCAAACGACAGCCTTCAGCTTTGAAATTGAAATCTATTTTCAATTAATCTATACTCCGGACGTCAGGGAACGAACCGTTCCCCATCAAGGCGATAGGAAATTACACCGGTGCTCAACTCATTCATCATTGTACTGCGCGAAGGTTTTGAATCCTTTTTACTGGTTGCGGTGATTCTTTCATACGTTCGCAAAGCCGGCCAAAAATGGCTTAGTTCCGCTGTCTATGCCGCCATTGTACTTGCCCTTTCCGCCAGCTTCGGTTTGGCCTATGTCTTAAAGAATGGCGTCGATGACGCCGTGCTGACGGGAACTTTCGGAGCAGTTCTAGGTGGATACATCAGTCAGTTTCTGGCGAACGAATCGCTACGCGAGGCCGTTCTGGGAGTTGTGGCAATCGTAATGGTGGGAACCCTGGTGATCCACATGTGGCGTACCGGTCCAAAGGTGCAAGAACGGATCCGGCTTCGACTCACTGCCATGTCATCAAAGACCTCCCACTTCGCGGCCCTTGCCGGCGTGTTTCTTTTCACATTCCTGATGATTACACGCGAAGGAATGGAAACAGCCCTAATGTTGTTGCAAATACGTGATCCTCACCTGATCAGTGGTGGCCTGCTGGGCCTTGCCGCCGCTGGTGCGTTTGCCTGGAGCTGGGCCCATTTCGCACATCTGATCAATGTGAAGAGATTCTTCCAGGTGACCGGCATCTTCCTGCTCCTGTTCATGGTTCAGGTAGGAATCTATTCTTTCCATGAGTTTGCTGAGGCGGGTCTACTTCCAAACAGCGAAATTCTCCACGCTGCAACCGAAAAGTTCTCGCCTGACGGTCTCTATGGAAAGTGGTTTTCGTTGGTGATGATTTCGGTGTGCGCTCTGTGGCTTGTTGGTTCGTGGGTTGCTGACCGCGTCAGACCATCTGGACCAGAAGATTTGACTTTAGGACAAGTCTGAATAGTTGGCGTTGTCGTCACACCAAACAACCCCGCCGGGCAGCCGGCGGGGTTGTTTCTTGATCGGAGCTTCTAAAAGTAGGGTGTTCGAAACGCCGTACACCCTTCACTTAGTTTCAGCTAATCCTCAGTGTTCTCCGTTTCTCCGTGGTGAAATGGTTTGCGGCGCTTTTATCACCACGGAGGCACGGAGAACACTGAGAATGCACTAAGACAATCTCAAATTAGGCACTACCCGAAAGCACGCTGGCTAGCAAACACATAGTTGTTTACTTAGACGGGGCAAACTTGCTGACCAGTTCGCGCTTGAGCAACTTTCCCGTGGGACCTTTTGGAATTTCCTCGACAAAGCGCACTGTCTTCGGGCATTTATAATCCGCCAGTCGCGCGCGGCAGAATGCGCTGATCTCTTCTTCAGTGACTTCCGTTCCTGGTTTGAGCACAATGAAAGCGGCAACCTCCTCTCCATAGAGAGGGTCCGGAACTCCAATAGCAGCGGCCGCGGCAATGGCAGGATGTTGATACAAAACTTCATCAATCTCGCGCGGATAAATATTCTCGCCGCCGCGGATGATCATGTCTGACTTGCGATCGACAATGTAATAGAAGCCGTCAGCATCGCGATAGCCAACATCCCCGGTATGAAACCATCCGTTGCGAAAGGCGACAGATGTGGCTTCGGGATTCTTGTGATAGCCCTTCAGGATGTTCTCGCCGCGCAGCACGATTTCACCCAGCGTGCCATCGGGCACTTCCCCGTCTTCTTCGTCTACGACACGCATCTCGTTACCGATAGCCAACCCGCACGAACCAGGACGCCGACGTTCATCAGGTGGATTGAACGTCGAGCGGCAGGTTGATTCTGACAGACCATACCCCTCGACTACCAAACAATGAAAAGTCTCTTCAAAACGTTTTAGTACTTCGGCCGGAACTGGAGCAGAGCCACACATGGCAAATCGCAGTTGGCCCGTGCTTAATCCCTCAGGCACGCCTTGCGGATAGGTACTCAGCAACATAGACAGCATCGTGGCAACCGAGCCAAAAGAGGTAATATGATAATCAGAAATAATCTGCCAAAAACGCGAAGCGGAAAACTTCGGACTCACTACTGTTGAGCCGCTGGCGTAAAGCGCCGCCATTGTAGTAACCGACACAGCATTCATATGAAACAATGGCATAACACTAAGCAAGCGATCTCTTTCACTAAAGCCCAGCCAGTTGCTGATCTGTTTGGCGTTGGCAATCAAATTACCGTGTGTCAGCAAACAACCCTTGGGTTTTCCTGTCGTTCCCGAAGTGTAGATTATAATCGCGTCGTCTTCTGAGCCGATTTCCGAAACCGGCGGGAGCTCGCCTGTTTCAAAGTCCTCAAACTTCCGCGTCGCTGTTGCTTCACTATCGAAGGTGATAATGGCTTGAAGCGTCGCGAGCTCACTGCGAATACTCTCGACAATCGGTAAGTACTCAGAATTCACGAGCAACGCTTTGGCCTCTGAATTGGAGATGACATACGAGATCTCCTGGGCCTTCAATAGGGAGTTAATAGGGCCTGCCACAGCGCCTAATCTCCAACACGCGAAATATGCGACTACGTATTCGGCGCTGTTCGGCAGCAGCAAACTTATTGCGTCGCCTTTTCTGATTCCGTGTTTGGTTAACATGATCGCGGCGCGATTCACGGCCGAATCAAATTCTGCATACGTAAACTGCCGACCATCAGCCTCTGCAAAGAGAAAGGCCTTATCAGCAGACGTGTCTACGCGCCCGGCCAGTAGCTCAGGAATACTTCGAGGAACATTATTCATATCTCACAGAAGTCTTCATCGTACGAGACGACAAGCTAAAGCATATCGGACACCGCAACTTCTTGCGGTAGAATGCGCGCCAAGTTATAACATCCGCAGCCATGACAATCGTAGCCGCGACTTTCATAAATGAAAACTGCCAATAAGTTTTCTCCTGGGCGTGCGATGAGCTTTATTAGCTTGTCGTTTCGTGCGATGAAGACATCCGCGAGACTCAGCGACAAGCTAATAAAGCATATCGGACATGGCCTAATCCTGTCGTTACTGCTACTTCCCGCGGTGAGCCCGACCATCTGCGCGCAGGACAACTATGAGATCCAGGTCTATGGTTCGGACACTATTCCCGCGGGTGTAACGATGGTTGAGCTTCATAATAACTTTACTTCCAAGGGCGAGAAGATCGAGATCACACAAGGTTTCACCTCCTGGTTTGAGACGGGATTCTATATCTTTACGAGTGCCCGCAATGGGAACGGGTGGGACTGGGTGGGGAGCCACATTCGTCCGCGCTTTCGGATCCCCGAAAAGTGGCACTGGCCTGTGGGAGTCAGTCTCTCAAATGAAATCGGTTACCAGCGCCGCATCTACTCACGCGACACATGGAGTTGGGAAATGCGTCCCATCATCGATAAAGACTTGGGCCGTTGGTATCTCTCATTCAACCCAACTCTCGATCGCGCACTCAAAGGACCAGGTACGAAACGCGGCTTTGAGTTTGCTCCTAACTTTAAAGTTAGTTATGAGTTTACGAAAAGGGTCAGCGGCGGACTCGAGTATTACGGAGCTCTAGGACCCATCAGTGGCCTCGATAAAGTCAAGGACCAGGGTCATCAGATTTTTCCCGCTATCGATCTTAACCTCTCACCTGATTGGGAGTTCAATTTTGGCGTCGGCGTGGGGCTGACGGGCGCTACGGATCACTTGATCCTCAAGATGATTATCGGCCGGCGATTCAAGTTTACGCGGAAGCACTAAGAGTAATGATGGTGAGATTCGCCGCCATAGCGCGTCGAGCAATCGCCTCCATGCTATATTTGGGCGGATCTTAATCGAGGGCGAGACAACAGTTTCCATGTCGACTTATCAAAACTTCATCGCTGGCAAGTGGATCAAATCCACTTCGTCAAAGACGGTTCCCAATACTAATCCGGCGAATACAGATGACATTCTGGGTGAAGCCCCTCTGTCCACTCGCGATGAGGCGCGCTCGGCGGTAGAAGCAGCCGCCGAAGCGTTTCGCGGTTGGCGTTCTACGCCCGCACCGACGCGTGGTCGCATTGTCGCCAAAGCGGCGCGTTTACTGGAAGATCACAAGGAAGAACTGGCTCAAATTCTCACGCGTGAAGAAGGCAAGACAATCGCGGAATCGCGCGGAGAATTGCAACGGTCAATCAACGTTGCTGACTTCTGTGCCGGCGAAGCGCGACGTTTGACCGGCGAGACTATTCCTTCGGAACTGCCACTGAACTTCGCTTACACAATCAAACAACCGCTTGGCGTTGTGGCCTGTGTTACCCCCTGGAATTTCCCGGTCGCCATTCCCGTTTGGAAGATCGCTCCGGCTCTGGTAGCGGGCAATACTGTTGTTTTCAAACCGGCTTCACTGACACCGGCGACAGCGGTGCGCATCGTTGAACTTTTTGCCGAGGCGGGAATTCCGCCTGGGGTTCTAAATCTCATTATTGGGTCGGGCTCTGAAGCGGGCGACGAGATAATCAATCACAAGGCCGTCAAAGCGATCTCCTTTACGGGATCGAACGCGGTCGGCATCAGGCTTTACGAGCAAGCCTCACGCAGGGGCGCTAAGGTCCAGTGCGAGATGGGCGGAAAGAATCCGGTTGTCATCATGGAAGACGCGGACATGGATCTCGCCATTGAATCGACTGCGCAGGGTGCGTTTGGATCCTCCGGGCAGCGATGCACGGCCACCAGCCGTGCTGTTGTTGTCAACAGCATTGCCGACGAGTTTGTCGAGCGCATAACCAGACGTGCTGAATCCATGCGCATTGGCGCCGGCTCTGATCCGCAAACCGAAATGGGCCCGAGCGTCGACGAGAGCCAGTTTAAAACCGTGCTGAGTTACATCGACATCGGTCGGGAAGATGGAGCTACACTTGTTTGCGGCGGCTCGCGAGCGTCTGGCGAGGGTCTGGATAAAGGATATTTTGTGTATCCGACCGTTTTCGATCGTGTTACACCCGACATGCGTATCGCGCGTGAGGAGGTGTTTGGACCAGTGCTGGCAGTGCTGCGAGTGAAGGATTTTGACGAGGCGATGCAGGTGGCCAACGATTGTGAATACGGCTTGTCGTCTTCAATCTTCACAAACGACGCCGCACGCATCTTCCGTTTTGTCGATGAGATAGAAACCGGCATGACACACATAAACTCACCGACAACCGGAGGTGAGGCACATGTTCCTTTCGGCGGTACAAAAGGGACAGGCATCGGAGATCGCGAGCAAGGATCGACGGCCCTGGATTTCTACACGGAGTTGAAAGTCGTGTATGTCGATTACACAGGACGAAAGCGAGAAGGTAATTTGTACTGAGCGAAAGAGCGTAAATGCGGGGAACGACTAAGTGGATGATAATCAACAAGCCATGAGATCAAGGTTTGCATTCATTGCTGTTCACATTCTTTTCCCACTGCTTCTGGGTGGTCTCATTTATGCCTGCTGGCGTGATCAGAATCTGCCGATGTTCAGTTGGTTTCACCTGGCGGGGTTGGCACCACTGGTCGCCAAACTGAGAATCGCGGCGGCGCCCTTGCAAGTCAAACTACCTATGTGGTTTCAGTTTTCCTTACCCGATGGATTGTGGGTGTATTCCCTAACTGCCTTTATGGCACTTGTCTGGAAAGGAAGAGATTCGCGTCTGAAGTTTGTCTGGCTATCCATGGGCCTCTTGCTGGGTGCCGGCAGCGAACTAGGCCAATTGGCCGGGCTTGTGCCCGGCGTATTTGATCCCTTTGATTTCTTCTTTTGCCTTAGCGCTGCCGGCTTAGCGCTGGCTGCCACATCGAAATCGATCACCCATCAAAGGAGCATAGATGAAGCCGCAACTTAAAAGAAACCTCTTATCACTCGCCGGCCTGAGTGTCTTTATTTTCCTGGCCCTCGGCAGTTACCCAGCAACCAACAGCAATCAACCAACCACCAACAAAGCAAATACCAATGCGAGCACCGCAACTCGCGCAGCGGATACTACCACCTACAAGAATTCGAGCGAGCACTTCACGGGACCGCTCGAAGAGAATTACGTCGATTTCTCTTTTGCTTATCCCAGCGCGTGGAAAAGAGATCCCAAAGCAGGCAAAGGCGGATCGCCAAACTTTGTGAAGGTAGAACAAGCCACAGACGACGAAATAACGCTCGAGAATTTCGCCGTCGGCTACTACACCGGCCAGCGTGAGGCCATGCCCCAGGTGGCTGATCAGTTGAGTAAGCAGTTTTCCAGTGGTTTCCCCGAATACCAAAAAGTCTCGCAGGGGCCAACCAAGGCTGGACGCTACGATGGTTATGAGTTTCGTTTCACAGCCCACGCCAAGAACACTCCGAAGGGCGACTTGGATATTTGGGGCCGCGTTATTTTGCTGCCTGGGGGTGACAATAGAAAAGGCGCAGCGCTGATAATGCTTGCCACCTCCGCGAGTGATCAGGTCAAGAGCGTAGAGGACGTCGGCGAAAAGGGAGAGCTGCCAACGGTTCTTAGTTCGTTTAAATTTGATAAAGACTAGCAATTGGAGTGATCCTGTGAAAACGCTTATCCGCAATGGTCGTGTCATCACAGCCACCGACGATTACAAAGCCGACATCCTGCTTGAAGACGAACTCATCTCCGTTATTGGCGCAAAACTCGAGATGGACGTCGACCGCGTGATTGATGCCGGCGGTAAACTGGTTATCCCCGGTGGTATCGATCCGCACACGCATATGGAACTGCCTTTCGGTGGCACTCAGGCTTCCGACGACTTTCGCACGGGAACAATCGCCGCAGCACACGGCGGCACCACGAGCATTATCGACTTCGCCGTGCAATACAAAGGTCAATCGCTTATCGAAGGCATCGATAACTGGCACAAGAAAGCCGAGGGTAAGACGGCAATAGACTATGGGTTTCATCTAATTACGACTGAACTTGAAGACAGCCAGATTGAAGAACTGCACACGGCCATGGATGAAGGTGTGACCAGTTTCAAGATGTTTATGGCCTATCCCGGAGTGTTTCTAGTAGATGATGCCACCATATTTCGAGCCATGTCGGCAGCCGGAGAACGTGGTGGTCTGATCTGCATGCACGCAGAAAACGGGATCGTTATCAACGAGATAATTAAACGGGCTCTTGAACAGGGACGCACTGCTCCGAAATATCACGCGCTGACACGACCCACCATCGCCGAAGCAGAAGGCGTCCATCGCGCAATCGCTATTGCTGAAATGGCCGAGTCTCCCGTCTACATCGTTCACCTGTCTTGTGCAGATGCACTCAACCAGGTTCGACAAGCGCGCGATCGAGGCATCCCAGCGTTCGCCGAAACGTGTCCGCAGTATCTCTTTCTGTCAATCGACAACTATGACGAACCGGGCTTCGACGGTGCGAAGTATGTAATGACACCGCCGTTGCGTGAGAAGTCGAACCAGGCCGAATTGTGGAAGGGTCTAAAGATGGACGATTTGCAGGTTATTTCCACCGACCATTGCCCCTTCTGCATGAAAGAGCAAAAAGAACTGGGAATCAACGACTTCACCAAGATTCCCAATGGCGCTCCGGGCGTCGAGAGTCGCGTGCCGCTGATCTACAACGGAGGCGTGGTTGAGAATCGTATCAGTCTCAATCGCTTTGTCGAACTCACATCAACAGCCGCAGCCAAGATGTTTGGTTTGTTTCCCAAGAAAGGAACAATCGCGGTCGGTTCTGATGGCGACATCGTCATCTTCGATCCAGACAAAGAGCAAACACTCAGCGTGAAGACAAGTCACATGAACGTCGACTATAACGCTTACGAAGGCAGGAAGATCAAGGGCGTGGTCGAGACCGTTCTTTCTCGCGGCAAGGTGATTATCGAGAGCGGCGGGTACAAAGGGAAAGCCGGCGACGGACAGTTTCTGAAGCGTGGTACTTGCGTGGGCATGTGAACCAAACTTCTACGACATGGCCACACCATACTCGGCAGTGCAGTACACTCTCCACCATATAAGCATCGATCCGGTATTGTTAAAGAATTTCTCCACCAGTTACTACGAAGCCGGGCACATGATGTACATTGACGAGAAATCACTTAGCCGGCTGAGATCCGACGTCGAGAAGTTTATCCAGGACTCGCTGAAGAAGTGACCATGTCCGATATGCTTTCAGCTTGTCGTTTCGTGCGAGGAAGAACTTCTGCGTCGGTCAGCGACAATATCGGACATACCAACCAGGTTTACAGCGGATGAGCAAGAATAAGTGCCGTCAATGCGGCATTGTCAACTTGTCTGAAGATAAGACTTGTCGCCGCTGTGGTGCTTCGTTAAATGACGAGCAATCAAACGAGAGTAGGGCGGCCGAGGGGACAATTGAGCCACGCGGCATCGGCCGCAGATTGCTTTGGATAGCGGGGACAACCACTTTACTTCTTTTCATAGCTTATATGTCCCTGCTGTTGACTTCAGCAGATCTGAATTACGACCAAAGAAACACCGTCAACGCTGCAGTTGTCCTGCTGGAGCAGGATGGCTTTGGCAAGCAGGCTTTCGTGCTCAACTGGCTCGTTCGCTATCGCGGGACAGACAGTTGGTGGAACCGCTACGTCGGTCATCGCGATGCCTATGCGGCTACAAATTTTCCTTTCGAAGTACTGACGCTCTATCCCGAGTTTTTCCAGCATTCAGTTGATGACAATGAGCGGGCCGCGATTCTTCTGCACGAGGCTTATCATTTGTTAGGTTCTGGCGAAGACGTCGCACTTGAAGGAGTTTGGCGCAACAAACAACGGCTCGGCTGGACAGCGGAAAAGTATGGTCACACAAAAGTTTGGATCAATACTCGCGACCTGACGATGGCCCATGTGCCCAATCTCTTTAGTTGCGGCCCCGACGGAAAGTCTGATTGCACTCAATAAAAAGCGAGAGTGTTTTCTATGAAAGGAAAAGGTTTGGAGTCTAACCTCGAAAGAGAAACAATCCAGTACCCCGACGGACGCGTCGAGTTGCGCGACTACGCTTCCATAAGCTCGAGCCCGCTCTACAATAAGGATCTCGCACCCGTTCCGGTGGCAAAACGAACCTGGACAACCTACAACTATGCTGCGCTCTGGATCAGCATGGCCCACTGCATCCCAACCTACATGCTCTCGTCCGGATTGATCAGTGCGGGAATGAATTGGTGGCAGGCACTGATCACAATACTCCTTGGCAACACTATCGTCCTGATTCCAATTCTGCTCAATTCTCATCCCGGCACAAAGTACGGTATTCCCTTCCCTGTCTTTGCACGCGCGGCCTACGGAACGATTGGCTCGAATCTGCCGGCCCTCATGCGAGCGATTGTCGCGTGCGGTTGGTTTGGTATTCAGGCATGGATCGGTGGCGAGGCCTTGTACACGTTCTTCAGCGCAATCATTCCCGGATGGCGCACATTGCTCGGCGGGCCAATCGCCGGACACGCCCCGACCGAATGGCTATCTTTTTTGCTGTTCTGGAGCATTAACATTTACATTATCTATCGCGGCATGGATCTTCTGCGGAAGGTTGAAAACTGGGCCGCCCCATTTGTGCTTGTGATGACCGCGTTGTTACTGGCATGGGCAATCTGGAAAGCGCATGGCCTGGGTTATCTGCTGACTCAGCAAAGTAAGTTTCATAGCCTCAAAGACTTTTGGCCAATCTTCGTTCCCTCCCTGACCGGCATGATCGGGTTCTGGGCCACACTTTCACTGAACATGCCAGATTTCACTCGCTTCGGACATAGCCAGCGCGAACAAGCGATCGGTCAAATCGTTGCCTTGCCAACAACGATGACCATCTTCGCAGCGATGGGTGTCATTATTACCTCGGCCGCGGTAGTGATCTATCCCAACATGAAGATGGATGAGTTGTGGGATCCAATGAAACTCGTCGGCCAGTTTCACCAGGTGGTTGTGATAGCAATTTCGATGTTCACGGTAGTTGTGGCTACCCTGGCAGTAAACATCGCTGCAAACGTCGTCTCGCCGGCAAATGATTTCGCCAATGCGTTTCCCAAATGGATCTCATTTCGGACTGGTGGTTTGATTACTGGCATAATCGGCATACTCATGCAGCCCTGGCGTTTGCTGGCAGACCCTTCTGGCTATATTTTCAGTTGGCTTCTTGGCTACTCGGGTGGATTAGGGTCAATCGCGGGAGTACTGATTGTTGACTATTGGCTGGTGCGAAAAAAGCGATTGGAGCTGGGGGACCTGTACCGCAAACAAGGCGTCTATACTTATAGCGGCGGATGGAACTGGCGCGCAGTCTTCGCGACTCTCGCAGGCTGTGCGCTGGCTTGGATTGGCCTGGTAGTTCCCGCGCTCAGACCGCTGTACGACTACGCCTGGTTCGTCGGCTTTGGCGTCGCGGGATTCAGTCATCTGGTTTTGATGAAACTCTTTCCGCCACGACGTCAACAGGATGGTCTTGTGGCACAGACTTAGGTCTTGGCTTATTATTATCTTTCGCAGATTCACGCCGAGAGGCGGCGTATTGAACCGAGGTTGCAACTTTCCACGCAAAAGGACTTAGCAAATATGCCACGCACAGTTAAATGCGGACTGATACAGTGCTCGAATGCGGCGCCGACCGATCAACCCATCGAAGATATCAAACGACTGAACATTGAAAAGCATTTAGGTTTTATCGAGCAGGCAGCCGCTCAGGACGTGCAGATCCTTTGCATGCAGGAGGTTTTCACCACGCCCTATTTCTGTGCGGAACAACAGACACGATGGTATGAAGCCGTCGAACGCATTCCCGATGGGCCAACTGTGCGTTTGCTGCAGGAAGTGGCAAAAGCACATGGCATGGTCATCATCGTTCCTATTTACGAAGAAGAGATTACGGGCATCTACTACAACACCGCGGCAGTTATCGATGCCGATGGCAAGTATCTCGGAAAGTATCGTAAGAACCACATTCCGCACGTCAACCCCGGCTTCTGGGAGAAGTTCTATTTTCGACCTGGCAATCTCGGTTATCCGACCTTCGAAACTGCTTTTGCTCGGATTGGAGTCTATATTTGTTACGACAGGCATTTCCCCGAGGGCGCTCGTGCACTGGGACTGAACGGCGCTGAGATTGTTTTCAACCCTTCGGCAACAGTGGCCGGGTTGTCTGAATACTTGTGGCGTCTCGAACAACCGGCGCATGCCGTCGCAAACGGCTATTTTATTGCCGCGATCAATCGTGTAGGTCATGAGCAACCGTGGGACATTGGTGAGTTTTATGGCCAGAGCTATTTCTGCGATCCACGTGGACAGTTTATCGCCGAAGCGCCACGCGATCAGGATGCGCTCGTTGTTGCCGATCTCGATCTCGACATGATTCGCGAAGTGCGAAATACCTGGCAGTTCTTCCGCGATCGCCGGCCCGACACGTACGGTGCGCTGGTCGCGGACTGAAAAGATTTTTGATTGCCGATTGCCGATTGCCGAGTCTGGAATGAGATTAGCGATGTCCGGTAAGCAATTCTTTCAACCGGCAATTGGCAACTTGATGTCCGATATGCTTTTTTAGCTTGTCGTTGCCTATCGAAGAAGTCTTCAGCGCATGATGGGCGACAAGCTAAAGCATATCGGACAATCGGAAATCGCAAATCAAAAATGTAGCGAGGAGTCAACTAGATGGATCTATCTATCACTGTCAATGGAATGAAATTTCCCAACCCGTTTTTGCTGGGTTCTGGCCCCCCGGGAACTAATGCTCGTGTAATTGCCAAGTCTTACGATGCGGGCTGGGGCGGCGCCGTCGCCAAAACCGTCAGTCTCGAATCCGCGAAGGTAGTGAATGTCGTTCCGCGTTACGGGAAGCTTCGTTCCAAGATCTCGGGTGAAGTAATTGGCTTTGAAAATATCGAACTGATCTCCGATCGTCCCATTGATGTCTGGCTCGATGAGTTTCGCCAAATCAAAAAGGAGTACCCGAACAACATCCTGATCGCTTCGATCATGGAAGAGTATGAAAAAAGTCGTTGGCAGGAGTTGACCCGTGTCGTCCAGGACACTGGTGTCGATGGATTTGAATTGAACTTCTCCTGTCCTCACGGAATGACCGAACGCATGATGGGTTCTGAAATGGGAGAGCATCCCGATCTGACCGAAGAAGTAACGAGTTGGGTCGCGGAGGTTGCGAAGATTCCTGTATGGGCCAAGATGACACCTAACATTACCAACATTAAGGAACCTTCGAACGCCGCCGTGCGCGGAGGTGCCGTTGGCATTTCAGCCATCAACACGATTCTCTCCGTCATTGGTGTCGACCTGAATACGTTGCGGCCCATGCCGACCGTGGAAGGCCACACTGTTCCGGGTGGCTACTCTTCTCAAGCAGTTCGACCTATTGCCTTGCGTATGGTCAGTCAACTCGCGCTCGGTCTGCCTGAAGAAATCTCAATCAGCGGCATAGGCGGGATCGAAAACTCTCACGACGCGCTCGAGTTTTTGTTGTTGGGTTCATCAACTGTTCAGATTTGCACCGGCGTAATGCTGCACGGCGTAAAGATGATCGAGGAGCTGAAGGAAGGTCTCGAGAAGTTTATGGTCGACAAGGGATTTGCTTCGGTTGAAGAAATCGTTGGCCACAGTCTGCAGTATTTCTCCACCCACATGGACCTCGTGGGGAAGATGAAGGCAGCGAAACGAGCGAAGGCCGGCGAGGCGAGCCGCGATAACGAATGGGCCCAGAAAGATATTACGGAGAAGACTGCGGAACTCACGTCGAACTAGATGTCCGATATGCTTTATTAGCTTGTCGCTAACTATTGAAGGAGACTCCATCGCCAGAAAACGACAAGCTAAAGCATATCGGACATCTCATTCAAACTCCGCCACGACGGGCGCATGATCCGACGGCCTTTCCCAGGTGCGAGGTTCCATATCGATCCACGTGCGTGTATTCCTTGCCACTAGTGGCTCGCTAATCCAAACATGATCGATCCGCAGACCCATGTTGCGACGAAACGCGCCCGCTCGATAATCCCACCATGAATAATTACCCCCGGCTTCCGTGTGCAGACGAAATGCATCAATAAAGCCCCACTCCTTAACCTGCTGAAGTGTTGCTCGTTCCTGCTCGCTGAAAAGTATTCGACCTTGCCACAATCTCGGGTCGTGCACGTCACGCTCCTCCGGGGCGACGTTGAAATCACCACAAAGCAACACAGGAGACGCTTTGTCATAGTGCGTATCGAAGAAAGAACGAAGGTGTCGCAGCCACTCCAGCTTGAATGCATATTTCTCCGAACCCACCATCTGCCCATTCGGAATATATACGTTGACGATTTGTATGCCGGCGACAGTGGTTGCTAACAAACGCGGCTGCATTGTTTCATCGTCGCCCGGATAGCCGCGATGGCGCGTTTCGCATTCATTCCGCGAAAGAATAGCCACGCCGTTGTATGACTGCTGGCCAAACATCAGACACTGATAGCCACGTTCGCGGAAGACTTCTGCAGGAAACTTATCGTCAGTGCATTTAGTCTCCTGCATGCAAAGAACGTCAGGCTTGACGGCATCGAGCCAGCGCGTGACGCTTGGCATCCGTGCCAGTATCGAATTGACGTTCCACGTTGCGATGAGCATAAAGGTAGAGTTGCGGACTCGCGTAGAATCAAATCGACGCCAAGAGTCCCCCAAGCAGCGCGCCTCGTCGCGCGATATCATGTGCCTCAATATGCTCGTGGACCGCATGCGCTCCGTCGCCACTGATTCCCATCCCGTCAAGAACAGGAATTCCCATCGCAGCGAGGAAGTTTCCATCAGAAGCACCGCCAACCTGCGCTTCGCCCAACTCAAACCCGAGCATCGCGGCGATTGCTCGCGCTCTTTCGAACAACTCGAGTACTGCCGCGGTTCTTTCCAGTGGGGGACGATTGATACCGCCGGAAACGAATAACTTTACACGCTCGTCAATAGGTTCAAGATTCAAGAGAATCTTTTCAACCTCCGACGCCTCGCTGGCTGTCGTGAAGCGTACATCGATTTCACCCTCAGCTTCAGCGGCGACTACATTCGATCTCGTGCCGCCCCGCACCACACCAACGTTGACCGTTATGCCCGAGCCCGACTGATTCGATGCGTGCAGACGCTCAATCTGCCTGGCCAATTCGAGTATGGCGCTCGCTCCCTTATCCGGATCGAGCCCGGCATGCGCCGCTATTCCCTGAACCTTAATGCTGAAAATACCGGTGCCCTTACGTCCTGTCTTTACCCGACCGCCGGCGGCAGGAGGCTCCATTACGAGAGCACTGCGGACATCCCCAGACTTCGCAATCTTTTCCAACAGTGGCCACCCTGAAGCGCTGCCAACCTCTTCGTCACACGTGAGCGCGAGAGTGATACCGCACTGAGGAAAGATCTTCAACTCTTCAAGAGCCCACAACACTTCTACGGCAAGAGCGCAGTTGGCCTTCATGTCAAAAATACCTGGCCCATAGATGCGATCACCTTCGCGTCTCCAGGGGCGCTCAGCTAACGTGCCCCGAGAGTGCACTGTGTCCGTATGACCGACCAGCAAAACATTTCCGGCCTGACCCTGGTGCTGGAACGCGCGAATGACGAGATGCTGCCCGAATCCCGGCACATCTACACGCTCACAGGATTCTATGTGGCTCAGTTGACCAGCCCGTTCAGCTAACAGCGCAACGATAGCACGACTGCCCGCATCGTCGCCCGAGGGTGACTCAGCTTCAACCAATGCGCGGATGAATGCCTCAATATCTCGTTGCTGTGCCTGGAAAAACTCCTCGATGTGGTGCGCCAGATCCGAGGAAATCAAGTTGTGAGTCATAGGATAGGAAAGAGGCTTCGGGTTATATCACATGAGAAGCGGTTGCCGGAACGATTGTCTCTTTGCGCACCGTCAGGGCGTTTAACCTGGATAGCTTGACGTCGAACCCAATCCCGGGTCGATCGGGTGCAGCAATGGTCCCACTCGTGCTCACGGTAACAGGCGGATCGATGATGTCTTCTTCCCAGTAACGGGCACTGGCTGAAACGTCTCCGGGTAAAGTAAAGCCGGCAAGGGTTGCCATAGCGATGTTGTGTGCGCGACCAATGCCGGCCTCGAGCATCCCCCCACACCACACTGGAACGTTGCTTTCGCGTGTTATTCGCTCGAGTCGTTTCGCTTCTGAATGACCACCAACCCGCCCGAGCTTAACGTTAATGATGCGGCACGACTTCAAGTCTAGAGCATGCTTCGCGTCCTCAGGTGAATGTATCGACTCGTCCAGACAAACAGCTGTCTCAATCTGCTGTTGCAGTATGGCGTGATCGAAAATATCGTCGTGCGTCAGAGGCTGCTCAATCATCATCAGGTTGAACCGATCTAATTCTTTGAACAGGGAAACGTCAGCTAAGGTATAGGCAGAATTGGCATCGCTCATCAAACGAAGATCGGGAAACTGTTTCCGAACCCGCTCGACAATCTTCACGTCCCAGCCCGGTTTGATTTTGATCTTGATACGCTGGTAACCGGCAGCCACTTCCTTCTCAATCTTCTCCAGCAGAATCTGGGGAGTGTCCTGGATACCAATGGAGACCCCGCACGGAATCTCTCGCTGTGTCCCTCCAAGATAATTCCATAACGGGAGACCCGCCAGCTTTGCTTCGAGATCCCAGCAGGCATTCTCGATGGCGGCCTTTGCCATACGGTGACCGCGCACAGCCTTCATCAATTGAAAAACACTGTCGGCCTTCTCGATTCTGGTTCCGGCAACCATTGGAGCGAGGAATTCTCGCAGGGTATCCCAGGCAGTGTCCGTCCACTCCTCGCTATAGAAAGGTCCCTCGCCCGCGGTGCACTCACCCCATCCCTCGGCGCCATCTCTATCTCTGACTCGCACCAGGATAATTCGCCGTTCCGTGGTGCGGCCAAAGCTGGTTTCGAAGAAATGGATCAGCGGCAGGCGAATCTCGCGCAGTTCGATTGAAGAAATTAGCAAGGGTAAGCAGTGTTCCTCCGTAGCTGGCATTATGCCTTTCTCGAGTTCAGATGTCAGCTTGGATTGAATCCAGTGTTAACAAAACAAGAAATCTTCAGCACCGAAGACAGAATTTGTTTTCGCAGCTTGACCTGATTTTTGAGAACTGGTAAAAGGCTGTCACATTTCCTGCCGGTACAGTTTTTCTCACCTCCGGCATTCCTCCAAATAACTATGCGGAACTTTTCTGAATTTGAGTTTTGTGAGGACTGATTTATGCCTATTAATGCCACCCGCTTCGTGACGCGGACGCGTGTGATCTTTGCTGTGACAGCGATACTTTTTTCCATGTCTCTGCTTGTACACCAAATGTACTTCGCTACGCGGGTGCAGGCTGTGTCTTCTACAGTTGTCATCAGCCAAGTATACGGCGGTGGCGGCAACGCAGGAGCAACGCTTCGGAACGATTTTATTGAAGTATTCAACAAAGGAACCTCGGCCGTTAATCTGACCGGCTGGACTGTTCAATATGCATCCTCCGCGGGGACAACTTGGACTAATAGCACGGCACTTAACGGCATCCTCCAGCCTGGACAGTACTATCTTATTCAGGAAGCCGCAGGGACTGGCGGGACTACCAATCTTCCAACGCCGGACGCAACTGGCAACATCGCCATGACGCTACTCTCGACAACTAACAGTAGTCTCATCAACGTCGGCCTGACCGCCAGCGCTACAGACAATAGTGGTGGGCCGGTCGCGATCGATGCAGCCGTCTTTGGCGACGAGGACGATCAAACTCCTACCGCCAATAACATTGTCCATTCGCCAGACGCGAAAGATATCGCTCCCGGTACACTGCGCCCGCGAGGTGAGCGGATCGAGGAAAACGATGGGCGCGTCTATCTGATAGTTGTTAAAGCCACTGATTCAGCGGGCAACATCAGCCGTAATTACCATACGGTGGTGGTGGCGAAGAGCAATAAGCAGGCGA
>WNFR01003941.1_pt1 | contig 19135 bp, 16 predicted proteins | sample 5400221 | NCBI WGS metagenome assembly WNFR01 (sample SAMN13153357, study PRJNA577476) | soil metagenome | isolation source: 40 cm soil under Madrone tree | place: USA:California | collected 2016-06-14 | reverse complement strand
CATGTTCACCGCCTCGCTGCCGCCCTCGATTGCTGCCTCGGTGCGACAGGCGCTGCGCATCGTGCGGGCGCGGCCGGAGCTGCGCCGGCAGCTGTGGGACAATGTCGCCACTTTGTATGACGGCCTGGCCGAACGCGGCTTCGCGCTGGGCCCCGAGCACGGCCCAGTGGTCAGCGTCCATCTGCCCGACCGCATGACGGCCATCGGCTTCTGGCGCGCTCTGCTCGAGGCCGGCATCTACGTCAACGTGGCCGTGCCGCCGGCGACGCCCAATAGCGTGTCACTGCTGCGCTGCTCGATCTGCGCCGTCCATACCAGGCAGCAGCTCGAGCATATGATCGAGGTCATGACCGGCATCGGCCTCAAGATGCGCATCATCGGCGGCACGCCCAAGCTGCGCGTCCTGGTTGGCGCGCGCTGATCCCTGGGGCTGATCGGAGCTCGGGGCTGATCGGAGCTCGGGGCTGACGGGGCCAAGCCACGCGCTTGACCGCCACGCCACCGGGGGGATCACCCACGCATGTTCAGGCTGGCGCACCTCTCGGACCCGCATCTGCCGATGCCGCTCGCGCGGCCGCAGCAGCTTTTGGGCAAGCGGGCAACGGGATATCTCAATTGGTGGCGCCATCGGGTGCATGTCCATGTGCCCCAGGCGCTGGCCGCAATCGTGGCCGACATCGACGCGCAGCAGCCCGACCACGTGGCGCTGACCGGCGATCTGGTGAACATCTCGCTGCCGCAGGAATTCGAACGCGCCGCGCAGTGGCTCGCGGGCCTCGGTCCGCCCGAGCACGTCACCCTCATTCCCGGCAACCATGACTTCTATGTGCCGGTGGACTGGACCGCAAATCTTGGCCGCTGGGGCGCCTATATGGCGAGCGACGATGCCGTGCCGCCGAAGGGTCCCGGCGACTTCCCCACCTTGCGTCGACGCGATGGGGTAGCGCTTGTGGGCCTCTCCACGGCACTGCCGACCTTGCCGTTGATGGCGACCGGCAGGCTGGGCGAGGCACAGATCGCGCGCACCGAGGGCATGCTGAAGAAGCTCCGCCGGGAAGGCCTTTTCCGGATCGTGATGATCCACCATCCGCCGGTCGGCGCCTCGCGCTTCAAGCGCCTGACCGACGCCGCGGCCTTTGCCGGGATGATCCGCGAGGCTGGCTGCGAATTGATCCTGCACGGCCACGACCATCGCAGCGAAGTGGCGCGGCTCGAAGGCCCCGCCGGTCCCATTCCGGTGCTGGGCGTCGCCTCGGCTTCGGCGGCGCCGGACAGCAAATACGGCCGTGCCCGCTATCACCTGATCGATATCGACCGGCAAGGCGACGGCTGGGGCGTGCGGGTCGAATTGCGGGCGTTGGCGGCCGACGGCGCTGCTTGTGAGCCCGACGGCCAATTGTCGTTCCACATTCCGGCGGCAACTGCCGTGATAGGTTGAAAATTCATGCTCGACTCCCGTCTTGTCGTCTCACCGGTCGTCTCCAAGGCCGATCTCAAGGCCTTCATCGCGCTGCCCAGGCGGCTCTATGCCGGCCACAAGGGCTATGTGGCGCATCTCAACATGGAGCGCGCCGAGGCCTTCTCTCCCAAGAAGAACCCGCTTTTCGGGCACACCGAGGTGCAGTTCTTCCTGGCCCGGCGCGGCGCGCGCGTGGTCGGCCGCATCTCGGCGCAGATCGAGCGCGCCTATCTCGAACGCTATGCCGACTCGACCGGTCTGTTCGGCTGTCTGGCGGCCGAGGACGATCCGGCCGTCTTCACCGCGCTCTTCGCCGCGGCGGAAGCGTGGCTGCGGGCCAGAGGCATGATCCGGGCGATCGGCCCGTTCAGCCTTTCGGTCAACGAAGAGGTCGGGCTGATGATCGACGGCTTCGACAGCCGCCCCGTGCTGATGTCGCCCTATGATCCGCCCTATGCCGGCGGCCGCGTCGATGGCTGCGGCTATGCCAAGATCAAGGATCTCTATTCCTACGACTACGACATCCAGAACGCGCCGGAGACGATCGGACGCAAGCTGATGGCGCGGGCCGGCATCGCCGATCGGGTGAAGGTGCGCAGCGCCGACATGAAAAACTTCGACGCCGAGGTACACACCCTGGTCGGCATCTTCAACGATGCCTGGAGCGACAATTGGGGCTTTGTGCCCTTCACCCAGGCCGAGGTCGACCACGCCGCCAAGGCGTTGCGGCAGGTGGTGGTGCCGGAGCTGGCGGTCTTCGTCGCCGTCGACGACGAGACCGTGGCCTTCATCGTGGCGCTCGCCAACATCAACGAGGCAATCCGCGACTTCGACGGCAGGCTGGTTCCGCTCAATCTCGCCAAGCTCCTGTGGCGTCTCAAGGTCTCCGGCACGGCCACGATGCGGGTGCCGCTGATGGGCGTGAAGAAGAAGTTCCGCAACCATCCGCTGCTGGGCGCGGGCCTGGCCATGATGGTGATCGATAAACTGCGCGAGAATGGCAAGCGGATGGGCAAGACGCACGCGGAGCTGGGCTGGATCCTCGAGGACAACAAGGCCACCAACAACATCATCCGCTCGGTCGGCGGCATTCACTACAAGACTCACCGGCTCTACGAGAAAGCCTTGGTGTGAGCGCTTTCGCGCCGCTGCGGAACCGCGCCTTCCTGCTGATGTGGACGGCCAACATACTGTCGAACACCGGCGGCTGGATGCAGACCACGGGGGCTGCGTGGGAGATGACCACGCTGACCACCGAGCCGATCTTCGTGGCCTTGCTGTCGGCCGCGAGCACGTTGCCGATGTTCCTGTTCGGCTTCTTCGCCGGCGTCCTCGCCGACCGGTTCGACCGCCGCCGTTACATCATCGTCTGCCAGTTCTGGATGATGGCCGTGGCCGCCACCCTGGCGGTGTTGGCCTTCACCGGCTATCTCACCCACTGGAACCTGGTCGGACTCAGCTTCTGCATGGGCCTGGGCAACGCCATGAACGGGCCGGCCTGGCATGCCGTCGTGCCCGAGATCGTGCCGCCGCGCGACCTGCGCCCGGCGATCGCGCTCAACAGCGCGGGCTTCAACCTCGCCCGCATGGTCGGTCCCGTGCTCGGGCAGATACTGCTGAGTTTGGTCGGCGTGTTCCTGCTCTTCACCGTCAACACCTTCACTTTTATCGGGGTGATCGCGGCGATGGTCGCGTGGCGGCGGCCGGCCGAGGCGCGTGCCGCGCAACATCGGGAAGGCTTTGGCGCTGCGATCGTGAGCGGCGTGTGCTTCGTGCGCGGCTCGGGCGATCTGCAGACGGTGCTGCTGCGCGGCCTGTGTTTCTCGGTGCCGGCGATCGCGTTCGGCACCCTGTTGCCGGTGATCGGCCGCTTCGAACTCGGCCTCGACGAGTTCTGGTTCGGCGTCCTCTATGCCGTGTTCGGGGCGGGCGCGGTGGCCGGCGCGGGCATCATGTCGACCGTCAACCGTCTGCTCGGTCCCGACCGCGCCAATATCTGGGCGATGGGAATTTGCGGTGCCGTGACGCTGGTCGCGGCACTGGCCATGACTCCATGGGTCGTGGGCTTCGCGGCGGCAATCAACGGTGCCTGCTGGATCACCGTCGGCGCCAACAACAACACGGCGAGCCAGACCATCCTGCCCAACTTCATGCGCGCGCGCGGCATGGCGGTGCATCAGATGGTGTTCTTTGGCGGAATAGCACTCGGCTCGCTGCTTTGGGGCAAGGTCGCCACATTCTTTGGCGTGCCCGCGGCGCTCATCGCGTCGTCGCTGCTGTTGGTGCCGCTCACCATCGTAGCGGCGAGCCTTCGCCTGCCTGGATCGTCGTTTCACCGCGCCTGAAGGACTCGTCTGGCGGGTATCGGTGTGGCCTTCACACCACAACGCCCTCAGAAATTTCCCTTTCGGGAGTAGATACCTCTTGTAACGGCGGCGATTAGTTGTAGATAGCGTTCCAAGACGCCCACGCACGTGCCGCTGGCCCTAGTGGTTATGCAACGACGGAAGTGTTCTTTTTGGCAGTGCCGGCGCGAGCCGGGTCCGGGAAGGAACTTTTGCTATGTTTGCTTATCGTGCGGGGCTTGATCCCCGCTACAGTGTTGCAAGCCCGGTCCGCCGGGCCATCTACGAAATCCTGATCGGCCGGAAGTGCCCTTTATCCAGTATCGGCTGACGCACGCCGCCTGAGGGCGCCGCGCGTCGCGTTCGACTTCGCCTTTGTCGTGCGATGAATGCTGATTTTCTGGTTGGGGAAACCCTTTCGATGACCGAGCGTATTTTTCGTTATTTCCGCGAGCAGCAGCCCGAGACGCCTTGCCTTGTGATCGACCTCGACGTGGTCGAGAACAACTTCCGGCGCGTGCGCGAATTGCTGCCCCAGGCGCACATCTTCTACGCCGTGAAGGCCAACCCGGCGGCGCAGGTCCTGGCGCGACTGGCAACCGCCGGCTCGAAGTTCGACACCGCGAGCCGCGGTGAGATCGAACTCGTGCAGGCCACCGGCATCGCCATGGACCGCATCTCCTTCGGCAACACCATCAAGAAGGAGAAGGACATCGCCTGGGCCTACCAGCAGGGTGTCCGGCTGTTTGCCTTCGACAGCGAGGCGGAGTTGCAGAAGCTCGCCCGCGTTGCGCCCGGCAGCCGTGTGTTCTGCCGCGTCCTGGTCGATTGTGGCGGCGCCGAGTGGCCGCTCAGCAAAAAGTTCGGCTGCGCCCCGGAAATGGCCAAGGACTTGCTGCGCAAGGCCGGGCAGTGGGGGCTCGATGCCTATGGCATCTCCTTCCATGTCGGCAGCCAGCAGACCGACCTCGACCAATGGGACAAGGCGCTGGGCCAGGTCTCGCAGATGTTCTTCGCGCTCGCCGAAGAGGGCGTCGACCTGCGCATGGTCAACCTGGGCGGGGGCTTCCCGGCGCGCTACCGCGCCGAGGTCAGCAGCATCGAGGCCTATTGCGAGGCCGTCGGCCGCGCTTTGGTCCGCTATTTCGGCAACCGCATGCCGGAGATCATTATCGAGCCCGGCCGCTCGATGGTAGGCGATGCCGGCGTGATCCAGAGCGAAGTGGTGCTGGTCTCGCGCAAGGCGGCCAACGACCGCAAGCGCTGGGTCTATCTCGACATCGGCAAATTCAGCGGTCTCGCCGAGACCATGGACGAGAGCATCAAATACCGCCTGCGCACGAGCCGCGATGGCACGCGCTCGGGCCCGGTCGTGCTTGCCGGCCCGACCTGCGACAGCGCCGACATTCTTTACGAAAAGACCGAGTACAAGCTGCCGCTGTCGCTCAAGGCGGGCGACAAGGTCGAGATCCTGTCGACCGGCGCCTACACGACGACCTACTCGTCGGTCGCCTTCAACGGCTTCGCGCCCCTGAAAGCGATCTGCATCTGAGCCGCCAGCCACTAACGGACGATCCGACGGGGCCTCGAGAAGGGCCCCGTCGCCGTTTAACGACCACGCAACACAACTGATGCAAAGACAGCCAGACAGACAGGCAGGGATCGATCATGGCCAAGAAGACCGCCGCTAAGCCCCGCAAACCAGCCGGCACCAAATACGTCTCCTTCAAGGGCCGTATGGTCATGGTGGGCTTTGGCTCGATCGGCCAGGGCGTGCTGCCGCTGATCCTGCGCCATATCGGCATCAAGCCCGGCCAGATCACCATCATCGCTGATGAGATGCGCGGCGGCGAGGATGAGGCCCGTCGTTACGGCGTCACCTTCATCGAGAGGCGCCTGACCCGCGCCAACTACCGGCAGATGCTGGAAGGGCGCCTCGCCAAGGGCGACTTCCTGGTCAACCTCTCGGTCGAGGTCGCCTCGACGGCGCTGGTCGAGCTCTGCCAGAAGCAGGGCGCGCTCTATCTCGACACCTGCATCGAGCCGTGGCCGGGCGGCTATACCGACCCCAACCTCTCGGTCTCGCTTCGCTCCAACTACGCGCTGCGCGACACCATGCTGAAGCTGCAGCCAAAATACCGTGGCGGGCCGACGGCTGTGATCGCCCATGGCGCCAATCCGGGCCTGGTTTCACACTTCGTGAAGCAGGCGTTGGTCAATCTCGCCAAGGACACGGGCCTCAAGACGGCGATCCCGGCGACGCGCGAGGACTGGGGCAATCTCGCCCGGCGTCTCGGCGTAAAAGTCATCCACATCGCCGAGCGCGACACGCAGGTCTCGCCCAAGCCCAAGGAGGTGGGCGAGTTCGTCAATACCTGGTCGATCGACGGCTTCGTCTCCGAAGGCGGTCAGCCTGCCGAGATGGGCTGGGGCACGCATGAGAAGGCGCTGCCGCCCGACGGCGCGCGCCACAAGTTCGGCTCGGGCGCCGCGATCTACCTCAACCGGCCGGGCCTGCTCACCCGCGTGCGCACCTGGACACCGCTCGAGGGGCCGTTCCACGGCTTCATCATCACCCACAACGAGTCGATCTCGATGGCGGACTACTTCACGGTCAAAGAGGGCTCGAAGGTCGTCTACCGCCCGACCGTGCATTACGCCTATCACCCGTGCGACCAGGCGATCATGTCGATGCACGAGATCTCCGGGAAGAACCTGCACCAGCAGAAGCGCCAGCGCCTGATCGTCGAGGAGATCACCTCGGGCCGCGACGAGCTCGGTGTGCTGCTGATGGGCCACAAGAAGGGCGCCTACTGGTACGGCTCGCAGCTCGACATCCACGCGGCACGCGGCCTCGCGCCCTACAACAACGCGACCTCGATCCAGGTCTGTGCGCCGGTGCTGTCGGGCATTGTCTGGGCGCTGGAGAATCCCGAACGCGGCATCGTCGAGGCCGACGAGATGGATTTCGCCCGCAACCTCGATATCTGCATGCCTTATCTCGGTCCCGTCGTCGGCAAATACGGCGATTGGACGCCGCTGCAGGATCGCGGAAAGCTATTTCCCGAGGACATCGACAAGTCCGACCCGTGGCAGTTCAAGAACTTCCGCGTGGAGTGAAAAGCCCTTTATTTTGTTTAAGTCGTTTGTCCAGGATCGACGGTGCCTGCGACGATTGCGGCCGAGCGGCGTAGATCTCTCATTCGACCACCTCGTCGGCGCGGGCGAGGAGCTTGGGCGGGATGGTGAGGCCAAGCGCTTTCGCGGCCTTGAGGTTGATGACCAGCTCGAACTTGGTCGGCTGCTCGACCGGAAGATCGCCCGGCTTCGCCCCGTGCAGAATCTTGTCGACAAATTCGGCGGCGCGCCGGAACAGATCGGAGATGTCCGGTCCATAGGAGATCGCACCGCCCGCTTCGATATTGTCGCGGGAACTGTGCATCGTCGGCAGTCGCGCGGCCAGCGCCAGCGTATTGATGCTGACCCCGTTGGTGTTCACGAGCGGGTCGATGCAGACATAGAGCGCGTCGGCGCGGCCCTTGAGCTGCTCGATCGCGGCCGGAATGTCGTCGGCGCGCCGGATTTCCGCCCTGATGACATCGAGACCCAGCGCGCGGGCGGCTGCCTGCGCTGCGTCGAGCTCCAGGACGACGAGGGGATTGGCGGCATTGAACAGGATCGCCAGCCGGCGGAGATCCGGGACGATTTCCTCCAGGAGTTCGAGCCGCTTGCCGGTGGTATCGGTCAGCTGGCGCGACAGGCCCGTGACGTTGCCGCCCGGCCGCGCCCTCGACCCAGCCGAGTTCGCCGAGCCGCTGTAAAAGAGCGGCGCGCCGCGTGACGTCGGCCGCTGCCGTGCTCGGACCGAGAAACCCGATGGTCGGCAGCTTCCCGGCCTGCTGTGCGCGCGCGGCAAGCGGCCACGAAGCTGCGCCACCCAGGATGCCGATGCAAAGCAGATTGCGTCGCCTCATTCGATCACCTCGTCGGCGCGGGCGAGGAGCACACTCAGGACAGACAGGCCGAGCGCCTTTGGTGTGGGCGATTGCTGGGCGCGGGCGGAAAATGACCAAATAGTGCTGCCACCGAGAAGCGTGCCGAACTCGCGTCCTACTCGTCAGTTGCAATACGACGCGTATTTTCGGCATCCTATCACGCCAGCTGATCAACTCAACCATAGCGCGTTCCGGGTTGACTCCTCAAATGTGCTGGCGTTGCTGCTCGCGCAAGCCGACGAGGTAGTCGAATAGACCCTGTCTTCAACCATCGCGAGGGAACCGAAGAGGCGCGCCAACGTTTATGCTCCATCGAGTGAACGAGGAGAGGACGCACAGTGGGCAAATATTTGGTGATGCTGGCAATCCTGGTTGGCGCGACCGGCTGCGGCGACACGTGGGGCCAGCGCGCGGTTACAGGTGGCGCCATTGGTGCCGGTTCGGGCGCCGTGCTCGGTGCGGTGACCCCATTGGGTGTCTTGCCAGGTGCGCTCATTGGCGGCGCCGTTGGTGCCGGTGTCGGAGCTGCCACCTCGCCAAGAGGCTAGAGCAGGCGCTTCCGCCGAAAGTGACAATTTCGCTGTCACATCCTAGGGTTTCCGCGGATCTTGGGGACGCACGTGCCCTACAAGGGCACGGCCTCGGTGCTGCAGGCGCTCCTGGCGGGCGAAATCCCCGCGGCGGTGCTGCCGATCGCCGACCTCGGCGCCCTCGTGCAATCGGGAAAGGGCCGCATCCTCGCGACCTCGGGCGCCAAGCGCTCGCCGCAATATCCGGACGTGCCGACCTTCAGGGAGAGCGGCTACGACATCGAGGGCTCAGCCTGGTATGGACTGTTCGCCCCGACCGGCACGCCGAAGGATGTCGTCGAGGGGCTTGGGCGCGCCGCGAACGATGCCGTCCGCCAGCCCGACGTCAGGCAGCGCATCGAGCCGCTCGGCCTCGAGGCCACGGGCCTCGGCCCTGCCGAACTGGCGGCGATCATGAAGTCCGATGACGACAAATGGGGGCCGGTCATCCGCGCCTCGGGCTTCAAGGCGGAGTGACGAAGGACGCCGGCATCACCGGCGATAATTGGCACAGGGCTTGCGCATTTGCCGACACGGTCTGTAACGGCAAGGCCCAGGAGATCACAGATCGATCACGATAGGCCTTGAATGCTCGTGATCTAACTCAACCCTGCGTTTGATGCAGATACTGCTCTACTGGAGTGGCTTCAATCGATCAGCATAGCGTTTTCGGCTTGGATGGGCGCATGGCAAGCCCGACCGCCTTTGCGGACTTGAGCCTGCACTTCATTGGCGAGGAGGGCCTGCTTCTCGACCCGGTGCGTCAGCGCCTCTATGCGCTGAACGCCTGCGCCACCTTCATCTGGAGCCTGCTCAAGGACGGCAAGTCGCCCACGGAGGTCAGCCGATCCCTGAACGAGCAGTTCGCGGTGTCGGACGACGCGGCGGTGTCCTACGTGGCCGATGTCCTTCGGCAATACGAATCGCTGCGCCACGACAGCAAGCCATCGGATTCTGAAACTGCCGTGACGATGGCCGGACCACGGCTCGATGTGCCGGCCGGAACCGATGGCAGGCGGCGCCCGCCGTCCCGGAGCGGGGCCCGCGTGGTCGAGACCTACTCGCTTCTCGATAGCGCCTTTCGGGTGCACTACGACAGTGTCCGGCTGGCCGAGGAGATTCACCCGCTCCTGCAGCATAGGGCCCTGACGAACGGGGCCGAGGTGACGAACGTCACCAATGTTGTTGTCGCCGCCGAGAACGGCGGCGTGGCCATCATCGCCGATAAAGAGGCGATCGGCTGGTCCCGGACGCTCGAGGACGCGGCGGTGGCCGTCAGGGCCTGCCTCACGCAGCTTGCAGTCGCCAGGAGTGGAGGGCTTTGCGTGGTCCATGCCGGCGCTCTTTGCCGGAACGGCGATGCGCTGCTTCTGCCCGGCGACGCGGGACACGGCAAGAGCACGCTCTCGGCAGGACTCGCGGCGCGGGGATTCGACATGCTGTGCGACGACACGACCCTGCTCGCGGGCGAGCCGCCGCTTGTTCGCTCCGTTCCGGCCGGGCTGTGCATCAAACGGGGCGCCTATGCCGTGCTGGAGCCGCTATATCCGCGACTGCCTTCGTTGCCGGAGTGGCGCCGTCCCGACGGCAGGCAGGCGCGCTATCTGATGCCGGGCAACGACCTGCACTGGGCGGAGCCGGATGCGGCGGTAGCTGTGCGCTGGATCGTGTTTCCCCGCTATCACCCCGATCGGGGGACGGTGCTTTTGCCCCTGCCAAGGCATGAGGCATTGGCTCGTCTGCTGCGCGGAGTCTATTTCCTGTCGGGTTCGTTGGATGAGCGGAATCTCGAGAAACTCATCGCATGGATCGAGCGGATCGATTGTTTCGAGCTTCCTCTTTCGTCGCTCGATGCGGCCACGGCGCTGCTCGACGGGCTCTGCAAATGAGCAGGCCCGGGCGGGCCCTCACCGATCTTGTTCGCTGCCTGGGAGGCGCGCCGATCGCTTCGCCAGACCTGGTGCCTGTCTTCAAGATCGCCAACGATCATCTCCTCTCGCCGGCGCTGTGGCGCGCGCTCAGCGATTCGGGCCAAGCAGCTGCGCTGCCCGTGGAGGCAGGCGAATATCTGGCGACGCTGCACCGCCTGAATGGAGACCGCAACCGCGCGCTGAGGCGGCAGGCGATCGAACTCATCGGTGCGCTCAACCATCGTGGAATTACCCCCACCCTGCTCAAAGGCGGCCTCGCGCTGTTCGACGGGCCCTATGCCGATCCGGCGGTGCGCATGATGCGGGATCTCGACATATTGGTGCCAGCCGGGTCAAAAGGTGATGCAATCGCGGTACTGGAGCGGCTGGGCTACCGCCTCACTCAGCAGTACGAAGCGGGTCACCATGCGTTTGGCGATTTCGCGCGGCCGAACGACCCTGGCAGCGTCGACCTCCACACCGAGTTGGTCGATCCATCCCATGTATTGCCGGCGTCGGAAGTGTGGGGCCGCGCCGAGCCCCGGGAAGTTGGCGGGGAAACCGGCGGCGTCCGCTACCTCTCACCCTGCGCCACCGACCGGATCATGCACAATCTGTTGCACGCGCAGATCCACTATCTGGGGAACTTTTATCGCGGCGATTTGCAGATACAGCAGGTCTATGAACTCGTCGCTCTTGCACGGCACTTCGGTCCGGCCGTCGATTGGCCTTTTGTGCAGCAGCGAATGCACGCTCACCGTCTGACGACGGCGCTGGAATCCTATCTTCTGGCGGCGCACCGCCTGCTCGGACTGGAGTGGCCGCTTGAAAGTCGACCGAGCTTTGGCGCAGGGTTGAATTACTTCCGGTGCGAAGTGCAGTTCGGAGCGCGGCCGCTGCGGTGGATTGGCGTCCCCTGGGGGAACCTGCGCGGCGCCTTCGCATGGCATCGCATGCATGCCCTTCACGGCGATGCAGGAGGGCCGCTGCGCTGGCGCTGCCGCCATCTGCTTCAGTATCTGCGGGAAAAGGGGATTGGCGCTACGCTCGTACGGTTGCTTCGCGTGCATTGATGTAGCCAAGCGGGCCGCGCCCGCCCACGCCGCGCGATTTCGCGGCTGGGGCGGGCGCGGCTGGATTGGCAAACCGATCAGGCTCGCGTCAACGCACTTGGTCGGCAGTCTTGCTCCCGGCCTGAGACGACGAATTGTTGCCCGAGTTGCCCGGTACGCCGTCGCCGCCGCCGTTGCCGAATCCGTTGTTCCCGCCAGCCGATCCCGGCAAATGCGTGGAACCGCCGCCCGATGAGGCAACCGCATAGTTCTGCGCCGTGCTGGCAAGCAGGACCGTCATCGCGGGCGGCGTAATAACCGCGAATTTCCCGCACTTCACCAGAAAACGGCGTCGAGCTTCCAACATGTCGGACTCTTTATTCTTGTCCATAAGTTCCTTCCTCGAGATTGCCTCATCGGCAGCTGCAAGAATAAACGATCGCGACGCGGATGCCGCTACCCACTCGGTGACATTTCGGTGTCCACCATCGGGTCGAGCAGCGGGCGCGTGCGGTGCTCGCGTCGGCCGAATGTATGACTGTGGAACAGCGTGCCTTATTGCGCCACCGCAAGCGATCGGTTTACCCTTTCCTCCAGGCGAGCGGATACATTCGCGGGGTAACCGGCATGACGATTACAGTCAAAGCACGACATCCCGCCCTGGGCGCGGAAATCCACGGCGTCGATATGCGGCAGCCCCTGGATGCCGAAACGTTGCAAGAGGTTGTCGATGCCTGGATGAAACACCTGGTCGTGGTGTTTCCCGGTCAGCACATCACCGATCAGGAACATGTCGCCTTCACCCGCCAACTCGGAGAGCCGGAGATATTTCATCAGACGTCCCTTCACCTCCGCTCGGACGGAGTGAAGGAGATTTTCCTCGTCTCCAACGTCGACGAGCGCGATCGCCTGATGCGGCCTTCGGAGCCGTCGCAGAAACAACTGTCCTCGTCGCGCATGTGGCATACAGACAGCAGCTACCGGCCAATGCCCAGCGTGGGTTCATTGCTTCACGGCATCGAAATCAGCCGGACCGGCGGCATGACGCAATTCATCAACATGTACATGGTCTACGAAGACCTGCCGGAGAGGCTGCGCAGCGAAGTGGAAGGTCGCAAGGCGCGGCACGATTTCAGCATGCTGCACAGGCTGGTGGGCTCGCCGGCGCCGACGCCGGAAGAACAGGCCGCAATGCCGCCCGTCTGGCACCCGTTGGTGCGACGCCATCCTGTCACCGGACGGAAATCGCTATATATCAGCTCGATCTACAACGATGCCATCGAAGGGATGGATGATGCCGCCGCGCACCGCCTGATCGAGGACCTGACGGCGTTCTCGGCTCAGCCGAAATACATGTACAGACACGAATGGGAACCGGACGACGTGCTGATGTGGGACAATCGGTGCACCGTCCACGCGGTCACCCCGCATGATCCCGACGAACGCCGCGTGATGCACCGCACGACCATCGTGGGGCGTGAACCCGTGCTGGCCGGATGAAACCGGTCCCTTGCAGGTAGTTTCAGCAACTTACGTTTTCGAAGACGGACCAACTCCCGGAATATTTTCGCAGGACAGGTTCACATGCTTCGCCGGCAAAGAACTTCTCGGGCAGCGGGCGGGTACTGCGAACGAAGAAGTACCGGTAGCCGTCGGCTGGTATTTTTCCATTTTGGTACCTCACAACCCCCGTCGCAAAAGCCGAAAAATTGAAATCGACAAGGCCTGACTTCTCTACCTGGTACCACAGTGGAAAATTGACATAGGCCAGCAGGTTTCGCGTCGAAGCACTGGCGATGTCCACGACCAGTCCTTTCGCGCGGTATCCAGGCTCGGCCGCCGCGAGCACCTCGTCGAACGATTTGCTTTCCCTGGCGAAGGCCATCGAGCGTTCGGCATGGATCGCGAGAAAGACCCAGCACAGCGCAGGAACCGCCAGCCCAACCAGTGAAAAACCAGCCCATGCTGTTGGAACAGGGTTGGGCGCCGGCGCAGCAGCAGAAAACAGGAACGCATAGAAAGGCAGAAGGAAAACCGCAAAGCGGGATCCGATGAAAAAGGTCTCCATCAAGGAATCCGGCATGAAAGCAAGCCAGAGGATCAGGATGGATATTGGAACAAACACCGCCTTGTTCCGCCAATTGACGCGGCAGCCCAGCATCAGGGGAGCGCATAGGAGAAGCGGCACCAGGGGTGCGTACACCCAATCCACGCTCGGCACGCCGATTGGAAAGAAGAGCAGATGCTTCAATCCACTGAACAGCCCGGGCCATTGCGGGTTCACTTGTTCAGCAAACGCGTTCCCGGCGTCGCGCAGGCGCAACAGAAAATAGGCAAGGTACATCAAGCCGAGCGCCCCGTAGGGGATTGCGCTAACGGACAAGAGCCGGAGGGAACGGCGCTTCAGCAGAAGAAGCGTCACGCCTATGACATTGGCAAATAGAAAGACCAGGCCATGGGAGAAGAAGAGCGCCAAACCCGTGAAACACAGGACTACACCCAGGGCGGGTACCGGACGCTGGGCATAGCGGTAGGCAAGCGCAATGAAGAGCATGCCAACCGGCACCGCGATCAGAAAGGGAAAGAATCCATAAGCATAAGCCAGTCCAAAGAAACCTGTGACGAAGAGCCAATCCAATCGCCTGTCACCGCCCATCCAGCGGCGCGACAGAACGCACGCCGAGACGAAGGCGTAATACGACAGCGCCAGCAGCAACTTCAGTGACGCCGCCACCGGCATGATGAAGGACAGCAACAAGGCGAGGCCATTGCCGACCAGATAAGGCGTGAAATAGTTAACATAAAACAGCGATTGCCATTTCGATGTTCCGAGCAACAAGTTGTGCCACAGTGCGATTTGCCCCGCGTGTTGCGGCAGGTCCGCCATCGGCGGGTGTGGCGAAATCCAGAAAGTTGCGCCTGCAAAGAGGACGGTAACCCAAAACACAGCCTGTTCGATGCTGGCAACGTGGCCGCCGGAATGAAACTGCTCGCTTCGCAAGGTTTACGACCTTTCCGTGGCGCGGCGTGGCCACAGGCCGTACTACCTAACCGTGAAGTGTGTGATCGCCAGAAAGACCCGAACGAAGTCAATAACGTGGCGCTGGACATGAAAAAGAATGGCGATACGCAATATTAACTGAAGCGGGACCGATCGGAAACGGCAAGTGGCGTTTGCTGCCGAGCAGCGAAAGATCTTCCCTAGATGCCTCAGCGACTCAGAAGCTGGCCATTCAGGCGTAGCGCCTGGATGGAGGCGAGGCCGTCGGGACGAACGGCGAGATCGACGGTGAGTCCGCCCGGCCGCTCACGGAGCAGGCGCTCCAACTCGGGCGCGCGGTTCTCCGACACGAACAGGTGGACGAACCCGCTTCCGGCGTCGAGGCTCTCGGGCACGAAGCGGGCCGCGGGATTGTCCTCCTTCGGCCAGCCTTTACCCTTGATCATCAGGCGGCAGTCATCGCCGATACGATCGCCCGCCTTCCAGCCCTCGACGAAACGCACGCGCGGCCGTGCCTGGTCACCCGCCAGTACGCACAGCGCGCCGCTCAGCATCGCGAAGCGGGTCTTCGCGGTCGGCTCGCCTGCCCAGTCCCAGTCGAATTGGGCCACCAGGTAGCGGCCGCGCAGCAGGTCGCGCGGATCGACGCCGATCACCGCCACGTTCAGCAGCTTGGCGTTGGCGAGCAGGCGCTCCTGCTGGCCGATCAGCGCCGCAAGGGCCAGGACCGGCAGAAGAAGCGCCGCGATCACGGCAAGGGTGAGAACGCGACTCATGACGCCGCCTTCGCGCTTGGAGGCGAAACGCCCCGCGTCAGGCGCCATCCGACGGAGGCGAGCGCAATACACAGCACGCCGCCGCCGATCAGGCCTAGGCCGGTCGCTGTCAGGCCGCCGATCGCCTCGAAATAAAGGATCAGCAGCCGCAGACCGATCACGCTGAAAGCGAGGCCGAACAGGCCGCGCGCGGACGATGTCGTCGGCCCGTCCGCTCACGTCGGCCGTCAGCAGAGCCGCCAGCCAGACCGCGAAGCTGACGCCGAGCAGCATCAGCACGGGTCGCCGCTTCGATGCATCGCGCTCCAGCCACTGGGAAGCAGCCGCCAGCAGTGTCGCGCCGGCGGCCGCGGCGGCAGAGCGCAGCCATCCGTCGTCGCGCAAGTCATCGAACACCACCGACAGGGTAACCGCCACCATCAATCCGGCCAGCGCCAGCCTCAGCAGAGAGTTGCCCTGATCGAGCGCGCGTGGCCAAAGCCTGCGCGCCATCGCCACCATGATCATCCCGCAGGCCGGCAAATAGACCAGCAGGCGCAAAAAATAGTCGGACTCCAAGTAATTGCCGTGTGACGACACAATGCCCGCCGCCTCGAACAGACGGTGCAAGGGGGCCTCGGCGGTGAACCAGGTCGTCACCGCCGCCACGGCCCAGATAGCGCCCACCAGTTGCGAATGGGCGGTGAGGGCAAGGAACGGCGTGCACAGCGCCAGCCAAAGCAGCAATGAACGCCATAGCGGGCTCTGCAGCTGGTAGACCTGCCCGATCAGCGCGATGCTACCCAGGACCAAAGCGAACAGCAGCAGCGCGGTGACCTCGCGCGCCCACGCGCGCTTGCGCCGCCAGAAATTGAACAAGGCCGCCGCGCACAGGGCGTTCAAGCCGAAACCGACCGCGAGCTTCATCCCGGCCGGTATGTTCTCCCAATTGGCGCCGATCACGGCTAGCACGCCGAGCCCGACCGCCAGCGCTCCCATGCCGGCCACCGCCCAGAGCCAGACCGGCCGGCGATGCGACGCCTCCCAGGCGCGGATACGCTGGGCCGTCACGTCGTCGATCAGGCCGGCGGCTTGCCACCGCCGTATGAAGAGTTCGGGAATCACCAGGCTATCCTTCCGTGCGGCAGCGCGCGTTGCAAGGCTGACATGGACGTCACGCACGCGTTTTTCCGTATGTAGGCGAAATGTAGGCGAATCTTTTCATGCGCTTCTTTTCAAGCGCGTCGCCGCGAACATCGCGAGCAGCAGTGCGGCGCCCGCCAGATTGATCTCGGCCGAGCCGACATAGAGCCATAGCGCCAGATAGACCGACGACATCGCAAGCGTGAGGCCGGTCACGCGCGCGCCGAAGGCGGTGAACTCGTTGAACGAGATGCGCTTGCCGTCCTTTTCGGCCAGGCCGGTCACGGTCACGTTGGCCGAGGCGCCGATCAGCGTGCCGTTGCCGCCGAGGCAAGCGCCGAGCGCCAGCGCCCACCACAGGACCTGCCCCTCCGCGCCGGCATGGAGCTGGCCTAAAAGGCTCGCCACCAGCGGAATGGTGACGGCGGTGTAGGGGATGTTGTCGATCAGCGCCGACAGCAAACCCGACACCCACAGCACGAGCAGGGCCGCGACCAGTAGCGCGGCGCGCGGCGAAAGGCCGAGCCCGACGGAGATCCGGTCGATGACCCAGGCCAGGCCGAGCGCCAGGCTTTCGATCAGGCCGGTCGCGACCGCGGCGCCGACCAGGATGAAGAGGAACAGGAAGAAGGCGAGCGTCGGCCACTCGATGTCCTTTTCGAGGATGGTCAATACGCCGTGCTGGCGCTCCTCCTGCGTCGGCTTGTGGTTCTTGAGATAATAGTAGTCCTGGGCGAACAGGATCGCGGCGATGCCGATCACCGCCGGCACGGCGACCGGCATGTGCGTCAGGTCGTGGGTCATGAACCCCAGGAAAATGAAAGCCGTGATGAAGCAGGTTATCCGCAGCAGCGGCACGTTTTGCAGAACGGCCCCCGTCGGCGTGGCCGCGCCGGCATGGTCGGCGGCGGCCACGGCGCCGATGTCCGCGGGGTAATAGCGCCGGGCGTACCAAACCAGCACAATCATCATGAACGTGCAGGGCACCGTCAGGTGATAGATGAAGTCCATGAACGACAGCCCGGTGCGCAGATCGGCGCCGATCAGCACATTGGGCGGATCGCCGATCAGGGTCGCGGCGCCGCCGATGTTCGCCGCCATCACCATCGGCAGCAGGAACGCCGAGGCGTTGATCTTGAGCCGCCGCGCCATCTCCGACGCCATCGGGTAGGCGAAGATCACCGTCGTCACATTGTCGAGGATGGCCGAAAGCACCGCGGTGAACCAGATGATCGAGCGGGCGGCCCGGCTCGGGTTGCCACGCGAACGCTCGAGCAGCCGGTCGACCGCCCACGGAAAGACGTTGGTGGTCTTGAGCACGCCAACCAGCGCCATCATGGAGAAAAGCAAAAGGATGACGTTGAGGTCGATCGCGTCCTTGGCCGCCTCGAATGAGATCAGCCTGTAGGCCGAGAAATAGGAGACGAGCCAGATCAGCGCCACGGCGCCGATCGGAATCAGGACGCGGTGCACGCGATCGGCGGCCAGCAGGACGAAGACGCCGATCAGGACGGCGGCGACGATACCCTGTGAAAGCGCATCGCGCGTCGAATCGAAGCCGTGCATCAGGCCATGTAGGTCGCCGACACGCCGCCGTCGACGGTGAGCGTGTGGCCGTTGACGTAGGAAGCGGCCGGCGAGGCGAGGAAGACCGCCGCGCCGGCGATCTCCGAGGGATCGGCCCAGCGTTTGGCCGGGCAGCGCTGGCGCTGGCGCTCGCCGGCCGGCGAAGCGATGAGCCGGGCGTTGGTTTCGGTGGCGAAGAAGCCCGGCGACAAGGCATTCGAGGTGATGCCCTTGTCGCCCAGTTCGGCGGCCAGGGCACGCGCCAGGGCCGACAGGCCGCCTTTGGCGGCGACATAGGAGACGGCGCCCGCCACCGCGAGGTCGGCCACGATCGAGGTGACGAGGATCAGGCGGCCCCAACCCCGTTCGATCATGCCGGGCACGACCAGCTTCACCAGCGCGTGGGCGGCGGTGAGATCGACATCGATCAGGCGAGCGAAATCGTCGGGCTCGATCTCGGCGAAGGGGCGGCGGTCCCGCTCGCCGACATTATGGAGCAGGATGTCGATCGGCCCGGCCTTGGCCAGTTCGGCCCGCATCGCTGCCCGGTCGCCCATCTCGAAGGCGAGCGCGTCGGCCGCATGGCCGGCCTTGCGCAATTCCGCGAGGCGCGGCGCGATCCGGTCGTGCGCTCGGCCCTGCAGCAGTACCCGCGCGCCGGCCTGGGCAAGCCCCTGGGCCATCTCCCAACCCAGCCCACGCGCCGATCCGGTGACCAGGGCGGTGCGGCCATCGAGGCGGAAGAGGTCGGGAAAGATCGACATGGGGCAGGGGGTTCGTCTATTGCGGGCGGAACGAGTTAGCGTTGGATTTGCTCATGCTGCAACTGCCTAAAGTCATCGGCCATCGCGGTGCGGCGGCCTATGCCCCGGAAAACACGCTGGCCTCTTTTCGCGAGGCCAAGCGCCGCGGCGCTTCGTGGGTCGAGATTGACGTCAAGCTGGCAGGCGATGGTACGCCGATCTTGATGCACGATCCCTCGCTCAAGCGGACGCTCGGCGTCGACCGGCTGGCCTCGGAGCTGCCTTGGGCCGAGATCGCCCGGCTCGATGCCGGGAGCTGGTTCGGCCCGCAATTCGCCGGCGAGCCCGTGCCGAGCTTCGAGCAGGCGATCGCCTGCCTGACCGAATTGGGCCTGGGCGCCAATGTCGAGATCAAGCCCTGCCCCGGTCGCGAGGTCGAGACCGCCGAGGCTGCCGTCGAGATGCTGCGGCGGCTGTGGCCGGCCAGCCTGCCGCCGGTATTGCTCTCGAGCTTCAAGGACGCTTCGCTCGCCGCTGCACACGCGGCCGCGCCTGAGTTCCACCGGGCCATCCTGATCGCCGAATTGGGCGACGACT
>WNFR01016085.1_pt1 | contig 19140 bp, 28 predicted proteins | sample 5400221 | NCBI WGS metagenome assembly WNFR01 (sample SAMN13153357, study PRJNA577476) | soil metagenome | isolation source: 40 cm soil under Madrone tree | place: USA:California | collected 2016-06-14 | reverse complement strand
CATGGAGCATCAGGAGCGCGCGCAAAGGAGGCGGATGTGAATAGCCCTTCGCCATAAGTGGTCGCTTCGTGCCAACGCGTAGCCGTAAGATTAGCCTGCCCGCCACCCGCCGCCGCGCGCTCGAATTGCTCGCCAGTTGCCCCGATGGCTGCACCGAGGCGACCATGCGGGCGCACGGATTCACGATCAAACAGATGGTTGAACTGGTGCACGCCAGGCTCGCAACCGCAAAGACCGAGCGCGTGATGGCTGGCACACGGCCGATCATGGTTGCCCGCGTGCGGATCACTGAGGCAGGTCGGCAGGTGGCAGGCCGCGCCAAGCCGTGACCACGCTGATCCTCAAGCGCGCGTCGGCCTCGCGCCCGTCCGGCGAGTGGGACGATGACGATTACGATGTGCTCGCCGACGGCGTCGTCGTCGGCCGCATCATGGAGACAGCTGCCGCGCCGGATGTGGACGCTCGCCTTTGGGCACCACGAGGACCGCACGCCGACGCATGGGTATGAGGCGACGCGTGAGGCCGCGATGGCGGCGTTCGCAAAGAGTTGGCGGAGGGAATGAGATGGACAGGGAGAACAGCATGGCTTTGCTGCTCACCGACGCTGACGCCAAGCGCCGCCGGTCGAGCGCGCAAGGGAGCCAGGCGGCGGGGGCCAGCAGAAGCTGGTGCGCGACCTATGGAAGGAAGGGCATCAACGACAACTGCAGCTATGCGACGCAACAACAGTGTTTGGCCCAGGTGTGGGGGCTCGGTGGCTTTTGCCGACCGAATCCGTTTCCAGGGACGGCGTATGGGACGGGATATACCTGGTCGTCAGGTCCGCCGCGCTAGAGCCGCGCGCGGGTACGCCGAAACCCGCGAGGCCGCTATGGCCGCATTCGCCAGAGTGGGGAAAGGGGCGTTGGCGATGAGCGTGGCCCCCGGAATACCGAATCCTGGAATGAAAGCTACGAGATGCGGAAGGTTGATCTGAAAAGGCTGTTCTTAACGGGTATCGCTGCTCTGCTGATAGCAACATCGGCAGCGCACGCGCGCCCTGAACTATCGAAGACACAGTCATGGAAGCTCATACTGGGGACTTGGTGTGTGGGTGACCACCCTAGCGATAACAAAGCATATTCTGGAATTCGTAGGGATAAATGTGGTGAGAATGAAGAAACACTAATCATCGGGGAAAATGGATATAGTTGGGAACATGAGGATGAGTTGCGCTGTCGATACTCATCCGGCAAGGCTCGTTTTGACAACACCATTGCTGCATCAACCAAAACAGTTGGGGTGTGGGTTTTCCATATTGATGCGGGTTGTGTAAGGGGACCCGCAGAGGGGGCGATCAACAATTATACGCAGAGCTTCGACATGTATGTTTCTAAGGGAGCTTTGTGGATCGAAAACTTGCGTTCGGATAAAAAGCCATGAAACCGAACACGAGGACACCTCCGGGTAATCCTCGCTACGGGTTGGCGAAGGCAATAGGAGTGACGGGCCTACACCTGCAGTTGGCGAATATCTTCCAAAGCGCGCTCGCATAAAAGATCAGGATTGCGCTCGCCGGTTTTCGCAAGCTCGATGATCTTGCTTGCTATCGCTTGCCTGACGTGGTCATCGCAATCCCCGATCCGCAAGGCAATGCAGACCTGTGCAAACGCGACACCCAGGATGCGCAATGTTTCCTGATCGAACCGCCGTTTAAAAAGGGCCTGATTGGCATGGCGGCTTCCGCTAGTCTCAGGCCGGGAGCGCGATTGGTCTCTCAACCACCGATGCCTGGAACCAGTGTTGCGGTCGGTGATGGCGGAACTTTAAACCCAAAAGTTCCCTGGCTACGTGCGGTAGGCGACTCAGCAGTCTATTTTTCAAACCCAGATCGTCGTCGCGAAACCGCCATGGCGGCGTTCGCCGAAAGCTGCCGGTGGGGATAAGTATTTGGGGGCGCGCCACCACCCGTGCCAGAAGATAGATGGGTATTCATCCGGTCGTCCGCAGCCACCGCCACAGTGACGTTGGTGCCGCTGGCGGCGGTAACAGGCGCGTCTGCGCTTGCTCGCGCCAAGCGTCGCGGTCACGTCGCATGTCCTCAAGCATCGCTTTCAACTCGGTCAAGCGCTCATCGGCGAGAGCGAGACGAGTGCGCAACTCTGCCGGCGTCTCGACAGGAGCAGGGAATGGGTAGACACGCGCCGACTCCGCCCCCTCGATTTTAGAAACGCTGTCTTCCTTACTGCCCGCAAAGATCCCACCAGAGATTACGCGAGCGAGTATCGTCTTGCCGTGTTCTGTCAGGCGCGCTGCTTGCCCAAGTGTCGTCATGTGCCCCTCAGTTGTCGTCGGAGGTAGTCAAGAGGTCACGCGATGCACCGCGAGACCCGCCCCGTGACGGTGCACACGAGACGGTTAACGATTCGTGAAACCCATGACTCCCTAGGTAGCATGTACCGAGCCGGCACTCGAAACGCTGAAGAAGATCACCGAGACGGCTGGACGCGCCGGGAAAGGACCAGTTGGGCAAGCTACTGCGCCCGAGAAAGCCGCTGACCTATCGGTTCAGGGATGACGGCATGAGGCCTGGCAGAAGCCTCCCACTTTCGAGTGCCAGACCTACGGCGACGAGATGGGCGGCGGCATCACCCGATGCTACTGAAGTTGACACCCTCGCCCGCGGGGAAGGCACTGGAGCCTGCCGGGCGCGGCCTGATCAAGCTTGCGCTCACAGACGCAGAGGTTCTTGAGTTCGGAAAAGACCGCTTGGCCTGCCTCGAGCAGCTCCCTCATATGGCGCCAGTCCATGCACACGAACGCAGCCCACCGTGGCATACAGCACTATCGCGATTACAAAAAACAAACCCCATCCAACGGCCAGTATCACGAATACGCCCATAAGAGCCACGGGGAGCATAGCGGCGGACGTTGCTACGGTCTTGAACACTGTCTCAAACTTGATGCGCAATCCAATAACCTTCATCAGCGCAAAGATTGCCCCGCGACGAGAAGAACGACTAAGAAAATTAGCCAAGCCATCGTTCTACCCCCGCCGCCAACTCTTGGCGAACGCGCTCATGCTTCGCTGCGGTCGTGTTCTTGTGGAATGTCCGCTAATTGACGCCACACCTTTCTGCCAGTCGCTTCCATATAGTCGGCGATCTCTAGCAAGTCCGCTTCATTTCCGAGCAACAAGCAGCCATCGCAATCCAAGTACGGCTTTAGGCCGGGAGCGTGAATTGCCCCACCACCGCTGATCGTGACCATGTGCCCCCGTTGCATCAACGTTGCAGCATACCAACCGCCAACATTTCCATGAGTAAGCACCGCGATTTTCATGTTCAGCGGACGTGCTAGCGCGGCAAAGAAAGCCCCGCTGGACGCGCGGGGCTGAGTCTTCCAAAGGGTATGGGATTGTCCAGACACAGACATCCCACCTGTCCTAATCTCCATACGAGAGTAGCCTAATTAGGACCGATCGCCCGACGCCATCGCGTGCGCAGCGCGAGCGCAGTGACCGCCGCCGCGCGCTTCGTCTGCTCGCCGACGCACCGAAAGGCATGACCGAAGCGCTGATGCTGGCGCACGGCTTTCGCGTCGAGTTGTTGGTCGATCTGTGTATCGCCGGGCTCGCGATCGCGACACCCGAGCGCATGGTCGCGGGCGCACGGAGGGTGGAAGTCGTTCGCATGAAGATCACGGAGGCGGGACGGCAGGCGCTCACGGGCAAAGGCACGCAATGATCAAAAAGCGCCGCACCTATCTGCCTCGCATCGTCGGCGACAAAGTTATGATGCCAGCGGACCTAAAGCGCCTTCGCAAATACATGCTCGATGTTGAACACATCGGCATTATCTCTGACGAGATGCGGGCAGTCGTTGAAGAGCTATGGCCCGAGGTGGTACAAGCTCCCGCCAAAAGAGCGGCACTGATCCAAGGGAGGGAAATATGCGAAGGGTGTGTTTGGGCATTTCTGCCATATCTACATTTCTATTCGCCAGCTGCCCGGAAAACCCCGCCAATGCGATGACCCTGGGCGCTCCATCGGCCATGCGGGCGGCGATCGTAGACATCGCTGTTACTGATCGGGCCCACTGCCGTCCCGGGCGGACGCATCACCGATATTGGCCCTACGATGGATGTGCCCAAGGATATGTCAGCCCCTCGTATTATTATTACCGTTATCGCCGTGGTCGATCGGACTCGTCACACAACAACATATCTCACAACAACATATCCAAGTCGGGCTCAATGGGAGGCCACGGGGGCGGGCACAAATAACGCTGAGCCGATTTTAATTCCGCGCTAAGCCGACACGTACCGATCCCTCTTAGGGCCTCAACCGATGCCTGCTTTCAGGAGCAAAGCGACATGTCCGACTGCCAGTAGCGCATCGATCGTCCGCGAATGATGCTGTGGACGGCGCCCACTCTGCGGCATCGAAGTGCCATAGGGTGGTTGCGTCGAAACGAACCACTTTGAGGGGAGCCGTCCATGGGCGAGGTTAGCAGATCGGTCTCGATATCGCGAAGTCGGTTTTTCAAATTCACGGCGTGGATGCTGGTGGCGCGGTAGTGATCCGCAAGCGCATCACCCGAGCGAAGCTGTTGGAGTTCTTCGCAGCCCTGCCGAGCTGTCTCGTTGGGATTGAAGCGTGTCCGACCGCACATTACTGGGTCGCCAACTTCAGGCGCTCGGCCACACCGTGAGGCTGCTGCCGCCGAGCTACGTAAAAGCCTATCTGAAGCGCAGCAAAAACGATGCCAACGACGCGGATGCCGGCGGCCTAGCTGTCAGCAGCGGCAGAAGGTCATAAGGAATTGGCGAGGGCACAACGACGTAATGCAGACACGGTCGTTCCTGGGAATCGTGATCACCGCTCCAGCGACTCGCGGACGGCGCTGCAGGCCGATCTAGCTCGGTGCTATGGTGTGAGCCAGGCGACCATTAGCAGACTGGCTGCGTTTAGCCCTTTCGGGGCAAGCGCGGTCAGCGCTTGAAGAGGCCGTTCTACCGTGCTCGCATTCAATTCCGAGGCTAACTCAGCGTTTTGCTTGGTTAGTCTCCGTACAAATGCCCGCGTAATTGCTCGAGCGCGCCTTCAGAGAGGAGATCGGGATTGCGCTCGCCGGCCTTAGCAAGTTCGACAATTCGTTTGGCGATGATTCCGTCGGCGAAATTGTCTCCAAGCCCAAGGGATACGCGAGTCATTTCGAGCGCGACACCCAGAACCCGCTTGGTTTCGGGATTGGCCTCGAAGTCGTCTAAGTAAGGCGTGTTGGACATGCCTACCTCCGACGATATCTTGGCAGAAAACGATTGGCGTGCAATTTTATTATTTTCATCGAGACGATAAGAGATGTTTATAGCAGAAGTGCCCAGCGCACATTCTTCAGAGTTCGCGAGCCAGGCGGCCTGCGTGGGGGCGCGAGAAAAGCCCCGCCCTTCGGCGAGCGGGGCTGAGGCTCGGATCAATGCCTTTTGAACGTTCCTCCGTAGCAAAGCAATTCGGGGCGTGGGGATTGGTTCCCGCCAAAAAAGAAAGCCCCGCCATATGGCGAATGCGCTTGAACGACTTCAGAGACAATGAGTCAGCAATTGTCGAGATACGCGAAGCGGGGCAGGGCAAGGTCGTCCTAGAAAGGGAGTTCAAGATGAAGCTGCTGCTACTACTATGTCGTTGAATTCCAAACTACCGAGGGGGAGGCGCTGGCGAGACCCGCGTCCTAAAGCATTTCCAGGCCCGCATGCCTTATGGGCTGTTCGTGCCGGACGTAGCAACATAGGCCGCCCCAAAACAGGCGCGATTGGCGCGTTAGGTGCCGTCAGGCTTCGGGCCGTAGATCATAATTCGATTTCGGCCGCTCTCCGGTGCCACGCTCATCGCCAGCGCTCCTTCCCCCAATCCTCCTCGGCCTCGCGCTTGACCGCTGAGTGCTTTGGATTCTTGCTCTTGATCCAGTGCCGTGAGTGTGTTGGGCCTGGCGATCGAGGCGCGCGAGCTACACACTTACTCGCGTGCCGGCGGCGGCTATCTCCGATAAACCCACAGGAACACCGCCGCCATCCCCATAGTGGACGTGAGTGAGGCGATTGAGATCAAGTACGCGTCCAACATGGCAAAGCCTCGCGCGTCGCAGCGCAGCCGTGGTCGGGGTGCTTTCGGTTGTGGTCGAGAGCCCCTGGAGCGGGTCGGGCATAACTCCAGGGGCTCTCTCGGCTGCAGCAGGCTTTCCCCCAATCCCCGCTGGAGCTGGGCCAAAGATACTCTGATTCAGTTGTCTTGGACTGTGTTTTTACTGCCACACAAGTCGAAAAAGATTTGAGGCTATCTCCAGTCCTCCTAGGCCTCGCGCTTCACCGCTGGTGCGGCGGGATTTTTGCTCTTGATCCAATCGCGACCCCGCCTTCGCAAATCAGACGCAACCAGAATGGTTTGAGAACGTTACGCGCTCAAGGGGCGGTAGTTGAAAAAGTCGCGCCCATGAGCCCCACCGAAACAAACGGCCAACTGCAAGGATTGCTACTTCGCAAAACTCTGCTGCTTATCGCTTCCCTGGTGCCCGCCATTGCCATCACGCCGGGCGCCCGAGCGGATATATGCTTCGAATATGGAAGCGGCGGAGGAACGTCCGTGGCCAAAGGGGCGAAGGTTCCTCCGGTTAACACGTGCATACGGGTGACGCCGGTCGATCTAGGCGCACGGCTGGGCGTTGCAACCGGCTCGATCTGCCAGGTCTTTCTCGCAGTTCCACCTCGAACAGCCCCGGTAGCTTCACCGCTCCTGCTTGAACGCGCGCTGGCCGGGTGCTTCAGACCGGAATCATGATGCGCTTCACCGGGTGTGCCCGCCATTGGCACCCGTGGGGCCAGGGCTCTTGTGCGCAACCCCAGTTGAGCGGACGCGCGTCGAGCCGGGCCGACCGCTCATAACGGTCTGGTTGGAGGTTCGAATCCTCCCGGGCCCACCACGCAGTCCGATGCGAACCAATGTTTCCCGGTCTCTGACGAATAGCCCGCAATTTGCGGGCATTTCCGCGGGTTCAAATGCGGGACGTGCGGTCTCTGTCGCCAATTGAGGTCGCGGCAGCGTCGATTTTGCCTGCCAGTCTCTGGGCTCTGCAAACCCGTTCCTGGCACCGGCCGGCTGATGGCCAAGGCAAAAATGAATTCCGTTGCTAAAGGCGATATGCCGGTTCGGTTTTCTCTCGAGACCCCCGCCACTAGACCGGCGGCTTGGATGGGAAGCTCACACCGGGTAACGCTTGAGCGGTTCAGCAACGTTATCCGGTAGTGCGGTCCGGGTTGCATTCATCACGATCGCCAGAAAATTGTAGTATCCGACCACACCCAGCAGATCGATGACACCCTGCTCGCCGAACTTGGAGAGGAGTACCGTCCTCAAGGGCGAGAAGCCGGATCGAGTGAGGCGGCGCGAGTTCACCGCCGCCAAAAAAGCCGCCCCAGGAAGCCCGGGGCGGCGCAATGCGGCAATCGAGCCAGAGCGCCAAATGCGATGTGGCATGAGGAAGTTTGGTTGTTATCGTCCGCGCCGTTACCGAGTTCATCGGGGAAATGTGCGTTGAGACACCCGCTCAAAGTTTGGCGCGACCCCAGCGGCCGCATATCAGCGCTCCGTATTGTTACGCTGATGTGCCTGTTCGCGCCGCTCAGCAAGGCGATTTACGATTCCGACGCGATTAGGCTCGATGCGCGGCCGGTCACTGATCTGATCCATCGCACCGGCGATTGGGCACTGATATTGCTGCTCTCCGCGCTCGCGGTGAGGCCGTTGAGCAGAATCTTGCGCTTTAACCAGCTTCCGGACGTGCGTCGGATGATTGGAGTCGGTGCCTTCGCCTATGCCGCCGCGCATTTCACTCTTTATATTTTTGACCTGAAGTTCGATTGGCGCGAAATCGCGAGCGAGATCGTGCACAGAAACCGCCTGACGCTTGGCTTTGTGGCGTTGCTCGGTCTGACCGCGCTTGCAGCGACTTCGACCAACGGCATGGTGCGCCGACTTGGAAGTAAACGCTGGCAGCGGTTGCATCAGGCAATCTACCTGATCGGCCTATTGGTATTGATCCACTACTTTCTGCGGTTCAAGCTTATAGAATCCACGCCAACATTCGCGGCTGGGTTGTTCGGCTGGCTGATCGGTTATCGGTTGCTCGCCTGGTGGCGCAAGGCCGGCAACGAGCTGCCGACGTGGATGTTGCTCGCACTGAGCGGTATGACCGCCGCGCTGACGTTCATCGCCGAGGCGATTGCGCTCGGCATCCAAGCCAACATCTCGCCGCTGAGGGTGCTGCAGAGTGCGTTCGACTTCGATGTGATCCGGCCGGGCTGGCTCGTGCTCGGCGCGGGCCTCATAGTGGTGGCGCTCGATCTCGTGTGCGCACGCTTTGCCAAACCGCGCCGGGCGGCGCGCCGGGTTCAGCGCACGCTCGCGACCTGAGAAAGGCTGGCGAAGCGGGCCGAACAGCGGGCAAAAGGTTTGCCACAATCAAAGTAGCCCACTACCCCAGCGTCCCACCATGAGTTGCACATGAAGACCGCCAGGATCAAATCGACAAACCGAGCATCGCGCATTGGCGGGACCATTCGGCGGGAGCATCGCGCAGGCGAGTGACGCCGATGCCGCGAGGCAGTCGTCCTTTGACGGCGGCCTGCACGAGGTCGGGCGCGAGGAACGCGAGCGAGATCGTCATATTGACCTGTCGAATGCTGCATTTGTCACGCGCAGCAATCTGCTCGACACTGGTCACGGTGCCAGCAACAATCTCATCAAGCCAACGCCGGCCACGGGCGATCGATGCGACGAGTGTGGCGCGGGTCTCGGCGCGAATGGGTCGACGGTCGTGAGGCGACACGCAAGTCGGCACGATGATATCGCGTCGCCGTTTCATTGGCGTCTTCTTCCATGGGACGCGCAGGACAAGTCGATCATGGTCCACCGCGTTCGGCGGATCGCTGGGTGCCTTCTCTGCCTTCAACTCGATCGCCAGCTGGTCCGCTTGCACCTCGACTCGGACGACCTGGTTGCGGATGAGGTCGCGGTCTTCCCTTTCTGTGGGATCCCCGAGATGCTCGCGGACGGCGGATCCGACGAGAGCCTCGACCTCGGCCGCTGCCACCCGGCGCACCGATCCGACACGCCCAGGCTGTCCGTGCAGGAGGGGTGATGAGAGATAATATCGATACTTGATCCCTCCCTTGCTGGCATGGCTTAGGGTCATTCGGTTGCCACGGTCGTCATAGATGCGACCGACCAGCAGGGCGTCGGATTTGGCGCGTGTGACCGTGTGATTGTTGCGTTGGTCGTTGAGCTTGGCCTGCACCGCGTCAAAGAGATCACGATCGAGGATGGCGGGCTGCTCGCCGGGGAGGACCTCGCCCTTGAAGGCGACCTCCCCAATGTAGAACCGATTGCGCAGGAAATGGGCGAGCGGGCCGCGGGTGAATGGGATGCCGCCGACCGTGCGCCCGGTCTTGAGAGACCGCACCTTGGTGACGATCCCGCGCTCGCGAAGGTCAGCCATCAACAGGTTGAGGCTGCCAAGCTGCAAATACCGCCGAAAGATGGTCCGGACCCGCTCAGCCTCCTCTGCAACCACGACGATCTTGCGGTCCTTGGTCTCGTATCCGAGCGGGGCTATGCCCCCGACCCACAGCCCCTTGCGCTTGGAGGCCGCGATCTTGTCGCGGATGCGCTCGGAGGTCACTTCCCGCTCGAACTGGGCAAACGACAACAGGACATTGAGCGTCAGCCGCCCCATCGATGTCGTCGTATTGAACTGCTGGGTGACCGAGACGAAGGATACCCCATGTTGGTCGAACAGCTCGACGAGCTTGGCGAAGTCGGCCAGTGAGCGGGTCAACCGGTCGACCTTGTAAACGACGATGACATCGATCTTTCCGGCTTTCACGTCGGATAATAGCCGTTGCAGGGAAGGGCGGTCAGTCGAGCCGCCGGAGTAGCCGCCGTCATCGTAGCGGGCCCTGATCAGGGTCCATCCCGCATGGGCCTGACTGCGGATATAGGCCTGCGCGGCATCATGCTGGGCGTCCAGCGAGTTGAAGTCCTGCTCCAGCCCATGGTCCGTGGACACGCGGGTATAGATCGCACAGCGAACCGGTTTGCTGGCCCCGCTCTTCACGGCCGTGCCTCCGACGACGGTCTATCTCGCAAGCCAAAAAATCTCGGGCCATTCCAGCGCGAGCCGGTGATCGCGAAGGCGACCTTGGATAGGCTTGGGTAGGTCTTGCCGTTCCAGGCAAAGCCGTCAGCGAGCACCATGACCCGCTCCAGATGGCCATCCCACTCGCGCGTCAGCAGGGTGCCGGGCCGCAACTCGGTTCTGGGCAGGTTGAAGTCAGCCACGAGGCGGTCAATCCGTTCCGCAGACCCCGACCCGATCCGGTCGAGCAGACGCCGACTGACGGCATCCAATTCGCCGAGCCGATCGGCTTGCAGCCGATAAGCCAGAATGCGAAACAGCAGGTGGCGGGGCAGGTGAGGGGGCGCTCGCCGCCGGAACACCGTGTGCCATCTGGCGCGGAGTTCCCCAATATCGAGACCGCGCAGACGCGCGATCTCGTTGTCGAGTGACGCCCTGTCCGGCACCGCCGGATCGATCACCACGCGCGGCATGACGCGCTCAAGCTGCGCGCCGGCGCGATCGGCGGGAATCGGAGCGCGCACCGCCGCTGTGGACGATGCGATAGACCCGGTCACCGTCGATCTTCTCCGAGCGCAGATCGAGGCCGAGCCTTTTGCGCACCACCCCGGCGAAGAAGCCGCGGACCGAGTGCTGCTGCCAATGGGTCGCGCGCATGATGGCAGCAATCGTTGCGCCCTCTGGGCGGCCCAGCAGCGCGAGGACGCGGGCTTGTTTCGAACCTGGCCGGCTTTCGCGCGGCGAGCCAGCTTTGGTCTGCGCCTTGCCCGGATGATGCTTTTTACGAGCGGACGTCTGTGCCGCAACGGAAATCCGCTTGCGGGAGGGGAGAGCTTTTGCTGCAGGTGGTTCGACTTCGCGGGCGGGGGCAGGGCGGATGCTCGTCTCCTTGGGAGCAGCCGTCACGTCATCGTCGACATCGATCGCTGCGAGGCCGGTCTCGGTGATGCGAAGCGCCATCGCTCCGCTGTCGTCATCGCGTCGCCAGACCGGGAGCGTGCCACAGGCGTGGACCTCCTCCAGCAGGCCGGCGCGGATCAGTTTGTTGACGACCTTTCGGGTGGCCTCGCCCTTGACGTTTGTCGGCAGTTCAACTCCGCGATCATCGCGTTGCGAAGCCGCGGACAGAATGATGAGTTGCGTATCGGTGAGTTTTGACATCGGGATCCTCCGTTGCGTTGGTGCGGCGTCGTTTGCCGCCACCACCACAGCCCCACCTTGGCCATGCAGCCGGCGGGGCAGGATCCCGAGGCGCGCCTGGGGCCCGGAACGGTCGCACTACCGCTCTGTTCGCGTACGAATGCCAGTCCTTTCTGGATCCAAGCTGAATTGGCGAGATTAGGCGGCGAGAAAAATATACGGGAATTCGTTCCGCTCTGGCTTGGCGGTCAAATAATTGAGGATGATCCATTTCATGCTTTGATTAGTGAGTTGATTTCGGAAATTGAATCGCCTGATCAGCTACTTGACGCGCTGCTTGAAGCAGTGTCTCGACCAGACATTCCCCCTGATGTTGCTGAAGTCCGGATAATGAGTCTTCACAAAAGTAAGGGATTAAATTCTCCGGTGGTCATCATCGCTGGCTGCGTCGAAGGTTTACTGCCGACTGCTTCAGACGCTGATCTGACGCCGGCGGAAAACCAAGCGCTGTTAGAGGAACAGCGGCGGCTTTTCTTTGTGGGACTAACACGAGTGAAAGCAACGCCAGCGGAGGGCCGCCCCGGCATCCTTCTGCTTACATCGAGCCGCTCAATGTCATTGGCCGACGCAATGCAATCGGGCATCCGGCCGGCAAGCGTCCAATACGGCAGAGCGTATGTCCATACAAGCCGTTTCATCCGCGAACTCGGGCCTTCTGCACCGGCCGCGCAATCTGGTTAGGACGTGTACTCATAAATTGCCATTGTCTGGCAATCCCCCCGAAAGCGGCTGTATAGCGGACATCGGCGGACGTCTCAAAGTTCCATTAACGGAAGCCACGCCTTTTCATTCGATCACCTCGTCGGGAATGGCGAGTAGTTTCGCCGATACTTTCAAGCGGGGAGTTAGTCCCTCACAAATAGAGTGGCTGATATGCGCATCGCTGACTTGGGCTCTTCGGTGTTCGCCAGTTCGCCCGCCAAGTTCGCGAAGGTCATCGTCGGACGATACGGAGATAATGTGCCAAGGTGATCAGATTCTCCGGCGCCAAACCGGAGTAACGTTGACAGACATTCCATATCTCCGCCGGCGCCGCCGGATTCTTGCTCCTTGAGCGGCCACTGACATAGCACGAGTCAAGGCGCTAAAACATTGACTGTTACCCTACTGCCATAGTGGCCTCGACCCCCGCGTTGTACCATCTCCGCGAAGCGACAGACCTCGCTCTGCGGGGTTTTAGTCGTGATCCGAGAGACGGGGGCCTATCATGCCGAAACATCAGATCGCGCAATGCGTACTGCAGAAGTACCACACCTCGTTGTTGGTTTGGTGCGCACTCCTCACGGCCGCCGTGCTGTTGGCCGAGCCGCCTGCGGCCCAGGCCGGGTGCAACTCGGGGAATGTTCCCAACACCGCCCTGCTTGGCAGCCCTGACTGCCAGGCCGCCGCGCCCGGCGCTAGTGCGACCGCTGTAGGCACCGGCAGCACGGCGAGCGGCCTCCAAAGCTCGGCCTATGGCTTCCTCAGCGGAGCGAGCGGCACCAACAGCTCGGCCTATGGCGTCGGCAGCGTGGCGAGCGGCGCCAACAGCTCGGCTTATGGCGTCCTCAGCGCGGCAAGCGGCATCAACAGCTCGGCTTACGGCGTCAACAGCACGGCGAGCGACTTCCACAGCTCGGCTTTTGGCAACGGCAGCACGGCGAGCGGCTCGTCGAGCAATGCTTTTGGCTCCAACAGCACGGCGAGCGGCTCCCTCAGCTCGGCTTATGGCGTCGACAGCACGGCGAGGGGCGCCGACAGCTCGGCTTATGGCGTCAGCAGCACGGCGAGCAGCTTCAACAGCTCGGCTTTTGGCAACGGCAGCACGGCGAGCGGCGTCGCCAGCTCGGCTTATGGCGCCAGCAGCAGGGCGAGCGGCGAAGTCAGCGCGGCTTATGGCGGTGGCAGCACGGCGAGCGGCGCCAACAGCTCGGCTTTTGGCAACGGCAGCGTGGCGAGCGGCGGCGCCAGCTCGGCTTTTGGCGACCACAGCATGGCGACGAACCTCGGCGGCGCGGCTTATGGCGCCAGCAGCAGGGCGAGCGGCGACTTCAGCTCGGCTTACGGCAACTCCAGCCTGGCGAGCGGCGGCGCCAGCTCGGCTTATGGCGTCAGCAGCGTGGCGAGCGGCGCCGCCAGCTCGGCTTATGGCGTCAACAGCACGGCAAGCGGCCTCTCCAGCGTGGCTCTTGGCGACCGAGCCGTGGCAAGCAGTACCAACTCGGTGGCACTCGGGGCCGGCTCGGTTGCGAATGCGGCTAATACCGTTTCGATCGGCGCGCCGGGCAGCGAGCGGCGCATCACCAATGTCGCGGCCGGCATCAACGGCACAGATGGCACGAATCTCACGCAAGTTCGATCGTTGATTTCCAACATCTTCACCGGCAACAATTCGAGCGACTTACCGCCGCCGGAGGCGACCGGGCTCAGCTCGACCGCCGTCGCGGCCGGCGCAGTCGCATCGGGCAACCAAGCGGTGGCCTTCGGACAATCGAGTAATGCCACCGGCATGAACTCCACCGCGATCGGTCATGGCGCGGCGGCCACCGCCGATCAAACCACGGCCATCGGCCAGGGAGCCTCGGCCAGCGCCGCCAGTGCCTCGGCCTTCGGCCAGGGCGCTCAGGCAACCGCGACAAATGCTGTCGCCATCGGGGCGGGCTCGGTCGCGAGCGCGCCCAACACAGCCTCGTTCGGCTCGCCCGGCAACGAGCCACCGGCCTGCAAAGCCAGGTCGACACCAATCGGGTCGAGGCGCGGCGGGGCATCGCGGCGGCTGCGGCGCTCTCCCCGGGGCTGATGCCCTCGGCCCCCGGCAAGACCACGCTGTCGGTCAATACAGGTTTCTACCAAGGTGAGGCGGGCATCGGCGTTGGCATCTCTCATCGTCTCAACTGGTCGACGCCGGTCATGCTCCACGGCAGCTACGCCAATTCCGGCGGCAATGGACATATCGGCCGCGTCGGCGCGGCGTTCGAGTTCTAAGCGAGGCCCGGCCTCCGTCGTAGGCGCTCCTCGGGCGGGGTACACTTCGGGCGTACTGCCGGGCGACGTTTTCGGCTAGGCTAGACACTCCCAATTTGTCCAGCCTTGTCGAGGTTACATTGCGATACCTGCGATTGGTCGTTACGGGGGGGTGCCTGCTCGTCTCGCCACTGCCGACGAACGCGCAGCAGCAACCGACGGAATGGGCTAAGCTCCCGCGCATGCAGCTTGAGCGGCAGTTCGCCGGCCCGCTGCAGGACACGCTCGTTCAGCGCTGGCGCGATCCGGCCGACGGGACGATCTGCTATATCTATCTGCCGATTACGGCAGAGCACTCACCGCCGACACAGTCCGGCTATGTGCAATACGGGGCCAATATCATTGGATCGATCAGCTGCATTGCTGCGCCCGTCCCAGCACCGACCCACGTTCCGCAAACGAGCGCTCCCCGGCGAGGGAACGCACCGCCTGCTCCCGCGGCGCCGGCAGGCCAGGGTGCGCGCTGATGACAAGTGCTGAGCCCAGAAACGACCCTACAGGCCACGCAGCTAACGATTGACCTCCAGAGGCGGCGAGGGCTCGTCACCTCAGAACCGCCAGGTGAAATTGCCCTTGACTGAATGGTCGTGCGCGCTGCTGGCGAGCTGGCCTGCGTAGGAGACGCCGACCTTGCAATTGCCGGCTGCTCCGCGGACGGCAAATGAAGTGGAGGAACAAAAGCGCGTTATCGTCGTTGCCTGATCCATCGCTCGCTGTCCAATTTATGTGAAGGCCAACTCTGTGATACTGGGGTTTTACTCGTGTGCCGAGCATGCACGACACCTTGGAGGTTGACAGTCCGGGTGACCGGCACCGATCGCCTTTTGGCCAAGGTGCTGGAGTGCCCTAGCGCTGCCCGAGACGTCCGTGAGATATAGCGTCGGCGCCCGTCCAGCCTCGTCGGCGAATAAGATTAACTCCTCGCTTTGGCAATTCAGGATCGCGAGCACTGGTAATCGATTTGGCTTCGGTGGGCCGCCCTCGTAACTCGCGTCGCGAAGGGAACGGCCTATACGTAAACCATCCGCACGGCCTGACATCCTGCCCCGAAAGCCGTGGCTGCTGGCAATCGGACGAGTGCTTGCGGCCGAATATACCGCTGTGCGAGAACCTGTGCCGGACCGTCTCGCTGCACTCCTCAAGAAGCTTGAGAGTCCGCCGCCCCCTGAGTGCGCAAGCCCCGCCGGTCCCGCCCATATAGATGCTTTACTTCATAGGCGAGCATGAGCGCGGGCGTCAGGTCCGGGGGGAGCCGTCGCGGAAGCGATAACCTCGACATCATCCGGCGAGGCGGCCTTACCGCAGCGGACGCGGCGTCGGACGCGGCGTGTTTCGCAGATTTGATTGAGCCAGAGCCAATAGAGCGCCGTCGCGTAGCCGACCCTGGTCACGCTCGCCGTCCTTAGCGGCGGCAATAATATGTTTTGCGAGTATCGCCCGCGCAGCTTCGGCTTTAGCCTCCGGGTAGACCACTCGGCTGGCTTGAACGGTCTCCCATGCCTTATCGAATGCAGCGACTAGAGTATGGACCTCATCGGGGTCAAACGCCCCTGAGTGCTCCTTGAGAAACCCGCGCATTTCGCTGCCCCCTCTCTCCAGGCGGGAGCGCGACTGGTCTCTCAGCCACCGGCGCCTGACTGAGGGGCCGCTGTCGGTGATGAAATACCGTATGCCCACGTCGATCGCGGCCATTCAGTTGGGCAGCCTCTTCGCGGATCGAGTAGCGGCTATGCATCGGCGCCCTTGAGCTCCACATCGGCCGCGAGCCTCGCCTCGAGCTCGCGCACCAACGGGGTGAGGCCGGTCATGCCGGCAACCGCATCGAACAGCGACCGTGAGGCCTCGCCGTCGTCCCGAAATTCAAATGCGCCGTGATGAAAAGCGTGGGACGGAAGTGCCTCCCAGAGAGCCACGAGCGCCTTAGCGCGCAGCCCGCTGAGCGATGTTGCCGGCGCGGCGATGATCTCCTCGGCGAGCGGCTTCATATCACGTTCAAGCTCTGACATACGGGCTTGCGCCGCGTCGCAGCCGGTGCGCTCGATCGCGGTGATGAGCACTGAAATGTCATCGCCCACTTGCGCGCGTGCGGCCCGCATCAGCGGCGCCCACTCGAGCCAAGCATCCATGTACTCGAGCAAGAACTTCTCGAACCGCTCACCGCGTGCAACCAGCTCGGCGTCCGGGTTCGCTGTAGACATGGGATTTGCTCCGGGAGGCCCAGCCATCACCACTCCGAGAACGTAGCGACGGAGCCGTGGGGCAAACGGTTCGATTGGACGATCTAATCGCCCCCATCGACACCCGCAATGAGAACATCGGTAAGTCCAAAGCTCAGACAGCGCGCCGAGCGCCGGCAACCGCTGTCGCTTCCGAAAACTCCATCCGATTGACTCGCGGTCAGCAGCGAATCAGAACATGATCGTCGCATGATCGCAATCGGTATCCTATTCGTCCGCATGCTGTGCGACTACTTGAAGTCGCGACCACAGCTGGAAGCCGAGATCGTGATCCTGCGGCATCAGCTCAACCTCCTACAGCGCCGAGCGCCACGCCGGCCGCATTTGCGTTGGGTCGATCGTGCTCTGTTCATCTGGCTGTATCGTCGCTGCCCTCGCGTCCTTCGCGCCATCACCATCATTAGGCCCGAGACCGTCTTGCGTTGGCATCGCATGGGTTTTGCCGCTTACTGGCGATGGAAGTCTCGTTCGCCCGTTGGCCGACCGCAGATCGCCCAAGAGGTGCGCGAGCTGATCCGACGAATGAGCCTTGAGAACCCACTGTGGGGCGCCACCAAGATCCATGGTGAGTTGCTCAAGCTCGGCATCGAGGTCGCCCAATCCACAGTTTCGATCTACATGGTGCCGCGGTCAGATCGTCCGTTGCAGACTTGGAGGATCTTTCTTAGCAATCACATGGAAGGGATTGCATCGATCGATTTATTTGTGGTTCCGACGATTGCGTTTCAGCGGCACGCTGGCTGCGTTGCGCTCAGCGTTTTTTCGGGATAACAGGGAATTTAATCGAGCGAGCAGCGAAGACGCTGAGCTGCTGTCGGGACGTCGAATGAGCATCATCGGTGATTGCTAAAAAATCGAGATATTCTGGCGCATCTTTATGGATTGTCTTCGAAATAGCATCCGATCTCTCGGATGGCGCGAAAGGCAATGTAATCGGCTCGCCCTCAAGGATTAATTTGCCCGCTTTCTCAATCGACACCAATCGTCCCTGGCAGCTGGAGACATGATCAACATTGTCTGCTTCTACTTTTATCCGGTAGTAGGTCGCTTTCGTAGTGTGCATGTTTTCTCCACCACTGGGCATGAGTCGGCCTCCGACGATGCCAATGGTATAACCCGCCGGTACTTCTGGCACGATCAAGGGAGAAGATGACGCCGCGGGAGGAAGGACCGTTGCTGCGGGAGGCAGCGCCGTTGGCGGGGATGACCATGTGATTGTCGTATTTGGCCTCACGCATCCTGGATCGCTCATTCTAAACGAATAACGCAGTTTAGGCCGGATTCGCTCTTTTAGATTGCGAATTTCGATTTCGGCATTGTCCGCTCGATTTTTTTGTTGGTTGTAAAGCTGTGGCGCAGCGTTCAATGTTCGAAAAGCAAACGCGACTACCCAAGTCACGATATAAGCGCCGAGCGCGATGACAAACGGACCGAGTATCGGATGCTCGGCCATCACGTATTCTTTCCCAAGCCAAGTTGCCAAACCTGCGGCGACTGCGGGCGTGATGGCGGCAATGGTGGGGTTGCCAATCGCCCATTGCCAGTCGTTTGCAAATGGCGCGGTGCCGCGAACGCCAATGCGCATGCAAGCCAACCAAAACGGGCGGTGTTTTGAGTCGTCGGCCATGTATTATAGTGTGACTCTTAAAGCCACACATACGTCAAGTGGCCAAACGCCAAGGCAGCAGCCCCGGCTATCCGATTCTCCATGTTTTTGGTGGTTTTCTACTGGGCATGCTCTCCATGTACATTGCGACGCGTATCTATCCCAGTCGAACGTAGGGTAAACGATTGATCCGCATGTGCTCCATTCTAGCCGATGCTGCCTGTCGCGAAGTGCCAGGAGGAGACATGGCCACTCAGCACTTCGAGGCTCTTCGATCGGCGCGCGTAGGGCGGCAAAATCGCCGATGAAAAGCGTATGCGCTCCATGCCATCGGCGGTACGGTCGCGAACCCGGGGACAACGCACCGCCACCGGTCCGATACCGGTCATGATCTCGCGCTCGGGCAGATGCCCGTGGCGCACCAGCCGCTGATGGCCATCAGCGGTCAGCTTGGCGGCATGATCGCCGAGAAAGGTTGCAACTTCCGCCTCCACGGCCTGCGCCAGCAGCGCTCGCGCGCCGTTGCGCAACACCTCGGTCAACGGGTCGGAAAACGTCCCTGGCTGGGCGAGCTTGATCACATTATCCTGGGTCACGGCGTATCACTCCTTCGGTGGAGAAGTGGAGGCGTCGAACACCCCCACGATACGCCGCCTTACCCCTTCACGCCGTCACCAACTTCCGCGCATAACTCTCAAGCCATTCGGCTCGATCGGTTTCCGCTGAAATCAGACCTGGCCGCTCACCTGTCCATGCTGCATGAACTTCATTTGCGCCGGCACGAATTCGATCTTCTGCATTTCCATGTCGATCTCATCCATTTTCCGTTCTTCGAAGATTTGCTGCACGAACGGTGACCACGCTGCACGGTCGGCTCGACCTGAAGGACCTGCCTGAGGTCTATTCTCGTTGGCGCCACTATCCCCTG
>WNFR01014161.1_pt1 | contig 19142 bp, 22 predicted proteins | sample 5400221 | NCBI WGS metagenome assembly WNFR01 (sample SAMN13153357, study PRJNA577476) | soil metagenome | isolation source: 40 cm soil under Madrone tree | place: USA:California | collected 2016-06-14 | reverse complement strand
CCATCATGCGGAATCGGATAGTATTTTGGCTTGACCGCGCGGAACCAATAGTGTCCGTCTGGCCCTGTGCGAAACAAGCCACGCAGGTTGAAGTCCGGCTGGATGCCCTTCTGCTGAACGTCATAGAAGCCCTCGTCATTGGCCTGCCAGACATCGAGCGTTGCGCCCGCGATCGGCCTGCCTTCGACGTCGCTGACGTGACCGTGAATCACCATATCCTCCCCCTTCTGGTCGAGGCAGATATTGGCTCCCATCAGCAACTCCGGCGCGCCGGCGACGTGGAAGGGTCCCAGCACCGTACTCTCGGACGCTCCGGACGGCTTGCGGTTGTTGATTGCGTCGACCAGCATCGACACGCCGAGCACATCAGATAGCAGGATGAACTCCTGCCGCCACTCGTCGCACATATGGCCGACCCGCGTCAGAAATTGGATGGCTTCGAACCACTCCTCATGCGTCGGCTCGATCTCCTTCACCGCCTCGTGGAGCTTGCGGATGATGACGGCCATCGCTGCTCTCACCCGCTCATTCTTCGCGTTGATGTTGCGGCCAGTTACGACCTCCACCGAATCTTCTTCCGTGAAGAAGCCTCTTTCGTGAGCTTGCATAGTCGTCCTCACCGGTCGAGAATGGTCTTGAAAACCCGGCGCAGTTCAGCCACGGGGTCGCCGGCAATCGTCTCCCGCCGCCAGCAGACGTGCTGATCCGGCCGCACGAGGACAATGCCGCTATCGCGTACTTCGCGAACGCGTGCCCAGTCTCCGGTAAAATCCTGCCAGTGTTGTCGCGGCCCAATGGAATAGGCCGCAATGTCGATGCCGAGTTCCCGCCCGATCGTCGTCGCGGCTTCGATCCAGCCCTGCCCGCCAATACCCGTGAGCAGCGCGAACCGACCATGGCCGGCAAGATCCAATGTGGAAACCTTGCCTCCATGGCCATCAAACAACCACACATGGGGCAACCGAGCGCCCGGCCATGTCGTCGGCTGATAGTGCAGTTCGGCGTCCTTCTCGAAAGGCGGTTCGGGTTGCCCATCGACTACGATGGCATCGGAGCGGTAGCGCTGATTCATTTCGACACCGTGCGCGTCGAACTCGTAGACCTTGAAGGCAATGCTCTCGCGGATCTTCTTGCGCTGCTCCTCCGCCTCCGGCGTGTCGTTGCAGCGGGCATCCATGTTCTGCTGCATCTTCATCGGATCGATGGAATCGAGCAGACCGAGCGCCTCGAATATCGGGCCGAACTCATCGATCGACTTGTTCGCGCGCGTCACTATCTGCTTTGCGACCGGTGCACGCTCCTGCGAATAGCTGGCGAGCAGTTTTGGGCCGGCCTTGCCTTTGATGACATGCGCGAGCTTCCAGGCAAGGTTGAAGGCATCCTGGATCGACGTGTTGGACCCAAGTCCGTTTGACGGCGGGTGTCGGTGAGTGGCGTCGCCCATGCAGAAGACCCGGCCGTTCGACATCTGCGTCGCATACAAGTTGTTCACGGTCCATGTGGACACCTGTTCGATTTCGACATCGATATCGGGGTCGCCGATCAACTCGCGCGCGACTTTGGTTGCGAATGCCGTATCGACATCGGGTGCCGGCTGATTGATGTCGTAGCCCCAGACGATCAGCCATTCGTTCCATGGCCGCACCATCCGCACGAGGCCCATGCCGATGCCGCCCACGTCTGCGCCGGGTTGCACGACCCAGTAGAGCACCGACGGCCGGTGGGCGACGTATTTGGACAAATCGGCCTTGAACAAGATGTTGATCGAACCGGCGACGCCCATCTCGCCGGCGAAGGGCAGGTCAGCATGTTCGACGACCTTGGAGTTGCCACCGTCAGCTCCGATCAGATATTTCGAACGGACACTGAACTCCTTGCCTCTCAACCGATCGACGCAGGTCGTCGTCACTCCGTCGGCGTCCTGCACATGGGAGCGATACTCTGTAGACATGCGCGCCTGGGTACCGCGCGAGCACGCCGCCTTGAACAGGAGCGGCTCCATGAACGTCTGCGGCAGGTCATTCATGAAGGTCGGCGACGAAAGTTGATGTTCGGCCCGTGACAGCGGATGCTTGCCCCAGCTCTTCATACGCCCGATCTCCTCGCCCGCGAGCGAGGTGCAGAATACATTCTCACCCATCAGATCCTGCTCAGCGGCGAACAGATAGACCTCGTCCTCGACCTCGCGACCGAGATCGCGCAGGACCTCCATGGTCCGCTGATTGGTGATATGCGCGCGCGGCGTGCTCGCCAGCCAGCGGTAGCGGTTGATCACCATGTTGTCGACGCCGTACGTCGAGAGCAGTGCGGCACTCGCCGAACCGGCAGGGCCGGTGCCAATGATCAGAACGTCGGTGGTGATGTCAGCCATGCGGTCCTCCCTTGTGTTTCATGGAGATCGGGCCACCGCGCAGTAGGCGGCGGACGGGGAAAAACTGAATGCCGGAGCGGCTGGCGAACAGCCCCCACAGGCCCTGCGGCGCTAACAGCATCACGATGATGCCGATCAGTCCAAGCACGAGCAGATACCAGGAGCCGTAGTCTGCGAGCATATTCTGCAGCAGAAAGAATACGAGCACCCCGATCATCGGGCCCTCGATGGTGCCAATTCCGCCGATCACAACGATGAAAATGACGTAAGCCGTCCAATCGACGACCGAGAACGCCGCATCGGGGGAGATCCTGGCCTTCTGAACATAGATCAACGCGCCGGCCAGACTGGTGAGAAAGGCGGCGGAAAGATAGGCGAACGTTTTCAGTCGGCGCGCATCAACGCCGATCGAGCGCGCGGCTTCCTGGTTGTCGCGTACGGCGGCGAGCGCCAACCCCTGGCGCGAGCGCAGCAGCCGGTAGACGAAGCCGATCGTCATCATCGCGAGCGCCAGGGCCAGCCAGTAGCAGACGACGTCGGCCGCCTGCGCGGGCCGCAGGCCGAACAGATGACCGACAGCGCCCACACCCCACATTTCGCGGGTCACCCCGGTCGGAAGCGAAGTGCCGGTACCTCCGCCCAGCGCCTTCCACTGCGCGAGCAGCAGCCGCACGACCTCCGCAATGACCCAGCTCCCGATAGCAAAGTAGGCGCCCTGTAGGCGGAAGAGAAAGAGGCTGGTAAGAGCCGCAAGCAGCGCCCCCGCGAAACCGGCAAGTGCGATCGAAACGAGTGGATCCAGCTTGAGCAGGACGACAAAGGCGAACATCGCGTATGCGCCGAAACCGACGAATGCCTGCTGTCCGACCGAAACGAGACCCGCGAAGCCGGCGAGCATGTTCCAGGATTGCGCCAACACGAGCATGGTGAGAATGAAGAACAGGTTCTGCACCGTGCCACGGGAGACGAACAAGGGAGCCATCGCAGCAACGGCGATCGCCAGGCCCAGTATCGCAGCGAACACTGTTGACGCGGTCGTGCGCGTCTCGACGCGCCATGCGGGTACCGTCGTATCCATTCCGCCCCCTACTCTGCCGATCGCGGAAACAATCCGCGCGGCTTTAAAAGGAGCACAACCAGGAAGGCAACATGCCCCGCCAGTATCTGCCATTCCGGATTGACGGCAGCGCCGAGCGTCTGCGCCACGCCGATAATGACGCCGCCTGCCAAGGTGCCCCACAGCGATCCGAGCCCGCCGATGATGACGGCCTCGAAGGCGTAGATCAGTCGCGCCGGTCCGATGGTCGGATCGAAATTGGCGCGCGTGCCCAGGTACAACGCTGCGATGGTGACCACAATCATGGCGATACCGGTCGCGACCGAAAAAATGCGATCGGGTCGAATCCCCATCAGCCCGGCGGTCACGCGATCGTCGGAGGTCGCCCGAAACGCCCGGCCAAGTGACGTGCGATAGAAGAGCTGGTTCAAGCCGATGATGACAGCGACCGACGACAGCAAAGTGAGAAGAGGCATGACGCCGATATTGATCGGACCGAGCGCGAGCGTGGCGGATTCCAGTGGACCAACCGTGATCCGCCGGCTGTCGGCCGAAAAGCCTTCCAGCAACGCGTTCTGAATGACGATCGATAGACCGAACGTGACCAGCAGCGGCGGCAAGATGTCTGGGCCGAGCGTGCGGTTGAGAAGCTGCGCCTGGAGGAGCCAGCCAAGGCCGAACATGATGGGTATCGCCACCAGCGCCGCGAGGAACGGGTTCAATCCCAACCCCGTGGCCAGCTCGAGGATCAGAAATGCGGCCAGGACGATGAGGTCGCCATGGGCGAGATTGACCAAACGCATGATGCCGAAGACCAGGCTGAGGCCGGCGGCGAACAGCGCATAGAGCCCACCGAGCATGACGCCCTGGATGATGGTGTCAAGCCAGCTCATGATCGCGACGCTCCGAAATAGGCCGCGTGGATGGCCTCGCGGGTCAGCGCCGCCGGCAGCCCCTCGAGCGTGACTCGACCCTCCATGAGGCAGTAGAGGCGATCGGCAACCCGGAGCGCCTGGCCGATGTCCTGTTCGACAATGACGATCGAGGCACCCGAGGCGCGGATGCGCGGAAAGGCCGCATAGATGTCGCGGATCACGATCGGGGCAAGACCGAGGCTGATCTCATCGCAGAGCAACACGCGAGGGTTGGACATCAGCGCGCGACCGATCGCGACCATCTGTTGTTGGCCGCCAGACAGTGCCGTGCTTGGCGAGTTCCGGCGGTCTTTCAGAACCGGGAAAAGGTCGTAGATGGCGTTGAGCGACCATGGCCCTTCGACGGCACGACCGTATTTGCCGATGAGCAGGTTCTCCTCGACCGATAGCGAAGGAAAGAGCTTTCGTCCTTCCGGCACCATGGCGATGCCTCGCTCCACGACCTCGGGCGCCGGAAGCATCCCGATAGCCTGGTTGTCAAACCTGATCTGGTCGGAGCCGTTCCGCAGCACGCCTGCAATGGACCGCATCAGCGTGGTCTTGCCCGCGCCATTGGCCCCGACAATGGCGACTGTTTCGCCAGCGTCGAGTGTCATGTCGATTCCGAACAGCGCCTGGAAATCGCCGTAGCTCGCCGTCAACGCCCTGGCTTCGAGAAGCGCCATCAGATTTCGATCCCCAAATAAATCTCTCGTACCTCGCGGGAGGCCATGATTGCCTGCGGCTCACCAATGCCGATCACCTTGCCGAAATTCAATACAAGCAGACGTTCGACCACCGCGTTCAGTGCGTGAAGGACGTGCTCGATCCAGATGATCGACATGCCGCGTCGGCGCACCCCGCGAATGGTCTCGACGAGAGCCTGGCATTCGGCTTCGGTGAGACCGCCGGCGATCTCATCGAGCAACAATATCTTTGGATCGGTCGCAAGCGCTCGGGCGAGTTCGAGACGCTTACGCTGCAGAAGTCCGAGACTTCCGGCAGGCTGGTTGGCCCGATCGGCCAGACCCGTCTCGACCAGGATGTCCGCACAACGGTCGCTGACCTCGGCCTCGCTCTTGCGCGAGCCGAAGGCGGCGGCCACCAGCAGATTCTCGAACACCGTCAGCTTCTCGAAGGGCTGCGGAATCTGGAACGTGCGGCCGATGCCCGCGATGCAACGCGCCATAGGCGGCGTCCGCGTGACATCGTTGCCTGCAAGTCGGATCGTTCCGGTATCCGCAACGAGATTGCCGGCGATCAGGTTGAACATGGTTGACTTGCCGGCGCCGTTCGGTCCGATGATACCGAGCGCTTCGCCTTCGCTCAGGTCGAAGGTCACGGCGTCGGCGACCTTCAGCGCGCTGAAGCTCTTTGACACATCATTCAGCTGCAGGATCGGCATTTCCAGTTCCCTTCCTCGTGACGGCCTCACGTCGCGGCCTTGCGTTCGCGGGTACGCCACGGCGGATGAAAGTCAGCGGCGTGAAGGCACCACGCCGGGGCTCACCGCTCAGACAATCGGTTGCATCTTGCCGGCGGCGGGAATGTCGGGCGCCGTCTTGTTTTCGGTGATGACGAGGTCGTAGCCTCCTCCCTCCTTCAACCGCCACTGGCCCCCGACGAGAGGCGTCTTGGCGATATTCTTGGCGGCAAAGGGCGGCAGGTTGTCTCCACCCCACACGATGCGCCCGACGATCGTGTCGAGCTTTGTCGCCGCGATCGTCTTGGCCAGCGTTTCCGGATCGGTCGGGTCGCCAGCGCGTTTGAGAACATCGACCGCCAGCTCAAAGAGCGCGTGAGCAAAGCCGATCGGCTGCGTCCAGGGTCGGCCGGTCGCCTTGGTGAAGCCGGCAGCGAGCTCCGCGGAGCTCTGGCCGGTCAGCGACGATTTAAATGGGTGGTTGGGCGTCCACCAGACCTCCGTCGAGAGATTGTTGCCGGCCTTGCCCAGGGCTTCGAGGGCCTGCGGAAACAGGAGCGCCTTGCCGATCGAAGCCACCTTCGGCGTAAAGCCGAGCTGCTTAGCCTGGGACCAAAAAGTGGTGAAATCCGGCGGGATAACGACGCCGGTCACGATCTCGCATTGCGCGGACTTGAAGGCGTTGATCTGCGCCGAGAAATCATCGGTGAGATTTTGATAGCGGCCTGGATCGGCGAGCTTGTAACCCAGTTTTTCAAGCACCGGCGGGAAGCCTACCGTCTTGTCGCCCCAGGCGTTGCCGTCCCCGTCATTGGGAAAGAGTCCGCCCACGCTCTTGTTGGTCTCGATCTGCTGCCACATGTTGGTGTAGACCGCGATCACGTCCTCCAGCCCCCAGAAGAAATGGAAGGCGTAGTTGAACGGCTTCCAGGATTTTGGGTCGGCAGGGTTGGCCTGCTGACCGATGAACCAGGGCTGCCAGGGAGCAACGGTGGAGATGCAGGGAGTTTCTTCCGCTTCGCACGTGGTCGCCACCGGATTGGTGGTCTCCGGCGTGGACGCGACCAGCATCAGATTGACCTTGTTTTGGACAATGAGTTCCTTCGCGACCTCGGCGGCCCGGTTCGGATTGGACTGGCTGTCCTTGACGATCACCTCGATGTTGAGACCCTGCGCCTTGGCGGCCGCCTTAAACCCTTCCAGCACGAAGGTGTCGGCTTCTGCGAATGCTGCGAGCGAGCCGGTCCGCGGGCTGATATAGCCAATCTTCATAGCCGAACCCTTGGCAAGGGCTACGACCGGCAATGTTGAATGGCGCTCTGGTCGAACGGGCGCGGATTCCAGTAAGGATTGGCCACAGCGATCGAAGCGGCGCGGTCCAGATCGACCTCGCTCAACCCAAAGTCCTTCAATCGGGTCGGCGCGCCGAGAGAGACGGCAAAGTCGAACAACGCGGCACCTGGCGTTCCGCCGAGCGCTGACGACACAGGCCGCAACAACTCGGGCACTTCGACCGCGTTGAAGCCAATCGTATGAGGTAGAAGAATGGCGTGCGTCTCGGAATGGGGCATAGCGAAACTGCCGCCCAGCGTGTGGCAAAGCTTGTGATGTAAGGCCATCGACGCGCCGCCGAGCGCTGCTCCGCAAAGCCACGCGCCGTAAAGCGCCGTTCCGCGCGCAGTCCGATCGCCGCCATCCCGCGCGATCGCCGGCAACGCATCCGCGAGCGCCCGGATCGCATCGGTCGCCAATAGCGTGATGATCGGATTGCGGTCGCGCGCATAGAGCGCTTCGGCCGCATGCGCCATCGCGTTCAGGCCCGAAGTGACGGCGAGCGGTACCGGTAGGGTGAGCGTGAGATCGACATCGTAGATCACGGTCTCCGGGAGGATCGACGGATCGCGCCGCGTCACCTTTTCGCCGCGCGCGGTCTCTCCGAGGATGTCCGTCATTTCGGAGCCCGCATAGGTCGTCGGGATCACCACCTGGTCGGCGCCAGTGCGTGTTGCGATCGCCTTGCCAAGTCCGATAGTCGACCCCCCACCCAGCGCAACGACACAGTCGGCGCCGCTTGCCTTGAAGGCAGCGAGAGCCTGTTCGGTCACCTCCAAAGGCGTATGCATGGTCGCTTCGGCGAAGACGCCCACGGCAACGTCCCCCAATCGCGAAGCGAGCGCTTCCGCGTCGGCCTTCTGGTTCGGCGTGGACAGCACCAGCGCGCGCTTGCGCCCCAACCTCGCGATCTCCGCACCGCTCTGCGCCAGAGTGCCGGAACCGAAGATCACCCGTGAGGGCAAGCCGGCAAATGCGAACGGTTCGATCCTCATCATCCCTGTTGCCTCCGGGCTGCGGCGCGGGCCATGACGAAAGTGAAATCAAGCGACCACCGAACTCTACCGTCCACCGCGATCTCCTTCAGGAAATCACCGACCAGGTCCGGTTTGGCGTTGAACAGCGCGTCCGCTGCGATCAGCGGATCGGCGCCGTCGAATATCTGCGTGGTGATGGTCTCGAAGTCATCGGCGGCAACAATGAAGTGCAGATGCGCAGGGCGGCGCGGTACATATCCAATGCTGCCGAGCAACTGACCGACTGGCCCATCATTGGGCACCGCGTAGCCAGCGGGCTTCACCGTCACGTAGTGGACCTGCCCTGTTCGGTCGGCGGAGAAGATGCCGCGAAGATTGCAATCAGGTTGCAGGTCTGGAAATTGGTTCTCATAGAAACCTTGGCCGTTTGCTTGCCAGGTCTTGACCGTGGCGCCAGAGATTGGACAACCGTCGAGATCGCGGATACGGACCTTCACCGACAAAGGTTCGCCGACACCGTCCAGGGAAAGGTTGGCGCCAAGTGGGAGCCGCGGCGCATCGGCGCGATAGAAGGCGCCGCGCGCGGTATTCAGCGTCACGCCGCGAGGGCGCTGCGAATTGATCTCCTCGACCAGCGCCGTCACGCCCAGCAAATCCGACAGCAGCACCCACTCCTGCCGCAACTCGTCACTCGCATGGCCGACTTCGGTCAGAAAGGCGATGACATCGCACCATTCCCCTCGCGTCGGTCGCGTCTCTCTCACCAGAGCATGAAGCGAGGTCACGAGGCGCGCGAGGAAGTCTGGCAGTGGCCCCTCTACCTTCTTCAACAGGCGTCCGACGACAATCTCCGCAGAGATCGGCGACAGACCAGACGCATGTGCGATGAGGGGCTGCATGGGCGTTTCCAAAGGTTTTGTGTTGGAAACACGCTAGCAGCCTTTGCAAGGCTACTTGATGATTTCTCGGGAGGGTAATATAGCAAATTGCTATGAAACTGGACGAGCGTCATCTGGCCCAATTGGCGGCCGTGGTGCAGGCCGGTGGCGTCACCGAAGGCGCTGCGTTGATCGGCATGACCCAGTCGGCGCTGTCGCGAACGCTGGCAATGCTGGAAAGGCGGATCGGCGAACCGCTGTTCCTGAAGGGACGCCGTCCGCTGCAGCCGACAGCGCTCGGGCGAGCTCTGGCCGACCATGGGCAGGTGGTGCTCGCGACGTCACGCAAGGCGTCCGAACTCGTCGCCGATTTCCGTCACGGGCGCGCCGGCCTAGTGCGCGTCGGCGGCACACCGTTTTTCACCGACGCCCTTGTCTCCACCATGATCGCCGAATTCCAGAATTCGCACCCCGAGGTGCGGGTGGATCAGAGCTACGGCTACCTCCCCGACCTGCGCGAGGCGCTCAATGCCGACCGCATCGACCTCGCCATCTCGCCCATCGGTATTCTCGACGAAGGGTCCAACCTGGAGTTCTTGGAACTCCTGCCTGGCCGCAACGTGGTCGCCTGTCGCGCAACGCATCCCCTGCTCGGGAAGCGACTGATGAAGCCGAAGGAGATGCTCGACTATTCGTGGATCATGCCACCGCCGGGCAGCCCGCTACTGGCAGATTTGCGCAGCCTTCTGATCTCGCTCGGCGTGACGGAAATCAAAAGCCGCTATTCGGGCGGGTCACTGCTCAGCGCCATCAACTACATGAAACACACGGATGCGCTGACCATCCTTCCGCACAGCGCGATCTTCGCCTTTCGCAACGAAAAGGCCATCACCGCGCTTCCGGTCGAGGTTCCACACCCCAAGCGCGCCCTCGGCCTTTTCAGGCGCGCGGAAGCGCCTCGTGCGCCGGCTGTCGATGCCTTCGCCGCACATATCCGCGTCAGTTTCGAAAAACTACGCCTCTTAATAGCGCGCCATGAGCAAGCCGTGATCTGGCGCGCGTGAAATATGCGGAAGCCTAACCGCGCCGCCAAAGGCAATGGAATCCAGGCGCCTGCCTCGATCGCTCTGAATGCGGTCGTCCTCGAAAAACATCAGGTCAGGGTCCGCAGATCGGTGGGATACTGTTGATGGTCAGCCGATCAGCGATGTGGCCTAGCGCTAGCTGATCTCAGACGTGCTCAATGCTGTCCAGTTGCCGACGACCACGAGAGCACGGACGCGGTCGGGATTGGAAAGTGCAAAGCCAAGACCGGTCGGGCCGCCCCAATCGTGACAAACCATGGTCGCGTTGCGAATGTCGAGTTGTCGCAGCAGGCTCGTTAGGTTTGCGATGTGGCCGTCGAGACTGTGCGCCTGTTCACGAACCGGCTTCTCGGACAGGCCGAAGCCGATCATGTCAGGAACAACGACGCGCCGGCCGGCAACTGTCAGTGGCTTCACGAATTTCCTATACAGGAATCCCCAGGCCGGATTGCCGTGCAAGAGAACCACGGGATCGCCGCTTCCTTCATCGATGTAATGCATGCGCCAGCCGTTGACGCGTTTGAACCTCGGCTCGTACGGCCATTCTTCGTGGACAAAGTGCCTAGGCGTCTTTACTGCATCGAGGTTCATAGCTCTTCTCCCTCCGAACGGCTCAGCTCATGGAAACAATATCACCGCCTGGCCGTTGAGGCCCGGCAGCCTCGCAACTGCTCCGAGGCAATTGCCAGTCTCGAAGTCGAAGGCGACGACCTCGTCTTGAGCCACACAATAGAGTCGGCCATGCGGTCCAAAGCGCAAACCTCGCGGCTTCTGGAATCGCACACCATCATTTGGGACGAGCACCCGCACGAGACGCCCGTCGGCGTGGTCATATTCGCGGATCGTCGTCACTGCATTTGCTGCACCGAACGGACGCTCGCTGCTAACGACGATATTGCCGCTAGGCGCGATCGCAAGGTCAAGCGGACTAAGCTCCGGATCTCTCACGCTCCATGTTGGCAGCATCCGGCGAAGCCCGGTGACTGACGCCGAGATCGTATTGCTAGAGGTGCGCGAACAAATCCGCGCGAGGCGATGCCGCCGGAGGCTCAAGTGCACAAGGACTTCAACTCCGGCGGCGGGGCGCCCTTCCCCTCGAGCATCCCCAGCGCTAGCGCGGCCTCCACCCGCACGCTCGGATCCTCATGGGGAGGAGGGCTTGTTCGATCCCCGGGAAGGCCGGACCGAGGCGACCGAGGTGCCAGGCCGCCAGGCTGCGGACGAAGGCAAGCTCGTTGCCCAACTCCGCGATGAGGACGGTGACCGACTCTCCACCCGACGGCGCCACCCGGGCCAGGGCCGCCGCCGCCCAGACGCGCACGAACGCAACCGGGTCCTGGAGGGCCGCGGCGAGGTCGGACACAGCCTCGGTTGCCGCGGGGCCGATCTCGCCTAGGGCATATGCGCCGAGGCGGCGCTGGAGCGGATCGCTGCTCGAAAGCTCCCTCACCCAGTCTGGGACGGAAGTCCCTAGGTAAGCGACCTGCGCGCTCATGGCCCGACCCTACTCAAGGCCCCACGCCGAGCCGCCGGTCCAGGTTGAACGCGGCGCTTATCAACCCGATGTGAGTGAATGCCTGCGGGAAGTTGCCCAGCGCTTCGCCACACGGACCCGTCTCCTCGGCGTACAGGCCGAGGTGGTTGGCGTAGGTCAGCATCTTCTCGAAGATGAAGCGGGCCTCCTCGGCGCGGCCCGCCCGGGCCAGCGCTTCCACCAGCCAGAACGTACACATATTGAACGTCCCCTCGCTCCCGGTCAGGCCGTCGCCGGCTCCTCTGCCGATCTCGTAGCGGTGCACTAGGCTGTCGGAAACCAGCTCCGCCATGGTCCGATCCAGCGTCCCGCGCATGCGGGGGTCGGTCGGCGACAAGAAGAAGACGAGCGGCATGATCAGGTTGGACGCATCCACCGCGTCGGTGGCGAAGTGCTGCACGAAGGTCTGCCGCTCCGTGTCCCAGCCGCGCGTCATGATGGCCTCGTAGATGCGGTCTCGCTCCGCGGCCAGGCGGGTGCGGTCCAGCGGCAGGCTCCGCTTCTGCGCAAGGCGGATCGCTCGGTCCAGCGCTACCCAGCACTGCACCTTGGAGTAGACGAACTGCTGCTGTCCACCGCGCACCTCCCAGATGCCATCGTCGTCTCGCTCCCAGTTGTTCGCCACCCAGTCCAGCATCTTGCGCAGGTGGCACCAGAAGTCATAGGCGGTCGGCGTCCCGTACTTGTCGTACAGGTAGACGGCGTCCATCAGCTCGCCATAGATGTCCAGCTGCAGCTGCTCGGCAGCGGCGTTGCCGACTCGCACCGGACGCGAGCCGCGGTAGCCATCGAGGTGGCCGAGGACCTCCTCGGGCAGCTCGTGCCCGCCATCAATGCGATACATAGTCTGCAACGGGTCGCCCCGGGCGCCCTCGACGGCCCGCTGCTCCAACCAGGCCATGAACTGCCCTGCCTCCGACGTCAGACCCAGACGCAGGAAGGCGTAATTGGTGAAAGCGGCGTCGCGCACCCAAGTATAGCGATAGTCCCAGTTGCGCACCCCGCCGATCTCTTCTGGCAGCCCGCAGGTCGGCGCCGCCACCATCGCGCCGGTCGGCGCGAACGTCAGCAGCTTCAACACCAGCGCCGAGCGGTGGACCATCTCGCGCCAGCGACCTGAATAGTTGCACTTCCTCAGCCACTGCCGCCAAAAGGCCAGGGTCTGCGTCAGGGCCTCCGTGCCGACCAGCCGCGCCTCGAGCAGGACCCCGTCATGAACGTTGTCGTGGCCGTTCTCCTCCACCTGGCGGAGGATGAACGTGGTCGTCTCGCCGGGGTTGAGGACGAACTCGGCAGCGACGCCGTCGCCCTGCCGACCAAGCGGGAAGCGGCTGACTAGCGAGACTTTCATACCTTGCGCCTCGAAGATCGCTCCCCGGCCCTCCAGGACGACCTGGTGGGGCCGGCGGGCGAAGTCGAAAGCCGGCCGGCAGTCGAGGCGGAAGCGGACCGACCCGCGCACCGCCCGCACTACCCGGACGATCTGGTGGATCTTTCTGATCTCGCGCGGGCCTTGGACCGGCATGAAGTCCACGACCTCACCGACGCCCTGGTCGCTAAGAAAGCGCGTCACCAGGACGTTGCTGTCAGGCATGTACATCTGTTTGTGCTGCGCCTCGTAGAGACTGGCGATGCGGAATGAGCCCCCTTTCTGGTCGTCGAGGATCGCCGCGAAGACGCTCGGCGAGTCAAAGTGCGGCAGGCAACACCAGTCGATGGACCCGTCGATACCAACCAGGGCAACGGTGTGCAGGTCGCCGATGACGCCGTAGGACTCGATCGGCTTGTAGCCCATGATCTCATCTCCTCCGCTCGCGCGACGCTGATCGAGCCCCACGAGGGGCGTATCGTCAATGCCCTGAGGCGGCGAAAAGACACACCGGATATTCACCTTTTTTGCCCGCAACCTCGCTCATCTCGCCCGCGGCCCCTCGCCAGTAAAATTTCTGAAATTTAGAACCCACTAAGGCGTCCGAAAAACATCGTTTGCATCGAGATCAACTCGTCTGCACTTTCAATAGCTTAATAGGCGACTAAGATCGCCGATCCCGATTATGGCAGCCCAGTGGCACGAACGTGAGTTTCGATGTTGATATACCACCAATCTTAGCACGTCCTCCGTGAGCGCGGCGAGGGTCCTGGAGCGCTGCTTCGGGTCTCGAGCTGGGGCTGATGGCGAAAGCCAAATGAGGCTAGGCCCGCGCCCAACTGGCCGACCATGGACGCCCGCAGATGACGCGCAACTTTTGGCGTTACTGGCATCGGGCCTGGACAGGCCGTCGATCGCTCGGAAGCTAAAACGGTCCGTGCATGCCATAACCAGCCGAAAGAGCCACCTGAATCAAGGCCAGCTTGTAGAGCCGGGGCCGAAGGCGAAGGGGAAATAGGACGGGATGGCTACCGGAAGCTTGAAAATGTGGAATGCGGATCGCGGCTTCGGTTTCATCAAGGATGATTCCGGCGGTCCGGATATGTTTATGCACATTAGCGCGCTGCAAGGCATCGATCCCGACAACCTGAGGCTTGGCGAACGGCTAACCTTTGACATTGAAAGGGATACCCGGAGCGGAAAGATCAAGGCCGCCAACGTTCGCCGGCCGGGCTGAAGGTGAAGAAATGAAGACCGCGGTCGAAAGCAGGTGGACGCCACACGAGGATGACCGCTTTCGAACGATGGTGGAAGCTAACATCGGCCCAGAACTCATCGCCGCGAAACTAAACCGAACAGTCCACGCGTTGAAGGCGCGCCCCTACACGATTGGACTTCCTCTTAAATGGTTTAAGCTGAAGGCGAAGGGGAAATAAATGGCGCCTCGCGTGGCTGGAATTCCGCAGTATCGCGAGCGAGCTGCTCTTCAAACGATCAAATATCGCAGCTGGGTGCCGCAAACGGCTCTACATCCCGCGGGCGAAGGGACGATCGCCATCATGCTTAGAAAGGGCTGGATCGAGCGGCAGCTCGGTCCTGGGGGAGAGCCACAATTCCGTATCACAGAGGCGGGCAAGGCTGCGATTGCCGCCAAAATTCCGTCCAGCCCCTTCGCGCGTTAAAGCGGGCTGGCGTGGCAGTCAGCGTCTTCGTGCCCGATGATTTCATGTAGTTTGGCGGCAGCAGTGACAGCAGGTTTCTAACGGCCTTGATGTCGTCCTTATCAATGGCGTTCAATCTGTGCTATCTTTGGTAGCATGGACCGTCGGGCGCTGGAAATACGAAGATTGACCGTTGTTTGGTTCACGGTCGCAAACGTTGTTCGCGGCATTAGCGGGACTTGCGCGCGGAGAAAGCCAGATCACCGGTCAGGCCAGCGTGATCGACGGCGACACGGTCGAAATTCACGGTACGCGCATCCGCTTGTGGGGTATCGACGCGCCCGAAACCTCCCAACTCTGTCGCAACGATGAGAGCTTGCAGTACCGATGCGGCGCAAAGGCCGCGAACGATCTTGATGCCTTCACAGCGCGGCGGCCGGTTGAATGCTCGCCCGTGAGCCTGGATCAATACGGGCGCACGGTTGCGGTATGTTCGATTGCTGGCGTTGACATTGCGGAGTGGCTTGTTCGCAACGGGCTCGCGTTGGATTGGCCTATGTACTCGAAGGGCAAATACAGTGGGGCGCTGCGCGACGCTGAGCATGCCGGGCGGGGACTATGGGCAGGCAGCTACGTTGAGCCGTGGTTATTTCGAGCGTGCTTGAGACAGGGCGGTAATCCGGGCGACTGTTCTGACGATGCGAACATGCATCCGTAGTTGGCTGGAGGCGCACAGAATAGCGTTTAGCTTCCTCTCGGAATCCCGGCTACGATGGGGGAGGAACTGCCTGGAACCAAAGAGACGTAAAGTGAACGACGTAAAAATGTCGATATCATTTTCGACGGATACGGGCGAGTTGATGGTCCGCGTTCAAGAGCCTCCTCAGGATGACGGACGCCCAGGCGAATCGATCACGTTCGCAGGTGCAAGTCTTCGGCCCCTCGGATATGCCGAATTGGTTCAGGCCAATCCCCGGAAGAAACTAACTATTCCACTTGAATGGGACGACGCTCGGCTCCTCGACACCAACATAGAGGGTTTGGACAAGAACATACCGTATAGCGCAAAAGCACCGGCGTTTGAGAGCCAGTTCACCTCAAGTGCAATTGGTCTCGTGAAGGGCGGTTGGTTGCCGCCGACACTGGCCGCGAGCAATAAGACTTTGATTTTTATCGATAGGAACATCGTAACGCAGATTCGCGGCCGGTTTGGCGGCGGTAAGGCCGTGAGCACCGAGCCAGATTTCCTTGATCTCTTTGCCAATCGGCCCGTGAGAATCAATCCGGTGCTCGCGGCTATGGAGGGGAATAAGGGAGCCATTCCCACACCCGAACAAATCCGCGAGCAGCTCGACGAAATTGTGGGGCAACTGGGGGCCGCGCTTCCGTCCGCGAAGTTGGTTGTCGGGCCTGACAGTCTAAGAGGCGCGCTTGGTCTGATCGAAGAGTCGCGGGCAGGTATGGAGAAGAAGCAGCAGTTCCTAATGCGAGTGGCTCCGAGCCTTGCCGCTCCAGTCAGCAAAAAGAATATGCCCGCGCGAAGGGATGCGGTGCTCGCGGTGGCAGATGAATGTGGGGTACGGCGCGGTTCACTCGTGGTGCTCGCGGCTTTGAGTGCGATCTTCGTGGCAAATGGAGCCAGCCCGGCCAAGACGCTGGTAAACTTCAAGCCTGGTTATCGTGAGGAGGATGCCTATAACGGGCTGGTCGATTTGCGTTCCCTTGAGCTGCTGATTCACATGTTCGGATTGTTCCCGAATGAGCCAGCGATCCTGTGCACCGCTGACCGAGACTTGGCGCTCTTTTGGACGGGAATTCGGGCATCTAATTTCGGGCGAAATGGAGCGGCGGCCACGTTTAGATTGGCTCCAATCGAGGAGTTGCTCCCCCAACCGGTGAATCAGTGCTCGATTATCTAGAGCAATAGGACCGAGCCTATGCCGCCCGGTAAGTCTTTGAAAACAAAGGCTCGAATTGGGTGGGGAACTGCATGTAGCGCTCTCTCGCTACCAACGGTCTCCCACCCACCCGTCGCGCACGACCTTACGTTTGCCGTTTGCTGCCGCGCGAATGAAATTTGTCAGCTCCTCGGCACAGTCTGACTGCGCGTTCGTTCATAAAATTAATAGCGTAGTGTTTCCGTTGCCACCAATAGGCAGTTTTCGCTTCGTTTTTGTTGGTGCTGCGGGATATTTGATCGTATTCGATCCACTGTTGCTTGAAGAGCGGCCGTACCATCTTGCGATAAATGTCGCGCTTCAGTTTCTTGCTCAGAAACCTTCCCTTTACGCCAACTTCCCAATAAAAAGTGAAGGAAAATATATCGTCCGGATGAAGGAAGGTCGCGCACCACTGCTTGAACCCTTGATCAATGTTGTCGAGCCCGCGTATCACTATGTATATGCCTGCCGCGAGCGTTAGAAGTATCTTTGTATCGGCCATAACGTTTACATTGGTCGTCACGGCTTCAGTGTAAGTGTTCATGACCGTAATGATGCCAATGACGATTTCGACAAAGCCGTAGATTGCTCTTTGAAATACTCTCAGGACGAAAAGTATCCATGCTGCTGGCAGAGCAATGAGCGCGAACCACCAGAGCGGATAGGCGCTGGTGAGAAGTCGAGCGACCCAGACTACAGTCAAGCCAATGGCGAGCAACCAGATTAGCGGCCGCAATATGCTTAGAATCGCTTCGGGGAGTGTCCGCTTGTTTTTGGCCATGGTCTGCGTTTCGCAATGATAAGTTCTATTCGAACTGTCGTTGATACTAACACATGATCTGAAGACTCGCAGGAGTCCGCGCGGCCGATACGGATTTAGACGAGTTGTCCCACTTGCGCTTCAATGGCAAAGACCGCTTCACGCTTCTCTTCGAACATATGCCACCGGGCGTAGATGCCTGTCACGCCGTTGTCGTTATGGTTCAAAAGCGCCTTCACAAAGTCAACTGGAAGCCGAGCCGCCTGCACGATGGTCGCCGCAGTCCGGCGCAGATCATGCGGGGTGAAGCCCGTTAGATCGCCATCCATGTCCGCGAGGATATAGGTGGCGACGTTGCACGGGCCCGGGCAAGTGCAGCGGCAAGCTCATTCACCTTTCCACCGCGTCCGCGATTTTGAAAAAGGCGCGCATCAACACAAGGCCGTCAACGATGTGCGGGTCGGATTGATCCTGTACGTCCATGATCGTTACCTCCTATGCCAAGGCTTTCGATCCGCTTCCTGACAACCTCAATAATCCTTTCGCGCTGCGCACTCTTGAGCAAGTGACCGCCGCGATTGAACGCCGGGGCGAACAAAGTCCCCTTATATTCTCGCCCTACGTCTAGTCCCCAATACGCGGCGGACCTCAAGCAAATCACGATGCGTTTCCCGGCTTCAGCTTCCGGAAAGAGTGTCTGTTGCGCCCATGTCAGCGAAACGCGGCTTGATGGCAAAGCAAGCAATGACCCATAGTCCTTTAGGGTCTTCGAATGGTACGCGCCGATGTTGAGCAACGCGAAATGATTTTTGACCGCAGCATAGTCGCCGAAAATCTTTGTCTTGCTCTCAATCCATGATACCCCCGGCCCGGTGTCGCGAAATGGTTCGTCACCTTGCCAGCGTCGAAAGTAATAATCCTTGGTCGCTTCGGTTTTTGCATCGTCCGCGATTGCTTGATCATAACCGGGGGAGAGGTAGAGCAAAACAACGGACGCGGTCTTGAGCCGCCCGGCAAAACAGGCGGGCAGACAATCCAATTGGAAGCCGTGTCTTTCCGCGTTCATCCTGTCGAAGACTTCTTTGTCGGCTGGATGAATTCGATCCCCGCGCTTCATGTACGACGATGACCAAAACTTGAAAATGTCTGTCATGAAAAACCCCCGCGCGGCCCAATGCGCTCAGCCTCTCACATTGTGGTTGCCTGGACAAGATGCGGAGTTTTTGGCGAACACGACCAAATCAATGTTTGGACAAAGGGCGTCTTCTTAACAACTTCGTACTTCACCAAACCCGCTGTGGCGTTCGCGGAGGATCATCCCTTCAAAATTGTCCTGATCGATGGCGAGTTGCTGGCGCGCTTGATGATCCGTCATTCGGTTGGCGTGCGCATTGTCGAGACGATGCACTACAAGACGATTGATGACGAATATTTCCCCGAAAAATGAAAGCCGATCATGCCTTCGAAAAAGATTCCGGGCGACCGCCTAGTGCTGGCGACGATATCGGTTCTGCGGACCCTAATTCATGAGTTGTCGGAACGCGGCATCATGGATCAGGCGGCGTTCGCAACCAAGCTGCAAACCATTGCCATCGCGCACCGCGAAGCCGGCGACCCCAACAATCTCGCGGATGCAATTCACGCGATAAGCGAGCATCTATTGGATTCGAAGGTCTAGGTGTGCGCGATTTCGCTTTGCGGACATCCGCGAAGAACGTCTGTGCCTCGCGGCACCACGCCGACACAAATTGGCGGCCAGGAAAGGAAAACTACGGTTACGCGTGGTGGCGGATGAGCCGCTTATCGTTTACCCCAAGTCACCGCGGCCAAGCTACGCGGAT
>WNFR01003899.1_pt1 | contig 19142 bp, 11 predicted proteins | sample 5400221 | NCBI WGS metagenome assembly WNFR01 (sample SAMN13153357, study PRJNA577476) | soil metagenome | isolation source: 40 cm soil under Madrone tree | place: USA:California | collected 2016-06-14 | reverse complement strand
TTTTGCAATTTCATTAAAATATTTCCGTTTCGTCATCAATGTCATACAAAATATCATCATCATCATCAACATCAACATCGTGATCGTAATGGTTATGATCATTGCACCCCGTGTCATTATCAGGCTCGATGGAATTAATATAATTTGACAATTTATTTTCATCACTGAAATTTGAGCAATTTATTTTGATTTCCTGGTACGAGCTGTTGAGATCTCGTAATTTGTATTTGCACAATTCTTCGACGCATCGACGCCAATTATTATTCTTATTATTTTGCATCGTCCCGAGCCAAATGCAATAGGCAAATACTTTTGTAGCTGCGCAGAAATTCTTATCATTCTCTCGGAACGAGGAGTGATATGTGCAATGATCGAGATTATTTTTGAAATTTGTAACGCACGAATTACCCGTCCAATTCATTATTTCGGTTGATTTCGCGCAATTTATTGAATCCAAATTGAAAAATGGAATGTTATATTGCCGCAAAAAAATTGCCTGCTGACTCACGCCCTTAATGGCCACTCTGGGGTTTGCCACAGTTGTCGAATATTTTTTCAATATAAATTGCAAATGACCCATAACTCCGTTCAGTGTGTATTGACTCTTTCGATGATGAAATTGGTAATGGATGTGATTCGTATTTTTGAATACGGAATTATTCTGAACATTCGAATACGAGTAGTAATTGTGCGGTTTCAATACGTATTTGATAAATGTACCATCCACTGTTATCACAGCCACCTCTTGAACAATGAATAATTTTTTGAACGTGAATCCTTGGAAATTAACAATTGCAACGACATCATCCGGGCACGTATTGTCCATTATTTAAAATTGTTATCAATCAAATTTGTGTCAAATCAAAAATTTATTTGCCAAACGGGGACTATTTATATGCGGGGATAAAATAATGTTGATTTGGTTTTGGTCACAAAACTAGCATTCTATCCGGCATTTTGTGCACAATCGAAAAAATTATATAATAAAATAATTTGGATAATAATATTATTGTCAATATTGGTGCGGAACTACATTATGAACAACAAATTGAATAACAGAGATGATATAAGAAAAATGATTCGTTTAATTAAGAATGTTGAGAATCAAAAATCAAATCCATCGGATGATCGATGCAAACACTGCGGTTGTGCAACAACAGAAATCATTTCGAAACAACGTCGGTGTGGCGATGAGGAGAGTACATTGTATTTAAAATGTAAACAGTGTTTATTGATCAAACCATATTATCGTTCGAATAATATTATGCCGAGCAGGGACAAAAATACTCCATAAAATCGAATTATTGGCGGGTACGTACACCACCACTCATTGGCAATTTTTTTTGTCATATTTCGAATTAACATAATAATTTAATAACTGTAACAATTCGCTATTTTTCTGCAATTATGTGCATTTTTTTCCAATAGTTGCATATTTTCACTATTTTTATATAAATAAAAATGTCAAAAACCGCAATCAAAAAATATTTAAATAACGATTATAACAAACAGTATGGGACAAATTTGGAGGCGCAAGATTGTCGTTATCATAATATGGAAGATTCTAGCCGATCAAATTGTTTAGTAGTTAAAGATTTAAATATGCTACATACCCAATTTCACTGCATCATTGTCGATCCGAATCATTTGCAGGATAAGAAAACAGTGTACAAATTTGATAATTTGCACGACGGCGCGGGCAATCCGATAACAATTCCGCTGTGTCATTATGTTATTCACACATTGTCCGTGAACCATTCGATACTATTCGCGAGCGTGACGAATAAAAATACACTGTGCCTTTTCGACGGTACGTTTCTCGTGTTCCAAACCATTCCCAAAAATTCGAAATACCTAGCGGACAAGATTTATCTGAGCGCGGATTTGATGGGCAAAGATCTCGTCATTCCCACGTTCGAATTGTGTTTTCTAGCCACGATATTGTGCGAAGAGTACAGTCTTTTCATGGATCCTCTCAAACTCAAAACATTTCTGTACAATAAGACCAATAATTTATCCATTTGTGACGGTTTGGACGATAGAGTCGTCGAGACAATTTGGAAAATAAATACCCAACAACCATTCCATTATTTCAAATTGGATCATAAGAGCAGGGATCGGGATCGTGATCATCATCATCATCATCATCATCATCAGGAAAAAAAATTCAAATCCAAAAATTTAATCAGCGAAAAACGTGCGATCAAGTGCGAGGCGCATAAATTCCAATTGTTTTTGAATAAGGAACCTCAAAAATATACGAAATATATAAAAAATATATTTCCCAATTATTTCACCAGCAATATAAGAATCAATCGATCGAGTGGTAGTGGCAACAACAACAATAATAATTGTCAATCACCCAAAGGTTGTGTGTTCAAATCCCACATAAATTTTGATGATTATGTCCATCAAATATTTTGTCACAAATCAAGCATGATCGAAATATTCAGGATTGTTTTGATTAAGAATATGAGCCAACATATCGATGCTATTAACAAATATATCAAAATGTATGAAATTCATAACGATAAATGCGTCAAATGTACGAGTTCGACGAATGTTATCGGATCGATTGTGGATCAAACACCCATCATTTCGACTTCGCAGACGTCGAGAATTTCAACATAATAATAAGTGTTTTGAGGGGGAAATTTTTTAATTAATCAAAACGCGTTTTTGTAGCTATTGACCATCAATAATTTTTTTAACAATCCCGAATAATTATTAATAATATTATGTCGAATCAAATTACAAAAATTCAAGAAACGACACAATCGAAACTAAATATAGCTATAATTAGCTATGAATGATATCTCGATATTCCATTCCGCACACGTTCTTACAAATTTATTTGAAAGAAACGATAGTAATAGTAGCTACAATTATTAATCAAGAAAATTCAATTATCAAATGAATTTGTCACATTAATAATGAAGCTAATTAGGAATCGAAATATCCCAAAATTAATTTATATCAATACTTGTATAGCTATAATTAATAATTATTTTAAACACATTTCATAAAAATCAACAATCAAGATACCATAATTGGTTTTTGTTTTTTTCGAGGTGCTGAAGTTGATCTTGTTCTCGGTATCCTAATTGGTTTTGGTGTTGTGATAATATGCACAAATAATATTCTGCTCTCTTGGCGCAATAATGGTGATGATTCTTGGATCGTTGTTAATATGAGTGTTGAGTTCGAAGCCATCAAAATTGTGGGCATTTGCGTTGTAGACGGCATGGTTGTGGGCATTTGAGTTGTAGACGGCATGGTTGTGGGCATTTGAGTTGTAGATGGCATGGTTGTAGGCATTTGAGTTGTAGACGGCATGGTTGTAGGCATTTGAGTTGTAGACGGCATGGTTGTAGGCATTTGAGTTGTAGACGGCATGGTTGTAGGCATTTGCGTTGTAGACGGCATGGTTGTAGGCATTTGCGTTGTAGACGGCATGGTTGTAGGCATTTGAGTTGTAGTCAGCAAGGTTGTGGGCATTTGCGTTGTAGATGGCATGATTGTAGGCATTTGTGTTGTAGATGGCATGGTTGTATGCATTTGTGTTGTAGTCAGCAAGGTTGTGGGCATTTGCGTTGTAGATGGCATGATTGTAGGCATTTGTGTTGTAGATGGCATGGTTGTATGCATTTGCGTTGTAGATTGCATGGTTGTGGGCATTTGCGTTGTAGATGGCATGGTTGCGGGCATTTGACGAGTTGTAAATGGCATGGTTGTAGGCATTTGAGTTGTAGACGGCATGGTTGTAGGCATTTGAGTTGTAGTCAGCAAGGTTGTAGGCATTTGCGTTGTAGATGGCATGGTTGTAGGCATTTGTGTTGTAGATGGCATGGTTGTATGCATTTGCGTTGTAGACGGCATGGTTGTGGGCATTTGCGTTGTAGATTGCATGGTTGTGGGCATTTGACGAGTTGTAAATGGCATGGTTGCGGGCATTTGACGAGTTGTAAATGGCATGGTTGTAGGCATTTGTGTTGTAAATGGCATGGTTGTAGGCATTTGTGGTATAGTCGGTGAAGTTGTAGGCATTTGAGTTGTAGTCGGCATGGTTGTGGGCATTTGCGTTGTAGACGGCATGGTTGTGGGCATTTGAGTTGTAGATGGCATGGTTGTAGGCATTTGAGTTGTAGACGGCATGGTTGTAGGCATTTGAGTTGTAGACGGCATGGTTGTGGGCATTTGAGTTGTAGATGGCATGGTTGTAGGCATTTGAGTTGTAGACGGCATGGTTGTAGGCATTTGCGTTGTAGACGGCATGGTTGTAGGCATTTGAGTTGTAGTCAGCAAGATTGTGGGCATTTGCGTTGTAGATGGCATGGTTGTATGCATTTGCGTTGTAGATTGCATGGTTGTGGGCATTTGCGTTGTAGATGGCATGGTTGCGGGCATTTGACGAGTTGTAATTGGCATGGTTGTAGGCATTTGACGAGTTGTAATTGGCATGGTTGTAGGCATTTGTGTTGTAAATGGCATGGTTGTAGGCATTTGACGAGTTGTAAATGGCATGGTTGTAGGCATTTGTGTTGTAAATGGCATGGTTGTAGGCATTTGTGGTATAGTCGGTGAAGTTGTAGGCATTCGAGTTGTAGTCAGTGAGATTGCGGGTTTTGAATTTGCTACTATTTGTTTCTGATTTGTCCTCAAATTTAGCAGATTAATTGTTTTATAAATTCTCAATTCGTATTCATGTCTACGTATACGCATTTCAAAATGTTGGATATTCTCTAAACATAAGAAAATCAAAAAATTAATCATAATCATCATATTACAAAAACCAATTATTATTATCCCACTTTCATATTGTGTCAATAGATAATTTATTTTGTCCATTATCTCCGCAATTTTATATTTCAAAAATCTTATTTGATAATGGTCTTGAAATAATGACGGAATAGTCGTATCTGTTTGACTTAGTGAATTTATTATTTGCGCGAATTGATCAGTCCATATCGTATCATCTAGCCACCGTTCGATGGATTGTTTGTTATCAACTCGATCTAGTGAAAAAATATTATTCATTTCATAGCCTACATTTAATTCAAACACATCAGTTTAATTATTGGATAATTAATAACTGTATTATATCGAGTAATTACCATATAATTTAGATAATCCATTTGAATGCCGTATCGTTAATCGAATTTCCTCAATTCCCGCGATTAATTTGTCTAAAAATACATTCGTATTTTTCATAAGCGGATAAGTTTCTTCGGAAATGAATAATTCGTCATCTTCGCACGTCAATTGTCGGATTTGTATATCCTCGAATGTTCCTGAATATATTCAAAATATCGTATCAATCTATCACGCTGTCATAAAAATAGCTATAATTAAATTAGCAATTTATTTTTGATAATCATATTATTACTATTCATTATGTAGTACAAATTATTTGTGTTATTATCCAGTCTCTCGATCGTATCTGTTAGAATCTGGATTCCTTTGCGCATACTGTATGTTGGTTTGAATACGATCGATGGTTTGTAATCATATCGCCAGCGATATATTGCACCCTGAACCAATCCCAATTCGATTAATCCACACACGCACAGAATTGTTTTAATTATTATCATTGCTAATCAAACAAATTTTTATATCATAGCTATTTTGATTCAATTTGCAAATTAATTATTTACACACTGTTCGATATTGAGAATTAAATTTATTAAAAATTATCACAGAAATTCGCTATAAATTTCTTAATTAGATAAGATTTTATCACATAATAATCCTCTAAATTAATAAGAAAATCTAGCACTCACCAAAAGCAAATTGTCAAATCATTCTCGCGATATCATATTAGTCAAACAATGTGAATGGTTATATTTTCACTTCAATCATCATGTTTAAATAGTGAACTCGAAATTTATCTACACGAATAATTTTTGTTTTGTTATTTGATATAGCACAATTTGATCTGACTATTTTGTCGAATTTATGCTCATATTTGAGAACAGTAATATATTATGTGAACAAAGAAAATTGGCTAGGGAAAATAATAATTTATTTCTACTTATTCGTTATTCGTAAATTAATTTTTGTAGCTATTTCTCAGCGCTATAATTTCAATAATGTCAAAATATAACTACGAAATATTAGCCACAGTAGCTATAGTTGAATGTTCAAGACGTGTCTATTCATATAACCCAACATTGCTAATTTCAAAAATCCGTGCGTGAATATTGCTCGATTTCCCTCAATAATTGTCCAAGCTATTTTGTCTAATAAACAAATTATATTTGTTCATATTTTGTCTTCAAAAATGGGTACATTTATTTAGATATTGAATAATACATCATGTTCATCTGTGCACGCCAATTGTCGATTTTTCATGTCCTCAAATTTTGCTAAAAATGTTCAAAATATTATAGCACCTGTATTATGTTGGTATAACGATTTAGCTAAATTTGAAATTGTTTACGTAAAAATATTTACTATTCATTATGTAGTGTATATTATGCGTGATGTTGATCATTCTATCAATTGACCACATCAAAATCTTCAATTCATCACGCATACTATATGTTGGTGGGATCATAGCCGGTGATTTGTAATCGGGTCGTTGATGCAAAGTGTGCCCACGAAGAATGCCAATCAATCCGCACACACACAGAATTATTTTGATCATTATCATCACAAATCAATACAAATTTTGTCTTATATTGGGAATTAAATTCCTATAAAAGTAACCAATAACCCAAAATTATTATCGCAATTCTTTATGAATTATGAGATCAAAATATTATGGATTATGATTTTTGTTTAACTAACGGAAATCTATAGCACTCACTAGTTATGAATAATTTTCGAATCAATCGTGCTATAGACATCGTAACATGACTTCATGAAATGTTTTGTTATTTGATATGACGCATCTTAATTTAGCTATTTTGTTTATGAATTTCAATGCGGAACATCAAATATCAAAATAACCATTGTTCGTCAATTATTGATTAATATGATATTCCCAATCATAAACAATAAATCGCGTATATTCTTATCAGATTGATAATATCAAACAATGGATTGTAGCAAGAATCTTTGATCACAAACAAAAAATAGCACACACATTTTTATCAGACTGATAATATCAATGGATCATATTCACATTCAAACATAAACAATAGTGTTAAATTTGTATGATATTAAACAAAAACCAATTTTGACGCAATGATAATTATTAGATCTAGCATAATCGAGCTAACACTAGATCGATATATTGATATTATCAATCAAATAATTAAATTAACATTAATATATAGCTATAGCACAATATCGAGAATTGTAGCTAATTAAGAAAAAAACTGAGCAGATATTACCCTTAATGTCTGTATTCTCTTAGAATGTGGACTTCAAACAACACGCTCGTTAATGTCAACAATTAGCAAACATTAATAGTCTAGAAGACCATTCTATCGAGTATGAAGGGCGATCATAAATGGCAAATATAGACCGGCAATTTTGCCATACACCACGTACTCTCCGAACGAAACGACATAATCTGACATAATGACATAATCTCCGTTAGCTCCGTACTCTAATGAAAGGTCCCCCACCCTCCTCATATGTGGCTCTGACACGTATTTTTTGCTCCGAGAAGACCGAAGAATTTTTTAGAAATTAAAAAAAATCCAACGTAATGTAGCGGGCCTCGAATCTACGACTTTTGTGGGATATCACAGTCCGATGCACTACCGCTACACCATGTCGCCTATCTCAAATTATTGTAGCTAATGAAAATAATTAATAATTTAATGTATTACCGCAATGTCTATGGTTATTTGTGTTCACTTTGTAAATGCGCGTAATCCGATTGAAAAATATCACCGTGACAAATTTATATATAGTTAATACATATTATGTATTATAGCTATTATTTATCCAGCAAATCATCCAGCTATCATTTTGTTTTGATCGAACGAATCGTAATAGCTATATTTCGTTGATAGCTATACTGGGGGGAGGAAACTATGTGTTAATTTTTGTTATTGATGTGACTATATATTCATTACCAAAATTATCCATTTTAGTTTCGGTCATAAGTTTTTGACCATTCCTGATTTCAATGTTGCACGAATAAAAATTGTTTCGCGGTTGGGATTGAAATTTTTGAAACAAATTGCTATCAATATTCTCGAAAACATTTATATTGTCCGAAAAAATATCATCAACGTTTGGCACAGAACTTGTTGGAAATGCATTTTGGAAAAATGAATGATAATTTTGTGTTTGATTTTTGTATTGATAGCCAATATCAGTTCCGTAATCATAATCTTCTACTCTGGATGATTTGTTTATTAGCATATCATAGGCATTTGAGATTTCTTTAAATTTTCTTTCCGATTCTTGAATATTGTTTTGATTACGATCCGGGTGCCATTTCTTTGCCATAGTTTTGTACGCTCTTTTAATTTCTGATTCGGACGAATTGCACGGAATATTTAAAATTTTATAATAATCCATTTTTTCTAAAAATATTTTTATCACGCATTATCTGATCAGACATGGTTAATATAGCTACAGATTATGCTAGCTATTTGACAATTATTGATAATAGTGATCCAACTATTATTGAATGGACATCTAATGATCATCGATCCAATATTAATGCGCAAAATATATAGATAATAATCTTGATGAAATTGATTTAACTATCGCTGAGTTATCAGTCATTGATCAAATAATGTTACGAAAATATAGCTATAATAATCATAATAATATAGGTTCAGATGTTGTCGAAATGATGATTATCGATCGATTATTATCGCACATAAATATTGCGAAAAAATAACCAAAGAGCTAGAAATAATAATATGGATAATAATTAAAATAACTAAATTATCAATCAATTACTTAGCAATTATTGTCGACCCGGTGATTATTGCTTGATTATGATTGCGAAATATGCGTATATTATAGCCATTGTTTATAAAAAAAAAATAATAATAGCGGCTATAACAATTGTTTGTGGTATCAGTTTATTGATTCTTAAGCATCTTTCCACCAGTGACCATTGATTGGATTGATTATATACTATTACCATAACTATTACTAAGAATATTATCAATGCAAAATATTAATTACAAAAATAGCTTTCTAACAAATCAAATGAGAATGACCAAATGATTCATATTGGTCGCTTATAAAAACAAAAATTTATTAATTTCATAGCATATCACACATCAAACTGTTTGATTTATGTGACATAATCGAATTTTATATCGATTTTCTATATCTTTAAGGAAAACGTTACGCAAAATCTGCGCTATTTTGTTCATTTTGTTAGAGAACATGGATCTGGTGGGTTTTTCTTTCTTACAAAATGCATCCAATGTTTCTAAACTCGTTCGGATTTCTGCAAATGCTATCTTATTCGTGAGCAATTCGTTTAAGTAAAATGATGTGGTTAAAAAAATTTTGAACAAAGAAAGTATCAGTTTGAATGATGTGCTATGAAAATGATAATAACTTAGGCAAAACACGTTTATCAACTGAGCGAATGGCACTGTCAAATTCAAATGCATCATTTCGGAAACAAATGTTTGTCTCAGACAAACAACCCCCAATTGGAAATTCATTTTCACCAATTTCTTGACACAACGCAAAACAGAGTAAATATGTTCCTCATAATTACCACTCACCCAACAATATTTTATAGCATAATGCATCAGATTTATTATCAAATTCGGATTGTGCATAGTTAATTCGTTCGAGTAGTTTTGTATGAATGCGAAATAAACAGACATTATGTCCTTGTGCAATGGGTGAAAAATCGTATTGAACCTGAAATTTTTCAATGTTGTGCTATTGCATAATTCATTTGTGATAAAATTGGCCAGATGAGACTGAACACGATCTAGCACCGGATTTATCGGTTCGTGAACGAACAATTTCACCAACGCGCACAATTGTTCAATATAATCTTTTTGGTAAGATAAATCAAGATTAATATGATTTGTTAAATGCAAATGTTGTGATAGTTTGATCAATGTGTTTACGAAACTGAGTTGAATATCGATTGTCATATTCTCCAATTCCATGTGTCTAATTCTATTTCTCACTTCGAACACACAACGTTGGGTGAATGGTAATGATTCGTTCTCAATAAATTTGAAAAATTGAGTGTAAAAATATTGTTTTCGTACAGTAGCATTTGTGCGACATTCGATCGGGTCTTCAATCATCATGGAAATATTGTTCAGGAATGAACAAAAATATACCAAACTAATGTTGTCTAAGCAGGATTGGTTCATAGCGTTCAAAAACCATTTATCGTTGTGCGCACCCACCACACCGAGCTTTTTACACCTATCAAGTTTGTCGAATAGTATCGGATTGTTCGGCGTGTTGAGCAGATTTAGCCATTTCAAATTGGCGAACATTACGTAATCGGATTTATTCTCACTATCCGGTGAACTGCAGCAGATATTCGTCCCGCACAAATTCAATCTGGTCAATTTTGTTAAGCCTCCCGCCAAAATGTTCCAAATCATTTTCGGTTGCGAGTATTCACATAAATCACCGAAATCGTGCGCAATATCCAACCGTGACAGATTTGACAATTTACCAATTTGAACAAATTCGTCGATTGTCAATGTCATTTTGACTAATGTTAGTTCGGTGAGCGATTGGTCCAAATTGTGAAAAAATGTGCCACCAATGTTGATATTTTGACACTTAAACAGATTTAGAATCCTCAATGTTTTGGCCAAGGGTTTTACCAAATAATCCAGAAAATCGACCTTGTTGTCCAATATCATCTCGTTTACGAAATTAAAAATTTCCAATTTTCTCACGTTACCCTTCAACACAATTTCCCCATTTTGAATTTGTTTGGCTATTGTCACCGGTAGGAATGTTTTCCCCATTCTTTTGAGATTGTCGAAACTGAATTCGGTCAAACATTCAGAGTGTTGACTGATTATGTTTAGAATGTTCATCGTTAGTTTCGAGCATCCGACAATGTTAATACGATTGGGATTCTTCCATAACAGTGGAAGCATTTGTTTGTTTGCTAAATTCTTGCAATTAGATACGTCCAAATTCTTAATCGCGCTGTTAATTTGCATGTTTATGTGAAATTTTGCATAATTCTGGATATATTTCTCCTTGTTTGCCACGCTCAAATGAATAAATAGCGTTTCGATCCAAAAATTGATCATATCCAGATCCGATTTCTCATTTATATTGGTCAGATGTACTCTTTCCACAATACGATTGATGAGAGCAATTTCCAAATTCGAATTTCTTTTGTTCCATCCAACAAAATTGTCATTGCCCATTTTCAAATACCACATATTTTCACGCACACGGTTAAACGCACACACTTGATCATTCATTTTGGGATTTACGAAATATGTTTTTGCAAAATGGAATAATTCTTTTGTTCACTACTACGAAATCATGATCTCAATCTGAGAACCAAATTATTGAAAATAGAATTATTTTCTGAATTATCTGTAGTTACTTTTTTGTTAGTGCATAACACCTCCAATTTATAGATATTCAATCATAATGAACAATATAATAGCTATGATTTTGTTTTGGGTAAATTACTAGCTACGTTAACCGAGCATAGCTATTATTAAGAAATTGTCATTATCAATGTGAAGATAATATTAGCTCAACCAAAAGCTAATGGTTACCTATTATTTCTTCATGGCTCAACTCAACGCGAGATTAAATTTTTGTTACCATAATCTTATTGTACTAGCGATTGTGGTGTGTACGTATAACATAAAAAAAACACACAAAAATTAACAATCTCATAATATTATGTGTTGGATTTGTAGATTAATCATTGAACTAATGACAATAATTTTGCGTGGTTTATGTAATATATATATATAGCTATAGAAATCAGTGAATAAAATATTGCGGGTTTAATATCTATAGAAAGTAGTGAAGAAAATATTCTGTGTAGCCTAGAATTAAATTTTTGCTACCATAATCCCATTATAGCAGCGTTTGTGGTAGCCACATACAACATAAAAAAACATACAAAAATTAACAATCTCATAATATTATGTGTTGGATTTGTAGATTCATTGAACCGATGGCAATAATTCTGCGGGGTTAATATAGAAATTAGTGAAGAAAAATATATTCTGTGTAGCCTAGAATTAAATTTTTGCTACCATAATCCCATTATAGCAGCGTTTGTGGTAACCACACTCAACATAAAAAAAACACACAGAAATTAATAATAATCATATTATTAGTTATGTATTGGATTTGTAGATTCATTGAACCGATAGCAATAATTTTGCGCGGTTAATATAGAAATTAGTGAAGAAAATATCGCGTGGTTATTGGAAATCAGCTTGAACAAAATATTCTGTGTATAGCCTAGAATTAAATTTTTGCTACCATAATCCCATTATAGCAGCGTTTGTGGTAACCACACTCAACATAGAAAAAAACACACAGAAATTAATAATATCAATATTCAACATCAGAAATCATAACATTTTGTGAATTATTTCGAGCGTGGTTATACAAATCAGTGAACAAAATATTTCCCACGTAATTGATAATAACTAGCCATTGATAGAGTTGATTTGGGTTTGCTTAATAATATGGGAAATTACAAAAAATTAAAGATATTTTATCTATTAAATAGTTATTGGATTCACAATATTCGCTGGGATTGACGAAATTATTTTCTTAGTTTAACACAAAAATAGCTATATATTTATTCGCAAAATATTTTCTTAATAGCCCAATCAGTTAACATTAAAGATTGAAAAAATCATAGATAAATTAAATATTTTTGTGTCAAGTATTAAATTTGTACAATCGCTAGATTTGATAAAAATATTTTTTCGATGGGTTATTCAATATTGGCCAAAACATTTTATATTTACTAAAAAATAGCTAGCTATATTTAACAATTTTCATATGCATGATCATAGTGGAAAAAGTGCTATAATTTTGTTTATTAAAATCCAATTTTGAATGAAACAAAAATCATATAAATACAAATGCAAAATGGGACAATGGTTAAAAGAGTGATAAGTTATTTGAAATTAAAATTAGTGATACCAATTTATAAACATTAACGTTGTTTATGACGTTTGCGTGAATATTCTAGAGTAAAAGGAGATAACAAAGAGCTATATTTTTGTGTGCATTGTCACAATTTTTATGGTGGATGAAACAAAAAATGGTAATCATTAATAATGCTAATACAAATATAAATTTGCTTATCCAGTTAAAATTCGTGCTATCGTAATTGTTATCAAATTCGAACAAAAAATTTTATTTTTGTGTTTGCTATAATATTAAAGCTAATAGCTATTATAATTCGAATTGAAATGAAATTTGTTTGTGTTAAAATATTATGTTGAAATTACGTAACTATAAGGATAATAATTTGGATAGCAAATTATGATAAAAAACACGATTGTGTTATGGTGTAATATTATCAAGACAATTAGAAATTAGTTGGATCAGTTATTGAATAGTAATGGATAATTACGACAAAAATCGCTTAATCACGTATGTTGACGATATTCATTATCTTTTTGCCCAATTGTGTGATATTGCAAAATTAGATCGGTTGAAATATTTAGTAACGGTGGATAATTTGAACAAATCCGAACAATATGAATTGAACGAAATTGTGAATAAATCATCAATGATCATAAATTCAATATCATTTCATTATTCGTTAGTTTATAGTCAATCCATATTGAAACAAAAATTGAATGAAAAGAAATTTGAGTGTGTTGGTAAACCCGCTAACAATCGGCCAAAGAGATCAACAATTCCAAACAAAATCAATGATGTTTGTTTTCTCGAACCGTGCATTGACCAACCGATGACAAAAAAAGCGCGGTCATTGGTGAAAAAGCGGGAAATAACCAAACCCAAAAGCCGAGCACGTACAGAGACCATTCAACCGAGAAAAACGATATCAATCAATCTCAACAACACTGACAAACCAACAAAACAAATCCCCAAGAAGAGAGTGTTCAAAAAATCAAAATCAAAATTTATTCAAATGCCTCAGATTGATGAAGAGGGGCAACAACAGATTAACATTTTGGAAACGGCTATGGAAATGGTCGGTATTGGGATTCACGGTGCAGATAATCATGAACAATTATTATTCTCTTCGTTTGGTGACAAAACCCGAAACGAAACGCAGATTGAGCAAAGTAACGATCAAATCACGAATGAATTGTGGGCTGATCAACAAACCGTTGAGCATGAATCCAATTCCCACGAGAATTATTATTGTCAAATTCCCACTTTGGCCGAAACTAATTTTGCTGTTGAACAAATCACGAATCAACTCGATCCATCCAGGCCAGAAACGAATTATTCAGATTCGAGCTTGGAATCCCGATCCGATTCGAATTATAGCAATTCTGAGTCAATCAAATCAAATTCGTGCAAAATCAAAAAACAAAAATCTCAATCATTTGAAATAGAACAGAGAATTTTGGATGCTTACGCACAATTATTATCGGTCTGAATTTCATATCAATATTTTGCTATTTTGTTTTAATTGTATTTGTTTTGTTTGTTTTTAGCGTCGTAACAATAGGGATTCATAAAAGCTATGGTTCCTATGAACAACAATGGGTTGCAAATCATTGAGCAAAACCAAGTTGATTGAGATGAGATCGCTACAAAAATATTTCACATTCGCATTTTTGTTAGCAAATACAACAGCTAACGAACCAAATATGCTATTTGTGGATAGTTCCGACAGGGGTTATGGCGCAGTTTACAAACAATTGGATCGTAATAATGTTCGACAATCAACGTACATGTATGGCAAGTGGTCGAGTAAAGATCTCAATTTAACATCGACCGAGAAAGAATTGAAAATAGTTTACAAAGCATTGGTTCATTTCAGAAAGCATATCCGAGGTAAAAGCATATTAATCAAGAGTGATTGTTCGGTGATTGTGCGTTATTTATCGGCAAAAATAGTGCATAGAAAAACAAATTTGTCCAGATTGACAGCAAGGTGTTTGAACGTAATCGCTAGGAATTTTGTTTCTATGCGCATTGATCACATAGCCGGAAAAATAAATATAGAAGCGGATTTTCTGAGTCGATTAGCATGTAAGAATTTCAAATATCCAATTTCCGAGCATTACAAACGCATAATAACCATTTGATCAATTCGAATTATATGACTATGAGAAGTTATTAAATCTGTGTGATTTTATTTTGGTGTAAATTGAAATTAACAACAATTAACTACATTATTTTTCTGTAATTTTCATAATGCTATAATAGTTAGCTGCTACTAATTCTATTGTGTAATTAAAGATTTATATCAATTAGCTAGCTCGTGATTTATTGTTAGAGATCAAATTATTGTTAGAGATCAAAATGTAGCTACCCGAAATAGTTAATATTATCATAATGTGACAAAAATCATTCGGTGGCTAAATAGCTATTTATGAATTTCAAAAATAGTTATGATTTCCGTAGCTATAAATACAGATGCATCACAAACATTGAAATTTCGTAGCTATATAAAATGTTTTTCGTGTTTTGGATAAATATCAAAATGTGGTTTTGTGGTCATGAAATATTTTGATATCGATTAATTGTTAGTTAGCTATCAAAATATAACTACCGAAATAGTTAAATAGCTATTTATGAATTTGACAAACTCAAATTGTAGCTATAAAAAAAAAATTATCAAAAATAGTCATGTTTTTTCGTAGCTATAAATAACGATTAGTGTTGTGTCAAAAAATGAATTTCGTAGCCTATCTAAATGTTTTTCGTGTATCTATTTGATTAATATCAAAATGTGATTTTGTGGTTAGTACGATAAGTGTTTTTGCAAACAAAAAGGACCAAGTTACTAGCTAATAAGTTAATTGGATAGAATTATTGCAGAACTACCAGAACATCAAATTAACGCAATCGATTGATCAAATCAAAACTGGTATCTATATTTTGTTTCTCCATTTTTAACAAAATATTTCTAACAATTGATTCAATTTCTGTATAATAGCGTTTTCTGACTCTTTGATAATTGTTTTGGGAATGGTTTTTGTCAGCGTATAAATTTGTTAATTTCAATTTTAGAATTTTGTTCTCACATTTCATATTTCTCGAGCAAGCGACTAATATAGCAATAATTTGGTGCAACTTTTCTAATTCTGATACTAATGTTATGTTGAAATTTTTTTGTTTCATAGTGTCATTGCCATACCTAGTTGGTTTTGTTTCTTTCATACTGCAATCAATGTCCTGCACTATATTTTCGTATCCAACACTCCCATTCACTGACTGTTTGTCAATCTCGCTTTGTTTTCGTTCAATTTGTTTCACGCATCCATTCATTAGACGGATACATTTATCAAATTCGCGAATGTGTTTGCTAATTTCCTTTGTAGTGTCGATCAGTGTTTTGAAACGAATTTGGAAATCCATAATTTGTGCGGGTAACAAAATATGTTTGCGTAATATAGAGATAATATCCCGCAATTTGGTTTTGATATTAATTTCACAATCACTAATTTCTTCGAAACTATTAATAGCTTGACTAAAATAACTGTATGCAAACAAAATGAACGGATACATAATTTTATATTTTTTCACAAAATGCATTAATAAAATTCAGTATTTTGATCCCTAAATTCACAATTTCTAAGATTGCACATTTTGCACTAGAAAAATATTATCAATTAAAAATATTTTTTAATTGCTAGGAAAAATCATTTCCTTTTATAGTAATTTGAGAATTGTGCGTCGATCTATTTTCTTATTAAAACTTCTGAATACTAGCAATTTCATTAATTCTTTGATTTCGCTATTCAATGTCGTTTGGCTATATTTCGTATAAAATTTGTTAATAATTTTTCTGAAATCATCATTTTCCACATTCTCGCATTTGAACCGGGTAAAATTTTTCCTATCTTTGCTAATTACGTAGTATTTCACTATTTTCAATAATTTCTCGAAAAATGGTATGTCAAAATCATGTTGCGCTATAATATTATTATTTAAATTGATAGTAATTGATCGTCGGAAAAACCCAGCAATTATATTGAAACTGATAAAATCACAATCGTGATTAGTTTTTTTCAAAAATAGCAAAATGAAATCCAAAATGTCGTATGCCAATTGATTAGAGGGTATGTAACAATAGGCCAATTCCCACAGAATTCTAGCAAATAAATTGGGAACATTTTTGTCATGGAAGTAGATAATTTGCGCGTATTTCAATTTGAACTCCATAACAGATTGGATAATCTCTTCGAAACAATCGTATTCGAGACACTCATTGTGATAATTATGAATTTTGATAATGTACTCTCGTTTCTCTACCAACACATTGTTTATCAAATTCAAAATAGATTTTGTCGTTTCATCTATCGCATAATGTTCATTACTACGTAACCAACAATAACCAATTTCCAGGTATTGTGAACATAATCTATCATAATCAACGCTATGAAATATCTCATCTTTAGCATACGCATTCATCAAATCGCGCAGTTTGTTAATGATCATTGCACATTTTTTGTGATTGAGCGCCTCAAGTTTCTCATTCTCTGTTTTGCTTATTAAACATTTGAATACGATTTGCGTATAGTTCAGAATAAATAACCGAATTTGCAAATTCAATGCTTTCCGATTCGGTCCATCAACATTCAGTAATTCCCTTTGTCGATTGAAATTATTAAGTGACGGTTCACTGCGCATTTGTCTACTATGTGATACTCGCGAATCCATCTGAAATCATAAATAGTTATAACTATATACAAATAATTAGCTACATACAAATTTAACCATAATATCTTAACTATACAATTAGCTAATAATGCTAAACAAAAATTATTTATCAATCTGCATATCTATTGATTTATTATCGGTAGAAATGTTTACCCTTTTGGCTAATAATTAGCTATAACTAGTGAGAATATTCCAACTATAATTAATATTATCTATAGCAATTTAACAAAAAAGATTGAATAATATAACCTATGGTCGACTAAATAGAAAATTCATATTATGTTAATTTTGCAAATTAAATTAATAATATTAAGAATTACAAATTGCATACCATGAAATATTGTGTTAATCCTTAATGATAATCGACCGACACTATAGTAACAGCTAAGCGTAGCTATTTATACGATTTCAAATAATCCTGAATTAATTAACAAAAATCAAAACAATTTTCGAATTATTAATATTTTATTTCTCATTACACAAACGTTTTATAATCCTCACGATATGCTCGAATCCAAATATAGCTAGCCTTTTCAAAATATTCCAATAATGAACAATAATAATTATCTATTCTCACCACCATTCAAATTATAATTAGCTATTTATTATAGCATTGCACAAAATTGCTAGTTATTCATTCGATCTGAGTATGTTCATATCTAGCTATTTTGTTAAGACAAATACGAGCGTTAAAACCAAAATTTTATTTTTATTGAGTTCTTATTCGATCATAATCTAGCGATTTATTAACACAATGTAAACGTCAAAATTATTATTCATCTGGTATTATTAATCAATCTGAGTATGTTCATATCTAGCTATTTTATTAACACAATATGTGCGGCAAAACATAATATTTTTTCCGATTAAATTTTTAATCAATCATAATCTAGCTATTTATTAACACGGGGTGAAATGTTAAAAGCATTATTTTTTCCTACTATGTGTTCATAATATTCCAGTTATTTATTTAACGCAGGCCAAACCTATAATATATTCATAATATTCTAGCTACTTATTTTTAATTTTTGCATTATGTGTTTTCCCCACTATATTGATAAAATAGTTGCGTATTATGCGTATCCAAATGTATCTAGATATTCTCAAAATACGCATTGTATATCTCAAACTATAAATACAATTAATACGAATATGTTCATAATATTCTAGCTATTTATTAACGCAAGACAAAAATGATAAAAGCATTATTTTCTCGATTAAACTTCTATTCGTTCATAAGCTAGCTATTTATTAACAATGTAAACGACAAAATCATTATATTTTCCAACTAATAGCTACGAATAAATTGTAGCTGGATATTCTAGCTAGCTATTTATTAACACAGGGGAAAATGTTGAAATCATTATATTTTCCGACTAATAGCTACGAATAAATTGTAGCTGGAT
>WNFR01002920.1_pt1 | contig 19146 bp, 14 predicted proteins | sample 5400221 | NCBI WGS metagenome assembly WNFR01 (sample SAMN13153357, study PRJNA577476) | soil metagenome | isolation source: 40 cm soil under Madrone tree | place: USA:California | collected 2016-06-14 | reverse complement strand
CCTCTTCAATCGCTCCGTCCGGAACGAGATGTCTCTGGCTCCCTTCGATCCAAATGAATGGAATGGCATCGAGCTATAGAACATTCGGCCCCTAACGGGGGCAACAGCAGCAGAGCCTTTCCGCACATCAGACGGCATAGCCGCGAACATATCCTCATCTTTTATCTGCGAAAGGTACTTGTTAAGATTCCATTCGTCATGAAAAAACGTTATCTGCTGGCCGGAGCATCCGGCGTCATCGCGGGAGCGGTGGCCGCAAAACTTCTTACTCGCCCAAGGGACGTCAGTTGGCCCGACAGCATTAATCTCATCTATCACCCGGAGTATTCGTGGTTCACGACTATTGGCGGCGTGCGGATTCATTACCAGGAAGCCGGCGACGAGAACGCGCCGCCCATCATTCTGATCCACGGCTTCATTTCTTCGAACCTGGTTTGGAATGAAGTGTTCCTGCCGCTGGCGCAGGCCGGCTTTCGCGTCATTGCGCCCGACCTGCCCGGCTATGGTTATTCCGATAAACCGTCAGACGCCCGGTACACCATTGATGCCCAGGCATACGCAGTCTTGGGTTTGATGGATCGCCTGGAGATAGATCAGGCGACGATCATTGGTGCTTCCTATGGTGGCGCGGTCGCCGCGACGATGGCGCTGGATTATCCGGAACGAGTTGCGAATCTCGTCCTCGTGGGCGCCGTGACTAACGACCAACCAAAAAAGAAACTGCTGCTGCGACTGGCCAGGGTCCCTTTTCTCGGCGATATTGCCACGCCTCTTTTTCTCGGCTCGCGTTGGATTCTGCGCAAACGAACCAGGGACGTGTACCGGCGTCTGGGATACCCGATGGACGAGCGTAAACTCGCGGCTCGCCATCACCTCCTGCAAGCCGCGAACACACACCGGGCCATGATTCGCACCATCCGCCGCTGGAGCGCCGATCGAATTGCTCGCGAGGCAAGTCTTATCCGCCAACCGACGCTGCTGGTCTGGGGCGAGGAAGACACGCATATTCCCATCCGCGAAGCGTTCCGGTTGCGCGATGCGATTCCCAACTCGCGTCTGATCGTGTTTCGCCGCTGCGGGCATCTTCCACCGACCGAGTATCCGGAGAAGTTCGTCGAAGTTGTCGCTGAGTTCGCCGGCGCAAGGGCTTCGGCTGAGCAGCGAGAAGTGAAGCGCAGCCATGTGAGGAACGTGAATTAGTCTCGTCCCTGACAACCGCAGAGTGCAAACAGGATCTCGCAGCGGTCGCAGAGAAAACTTTGCGTTCCTCTGCGAGATCCTCTGCGTCGTTTGCGGTAAATCCTGCACCTAATGGCGCTCAAGTCACCAGTGTCAGCTCATGTTGAGCGCCCTACCGACCGAAGGATCCCTGCGCACACGCCAGATTTTACGGCTGATGAGGGCGGCGGCGCGGTATTTTTCCTTAAGCTCTTCTTGTGCAACGGAGCCCTCCCTACCCGTCCCACCCCAGCCGGGCTGCCCGGCTGGGGACCCCGGGGTCGGGCTACTGTCCCGCAAAGCGGTTCGGGCTGCGCCCTCAATGCGGACAGGATGTCCGCGCTCCACGTACTTCTGATTATGAAACCAGATCAGCCGGTGATATTGCAGGTTGTGATAGATAGTCAGAATCGCCACCAGCGCGATTGGCTTATTGGGCATCGGCGTCAGCAGAGCGATCCAGTGCATCGGGATCGCCGCCGCCAGCAGCAGGTACTTCGGCAGATTCAAAGGCTCGCGCAACCAAGCACGCTGAAGCTGACGAACAAGCCAGAACCCGCCGACAACGATCGTTCCCGCCAGCAGCAACGTCGTCACCGTGTTCACGCCGCTGCGCAGGAGCGGCGGGACGCGGGCCATCGCGCTTGGGTCGCCGGCAATGAACGCCACGAACGGATAGTTGAACGCGAACAGCAACAACCAGCGATCGAGCGCGTTGTCCAACGGCGCCAGGTCGTTGTTCTTTTTCTTGTAGAGCACCATGAAGCCATAGTGCTGTTTGACGAGATGGTAATAAGCCCAAAGCGCAGCGAGAAAAAAGAACGTGAAGCCAAAGCCCAGCAACACCATGGCTGGTCCGGCCACAAAGAAAAAAAGCGAACCGAGCATCAGACGCTTCCGCGTCTCCCATTCCGAACGATCAAAGTAGGTGCGCGAGAGAGTGCCAAAGACGTGCGGCGCATCGATCAGAATCGCCCAACCAACCACCATCGGGATCAGCGGCAAAATTCCCGTGACGTAGAGAATCAGGAGCGCATAGCTCGATGCCACTGAACCCACAAACCAGATCAAGTCCTCGCGCGCGTTAATGATCCAACGCAGCGAGATGGCGTGGGGCCGGACTTGTTCGGTAATGATTTCAGTAGCGGCGGACATCTTCTGTAACAAGTACGACTCTGTGAGCCTCTGTGTTCCTCTGTGTCTCTGTGGTAGATCATTCCGAGAAAGGCACTCACCACAGAGACACAGAGGAACACTGAGGCACAGAGAGAATGCTCACGCTTCCCGCAAATCCCGTCCCGTCATCTCAGACGGCTTTTCAATTCCCAGCAGCCCCAGCATCGTCGGCGCCACGTCTTCCAATGCGCCACCTTCCCGAAGTCCAACTCCAAGCGAATCCTGATCGACTAGATGAAACGGGACAGGATTCGATGTATGCGCCGTGTGTGGTTGTCCGGTCTTCAGATCCAACATCTGTTCAGCGTTGCCGTGATCGGCCGTGATTAAAGTCGTGCCGCGCGCGGTGCGCATCGCTTTGGTAATCCAGCCCAGACAAGTATCCACGTACTGGCAAGCTTCGATCGTTTTGTCGAGCATACCCGTATGGCCCACCATGTCAGGGTTGGCGAAATTCACAATGAACACATCCGTGTCGCCTTCCTCGATTCCACGCAGGACCCTGTCGGTAATCTTGAAAGCGGACATCTCAGGCATCAGGTCGTACGTGGCAACTCTCGGTGAAGGGACCAGCAGACGCTTCTCGAACGGGAATTCCTGTTCGACGCCGCCGTTGAAAAAGTATGTGACGTGCGCGTACTTCTCGGTTTCCGCCAGGCGATAGTTGCGCACCCCCAGGCCGGCGAAGACTTCAGCCAGCACATTGACCGGATGCGCGGGTGGGAAAGCGACCGGCAAAGGATAAGTCTTGTCGTACACGGCAAAGCATACGAAGTGCACGTGCGGCCGGTTCGGGGCCGGGAAAGAATCAAAACCGGGAACAGCAAGCGCGGCGGTAATTTCCCGAGCGCGGTCCGCGCGAAAATTAAAGAAGATCACCGAATCGCCAGACTGAATCGTAGCAATTGGGTCGCCGTTTTCGCGAGTCACTACGATAGGCTCGACAAACTCGTCCGTCACATCGCGCTCATAAGATTGCCTGATTGCCGCCAGGGGATCGGTGGTGCGTTGGCCTTCGCCATTCACCAGGAGTTTGTATGCGCGCTCGATCCGCTCCCAATGCTTGTCGCGATCCATTGCATAATAGCGACCGACGACTGTCGCAACCTCGCCCACGCCGATCTCTCTGCACTTATCCTGCATGGCCGCGACGTACTTCTCTGCCGAGGACGGCGGCGTGTCGCGACCATCGAGAAAGCAATGCACGAAGACACGACGCACCTCGCGATCCTTTGCCAACCGCAGCAGGGCGAACGCATGCTCCTGTGAAGAGTGGACCAAACCATCCGAGACCAAACCCATGATGTGAAGTGCGCGATCGGGCTTTGCGGCGCTGTCCATCGCCGCGTTGAGTGCCAGATTATGAAAGAACTCGCCGGTCCTGATCGCGTGGTTGATGCGTTCGATGTCGGTGAGCACTACCCGGCCGGCGCCCATTGAGAGGTGGCCGACATTCGAGTTTCCCATTACCCCTGGCGGCAATCCGACGCACTCTCCTGACGCTTCAATCAAAGTGTGCGGATATTTGTCGAGCAGTTCGGCGTAGTAAGGCATCCGGGCCAGGGCGATGGCGTTGCCTTCGCGTTCAGCGCGGTAACCGAAGCCGTCAAGGATGATGAGCGCGAGCGGCCTTTGTTTTTGTGGCATAGACTCTAAGGAACACCTGATCAAGTTAGTTGAGAACGTGGGTGGTTCTTCCCCTCCCTTTGGGAGGGGTTAGGGGAGGGTGCGAAGCATGACGCCGACAAGCCCTCTCCCCAACCCTCTCCCAAGGGAGAGGGAGAAAGACCGTGATGTCAGTGCCACTCATTTCTTCCAATAGTCCGGACTCTCCTTCATATTTGGATCGGGGCGCTCCATCCAACGCTCTGGCCGGTGCAGCTTGATAAAGCCAAATCGTTCATAGACACCATGGGCGTCCTTTGTCGACAGAACCCAGCGACGGAATCCCTGTAACCGCGGGTGCGCGAGCATCACTTCCACCAGCCACTTTGATAATCCGCGGCCTCGATGTTCCGGCAGTACAAACACGTCGGCGATCCAGGCAAAGGTTGCATAGTCTGTGACCACGCGCGCGAATCCGACCTGATCATTTCCCTGATAAATGCCAAAGGGCAACGAGTTTTCGATGGAACGCTCGACTACCTCCCGGCTCCGCCCTGTCGCCCAGTAAGTCTGATTCGACAGAAAGTCGTGAATCAGATCGAGATTCAGCCGTGAGCGGTCGGTGCTGATTGAGTAATCGCCGCGTTCCCAGGGGTCGGTCATTGCGAAAGTTGAGTTCTTCTCTTCGCCCTCTCCCTCTGGGAGAGAGTTGGAGAGAGGGCCTGTCGGCGTCACGCTCCGAGCCCTCCCGTAACCCCTCCCAGAGGGAGGGGAACAAAACCAGAGTCTGGGCCGCCTAAGCCGGTATCTCGCGGCGCAAATAGAAAAGCAAATCAGTTGACGGCGGCGCCAGGCCCAGCTGGCGGATCATTCCGACCACCTGTCCGCGATGCATCGTCGCGTGATTCGCGACGTGCTGCATTTGATCTACAAGCCGCATGGAGTTCGGATCGCCGCTGAGAAGTTTGAAAGCCAGTTCAGACATCAGCCGCGACTCATCCAGTTCGGAGATGAAGGATGTGCGTCGATCAATGACGTCATGCCAACGCTCGTTCAACGTTTTCAGATCGGGACATGCATCATCTGTCCAAAGCGACCAGGCTTCTTTCTTCGGCGGCGAATGTCCGTGCCAGCGCTCCAGCCAAATCCATTCGGCTCCCGCCATGTGCACGAGCGTGCCCAGAATCGAACGATGACTAATGCCAAAGTCGCGACGCAGATTATCTTCGGTAAGCCCGGCCGCAGCGTTGAGCGCCAGTCCATTGGCCCATTCCGTGTAATCAAAGAGATGTCGAGCGTCTATAAGATTCATCGCCGCTCACCTTAACCCCCTTTCATGACCAATACGATCCACGAACCCACCCGAAGTAAGCACGAACAAGACATCGTGTTGGGTCTATTTTCGCGTAGTTTCGTGAATCGTTCAGGCTGCCTTTGCAGCTGCTCCATCGTTTTCAGATCGTCGTTCGAAGAAAAGCCGACCGGCCCGGATAGACGGCCCCGTCGCCCAGCTCTTCTTCAATACGCAGCAGTTGATTGTATTTCGCAATGCGATCTGATCGTGACAACGACCCGGTCTTGATTTGGCCGGCGTTGGTGGCAACGGCCAGATCGGCGATAAAGGCGTCTTCGGTTTCACCTGAGCGATGCGAGATAACCGCAGTCCGCCTGTGTGACTTGGCCAGCTCGATACATTCCAGGGTTTCGCTCAGAGTGCCGATCTGGTTGACCTTGATCAAAATCGAATTGGCGACACCCAGATCAATTCCCTTCTGCAGAAACCGTGTGTTGGTGACAAAGAGATCATCGCCAACCAGTTGGACCCGTTGGCCAATCGCATCGGTCAGAGTTTTCCAGCCGTCCCAATCGTTTTCGGCCATGCCATCTTCGATCGAAATAATCGGATACTTGCCGGCCCAATCTTGCCAGAATGCGGCCATCTGATCATTGTTGAGCCGGCGACCATCAGACTTCTTGAAAACGTATGTGGTCCCATCGTAAAACTCGCTGGCCGCAGGATCGAGCGCCAGCAGGACGTTCTCGCCAGCCCGATAGCCCGCCTGCGCAATAGCTTCCAGAATAGTTTCAATCGCTTCTTCATTTGACTTAAGGTTCGGGGCAAATCCACCTTCGTCGCCAACGCTGGTAGCATAACCTTTTTTCTTCAGTACTGATTTCAGGGTATGAAAGATCTCTGCGCCCATACGCAGCGCTTCGCTGAACCTGGCGGCGCCGACGGGCACGATCATAAATTCCTGAAAGTCGACGTTGTTATCAGCGTGGGCGCCGCCGTTGATGATGTTCATCATCGGCACCGGCAGCGTATTCGCGCCCGCGCCGCCAAGATATCGATACAGCGGCAGCTTTTGATAATTCGCAGCCGCGCGGGCCGTGGCCATGGAAACGGCGAGCAGCGCATTCGCGCCCAGATTCGATTTGTTCGGCGTGCCATCGAGTTCGATCAGGACGCGATCCAGTTTGCTTTGATCGAACGCGCTCATACCTTTTAGTTTGGGCGCGATCACTTCATTAACATTTTGCACGGCGCGCAAGACACCTTTGCCGCCGAAACGCTTTGGATCGTCGTCTCGCAATTCGACCGCTTCGTGCTCGCCAGTGGATGCCCCAGAGGGCACGGCCGCGCGACCTGTGACGCCGTTAACTAAAGTCACGTCGGCCTCGACAGTAGGATTGCCGCGCGAGTCAAGAATTTCGCGCGCATGAATATGATTGATTTGGCTCATGATGATCGTGCTCGGTATTGGCAAGAGACTTTATCATTAAGCACCAATCGCGGTGAAATGTGCTGGCCATTCGCTGGACAGTGCGTAATTGAAGCGCCAAAGGCGCGGGATGTAATAGCCTGGCGCAACGCGTCAGGTTCAATGCAAAACAGGCGACCCAAGCGCTGAAGGCGCGAAATGCAGTGAGCCACGCTACTCCTTCCCTGTATTTACGTCGCGCCTTCGCTTAGGAGCCTGGCGAACGCCTCGGGCCTGGGTTGCTGGCCCAGGCCGTTCCATCGAGCGCCCTTGGCGCTCTGGTTCGTAACAGGCGAGAAGACTCGGACTTTTTTTGATAGACTCGCCATGCTCAGATAATCGATTCGTTAAAGATGACCGAAAACGATCACAAACCACTCGTCGAGTTCCGCGAAGTAAGTTTCACTGTGAACGGCGGCCGGCCGATCATCGACCGTCTCAGCCTGCGCGTTGAGCGCGGCGAAACACTCGTATTGCTTGGCGAATCCGGCTGTGGCAAGACGACGACGCTCAGGCTGGTAAACCGCCTGCTGACCCCCTCCTCTGGCAAGGTCTTAGTAGAAGGAAAAGCAACAACTGAATGGGATGTGATCCGTCTGCGACGGCGCACCGGTTACGTTATTCAGGAAGCGGGACTTTTTCCGCACTTCACGGTCGAGCAGAACGTCGCGCTGATCCCGAACCTGGAAGACTGGGATGAATCACGCGTGGGCCAACGAGTGCGCGAATTACTGGCCCTGGTTGGTCTGGACGCGAAGAGATTCGCGGATCGTTACCCGCGCGAACTTTCCGGCGGGCAACGTCAGCGCATAGGTGTGGCGCGCGCGCTGGCTGCTGATCCGCCTTTGCTGCTGATGGATGAACCGTTCGGCGCGCTCGATCCGCTGACGCGGTCTTCACTTCAGAAAGAGTTTGCGGACCTAAAGTCCAGTCTCGGCAAAACGGTAGTTTTCGTGACGCACGACGTGCGCGAAGCTTTACTGCTCGGGACACGGATTGCGCTGATGGATGCAGGGCGGATTGTGCTGCTGGAGACACCCGCAGGGTTTGTTCGTTCAGAGAACGAGTTGGCGAAAGCTTATCTAGAAACTCTGCGGAATGATTTTTTTGTTTAGGCCGAACAAGATGCAATCTGTGAAGAGCCGTTCAACGAGCCCGCGTAAGCGAGCGGCAGAATGTAGCCCCGGGCGTGAGCCCGGGGTACTCGTAGCAAGAAATCACCGGAGCCCCGGCAGGGGCGAAAGAGATTTCGATGTTATTTCCTTTAACGGTCATTCGGTCGCCCTCTTCGAGGGCTCATCAGTATCCCTTTCTGCTTTTACCCCGGGCTTACGCCCGGGGCTATTTTCTGCCGCCATCTTTGATGGCTCGTTGCGCCGTTCTTTCAAAAGACTACGATTGGCCAAGCTACCGGCCCGAAACCAATTGCCCTGATGCTCGATTTTCTCAAAGCCAACTGGTCCGACATTCTCTCGCACATCGCGCAGCACCTGTGGCTGGTGACAATCTCGATTGCCATCGCGATCGCGATTGGCTTGCCGTTGGGGATTTTGATTACGCGCCGAAAGCGCCTGCGTGGACCGGTGCTGGGTATCGCAAATGTGATGCAGACGATTCCCAGTCTGGCGCTGTTCGGCTTTCTGATTCCGCTGCCCTTTATCGGGGGCATCGGACCGCGAACGGCGATCGTCGCGCTGGTTTTTTACGCATTGCTCCCAATCATTCGTAACACCGTAACGGGAATTCTGGGCGTCGATCGCAACGTGCGGGAAGCGGCCGTGGCGATGGGAATGACCGACCGCCAGGTTCTGTTGCAGGTCGAACTGCCCCTGGCGATGAGTGTGATCCTGACTGGCGTACGCGTCGCCGTCGTGATCACGATCGGCGTGGCCATCATCGCCGCTGAAGTGGGCGCTGGCGGATTGGGCGAATACATCTTTCGAGGCTTAAGACTGGATGACAACCGGCTTCTTTTGGCCGGCGCTGTGCCCTCTGCTTTGATGGCCCTGGTTGCCGACTTTGGCTTTGGAGTGATCGAAAAGCATTTTGATCCGACGACGCGGCACAGCGGGGGGCGGCCGCTGCGAATCCTGGCCGGGGCCGTGCTGCTTATCGCAATTGCGTTAATGGGCCTCGCAACCTGGCGCGGGATCAGAGCTCGATCAAACTCGTCCAACAATCAAGGCCACCTGGCCGTCGGTTCGAAAGACTTTACCGAATCAGAGTTACTCGCCGAAGTCGTAGCGCAGATGCTGGAAAGCAGGAACGTCGAAGTCGACCGTCGCTTCGATCTGGGAGGGAATCTGTGCCACAGCTCGCTGGTCGCGAGCAAGATCGATCTCTACCCGGAATACTCGGGTACCTCTTTCACCGAAATTCTGCACCACTCTCCGATTAGCGATCCGCGCGCCGTCTACGATCAAGTCAGGCGTGAGTACGCCGAAGCATTCAAGGTTGAAGCAAGCGCACCTCTCGGTTTCGAAAACACGTTTGCAATCCTTGTGCGTGGCGCCGATGCCCGCCGCCTGAAACTGAAAACAATTTCCGATGCGGCAAAGCACGCGCCCCAATGGCGCGCGGGTTTTGGTCACGACTTCGTTTCGCGCGCTGACGGTTACCCAGGATTCTCGCGCACCTATGGTTTGCGCTTTGCCGAGGCGCCCCGCGAAATGGCGTTGGATCTGACTTACACTGCGCTGGCTTCGAATAAAGTCGACCTGATCGCCGGCAACTCGACTGATGGCCGCATTGCCGCGCTCGATCTGGTGCAGCTCGAGGATGATCGCCATTACTTTCCACCCTATGAAGCGGTTTTCCTGACTCGCCAGGATGCTTTGACGCGGGTGCCCGCGTTGGCTGAAGCGCTGCGAAAGCTCGGCGGGGCAATCTCAACGGACGAAATGCGAAAGCTAAATTACGAAGTCGATGGCCTGAAGCGCGACAAGAAGACTGTCGTACATGAATGGCTGGTGAAGAAAGGGTTTATCAACTGAATGAGGATAATGGTCACCGGTGGCGCCGGCTACATCGGCAGCGTGGTTACGCAGGAGCTGATTAAGGCCGGCCACGAAGCCGTGGTCTACGACAATTTAAGTTATGGCCATCGCGGCGCCGTACATTCTCCGGCTGAGTTTGTCGAAGCAGATCTGCTGGATGGCGAGACTTTGCGCACTGTGCTCCGGACGCGCGCAATCGAAGCCGTCATGCACATGGCCGCGTACGCTTTGGTCGGTGAATCAGTGAGGCACCCGGCGAAGTATTATCAAAACAATCTGGTTGCCGGGCTGTCACTGCTAAACGCCATGAACGAATGCGGAGTCAAGCGTCTGGTCTTCTCGTCAACGTGCGCCACTTACGGTGAACCGGAAGAAGTCCCGATCAAAGAGAATTCTCCCAACCGCCCGACCAATCCTTACGGCGAGTCCAAACTGGCTTTTGAGCGCGCGCTGCGCTGGTATGAAGGCGCGTACGGTTTGCGATCCGCAAGCCTGCGGTACTTCAACGCCGCCGGCGCGACTGAGCGTTGCGGAGAGTGGCATGGTCCCGAAACGCATCTGATTCCGCTGGTGCTCCAAGCCGCCATGGGAACGCGCAAATACGTCCAGATTTTCGGCGATGACTATCCGACGCGCGATGGAACGTGCGTGCGGGATTATATCCACATTGTCGATCTGGCGCGCGCGCACATTCTGGCGCTCGGCATCCTGGGCGAACGCAGCGCGATTTATAATCTTGGCTGCGGCGGCGACGGGTATACCGTACGCGAAGTGATTGATACCGCGCGCGAAGTAACCGGCCGCGACATTGCCACCAGAGTCGCCCCCCGCCGTGCGGGTGATCCAGCGGTGCTGATAGCCAGTTCGGAAAAGATCAGGAGCGAACTGGGTTGGCAGCCTGAGTTCCAGGATTTACAAGTCATAATTCAAAGCGCCTGGCAGTGGTTGCTTGCCCATCCGCGGGGTTATGAAGAATGAAAAACGATCCACGAAATCACCCGAAGCGGAAGGGGCTGCTCGTGCGGTTTCACTCTGAGCGGTAAAAACCCGAAACCAGATTTAAGAGACTACTCTGACTCAATGAATATCCCGCCGGCCGGCACTTGAGACCCCTTTGATGCCGTACGATGGAATGTCGACCTCTACAAATACTCGTGTCCTGGGCACTGAGAATCAGCCGTTTCAGTCTTACGTTAATAGATCATCTGCCTCGCGCGTCTTGCTAAGGGAACTTTGCGCGCACTTTTTCGTCTAACGTTCAAACTTTTGGGGTCGACTCGTCGTACTTGATTTCTGACCCGCGAAAAGCCATGCGGTATCTCTTCTCATTCTATTCCGACGCCGCCCGGATTGCGCTCCAGTCGATCCTGGCGCACAAACTGCGCGCTTTCCTGACGCTGATTGGCATCATCATCGGCGTGGCTGCGGTGGTGGTTGTGGGCGCGTCGGTGAGCGGCCTGAACACCTATGTGACCGATAAGGTGGCGAAGCTGCTCGGCGCAAACCATTTCATGATTGCGCGGATCGCTTCGTCAAAACGCCTTTCCGACGACGAGTTTGAGCGCATGAATCGTCGCAACAAACGGCTGAACTGGGATGACTATGAGTGGATGAAAGAGCATTGCACGGGTTGCTCTGAAGTCGGGGCAGAGGTCGGCAGTCAGGTGGATCTAAAGCAGGACGGGATCGAGTTTCCCGGCGCGATTGTTTTTGGTGTCACTTCAAACATGGCGGACATTGAAGACAAGGTAATGGTCGAAGGCCGCTTTATTTCGAACGATGAGGTACAGCGTTCCGCGCTGGTCTGCGTGCTGGGCGGCGACATCAAAGACAAGTATTTTCCTAACACGGATGCGATTGGGCAAACACTCAAAGTCCGCGGTTTACCCATGCGCGTGGTCGGTATTGAAGAAAAACGCGGCGCCTTTTTTGGCGATTCACTCGACCGGCACATCTATATTCCGGCCACAACGCATTTGCAGATCTTTGGCCGCAATGGCTTGCAGATCCACGGCAAGGCGCCAACGCGCGTGAATTTCCAGCCGACGATCGAAGACGCGCGCGTCACGATGCGAAATAAGCATCGCCTGAAGGGCAGCGAAGAAGATGACTTTGGACTGGTCAACGTCGAGGAACTCAACAACCAGATCGACCAGTTCACGGCAAGCATCGCCGCCGTCGTTGTTCCGATCACGCTGATCACTCTGATCGTCGGCGGCATCGTCGTCATGAACATAATGCTGGTGAGCGTGACGGAGAGGACCTTCGAAATAGGTCTGCGCAAGGCCGTGGGCGCCACCCGCAAACAGATCCTGATGCAGTTTCTGATCGAGTCGGGCATGCTCTGCGCCTTCGGCGGGGTGATTGGATTGTTGGTTGCGTGGGGAGCGGTCACGCTAATCACGGCCATGGCCGGAATCACGATGACAATTACGATTACCTACATTCTTCTGGCGCTAATCGTCTCGAGCGTCATCGGCATGATCGCCGGGATCTATCCGGCCTTCAAAGCGGCGCGACTGGATCCGATCATAGCGTTAACGAAGACGACCTGATCAACCACAAATGCACAAAGGACACAAAGACGGAAACTCGATCGGTTGATGTAACCAGGTCTCATGAGTCCGATCCCATAATTTGATCTGGTTTTCTTCGTGGACTTCGTGACTTTGGGGTAGGAACCTGATGAGAATTAAACTGCCAAGAATCCTGCCGCGCGAAACGCTGGTAATGGCGCTCGACAACGTGCGCGCCAACAAGTTCCGCAGTTTTCTTACGGTGCTGGGTATTGTTATCGGCGTCACGGCCGCGATCGTGGTCGCTTCGATCCTGACCGGCATGCGCCAGAGCATCATCGCGATTATCGAAGAATACGGCACCAACAACATCTATGCTTTTCACCTCACAACCGGGCCCAGAGTAAACGTGGATCGCTCGGAACGCCTCCGTAAACCGCTGACGACCGCCGACGCCGATGCCATCAAAGCGCAGGCTGGTTCCGTTGAGGATCTGGCGGTGGTCGCGCCGAACGTCGGTTACAGCGGCGGCCCGTTCGATGACAACATCAGCTATCAGGGCCGGAATTATCGCTGGGGTAACACTTCGGGCGTCACGCCGAATTATTCAGACATTTCCAACATCACGATCAGAGAAGGTCGATTCATCAGCGAAGCCGATAATGAACAGCGGCGCAACGTAGTCGTGATCGGAGTCAACGCCGCTGATTCTCTGTTTCCGGGACAGCAGGACAAGATCGCGGGCACCGAAGTGCGGATGGGCGGCTATAACTTCGAGATCATAGGTGTGCTGGAAAAGCGCAAGAATGCTTTTTTTGGAGAGAACGAAGAAGACAACGTCGTGCTGATTCCGCTGCGTACGGCGGAAAAGGTCGCGCCTGCAAGGGGCTGGTTGTTGTTTGTGATTAGGGGGCGTTCGGGCCAGCTCAGCGAGGCCTTGACCCAGTCTGAAGATATTCTGCGACGCCGGCGCAATGTGAAGTTTGGCGACCCGGACAATTTTGATATCAAGACGGCCGACAACTTCGTCAAACAGTTTGACAGCATCTTTGCCATGGTGGGCCTGGTGGCGATTGCGATCTCCAGCCTGGGACTTCTGGTCGGCGGCATCGGAGTAATGAATATCATGCTGGTGAGCGTCACTGAGCGCACGCAGGAGATCGGAATTCGCAAGGCTCTCGGGGCGCGCCGCCGCGACATCGTCTATCAATTTCTGTTCGAGGCTATGACGCTGACATTCCTGGGCGGGATGCTGGGTGTGGTGCTGGCGGTCGGGATTAGTAAGTTGGTAATGCTTCTCGTCCCCAGTCTCCCGGCGTCAATACCGATGTGGGCCGTGACCACCGGAGTCACCGTTAGTGTGGCTGTGGGAATAATCTTCGGCGTCTGGCCCGCGCGCAAAGCGTCGCGGCTGGATCCGATTGAGTGTCTGCGGTATGAATAGCGGAATTGATTTGGCTGACTCAGATCATTGATCTAATCGTTTAGCTCGGCCTTCACCGCCGACTTCCGCTGCATCTCCTTCAAAGTCTCCGGAATGAATGAAGTGATGTGGTGGGTCGCCGTGTCACCGTCAGCGAATGTCTGATATAGGGTGAAGTCCGGCAGCGACAGACACGTTAGCGGAGACTGCAGGTTGTAGCCAGTGTCGATCCCGATGGCGCTATTTAAGAGATAAATCCCGTGTCGGCCCAGGCGCCCGCGCCAGGGCAGGAACGGTGTGGGGGTGTGGCCAAAAACGCAGGGCTTGCCGTAATAACTCTTGTAGAAATCTTCGTCACGCGTCCAGACCAGAGCGTCAGACGAGCTCTCACTGGGGTGTTTCCCTTTTTCCAAACCCGCATGAACGTAAAGCGCGTGGTCATCTTCGTGATAGAGCGGCAATTGCCGCAGAAAATCGATCTGATGAGCGGGAATCTTTTCGGCGATTAGCTCGCGGGCGCTGTCAAAGTCGCTGTCAGTGCGCAGACTTAGAGGCGTCTGAGTGTACTGCATGAAGGTCTGGTCACTCCCGGTCGCGGTCGAGATCCAGATCCGGCCGGCCTCATCGATAAAATCCAGCAGCATCTGTTCGTGGTTGCCGCGCAGGCAAATAACTTTTTCCGGATGTTCGCGGCAGAGATTCAGTACATGCTCGACGCAACCCGGGACGTCCGGACCGCGATCGATCAGATCACCGAGAAAGACGAGCGTGTCCGTGGACTGGCGCGGCAGCATCTCAAGCAGCCCGTGAAGCTGTGCGCAGCGGCCGTGAATGTCGCCAACGACGAAGGTTTTCATAATAGACGTGGGCTACTGCCCCTCCTCGTCCACTAAGGTAGGCGTGACGATACTGCTGACAATCCGCTGATACTCCGGATCATTACGCAACGAATCCCAATTCCGGTCGCGCTCAAACCATGGCTTGTTTTCGTTGCCCAGTTCAATGGCGCGGCGCAGCCACTTGAGCGCTTGATCTCGTTCGCCTTCCATCGCATACGCTGACGCCAACCAATACGCTACGTCATGATCGGTGTCCGCAGTCTTAATCACTTCGTCGGTGATTTGCGCGCGGGCTTCATCGTGCCACCCCAGCGCGCTCAGGAACGTCGCATAGATGGGCCGGATGCCATCGAGTTGAGGTTGCTGTACCAGGACCTGCTCGAGAATCTCTGCCGCTTTGACCGGCTCGCCGCGATAGTAGAGTGCCCGGGCCCGAAAAGTTCTAATCAGCGGATGGTCCGGCTCGAGCGCGGCGCCGGCGTCTAATTCAGCCAAAGCCTCTTCGTAGCGCGCCTGGTAGGTAAGCAAGCGTGCGCGGTTGTAGCTGACTACCACGCGCTCCGCCGGATTCAAGCGCGCCATGCGATCGAAACTGCGCAGCGATTTGTTATAGTCGCCATCCAGACGCGCCAGCACGCCGCGGGCAAAATGTACGCCGACGTCGTTGGGTGCTTCCTGCTTCAATTGATCGGCGGCGTGCCGCGCTTTGTCCTTCTCGCCCCGCGCCAGATAAATGAACACCATGTGCATGCGCGCCTCGAGCAAATGAGGATCGAGCGCCAGCGCCTGCTCGAATGCGGCCTCTGCCTGCGCGTGATCGCCCGCCTCGCCAAAGCCCTTCATGACGCGATTGGCATAAGCGCCGCCCAACGCGCTATGGGCCAGAGCAAACGAAGGATCGAGATAGGCAGCCCGTTGAAAATGCTCGATGGCTTCGTCGACGTCTTTGCGCGCGATAGTGTGATAGACGTAACGCCCCATGCAATCGCGGCCGCGCAGGTACTCCTCATAGGCTTCCGCATTGGCGGTCTTTGGCTGTTCGAGCCAGACCTTCTCATCCGAAGTCAGTTCCAAACGCAGGCCATCGCAAATCTCCTGCGTGATCGTGTCCTGCACGTTGATGATGTCGGTCGCGTCCGCATCAATCTTGTCGCTCCAAAGCAGATCGCCGGAATCTACGTCGACCAGTTGCGCGGTCACGCGAATTCGATCGCCGGCGCGGAGAAAGGCGGCGGACAGAACGGCGGCGACGCTCATCTCGCGTCCGGCCTGGCGCGGGTCAACTTGCACGCCCTGATATCTAACAATTTCGGAAGAGGGCCGCACCACCAGCGACCGCACTCGCGCCAGTTCCGTGATCACCGCGTCGGCCAGCGAGAACTCGTAGAAACCGGACTCCAGATCGTTACTGAGATTCTTGAAAGGAAGAATAGCGACGCTCTTGCGGTCTCGATCGCTGACGCTGGTTACCGGCGTGTCGTGGGTGGGCCGGTCGGAAGTCGAGACGCGTTGGCTCCCGGTCCGCTCGCCGGTTACGCTGCGCAGCCAGCGCAGCGCGCGGCCCATGCGCCCGGTGCCGGGCATGTGACGCGGCGTCACGTGCGTGATGGGCGCGAGCCCCTGGGCCCCGCCAGCCTCGACCTCGCGCAGCACCGCGCGTAAATCGTCGCGCAGTTCGCCCACTTTCTGATAACGCTGTTTTGGATCTTTCGCCAGCGTGCGATCGAGAATTATTTGCAGTTGCGGCGGCGCCCCGCCCGGACGCGCTTCAGCCAGCGGCTCGGGTTCGTCATGAAGCACGGCGTGTCGCACATCGACGCTGGTCTTTCCCTGAAAAGGCCAGGTGCCCGTCAGCATTTCGTAAAGCAGTACCCCGGTGGAAAAGATGTCCGCGCGCGCATCCACCTTATCGCCTCGCGCCTGCTCGGGAGCTGCATAGGTGGCCGTGCCGTACGGAATACCAACTTCGGTCAAGTCCGTGTGATGAATTCCGCCCGGGCCTGTGCCTTCACCGTCCATAAGTTTTGCCAGGCCAAAGTCCAGAATCTTCGCCTGGCCGGATGGCGTGACCATAACGTTGCCGGCTTTGATGTCCCGATGAATGATGCCGCGCGCATGCGCTGCGTCCAGAGCGTCGGTTACTTGAATGGCGATGGAAAGGGCGCTGCGCAGATCGAGTGGCCGTCCGTTAACCAATTCCCGGACGTTCTTTCCTTCGATATACTGCATCGCGATGAAGTGAACGCCCTCGATGTCGTTCAAATCGAAAATGGTGCAGATATTCGGGTGATCAAGCGCCGACGCCAGCCGCGCTTCACGCTCGAACCGTTTGAGGTTGGCTTCTTTGACTGTTAGTTCCGGCGGTAAAACCTTGACGACGACCGCGCGTCCCAGTTTGGTGTCGGTCGCCTTGTAAACTGTCCCCTGCCCGCCGGCGCCAATCTTTTCGAGGATTCGGTAATTCCCAAGTTTTGCGCCGATCATTCTTGGCTCTATTAAACTCCCGCAGGGCGATGGGTGCAACTGAAGCGGGTTTAAGTTTGGAGGTATAACGAGGTCAGTACCGAGAGCGGTAGCGACCGGGTCCCTTCTCGATCTAAAGTCGCTTGCTGCACTCAAACCCCGTCGCTACCGCTTCAGGTACTGACCTCATTACGCGACTACCTCCGTCCATGCGCAATCTTCATCGCCTCCGGCAATTGACGCAGCCTTAACATCGAAATCACTCCGAACAAAGGTCCGGGCGCCAGAATCACGAATGCATAGCGCCAGCCAACCAAATTAACAAAACGCGGGATCAACTCAATCGTAATCACGGTCAAAAGAAATCCGAGACAGGTTTGCATCGTCAGCGCCGTACCGACGTACCGCGGATCCCCAAGCTCAGTCACGCAGGCTGAAAATTGTGCCGAGTCAGCAACCACGCTGGCACCCCAGATCGCCGCGACGATCAAAAGCAGAATGGGATTCGCTCCGAACAGGAGACCAATGAACAAACAGCAGCTCCCGCTGATGGCCATCGCAACTGAGGTAACGATCGTGCGGCCAATACGATCAGCGATTAACCCGGCCACCACACAGCCCACGGCGCCGCAACCTATCACCAGGAACGAAGCGACCTCAGCGAGCGACGGATCGCTCTTGCGCAGTGACAAGCTGGCGCGAATCATGAAGGGAATCCAGGTCCACATCGCATAGAGTTCCCACATGTGTCCGAAGTAACCCAGGCTGGCCAGGCGCAGCGGGCGATTACTAAAAACTTTTCCGGCTTGCTTCCAATCAAAGCGCGCCGCCGGCAAAGCGTAAGGGCCATCGCCAACAAAAAACAGCACGATCAGTCCACCGGTCACGGCCAGCAACGAGACAAACATGACGTTGTACCGCCAGTCCTGGCTGCCGAGTCCGTTGACCAGATAGGGAGCCGCTTTGCCCAGCGTTAGCGCGCCCACCAGCACACCGAGCGCCAGGCCGCGACCGTGGCGAAACCAGGAGGCCAGGATTTTCATTGCCGGCGGATAGACACCGGCCAAAAACATGCCGGTAAGAAAGCGCAAAGGAATTCCGACAGACGCATCGTGAGCCAGGAATCCGAAAGCAGCATTTGCGCTGGCCGCGGCAATCGCTGTCAACGTAAACAAATGACGCGGACTGATGATGTCTGGGAGATTAAAAAGCGCGCTCAAGAGGGTTCCGGCAACAAAGCCAAATTGCACAGAGAGCGTCAACCAACTCGCCGCGCCTGGGCTCAGATTCCATTCCTTTGTCAGAGCCGGCACGACCGCCGAGCCGCTGAACCAAAGCGACATGCCCAGCAGCTCTGCAATCGCCAGTAGCGCGAGGGTGCGCCAGCGTAATGGAGAGGCTTCGTTCGATGAAGCGGGATTATGCAAGCGAGAGATTGTAACGTAGGCCACGGCTAGCCGCAGAGCGGCGGAATTGATTTTCCTGGTTCGATGAATCGCAGAGCGCGGCTAGATCCGACACCGCCCGCTTCACTTCGCGGCTTGATGAAGCTTCGCGGAAGATTCGCCAGCAAAAGCACGATCAGTCCACTGCCCGGTTTGAGCCAGCCGTCCCGGTGCGCTAGAATTCGGAGCCCGATCTTGTTTTGATCCGCGGCGCTTATCGGAAGTTTCTCGGAATACCTTAAATCAAATGTTACTAATGCTTGCCACGATCGCCGGTCCCGTTACAACCAATCTTTGCACCCCGTCTGGCAGTTACTGCGTTCGCCCGCTGACGGGCAATCTCTGCACAGACTCGCCCGGCTTCTGTGACATCATCGATAAGACCGCCGCAAACATCAGCCCGCTCTATCAACTCGATGCTTTCGATTGGACAGTGCTTGTCCTTTACTTTGGCATCCTGACTGTCCTGGCCATCTATGGTGTGTATCGCGTAAAGCAAGTGATCGACTTCTGGCGCTACTCGAGGTTCCCACCAAAACCAAAGGGCGCGTTCGCTGATAGCGAGTTGCCGCACATCACCGTGCAACTTCCGCTCTTCAACGAAATGTACGTGGTTGAACGTCTGGTCAAAGCCGTGACTGAGATCGACTACCCGCGTGACCGGATGGAAATTCAGGTACTCGACGACTCGACCGACGAAACG
>WNFR01004668.1_pt1 | contig 19159 bp, 19 predicted proteins | sample 5400221 | NCBI WGS metagenome assembly WNFR01 (sample SAMN13153357, study PRJNA577476) | soil metagenome | isolation source: 40 cm soil under Madrone tree | place: USA:California | collected 2016-06-14 | reverse complement strand
CTTCACCACCAGTTGCGCGAGTGTGATGGTCGCGCCGCCGAGTCCCGCCCCGCAGGCGAGGGCGCCGAGCCCGATGGCCAAGGGGTCCCTGCGGACGTCGGTCACATGTCCACCACGCGACCGAGCGAATCGAGCGCGGCTTGAGCCACGGCTTCGGACATGGTCGGGTGCGCGTGAATCGCCAGCTCGACCTCTTCCACCGTGTATTCGTTTTCCCGCGCCACCGTCAGCTCGTGGATGATCTCGGACGCCTGCCCGCCCACGATGTGCGCGCCCAGAATCTCGCCGTACTTCTTGTCGCGCAGGATCTTCACGAAGCCCTCGGTCTCGCCTGTCCCGCGCGCGCGACCGTTCGCCGAGAAGGGAAACCGGCCCGCCACGTAATCGAGCTTCCGCTCCTTGCACTGGTCCTCGGTGAGCCCAATGCTGGCCACTTCGGGGTGGCAGTAGGTCACGCTGGGCACGTTGTCGTAGCGGATCGCGTGCGGTTTCTTGCCCGCGATGATCTCGGTGACGGTTACGCCTTCCCGCATGCCTTTGTGAGCGAGCATGGGCGGCCCGGCGACGTCGCCGATGCCGTAGTAGCCGGGCGCCGTGGTCTGCAGATTTTGATCGACCTTGATGAAGCCGCGGTCGGTCAGCTGCACGCCACATTCTGCCAGGCCGATGTTCTCCGTGTTCACCGCCCGGCCCGCGGCCATCAGCACGGTCGCGACCTCGATCTTCTGCGTCGCGCCGTTCGCCTCGACTTCGAGGGTGACCTTGTCCTTCCCGACCGTGCCCTTCTTGACCTTGGCCCCGGCGATCACCTCGATGCCTCGCTTCTTGTAGCTCTTCGCGAGGGCGTCCGACGCCTCGGCGTCCTCGAGCGGCAGGATGCGGGGGAGCGCTTCGATCAAACTCACCTTGGTGCCGAACGCGTGGAAGATGTTGGCGAACTCCATCCCTACGGCACCCGCGCCGATGATCGCCATCGACGCCGGGGCCTGCTCGAGGAACAGGGCCTCGTCCGACGAAATGACCGTGGTCTTGTTGATCTCGAGCCCGATCTGCGGCAGGCCCTTCACGCGCGATCCGGTCGCGATGAGCACGGCTTTCTTCGCTTCGTATACATCGTTCCCGATCATCAAGAACTCGACGCCCTTCGAGTTCTGATCGCTCACTTTGCGGGAACGCTGCATCGCGACGCCGTAGTCGGTCTTCACGGCGCCGGCCTCGACGCCGAATTCCTTGGCTTCACGCAGCAGGCTCGCGATGTAGGCGGAGTGGAGCAGTGCCTTGGTGGGAATGCATCCGATGTTGACGCAGACGCCGCCAAGCTTGTCCTTCTCGATCAAGGCGGTGCTCATGCCGAGCTGGGCGGAGCGGACGGCGGCCACATAGCCGGCGGGGCCACCGCCGAGAATGATTACGTCAAACGAGTTAGCCACAGGTACTCCTCAATTACAAGAGCATCGCCAGCGGGTTTTCCAGCATCTGCTTCAAAGTCCTCAGGAACGCCGCCCCCGTCGCCCCGTCGATCACCCGGTGATCGCAGCTCATCGTGATCCGCATGCGGCGCCGGACCGCCGGTTGACCGTCCACGACCACCGGCTTCTGGACGATCGAGCCGACGGCGATGATCCCCGCTTCCGGCGGATTGATCACGGCCGTGAACTGGTCGATGTCGAACATCCCCAGATTCGAGACGGAAAACGTCGCCCCCGTGTACTCGTTCGGCTGCAGCCGGCGGCTGCGGGCTCGGTCGGCCAGCTCCTTCGCCTCGCGGCCGATGTCGGCGAGCGACTTCAGCTCCGCGTTCCGGATCACAGGCGTGATGAGCCCGTCCTCCACCGCCACCGCCATTCCAATATGCACCTCGTTCCAGTAGCGAATGTGATCCTCCTGGAACCAGGCATTGCAGGCCGGATGCTTGGTGAGGGCGTGCGCGGTCGCCTTGATGATGATGTCGTTGAACGAGACTTTGCCCCCCTGATCGCCCAGCTGCTTGTTCAGGGCGTCCCGCGCCTCGCTCGCCCGCTCCATGTCCACTTCGGTCGTGAGGAAGAAATGGGGAATGGGACCGAGCGACGTCGCCAATCGTTTGGCGATAGTCTTGCGGATCTGGGTGAGGGGGACGTCCTGGTACGGCTCGCCTCCCCGCGTCACTACCGGAGAGCGGGGAGCGGGGAGCGGTACCTCCCGCTGCGGGGCGGGCTGCGCGACAACCGCGCGAGCTTCCAGGTCCCGCTTGGTGACTCGACCACCCGGACCGGTCCCGGTCACCAGCTTGAGATCGACCCCCGCTTCCTTCGCGATACGACGTGCCAGCGGCGATGCTTTGACCCGAGTGGCGTCCGCCGGCGTTGCGGCGGAGGGAACCGCTCCCCGCTCCCCGCTCCCAGAGACTGGCGCCGGGGTCGGCTTGGGAGCGGACGCCGCTGCCGCGGTGATGGCCTCGCCCGGTGCGGCGATGACCGCGACGACGCTTCCGACTGCGACGGTCTGACCCTCGGCGGCGGCCACCTGGCGCAGCACGCCATCGGCGCGCGCCACGAGATCCATTACCGCCTTATCAGTCTCGACCTCGGCCAGCGTCTCACCGGTTTTCACGGCGTCGCCGTCCCGCTTGAGCCACTTCACCACGCGCCCCTCCTCCATGGTGGGGGAGAGCGCTTCCATGTAGACGTTGGTGGCCATGGGTGGGGGGATCAGTCGAGATAGAGGACGCGGCGCGCCGCGGCAACGACCCGCTCGGGGGAAGGCTTCGCCAGCCGCTCGAGCTGCTTGTTGTAGGGCATCGGGACGTCGGCCTGCGTGACCCGCAGCACCGGCGCGTCCAGCTGGTCGAAGGCCTCGCGTTGGATGATGTCCACCACCTGCGCGCCGATCCCGGCGTGAGGCCAGCCTTCTTCGATCACGACCGCGCGGTTGGTACGCGCGACCGAGCCGACGATCGCCTCCTCGTCGAGCGGGCGCAGCGATCGCAGGTCGAGCACTTCGGCGGATGCGCCCTCGCGCTCGGCCAGCTGCTCGGCGGCCTTGAGCGCTACGGCGACCGTCTTCGAGTGGCACACGAACGTCACGTCGCTCCCCGGCCGCTTCACGTCCGCCCGCCCGATCGGGACGATGTGCTCTCCCTCTGGCACCTCACCCTTGAGGTTGTACAGCATTTCGCCCTCGAGCACGATCACCGGGTTGTTGTCCCGGATGGCCGACTTGAGGAGGCCCTTCGCGTCCGCGGGTGTCGCGGGGGCCACGACTTTGAGGCCCGGGATGTGGGACAACCATGACTCCCACGCCTGCGAGTGCTGCCCGGCGAGCTGCAGGGCCGCGCCGTTCGGGCCGCGAAACACGATGGGGATGGGAATCTGGCCGCCCGACTCGTACAGGATCTTCGCGGCGGAGTTGACGATCTGATCGAGGGCGAGCACCGCGAAATTCCACGTCATGAACTCGATCACCGGGCGCAGGCCTCCCATGGCGGCGCCGACGCCAATGCCGGCGAACCCCAGCTCGGCGATCGGGGTGTCTACGATCCGCGTCGGCCCGAACTCCTCCAGCAAACCGCGGCTCACCTTGTAGGCGCCCTGGTAGACCCCGACCTCCTCGCCCATGAGGAACACGTTGGGATCGCGCTGCATCTCCTCGCGCAGCGCCTGGTTGAGCGCGTCGCGGTAGGTGAGGGTCGCCATCAATCGGCCAGCACGTGGGTCGTGAGCTCGGCGGGATCGGGATCGGGGCTCTCGTCGGCGAAGCGCACCGCTTGCTCGGCCTCCGCCCGCGCCTCGGCATCCAAGGCCTCGAGCCCAGCCTCATCCAGAACCCCGTCTTCCTTCAGCTTTCCGGCGAGCTGCGAGATCGGATCGCGCTTGCGCTGCTCCTCGACCTCTTCCTTGGTGCGGTACACACCGTGCAGCGGATCGGACATGGAGTGGCCCATGAAACGGTAGGTCCGGACCTCGAGCAGGGTCGGGCGGCCGCCGTTGCGTGCCCGCTCGGCGGCGCGCCGAGTCGCCTCGTACACCGCCAGCACGTCCATCCCGTTCACCAGCTCCGCCGCCATGTCGTAGCTGCAGGCGTGCTCGACGACATCGGTGACTGCCGCGACGCGCTCGAACGCCGTGCCCATGCCGTAGCGGTTGTTCTCGCACACGAAGATCACCGGCAGCTTGTACACGGAGGCCATGTTCAGCGTCTCGTGGAAGGCGCCGATGTTGACCGCCGCCTCGCCGAAGTAGCAGATGCAGACCTGGTCCCCGCCCTTGTAGCGGATCGCGAATCCGAGGCCGGCGGCGAGCGGGATGTGCCCGCCGACGATCCCGTGGCCGCCCATGAAGCGCCGGCCGGCGTCGAACAGGTGCATCGAGCCGCCCTTCCCTTTCGAGCACCCCGTCGCCTTGCCGAACAGCTCCGCCATGATCGCGTTCGCCGGCACGCCGCGGGCGAGCGCCTGCCCGTGCTCGCGGTAGGACGAGATCACGTAGTCGTCCTCGCGCAATGCCGAGAGCGAGCCGACGGCCACGGCCTCCTGGCCGATGTAGAGATGACAGAAGCCGCCGATCTTGCCCAAGGCATACGCCTCGGCGGCCTTCTCTTCGAAGCGCCGGATCGCGAGCATCTGGCGCAGCATGCGACGCTCCAGCTCGCGCTGGGCGGACGTGTCGGTGGTCTGGGCGGTTGCCGTGGCCATGGTGATGGATGAGCGGTCTAGCGGGTGGCGGTCGCTCGCTCCACCTGCTCCCACGCATGGTAGCTCGAGCGCACTAATGGGCCGGCTTCTACGTGACGATAGCCCATCTCGAGACCGTGGCGGCGCAGCGCGGCGAACTCGTCGGGCGTGTAGTACCGCGCGATGGGAAGGTGCCCGGTGGACGGTCGGAGATACTGGCCGATGGTGAGGATGTCCACGTCCTGCGCGCGCAGGTCGCGCATCGCGACCAGCAGCTCGTCCCACTCTTCACCCAGCCCGCAGATGATGCCCGACTTGGTGAGCGTGCCGCGATCCATCTCCTTGGCCCGTCGCAGCAGCTCGAGCGCGCGGGAGTACCGGCCGCCCGGTCTTGCCAGCCGGTAGAGGCGCTCGATGGTTTCGAGGTTGTGGTTCACGCGCCGCCGTTCGGCAGGTCGTCCCGGTCAACGCTGGTGATGACGACGTGCTGGAGCTCCATCTGCTCCACCGCCGCCGCGAGCCGGGCGGGCTCATCCGTATCGAGCGGCGCCGGCGTCCCGTGGGCCACCGCGCAATACGCGCAGTTCCGCGTGCACACGTCGCCCAGGATCATGAAGGTGGCGGCCCGATGCTCCCAACACTCCCCGATGTTGGGACAGTGCGCTTCCTCGCACACCGTGTGAAGCTTCAGGTCCCGCATGAGATGCTTCAGGGCCAGGTAATTCGGGCCCCCGGGGGCGGGCACTTTGAGCCAGGCGGGCTTACGGGGGGCGAGCTGGGTGAGCGTAGCGGCCATGTGGATTGTGAAGATAGCTGAGGCCGGAGGGTGGCAAAAGACTGAATTTCAACTAGATGGTTGATCGCCCGTCGGGCCCTTCCGCTGCTTCAGGCGTCGTAGCTCCTCCTCCAGCTCCGTCGTGGTAGATAGCATCCCATCCGAGATCTCGGCGATCTCCTCGGCCTCTTTCCAGTGGCGCTCCAGCTCCTCGACCTCGGCGCGCTCGTCGACCGCCATTTCGAGCGCGAGTCGCCGCTCCCCGCCCAGGCTGCGCAGGGTGAGCTCGCGACGCGCCACATCCCTGATGAGCTGCTCGGGCCCGCCCGCGGTCTCCACCAGCCGGGCGGCATCCTCGACGCGCTGCCGGCTGCCGCGGGCCAGCGCGAGATACGTGAGTCCCTGGCGCAGGGCGGCGTGCGCATCGCGGCCCGCCAGCGTCGCTCCTTCCCTGCGGCAATTGGGGCAGCTCAAGATCACAGCGACGTCATCCTGCGCCTGCGGTACGACCCGCGCATAAGCCACGTGCTTCGCTCGCAGGTGCAACACGCTGCCGCAGCGCTCGCAAATCGGCGGCTCGACCAGACTCACCAGGCGCCGGCCGATGATGCCGGTGTACATCACGCGCGCCAAGTTGGGCATGTTCCACACGAACACGCCCAGCGAGCCGCCGGCGGCCACATTCACCGCGACCGCGAGGCCCACGGCGGCGACCGTCACGGGCACGACGAATTTGAGCTGATCACGGCGCCGCGCCTTGAGCCGCTCGCCGTAGCGCCACGTCGCGAACTCCATGCGACGCGGCTTCCCCACTCGCACCAGGTCGTAGGTCTGCCAGCGGACCAGCGCGACGTGCTCCGTGGCGGCGGCCACGCGACCCTCGCCCGCGGCGCGCGCCAGCGCTTCGATCTTTTCCAGGCGGTCGTCGAGCGGCGCCAGATTCCAGCGCGAGCACTTCGGGCAGATCACCCACAGGCGACCCTTCCACTCGTCGAACGCGAGCCGCCGTCCGACGCCGAGCCCCGAAGGGCCGCCGTCACCGTCGAGCTTGCCGTTGCAGAAGGCGCAGGTGCGGTACATCAGTTACCAGTCGTAGGCGCAAGCCGCAAGCGCGATCGTACGCCTTGCGGCTTACGGCTTGAAACGGTCAATGCTCAACGACGCAATGTCGACGTCGGGGATTCCGCTTGTGAGGAGATCCCCCGTAATCTCACCGGTCAACGCCGCGAGCAGGATCCCACTCCGGCCGTGCCCCGTCGCGTACCACAGGCGCGCCACCTCGGGGTCCCGCCCCAGGATGGGTCGTCCGTCGGGAGTGGCGGGACGGAGTCCGGCCCACATGCGTTGCACCGGCTGCGTCATGAGCGCGGGGAGCAGCCGGACGGCGCCGCGGAAGATCTGGGCGAGTCCCTCGTTCGTGACGTGCGCATCGTACCCGGCCCGCTCCATCGTGCTGCCGAGGAGGGCGTCGCCCCCGCGGGCCAGGACGTAGCCGTGGTCGTGATAGAGGATCGCGGGCGGGCAGCCGTCGGGCCACGCGGTGGCGGCCATCTGGCCGCGCAGCGGCTCGACGGGCAGGGGGCGCGGTAGCCCGCGGATCTGCGGAGACCACACGCCGGCCGCGAGCACCACATGCTCGACCGGCGTCGTGCCGCTGGCGGTGACGACCCCGGTCACGCGGCCCTGCGCGGTGGCGAGCGCTTCGACTTTTTCGGCTTGGAGGGTGGCCCCCAGTCGGCGTGCATCGGCGAGGCAGGCGCGCGTCAGCGCCTGCGGGTCCAGCGCGCCGTCTTCGGGGGCGAGGAGTGCGCCCCGGCACTCGGGCGCGGCACCCGGCCAGCGCTCGCGCACCTCGTCGCCGTCCAGCCAGTCGCAGCGAAGGCCGGCTTGCCGCTGCCGGGCCACCTCCTCCTTGAGGCGATTGGCCGCCGGCTCGTCGAACGCCACGGCGGCGATTCCCGAGCGCCAGAACCCGATGTCGATACCGGTGGTTTCCCGAAGGGCGGGGGCGAGCGGCTCGTACAGGTCGCGGGCGCGCACCGAGAGGGCGACCAATACGTCGTCGGCGGGATCGATTTGGGCGGCCAGCATCCCGGCGGACGCCGGCGACGCGGCGGCGGGATCGGGGCCGGGCTCGAAAATGGCGACTTCCAGCCCCCGCAGCGCCGCGGCGCGGGCGCACGCCGCGCCCACGGCCCCGCCGCCTACGATCGCGACATCGACGGCCTTCACCGCCTGGCGCCCTGCTGAAACCTGCTGCTACATTGCGACGTACGGCCCGAGCGTCGGGCCACACGGAGGAATCCGCCCATGTTCCGCAGCATTTTCGGCTTCGCAGTTTTCGCTGCTCTGGCGTTCGTCGCGCTCAACATCTTCTTCGGCATCCTTGGTGGCCTGTTCGGACTGGCCCTGTGGATCTTGAAGCTCGCCGCCATCGGCTTCGTGCTCTACTTCGTCCTGCGGCTTATCAGCCCGAGCACGGCGGATAAGATCCGCGACATGATCAAGGGTCGCCCGGCCGACGCGTAGCTAGCGCGCGTCGAGCTCGCGAATCACCGCCCACGCGAGTAACGGTATCAGGATCTCGTGGTGGCCGGTGAGCTGGATCCCTCGCCCGCCTGCCAGCGTCGGCCGTTCCACGACGTTCATCCGCGGTCGGTAGTGGCGCTGCATGTCGCAATCGCATGCCGTGAACCCCGTGGGCTTGCCGCCGCTCAGGTTGCGCGCGACGGTGAGGGCCTTGAGGAACACTTCGGGCATGACCACCGCGCTTCCGACATTGAGGACCACGCCGCCGTCGTGCAGCGTGGGGAGCGATGCGGCGAGTCGCTTGAAGTCGCGGTAGCTCGTGGCGCCGAGCGCGGCGCCGTCCGCCGTGGGGTGCTGATGGATGATGTCGGCCCCGAGTGTAGCGTGCACGGTGACGGGGATGGCCCGCTCTGCGGCGGCGAGCAGGACGGAGGCCTCGCGGGCCGCGAGCTGGGGGCGGCGGGCCAGGTAGTCCGCGAGCGCCTCGCCCATGCCTTTGCCGGCGCGCGCGCCGTCGGCGATCGCGGCGTTCATGTCGCGGCCGGTCTCCTCCACCATGCCGAATGTGCCGTCTGCCAGCCCGGCGGCCACATCTTCGCTCGTGCCTCCGTACGCGGCCAGCTCGAAGTCATGGATGGCGGCGCTGCCGTTGAGCGCCAGATGCGTGATGACGCCGCGCCGGATGAGCTCGCGGAGCAGGGGTCCCAGGCCGACCTTGATGACGTGCCCGCCGAGCATCGCCACGACGCCGCGCCGCCCCGCGGCCTGGGCCAGCTGCCGCGCCACCGTGCGGATGTCCTTGGCGGCGAGGATGTCGGGGAGCGAATCCCAGAAGGCGGTGAAGCTCGGATCGCCGCCGGGCGGATGCGCGAGCAGGGAGGGGTCGACTTTGTTGGGGCGCTGCGCGATGGGGACCGTCTTCAGCCGGGAGAAGTCCGCCTCGCGGTAATCCGTCATGGGTGCTCCGGAGGGGCGGCGGAGTTCGCCTTGATCGAGCCGATCTCCTTGAGCTTGAGCGTCACCTGCCCGAACGAGAACTTCGACTGCAGCGCCAACATGACGCGCAGGCTGTCGTCCGAGAGCCACATCCGCGCGTCGGCTTTCTCGGCGAAGATGCCGCCCCCGTTCGGGATGCGCGGCCGGACGACGATGGCGTCCCACTTCTTCCCGGCCACGCCCACGCGTTCGCGCTTCAGTACCTCGACGATCACCGGGTTGCGCTCGGGGCGGAAATACCGGCGATACTCGTAGCGTTTTCCGACTTCGAGCGGTACGGTGCGGATCCAATAGAGGAAGGCGGCGTCGTCGAGCGGGTCGGTCACGGTCGCGACCGCCGTATCGCGGCCGGCTTCACGGTAAAACCCGGAGTCCGGGTAGATATCGAATCTCCGCTCCCACGATTTGCCCTTTTCCTCGGTCTGATTCAGGAAGCGACGCGAGCGGAAGTCGTGCCGTCCCACCCACGACTCGAGGTTCTGGTGGATGTGATACCACAGGGCGCCGCCGTCGATCAGGAACACGAAGTGGACTGCCTCGACGCCGCGGATCGTATCGATGCCCGCGACCTCCATCGTGGCCGTGCCGACGCTGAACGGGCCGTATCGCGCCCCGTAAACCAGCCGCTCACCGACGGGGAAGGGCACCGCGGCGGGCGGAGGGACGATCGCCATGTCTTGCGGAAATGTGGCATGGCTTGAGTCGGCCCGCGCCGAATCCGTTCGGGATGCCGTGTCCGACTGCGCGTGCAGCCCGACTGCGATGAGCAGCAGGGCGACTGCGGTGCGGGCCGCGCGGATGACCGAGCGGGCCCGCCACGCCTCGAGCAATTGGCGCCACGGCTTCACGCGCGATGGGCGCTGCACCAGATCGTACCGCGCCGCCGCCGGGACGGTGTCCAGACGGCGGGCATGCGGCGCCAGGCGCGCGACCAGCTCCGCGCTCGCGCACCAGCCTTCGGTCTGGAGGAACTGCGGCGTGTCGCGGCGCAGCGCCTGGCGCAGCACGACCAACCGCAGGGCGAGGAACCCCGACACCGTATCGCGCAACCCCGCGACACGCAGCAGCCGAGGGGTCCAGCGGCGTGCGAGGGCGAGGGCCCGAGAGATCCGTCCCCGTTGCTCCACCAGCTCGGCGACCACGAGGTCCGCCCCCGACTCCAGATGCTTCACCATGTCCTCCATGCTCTCGGGGGAGTGGACGAAGTCCGCGTGCAGCGTGATGGCGCAGTCGCGCTTCGGCCGGTCGGTCCGCTGCAGCGCGAGACGCAGCAGCTCCTCGAGACTGCGCGCGTATCCCCGCCGCTCGCGGTGCGTCACGATGGTCATGGGCAGCACCTTCGCGTACGACGCCAATACCTCGTGGGTGTCGTCCGTCGAGGCGTCGTCCAGCACCAGCAGCTGATATTCACGCGGGAACGCCGTGAACACCTGCCGCACCTTCCACAGCACGAGGCCCGCCGTACGGGCTTCATTGTGCACCGGAACGCAGACGTAGATCATGGCCCTGCAATCTAGACGAGCGAGCGATACACGGCCAAGACGCCGGCTGCCATGGCGGAGGCCGTGAACTGCTCGGGCAAGGGGGCGGGGGAGGGGTGGTCCAGCGCCTCGATCACTCTCCGCGCGAGGGCGTCCGCGTCTCCCACTGGCACGAGCCGCCGGGCGGGCACGACCTCTGCCAACCCGCCGCCCGCCGTCGCGACGACCGGTTTGCCCAGCGCCAGCGCGTGAAGCACGACGCTGCCCAGACCCTCCGCCTGCGAGGACATCACGACGACGTCGCTCTCCCCCAGGAGCGCGTCCGCCCGCGCGACATGACCGAGCAGGTGTACCCGGTCGGCGAGGTCGAGCTTCCCAACCTCCGCGGTAAGGGCGCCGCGCTCCGGCCCATCTCCCGCGATCACCCAGTGGAGATCCGGCCGGGAGCGCCGCGCGGCGTGCGCCGCGCGAACCAGCGTACGCTGATCCTTCGCGGGCTCCAGGGCGGCAACGTTTGCGACCAGGCGCGTCCCAGGCGTGAGGCCGAGCGTCTCGCGGATGCCGAGCGGCGGTGTCGCTGCGCAGCGCACCTCGTCCGCGTCGATGCCGTCGTGAACGACCACGATCTCGCCGGGAGGAAACCCTGCCGCGACCAACGTGGACCGGACCGCCGCCGAGATGGCGACTACGAAATCCGCCTGGTGGAGCGCGCTGCGAGAGCTTACGGGGAACACGACACGACGTGTCGCCACGATGCGGGGCAGGGACCCTGCGAGACGGAGGAAACGCCGGGCCCAGACCGCCAACGTGACCGCGTGGCCGTTATGCGCGTGGATGATATCGGGGGGCCACGCCAGGGCTTCGACGACCAGCCGCCACCAGGCCCGCGGGTCGAGCCCGAGAGCCCACGGGATCGCGCGGACGGCGATGCCCGCTGCGGCGGCACGGCGCGCCAGCTCGCTGCCGCGCCGCGTGACGAGCCGCTGCTCGACGCCGGGCTGACGGTCCAGCTCGCGGGCCAGCAGCCGGACCTGGTTTTGACCGCCCCGAAATTCCCGGCCGGAGTCGACGTGGAGGACGCGCACGCCCCTCAGGCGGGCTGCTTCGAGGCGTGGCCCAGCGCGGCGCGCAGCTCGGCTAGCGTGAACGGCTTGTGGAGGTAGGGCCGGCCGAGCGCTTCGAGGAACTGGAGCGTGTCGCCGCGCACCGTGTCGCCGGTGGCGAAAATGATGCGCTCGGCGACCCGCGGGTCCTGCCGCGCGAGCTTGGAATACATCTCGCGCCCGGAAAGGTGCGGCATGCGCAGGTCGCAGATGATCACGTCGAACGGGCCGGCTAGGGCGCGCTCGAGCGCATAAGTGCCGTCGCTCGCCACTTCGACGGTGTGGCCCCAGCTCTCGAGGGTGGCCCGCATGTAATGCAGGATGTGCGGTTCGTCGTCCACCACCAGGATGCTGAGCGGTTTGGACTCGCCCGCGGGCGCCGGCGCGACCTCGACGCGCGCGGGGCGCGCGCCGATCGGCAGCTCCAGCGTGAAGGTCGCCCCGCCGCCGGGTCGGGTGTCGAGGGTGATCCGGCCACCGTGCTCCTTCATGATCCCCTGGCTGATCGACAGCCCCAGTCCCGTGCCCTCGCCCTCCCGTTTGGTCGTGAAGAACGGCTCGAACACGCGAGCGGCGAGGTCCTCGGTCATCCCGGGGCCCGAGTCCGTGACGCTCACCGCAATGCTGTCGTGCACGCGCCGCGCCGCGATCCAGATGCGGCCTGAGGGCGCGTCGCTGGCGATCGCCTGGCACGCATTGTTGATCACGTTTACGAACACCTGCTTGATCTGGTTGGCATTCACTTCGACGTCGGGGAGCCCGGGCTCGACTTCCAGGGCGGCCTCGACCTTGTGCGCCATCAGCTGGTTGCGCAGCAGGGCGAGGGTCGAGTCGAGCAGGGCCCGAATCGGCTGCCGGGTGCGCTCGCCCTCCTGGCTGCGGGCGAAGGACAGCAGGTTCTTCACGATCGTCGCCGCCCGCTCGGCCTCCTGCCGGATCACCTGGAGCGGCTCCTGGAGGGAGGGCGGGATGTCGCCCGCCTCGGCGAGGAAGTCGCTGAAGCCCACCACGGAGGCCAGGGGGTTGTTCAGGTCGTGCGCCACCCCGGCGATGAGTTGACCGATCGCCGACATTTTCTCAGACTGTATGAGCTGCTCCTGCAGGCGGCGCCGCTCGGTCTGATCCTCGAACACGAGGACCGCGGAGCCCGGCTCGGCCATCGGGATCGCAGTCAGGAGCAGCACGCGCTCCCCCGCGCGGATCTCCGCCGTGCTGGCCGAGGGCTCCGCGATGGCGCGCGCCACGGGGTCCGACCAGGCGGGCGGCAGGAGACCGAGCCACGGCCGTCCGGGGATCGCGGTGACCGCGATCTGGATCAAGTCGGCGAACACGCGGTTGGCGCGGCGCACCGTGCCGTGGGCATCGACGATGCAGATCGCCTGGGAGATGGCATCGACCGTCTTTTCCCACTCGCGCTTGGCGGAGGAAAGCAGCTCCACCAGGCGGGCATTCTCGAGCGCGATCGCGGCCTGCGCGAGCACCGCGGAGACGAGCGTCAGCTCGACATTTCCCAGGACGCCGGGCCGGTCGCTGGAGAGCGACACCGCACCCATGGTGCGACCGGCGGCGATGAGCGGCGCGCCCAGCCAGGAGCCGGGGGCGGGCGCGGCGCCGGGCAGATCCGCGCCGCGTCGGCGGGCCTCTTCCCGCACGTCCTTGGGGAACGCGAGCGGCCCGCGCCGCAACGCGAGCTGCAGCAGCGGGTCGTCGGTACGCGCCGGAACGGGGTGCGTGTCGTAGGTCACCGCCAGGCGGTTCGACTCGGCATCTAGTAGTATGACGGAGAGCCGGTCGGGCTTGAGCAGCTCGGCCAGCGCGCGCGCCACCAGCTCGACCACCGTGGCCGGCCGGAACGCCCCGGCCAGCTCCTGGGCCAGCGTGGTGAGGCGCGCCAGTAACTCCGGCGCGGGTCGGGGGGTAGCAGCGCTAGAGGGAGGTTTGGTCATGATTCTCGCCAACGTCCGTGGTCGCCTGCGCGCGCAGGACTTCCTGCTGGTCGCGATCGCGCTGGCGCGCGGTGACGCGGCGCGCCGGACGCGGTACGAGCGGCTGCTGCTCGAGCAGGGACCCGATGAGCTGCTCGACGAGCCCGACCTGCTTGCGGCCTTGTTGGCCCTGCGCACGCTGATGGTCCCGTCGCCGGCGCTGTTCGCCTACGTGGCCGTGCGCCACACGTTGCGCGCTGCCGGCGTCGACGACCGCGAGCTGGCCGACTACCTGGCGGCGCTGCTGCTCGAGTTCGGCGACCATGACCGGCATGTGCGCATCCGCCGCACCGACGACGAGACCTACCACTATCTGGTGGACATGGTGGAGGACCTCACGGGGCTCGACGACGCCGGGGAACGGGCCTTTCTGCTGCGTGCGCATCTCGGCAATTACAGTCTCTGGCTCGCCGGCTTGTTTCCGGACTACATCGCTGCCCGGCGCTCCCGCAAAGGCGGGCCCGACCTGCCGTATTACGACGAGCTGGGGCGACAGGGCTTTCGGCTCGCCGCGGAGCACCGCCTTGCCGAACACCTCGGCGTCGCCACCATCTACCGCGCCGCCGCCGAGCGGTTCCCGACGCTGCGGGTGGCGTTCAATCGCCTCAGTGACCGCGTGTTCTTCCCGAACGTGTCGACTCCCGAGAAGATACTGCGGAATCTTTGATCGGTAGGGGCGCAGCATGCTGCGCCGCTACATCGGCTTCCCTATTCATCCAGAAACCGCGTCGGCACCGTAGTCGCCGCTTCAACCAGCTGCTCCGCGGACTTTACGAAACGCACCACGATCGGCAGCGACCCTTTGAGCAAGAGCTTGCGCTGCATGATCCCGGCGATGGGGCCGAGCTCTTTCCGGATCACGCGCTTCCAGTGCTGATAGTCCCCCGAGATCACGAACGCAGCCCGGTCCGCGTCGCCCTGCGACACCACCTTCGCTTCGCGGCACGCGCCCCGGTCGAGGTCGAGCCAAATGCCCACCGGCTCGCCGATCCCGATCTCGGGCTGAGGATTGACGACCAAGGCGACCGGACCGTGCGTCCATTCGAGTGAGGCGGCGCGATACGCGTCACTGGCGTTGATCGCCGAGCCGTAGGCGCTCACCCATTCGGCTGACGGGAACGCGATGCTCACGCGATCGCGTCCGCAAAGCCGCGGAACAGCGCGCCCTCCACATCGTCCTCGGGATGCCACTGGACCGCCAGCGCCCAGGGGCCCCCGGGATCCTTCCGCTCGGCTCCCTCGATCACCCCGTCCTCCGCCCAGGCGTTGACGCGCAGCGCCGGCGCCACGTCGCGGATCGCCTGGTGGTGCCGGCTGTTCACGCTCGCTTGCGCGGTCCCGAGTGTACGGTGGAGCAGCGTACCGGACTCGACGCGCAGGCCATGGCGCGAGCGCGCATCCGCGTGGTCGACGGGGCCGGGCCGCTCGCTCGCCAGGTCCTGGTACAGCGTGCCCCCCAGGGCGACGTTGAAGATCTGGATGCCACGGCAGATGGCGAGGATCGGGAGGCCGCGCCGCTCGGCGCCCGCGACGAGGGCGACCTCGACCGCATCGCGGGCCCGATCGGTTTCGCCCAGCTTGGGGTGGGGCGCCGCCCCGTAGCGGCCCGGCTCGACGTCCTCGCCCCCCGACAGGACGAGACCGTGCACTCCGTTGAGCGCGGCGCATGCCGCTTCCGGGTCGAGAATGGGAGGCACGACGAGGGGAACGAGCCCGGCGCGCATGAGGGCGTACACGTAGGCGGTGTTCAGGGCGACGCGCTCCCGCCCCGCGTCGGTGCGGCGCGTCGCGCTCACGGCCACGATGCGCGTCACTGCGCCGAGCTTGGGGAGCCCGCGGGAGGAGCGCCCAGCAACGGGCACTTCGGGTTCGAGACGCCTGCCCAATCCACCCGCACGCCGTACAAGGGGATCGTCCGGGCGTCCCCACTTAGGGCGCCGATGCTCGGATACCCCTCGGGTGGGCGGCGCGACTCGTAGATCAACACGCCCTGCGCTCGCTGCGTGGAATCGTCCACCACCAGCACTGCGTAGGCAGTGCTGTCGCTGATCGAGCCGGCGGGGAAACCGGCCCCCTGGTGCTCCATTGTCAACGCACCCTTGGTGTAGCTCACCAACACGGCGCTCTGTTGACCGGTGCCGACCACTCGGACGGGAAGCGTGCCCGGCAGCCCGCGCGGTGCGACGGTGAGCACGAAGGGAAGCTGCCGCAGCCGGTCCTGGATGAGGGATGGACCGATGAGCTGCGCCATGCCGCAGGTGGGGGAGCGGGAGCGGTCGCCACCACAAGACAACAGCGGCGTCAAGAAGGACAGCGTCACGACCAACGGCCTCACGAGGCACCGTGTCATGGAGGTGACACTACCTCGAGGACGGTCGCCGGATATGGGGCGTCGAGGCTGACGCGCTTGAGCTCCAGGCTGTCTGCGTCGGGGACGAGAGAGGTGCCGAACCGCAGGGTGTCGCCCACGAGCCACGCCGCCGTGCGCGCGCGCGCCCAGGCCGGCTTCTCGATCTCGACTCCGATGATGAAACGCCCTTCGCCGCGGAGCGGGCCCGCTTCGACCTTGCTCCGGTCGGGCTCGCCCCGATAGCGCCGGTACAGCCTACCCGAGATCCAATCACCCACGTGCGTCTCGAGCGTGATGCGCAGGTATACGGTGGAGTCGATTGGCACGGCGCGGGTGGAGGGGACGGGGCCGGCGCGGAAGATGCGGGTCAACTCCCAGGTACCGTTGAGCGGGGACGCCTGCACGGTGTGCAGCAGGAGCATGGCGACGACGCCACAGGGTCCCATCATCCCACCAATCTAATACGTCCACGTGAGGACCAGCGAACCCGTACGAACAGGCTCGAGCGTCCGGGGGACCAGGTTGTAGATGTAGTTGAGCGCGTTCGCGACCTGGGCTCGCAGGGTCCACGGTCCCCAGGCGGCGCTCGCCCGCAGGTTCAGGACCTTTTCCGCCACGCGAGGATCGGTCTCGTACAGCTCGACGCGCTCGAAGCGGCTAGTATAGCGGAAGTCCCCCCCGACACTCACCGCGCCGCGCTGATAGTCGGCGCCGAGCGTGACGAGATGTCTCGGGCGGAACGCGAGCGGTCGCTCCGGGATGCCGTCGTGCGCGAGCTCGCGCGCATACAGCAAGGTGTAGGACAGTGTCGCGGTGAGTCCCCGGGTGAACGGCATCGTCGTGAGCGCCAGGTCGAGGCCGGCGAGCCGGGCCCGGGCGACGTTCCGAAACTGGATCCTCGCTCCGCTCGTGTCCACGGTGGGCTCGATCAAATCGTAGGCCTCTGTCCAGAACAGGGCGGCATCGGAGCGCACCGCGGGTGAGATCGTGGTCGCGTTCCCGAGCTCGACCGACCACGCGGTCTCCGAGTGGAGATCGGGGTTCGGCACCACGCGGAACGCCTGGACGGTAGTCGAGACGAACCGCTCGGCGAGCGAGGGGGCGCGGAACCCGCGACCCACCGAGGCGCGCCACACGCCTGTTCGCGCCGTCGTGAGCACCGCCCCGATGCGCGGGCTCGCCACCGTCGACAGCCCGCCGCCGTCCACCACTATGAGGTCGGTCCGCACGCCGGCCGTGAGTCGCGCGCGGCCGAGTCGTTGCTCCCCCTCGGCGTACGCCGCGAACTCGCGCTGGTCGTGCGTCCCGATCGCGTTGCTCGTCAGGTTCGTGTCGCCTGTGAAGATGTTGGTGCGCACGTCGGAGAAGCTGGCCTCCGTGCCTACGGTCGCCACGCGGTTGCCGGTCGGGTGAAGCTCGCCGCGCAACTCAGCCCCGAACCGGTTGGCCACGCCCCAGTCATCCCGCCCCGGTTGGAAGTCGGTGAAGTGCGTGCGGCCCCAAGAGGCCCGGGCGTGCCAGCCGAGCCCTTCCGATGCGTGATGCTCGACCGTCCCCGCCACGTATCCCTTGTCCGAGCGGGTGAGCGAGCCACGGCCGGAAGCGTCGATCATGAACGGCTGGAACGCCTGCCCGCGGTCGTCGCAGGTGCCGCGCGTGCACCAAACCAGCGGCGTCTCGTATTGGTCGCTGACCCACGAGCCCGAGGCGGTGACGCGGGTGTCCGGGGTCGCCAGCCACTGGGCCTTGCCGGCGGTCTGCCAGTGGTTGCGCCGGTCTTGTTCGCGATAGCCGTCCGAGTGCCACCCGCCGCCCGTGAATGTGCCGCGCGCGCGGTCTGTGCCGTACGACCCGGTCACGTCGAGCCCTTCCTGGGCGCCGGTGTAGTCGCGGAAGCTCCAGATCTCGGCGGGTGGGTTGGCGTACGCTCCGCCCAGCGCGCGAACGCGGGCGTGGAAACCCGGCTGAATGTCCCGGGTGATGACGTTCACCACGCCGCCCAACGCCGCCGAGCCGTACAGCGCGGAGCCCGCACCCTTCACGACCTCCGCGCGTTCCACCTGCTCGAGGGGGATCACGTCCCAGTTGATCCCCCCACGGTCGCCCTGGTTTGCGGGCACGCCGTCCACGAGCAGCAGCACCCGACTGCCCAGCCCTTGCACGTAGCCCGAGGAGCCGCGGATGTTCACCTGGCCGTTCAGGAATTGCACGCCCGGTGCCTTGTTTACGGCTTCGTCGATGGTCGTCACGGCATGGCGGGCGACGTCGGTGTCGGACACGATGGCCACGCTGGTCACCGCTTGATCGAGGAACTGCGAGCGCTTGGCGGCGGTGACGATGGTAGGCGGCAATTGCAGCACGGCCGGGTGGAGCCGATAGTCGCGTTGGAGCGAGTCTCCGGGCGCGAGCGTCAGGGTGTCCGTGACGGCCTCGAACCCGATGAGGGCGATCCGCACCGCGACCTCCCCCGCCGGCACGGTCAGGCGGTACCGGCCCCGGCCGTCCGCCAGCGCCGCGCGCCCGCCTTCGAGCAGCCGCACGTAGGCGCGGAGCGGTTGGCCCAGGGTGTCGTGCACCGATCCGTAGAGCACGGCGCTGCCCTGGGCGCGCAGGTCCGCGAGGGGTGCGCTCGCCAGGCAGGCGAGGATGAGCAATCGCTTCACGGGCACGGCGGGAAGTAGCTGCAGATACGGTGCATGTTGCCGAAATCGATCACGAGGTCGATCGAATCGGTGCCGGTGCCGTTGACGACGACGATGCCCGACCCATGCGACGTCGTGTCCCCGGCATCCTTGTAGAAGCCCGCCTCGCGGAATAGCGAGTCGGCGTTCGAGAAGTCCGGCTTGAGGGTCCCCTGCTTTTGCCATACGGCCAGGACCCACTCATACCGGCCGTTGGGGAGCGGGACCGTATAGAAGACGGTGCTGTCGCCGGGAGGGGGTTGGGGGGCGGCCGGCGGTGGGAGCGGCCTGAAGGTGAGAAGCGCCCGCAGGCTCTCGGGGAAGGTCGCGTACGCCACGATGAACAGCCCTTGGGTACTGTCCGGCAGGGCGCCCCGGAACGTCGCCGTGCCGCAGATCCCGACGAAGCCCTGGGGGCAGCTCGTGGGCGCCGCCGTCGGTTGCAGGCCCTCGTTGCACGCCGCCATCGCGACGAACCCCGCGAGGGCGGCGGCGACCGGTGCGGCGCACGCGACGCGACTCCGCATGGCTGCAATCATTGCGGCGCCCCTTTGCAGCGTCAACTTGACCCCGGTTTGGGCGGGGAATAACGTACAGCCCGCCATGCC
>WNFR01002487.1_pt1 | contig 19166 bp, 18 predicted proteins | sample 5400221 | NCBI WGS metagenome assembly WNFR01 (sample SAMN13153357, study PRJNA577476) | soil metagenome | isolation source: 40 cm soil under Madrone tree | place: USA:California | collected 2016-06-14 | reverse complement strand
AATGGTAGGCCGCCTCGGCGATCTCTTTTTGCGGGAAGCCGAGCTCGATCGCGCGCACGATGCCGCCCATGGCGTCGATCTGCCGGACGTACTCGTCGGCCTCGGCCTCGATGCGCGACGTCAGCGCCTCGACGGCGTAGCTGCCTCCGAGGGGATCGGCGGTGTTCGTGACGCCGCTCTCCTCGGCGATGATCTGCTGCGTGCGGAGCGCCACCATGACGGCCTGCTCGCTCGGCAGCGCCAGCGTCTCGTCCATCGAGTTCGTGTGCAACGACTGCACGCCGCCGAGGACGCCGGCCAGGGCCTGCATCGCGACCCGCACGACGTTGTTGATCGGTTGCTGCGCCGTCAGCGAGCAGCCCGCAGTCTGCGCGTGCGTCCGCAGTATGAGCGCGCGCGGGTTCGTCGCGCCGAAGCGGTCGCGCATGATGCGCGCCCACAGGCGCCGCGCCGCGCGCAGCTTCGCGACCTCCTCGAGAAAGTCGTTATGCAAGTTGAAGAAGAAGGAGAGACGCGGGCCAAACTCGTCGACCTTGAGGCCGCGCGCGACCGCCGCCTCGACGTAGCCGATGCCGTCGGCGAGCGTGAACGCGACCTCCTGCACCGCCGTCGAGCCCGCCTCGCGGATGTGGTAGCCGGAGATCGACACCGGGTGGAAGCGCGGCACCTCGCGCGTGCAGAACTCGATCATGTCGACGATGATCCGCACCGACGGATCCGGCGGCGAGATCCACTCCTTCTGCGCGATGAACTCCTTCAGCATGTCGTTCTGGATGGTGCCGCCAAGGGCGGTCATCGGCACGCCTTGGCGCTCCGCGACCGCGAAGTACATCGCGAGGATGACGCTCGCCGAGCAGTTCACGGTCATCGACGTCGTCACCGACGCGAGGTCGATGCCGTCGAAGAGCTCGGTCATGTCGTCGAGCGTCGAGACCGCCGTACCCTCGCGCCCGACCTCGCCGAGCGCGCGCGGGTGGTCGGCGTCGTAGCCCATGAGGGTCGGCATGTCGAAAGCGGTGGAGAGACCGGTCTGCCCTTGCGAGAGGAGGAACTTGAAGCGCGCGTTGGTGTCGCGTGCGGTGCCGAAGCCGGCGAACTGCCGCATCGTCCACGGGCGGCCGCGGTACATCGTCGGGTAGGGGCCGCGCGTGTACGGAAACTCGCCGGGGCGACCGATCGCGTCCTGCGGCGGGAGATCGTCGGGACCGTAGAGCGGCGGGACCTCCATGTCGGAGATCGTCGAGAAGCGCGGCGCGCGTGGCGCGTCGGTCGGCTTCGGATGCGCGCTCACGGGACCTCGGACCGCGTCCGACGGCTCGTCCGCACGCGCCGTCGACGGCGCGCGAAGTCGACCGTGATCACTTGCGCGACGCGACGCTCGGCGAGCGGCGGCCCGGCGGGCCGGGTGCGTCGCGAGATCAGCTTCGACGCGACCGGCACCCACTCCTCCGGGACGAGGATGCGAATCGTGCCGAGACTGCCGATCCGCACCGGATCCATCCCGAAGCGGCCGTTCTCGAGCAGGCACGGGATGCCTTGGTGCTCGAGGAAGCCTTTGACCAGATACGCTTCGGGCTCGAAGACCGTCGCATGACAGACTTTCCAGGACATGGCGGGGTTTCCGTATAGATTATCCCCTTCAAGCTGCCAAGCCAAAGCATTCTCGTGATCTTGCATGATGGGCATCCCGGGCTTAGGCGTGGCGCACAGCGCCTACACACGAGGAGGTCGCGTGCAGACATGGCAGATCGGTGACGTCAGGGTCACCAAGATCGTCGAGCTCGAAGTCACCGGCGGGACGCGCTTCATCCTCCCGCACGCGACACCCGAGACATGCCGCCGGATCTCCTGGATGGCGCCGCATTTCATGGACGGCGACGGCCGTTTGAAGATGAGCGTCCACGCATTGCTCGTCGAGACGCCCTCGCGGCGGATCATCGTCGATACCTGTCTCGGCAACGACAAGCAGGGCCGCACGGTGCCGCACTGGAACGATCTGCACGGACCGTTCTTGCAGGACCTCGCCGCGGCCGGCTTCACGCCCGACACGATCGACACCGTGCTCTGCACCCATCTTCACGTCGATCACGTGGGCTGGAACACGATGCTGCGCGACGGCGTGTGGGTGCCGACGTTCCCCCGCGCGCGCTACCTGATGGGACGCCAGGAGTTCGAGTACTGGCGGGATCAGCGCGCCATCCGCGAGCAGACGACGGTCTTCGCGGACTCCGTCCAGCCGGTATGCGAGGCCGGCCTCGTCGAGCTCGTGGGAACCGACTACCGCGTGTGCGACGAGGTGAGCTTGCTTCCGACCCTCGGCCATACGCCCGGCCACGTGAGCGTCCGCATCGTATCGCGCGGCGAGCAAGCGCTCATCACCGGCGACTTCCTCCATCACCCGTGTCAGCTCGCGCACCCGGAGTGGGCGGCAAGCGTCGACTACGACGCCGAGCAGTCGACGCGCACGCGCCGCGCGGTGTTCGGGGAGCTCGCCGAGACTCCGACGCTACTCATCGGCACCCACTTCGCCGGCGCGTCGGCCGGCCGCGTCGTCGGCGACGGCGACGCGTACCGACTCGTCGTCTGAACGAATCGCGCCGGATGCCCGAGGAGGGCACGATTCCCTATATTTATCCTTACGAGCACGAAGTACGCCGCAGTGCATCAGTACGTGTTCTCAAATACATAGCGGATTCTCCCTAGGGAATATTCCCTCTGTGTGATGACATAAATACCTACATCTTGCTTGACGTGAGGTCTGCCACAGGCGTAGTGGTCGTCTGTAGAGCGGAGGACGCGAGGCTGCTGACGCGCCTCGCCGTACCCGATGGAGGGCGCTCTGATGTGCCGTGTCACCGCCCCACTTGCCGCGATGTTCAGCCGCGAGGCGGCCCCGCGTCCTTCGCTCCCCCCCGCCCTCACCACACCGCTTCGATCGACCCTCGGGCACCGGCTCCGTATCGCGCGCCACCGACTTCGCCGCTGGTTCGACGAGCCGATCGCGATCATCGAGCGCAAGCGACGAGCGCAGGACGTGACGCTCTGGCGCTACGACTTTCGGCCGCGGGCCGTACGCCGGTTCGCGCAACTGGAGCGTGCGACGAAGTCCGTCGGCTGAGCTCCGGAGCTCACACCGGACGATCGGCCGCGCGTAGCGTGCGTGGGGTCTCGGCCCCAGGGAGAGAGGAGGTTCAAACTCCCCACCAGCGAGCGCCGCACGATTGACGCGGTCGCGACGCCTCCCTACGGCGCTTTGCAGCTCAGACTCGCCCGCGTGCTCGTGCAGGCGCTGATCGCGCCTGCGCGGTCGATCGTCGTGTCGTGGGTGAGCGTCACGCTCACGGCCGCCTGAAACGGCGCCTGGATGTCGAGCCGCCGCATCACGGCCGTGACGCGAATCGTCGGCGATCCCGCAGCGGTGGGCTTGAACGTCGCCTTCTGCCGCCGGTCGGCGCTCGTGCAGGTGATCCGTACGCCGACCATCTGACAGTCGCTCGCAGCCCACGTGAACGTGCGATCGAGCGTGAGTGTATCGCGCACCCTGAGCGCGATTCCCGCCGCCGTGTCGAACACGTCATGTGGCGGCGCGGTCGTGAAGTCGCCCTTGATCGTGATCGTGCCGTTGTGGACGTCTGGACGCGAATCGCGTCGTAACTTGACGCGCGTGAGATGGAGCGGCGCATCGGCGTCGTCGCACGCATCGCCGACACCGTCACCGTCGAGATCGGCTTGGTCGGGGTTGGCGACGGTCGGGCAATTGTCGTCGGCGGCGCAACGACCGTCGCCGTCAGCGTCACCGCCGCCGCCCGCAACGCAGGCGCCCCCGTGGCAGGAATCGGGCACGCTGCAGACGTCGCCGTCGTCGCACATCGTGCCGTCGGCGACGGGCGCCGGCACGCACGTGCCCGGCTCCTCGCACACGCCGGTGTTGCACTGGTCGGCGACGCTCGAGCAATCGATCGGGGTGCCGGCGACGCAGAGACCGGTCGCGCCGTCACAGGTCTCGACACCGTTGCAGGCGAGACCGTCGCTACAGCCCGTGTCGTCGGTCAGCGTAGGATAGAGATTCACGTAGTAACGAGCCGCGGGATTCGCCGCCGTCCCGCCCGCCCACATACCGCGGGTCGTGATGTCGGGCGAGGCCTGCGCCGCGCCGTCGTAGTCGATGAAGCCGCCGCTGACGTCGGGGACACGCGCGCCCGCGCTCACGACGGAGGGCAACGCGACGAACGTGGTCTCGGTGGCGGCGAGCGAGGTGCAGACGCCGTCGGTGACGACGATGCCGATCGCACCCGGCGCATCGGTCGCCCGCCGCGACAGCGTACCGTTCGGCAGGACGAAGCGGCCGAGACGGATCTGCGCGATCGGATCGGGCCGGTGATCGAGCAGCGCCGCCAGGTTCGTCGCCATCAGGTTCGATTCGCTGGGACCGACCCCCTCGGTCTCGAGCTTGTGCTGGTGGCCCTTCGGATCGCGGTCGCTTTGATCGTTGACGCACGTGTCGTCGTTCGGCGGCTCGTTGGTGAACGTGCCGGGAATGTCGGAGAACGCCCAGGCCGGGATCTGGTAGCCGACCAGGTCGTTGGCGAGTCCGATCTGGAAGCGGTGCGGCGCCCGCGCATGCCACGTCGGAACCGGTGGGTTGGGGCGCGCGTCGCATCCGGCATCCTCGATGCCCCACGGGCTGCCGAGCATCAGCGCCGGGAACGCCTCGCCGGGGTTGGCGAGCATTTGCAGATCCGGTCCGAGATCGAGGACGCCGACCTCGGTGCGGATGTCCTTGCCGGCGGGCGCCGGCACCCCGTCGGTGTACGCCTGACGCTCGCCGAAGAGTCGCGCGGCCGCCGCAGCCTTGAAGACGTTGTTCTCGATCGGCGCGAAGAACTCGGTGCGCTCGGCGACGAGTTGCCCGAATTGCACGTCGACCGTCAGCGCGTCGCCGATCCTGCTCGCCACGGCGTCTGCCAGCGCCTCGCCCGTCGCTTGCGCTTTCGCGTACTGATCGCCGCTCACCTCGGGCACGGTGCGCGGGTCCTCCTCGGAGCCGTTGTCGCCGACGAGGAACATCGCCATGCCGTGGCCGAGGTCGGCCTCGAGGCGGCGGTGGAAGAACCCGGGCCAGTCGGAGCTGACGTCGCCGGGCGGACCGTCGTGACCGATCTCCTGGTTGTGCGCGGCGAGGTTCATCAGCGTCACGATCGGCGTGCCGGTCGCGTCGCGCACCTGGAGGACGCGAATCTTGGGATCGATCGCCGCCGGCAGCCCGGCGTCGTCGGTGGTCGGGAAATTGTTGGAGAGCCGCACGTCGAGCCCCGCCGGGATCGAGAACTCACGGACCGACAACGTCGCGGGCTGCAGGGCGTCGCAGGCTTGCTTCGCCGCCTGTGCGACCTGCTCGACGACGAAGTCCATGTAGTACTCGTCGATCCCGGAGTTGAGGCCCGCGACGCCCGCCTCCGCGGGACCGCCGTAGATACCGACGGTGTCCGGCGAGCTCTCGTTGTGGTTGGCGCTGACGACCGTCTCGAGCTGCGGGTTCCCGGTCAGCACGCGCGCGCGGTCGCGCATCTCGTGCGTGTAGTTCTCGTGAATGCCCTGCGCGACCACCGACGCCACGACGGCCGTGTGTGATCCGTCGGAGAACGCGATCGCACGGACGTCGATCGGATCGTGGATGCGCAGTATGTGCTGCTCGACGCCGCCGGAGCTGTAGAAGCCGTCCCAGCGGCCGTTGTGGTTGTAGTCGCAGAACGGCTCCGGAGCGGGAGCGCCGCCGTTCCCGGGATCGCTCAGCGGGTAGCTGAAATCGCCCGACCCATCCATGTCGATGTACGGCTCCTCGTACAGCCACCGGCGCGGGCCGTTGTAGGTCGACCGCGGACAGCTGGCGTCGACGACCGGGTCGACGGCGGCGAAGAACGCCGCGTCTTGCGCCGCGTCGAACGCCGGCGGCGTGATGTCGACCTTGGCCGTCCCGACCATCCACGTCTGCGCGCGCACATCCGCCGCCGTCAGAAGAACGCAGAGACCGGCGAGAACCGCGACGCGCGTCATGGTGCCTGTCGTACGCTCCAGGTTTCGCCGCGCACAACCTGTACCCACGGCAGAACTCCTCGGAAAAATCGGGAGGAATGGACGCAACAAATGGGGGCACACGCGCCGCGCCGCAAGGACGATCCAGCGCAATCCGCCTACCCGTAGAGACGGTCGGCCCCGGGGCACGCATCGACGTCGCCTCGCCCGGAATCCGGACTAGCGCGCTGAGCGACCCGCTCAGTACTCGGGCTTGAACTCGAAGTGGTGCGTGGTCTGGAGGTAGCGGATCGTCTGCGTTTGCGCGCGCATCACGACGGAGTTGCTCGTTGCGCCGCCGCGGAAGAAGCGCACCCCCTCGAGATAATCGCCGGTCGTGACACCGGTCGCGGCGAACATGACGTGGCCGCGAATGAGGTCGTCGAGTGTGTAGCGGCGCTTCAGATCGGTGAAGCCTTGGTCGTAGCAGACCCGGACGTCGTCCTGCGTGAGCGGCGCGAGGCGCGCCTGCATGTCGCCGCCCGCGCAGCGGAGCGCCGCCGCGGCGAGGATGCCTTGCAGCGCCCTGCCCGTCCCCATCAAGAGATCGATCCCGGAGGCGCGGCGCGTCGTGGCGAGCGACGCCGAGAGATCGCCGGCGGCGAGCAGCTTCACGCGGGCGCCGGCGGCACGCACCTCGCGGATCAGCTTCGCGTGGCGCGGGCGCTCCAGAATCGCGACGGTGAGATCCTCGACGTAGACGCCCTTCGCCTCGGCGAGCGCTTGCAAATTCTCGGTCGCCGAGCGCTCGAGGTCGATGATGCCGCGGCCGTCGGGCCCAACGGCGATCTTCTCCATGTAGGTATTGGGGCACTTCAAGAAGACGTCGTGATCGGCGATCGTGATGATCGAGAGCGCGCCGGCGCCGCCGGTCGCGCAGATGCTCGTGCCCTCGAGCGCGTCGAGGGCGATCTCGGTGGCGGTGCCGCCCTCGCCGACGCGATCGCCGGCGTACAGCAGCGGCGCCTCGTCGGCACTGCCCTCGCCGATCAACACCGTGCCGCTCACCGGAATCGCGTTGAACGCACGCCGCATCGCCTCGACGGCGGCGCGATCCGCCCCTGCCTCGTCGCCGCGTCCCATGTAGCGCGCCGACGCGAGCGCGGCGGCCTCCGTGACGCGGACGACCTCGAGCGCCAAGTTGCGGTCCATTATGAGATATCCTCGCCGCGCACTACAGGAGCTCCTCCTCGATCCGCAGGCACACCGGGTGACCCTTCACCGCGCTCATGCGGCGGATCTCTTTCAGCGCCGCTTGGACGTCGTGCTCGCGCGCCCCATGCGTGCGGATGACGACCGGCACGACCGTCGCGGTGCTGCGGCCCTTCTGAATCACGGTGCCAATACTAATCGCATGCCGTCCGAGGATGCCAGCTATATCTCCCAACACACCGGGCCGGTCGCGCGCCATGATCCGCAGATAGTAGGCCGTTCGCAGCTCGCCCATCGGGACGAGCGGCAGACGGCGGATCGTCGCGAAGCCGAACGGCGGCACCCGCGCCGGCGCGCCCGCGAGGCGATTGCGCGCGACCTCCACGAGATCGGCGACGACGGCGGTCGCCGTCGGCATCATCCCGGCGCCGAGGCCGTAGCACATGCTCGAGCCGAGCGCCTCGCCGTCGAGGTAGATCGCATTGAAGGCGCCGCTCACGCCGGCGAGGACGTGGGTCACCGGCACGAGCGCCGGATGGACGCGCGCTGCGACGCGCTCACCGTCGCAGGTCGCGATCGCGAGCAGCTTGATGACGCAGCCGAGCTCGCGCGCGTACACGACGTCCGTCTGGTCGATCGCGCGGATGCCATCGGTCGAGACCTCGCGCAGCTTCAGCTCGGTGCCGAACGCGAGCGCGGCGAGGATGACGAGCTTGTGCGCGGAATCGGTGCCGTCGATGTCGAAGCTCGGGTCCGCTTCGGCGAGACCGCGCGCCTGCGCGTCGGCGAGCGCGTCGGCGAACTGCGCGCCGTCGCGCGTCATCGCGGTCAGGATGTGATTGCAGGTGCCGTTCACGATGCCGTAGACGCCGCGGACCCGGTCGGCGACGATCGCGTCGCGCAGCACGCGCACGATCGGGATGCCGCCGCCGACGCTCGCCTCGAGTCCGACGTCGACGCGGCGGTGGGCGGCCGCGCGCAGGATCTCGCGCCCGTGCACCGCGAGGAGCGCCTTGTTCGCGGTGACGATGCTCTTCCCGGCGCCGATCGCCGCGAGCACGAAGCGGCGCGCCGGCTCGTAGCCGCCCATGAGCTCGATCACGACGTCGATGTCGTCTGCGCCGTAGACCTGTGCCGCGTCGGACACGAGCATCCCCTTGGGCAGCCGCACGCCGCGGTCGCGCGTGGTGTCGATGTCGGCGATGCGGACGAGACGCAGCGGCGCGCCGAGCCGGGCGTCGATCGCGGCGCGGCGCTTCTGCAGCAGCTTCACGACGCCGGTCCCGATCGTGCCGAAGCCGATCAGGCCGGCGCGTACCTCACGTGCTGGCATTCCGGGCGAGGACGGGACGCGTCAGCCGGCGCTGGCCGTGCGCTCGGCGGGGAGCAGCGCGCCGGCGAACGCCTTGCGGATCCCGCGCACGGCTTGGCGCATCCGATGCTCGTTCTCGATGAGCGCGAAGCGCACGTAGTCGTCCCCGTACTCGCCGAAGCCGATCCCCGGCGACACCGCCACCTTCCCCTCCTTGAGCAGGAGCTTCGCGAACTCGATCGAGCCCATCGTGCGATACGGCTCCGGAATCTGCGCCCAGACGAACATCGTCGCCTTCGGCTTCGGCACGTCCCACCCAATGCGCGCGAGGCCGTCGCAGAGCACGTCGCGCCGCGCTTGGTAGCGCTCGGCGTTCTCGCGCACGCAGTCTTGCGGGCCGTTCAGCGCCGCGATCGCGGCGACCTGAATCGGCTGGAACATGCCGTAGTCGAGATAGCTCTTCATGCGCCCGAGCGCGTGGATCATCTCGCGGTTGCCGACCGCGAAGCCGACGCGCCAGCCCGGCATGCTGTAGCTCTTCGAGAGGCTGAAGAACTCGACGCCGATGTCGATCGCGCCCGGCACTTGCAAAAAGCTCGGCGGCTCGTAGCCGTCGAAGACGATGTCGGCGTAGGCGAGGTCGTGGACGACGAGCATCTCGTGCTCGCGCGCGAAGTCGACGATCTTCTCGAAGAAGTCGAGGTTCACGACCTCGGTCGTCGGGTTGTGCGGGAAGTTGAGGATCAAGAGCTTCGGCTTCGGCCACGCCTGCTTCACGGCCTCCTGGAGGTGCGCGAAGAAGTCGCCGCCGGGAATGAGCGGCACCGAGCGCAAGTCGCCGCCGGCGATGATCACCGAATATTGGTGAATCGGATACGTCGGGCTGGGACACAGTACGACGTCGCCGGGGCCGAGGATCGCGAGCGCGAGGTGACCGATGCCTTCCTTGGAGCCGATGGTGACGATCGCCTCCGCGTCGGCGTCGAGCTCGACGCCGTAGCGGCGACGGTACCAATCGCAGATCGCGAGCCGCAGCTTGTAAATGCCGCGCGACACCGAGTAGCGGTGGTTGGGCGTCTTGCTCGCCGCCTCGATGAGCTTGGCGACGACGTGCGGCGGCGTCGCGCCGTCGGGGTTCCCCATGCCGAGGTCGATGATGTCCTCACCGGCTCGACGCGCTGCCTGCTTCAAGTCTCCGACGATGTTGAAGACGTAGGGCGGCAGCCTCTTGATCCTGGGGAATTCCATCATGTGCTTTCCTCGAGTGTGTCCTCCGCGTGATATGAGCTGCGCACGAACGGCCCCGCCGCGACGTGGCGGAACCCGAGCACCCGACCGAGCTTAGCATACTCTGCAAACGTTTCCGGAGCGACGTACTCGACGACCGACAGATGCGTGCGCGTCGGCTGCAGATATTGGCCGATCGTGAGCGCATCGCAGGCGGCCGCGCGGAGATCCGCCATCGCCGCCCGCACCTCGTCCGCGGTCTCGCCGAGACCGACCATCAGCCCGGACTTCGTGACCGCCGACGGCCGCAGCTGCTTGGCGCGCGCCAGGACGTCGAGCGAGCGGCGGTAGCTCGCCTGCGGCCGGACGGCGCGGGAGAGACGCGCGACCGTCTCGAGATTGTGGTTGAAGACGTCCGGTGCCGCGTCGAGCACGGTCCGCAGCGCCGATTCGTCGCCCTTGAAGTCGGGCGTCAGCACCTCGATGCGGGCGCTCGGCAGGGCGACGCGGACGGCGCGCACCGTCGCCGCGAAGTGCGCCGCGCCGCCGTCTCCGAGATCGTCACGCGCGACCGCGGTGACGACGACGTGACGGAGCCCCATGCGCCGGCTCGCTTCCGCGATGCGCCGCGGCTCGTCGGGGTCGAGGGGCGCCGGCCGCGCGGTATCGACGGCGCAGAACCCGCAACGCCGCGTGCAGCGCGTGCCCGCGATCATGAAGGTCGCCGTCGGGCGCGAGAAGCACTCGCCGATGTTCGGGCAGCGCGCCTCCTCGCAGACGGTGCGCACACCGACCTCGCGCAGCACGCGGCGGAGCGGCCGCGCCTCGCGCAGGATCCCGCGCTTCTTTGCCGCCCAGGCAGGAAGCCGCGTGCCCGACGGCGACGGAATCACCGCCCGCTCAGAACCTGACGCCGAACGACCCGAGCGCGGTCACGAACTGCTTGTCGGGGCGGTTCGGCTGAAAGGCGTGGTGATAGCTGGCGTTCGCGCCGACGACCAGCTCCATGAGTGGGTACTTGTCGCCGCGATGCTCGTACAGCTGGAAGACCGTGCCTTCGATACCGAGCCCCGCTTGGACCCCGAAGGCGTCTTGATCGTCATCGCCGATCAAGGTGCGGCCGTTGAAGTCGACGTGGTTGAAACGCGCGAAGTGATCCCACTCGACCTGAAAAAGGCCGTACGGACGCACCAGATAGTCGGAAGGGAGAAAGTCGAAACGCGGACCCATGCCGACGATGAAATTCTGTTCCGTCTCGTTCGAGTGGCCGACGAATCCCGGACCGGAGAAGGTGTCGAACGAATTCTTGTTGTCGTTGAAGCTGTGCGTGAATTGCAGCATGAGATCCAGAAAATCGAGCATCTCGTATCCGGCGGCGATGCTGTACGCGCCGCCGTCGTGCTGCTCGTGGCGAAACTCGCCGACGGGGATCAGCGCACCGCCCTGCCCCTCGATGAACACGGTTCCGGGCTGGGCCGACGCGACGCCCGACAGCGCGACCGAGAGGGCCACCGTCACGATCAATGCACGGATGCTCATGTCACCACCCCTTTCCCCCACGAGCTATCGAGTTTCGATAGCGAATGCGCGAACCATCGCGCATGGCGGGAACGATAGCGTGTGACGGGTCGGGAGCGCAAGGTACGAAACGCTGCCGGCCCGTTCGCGGAGAGCGCACGATTGCAGCGACGTGGCGGTGCGGCGGTCGTCGGCTGCACCCGACGTGCGCGGGAGGGAAGGTTTGCGCACCACGGGTGCAGCCGACGACCGCCGCACCGCCACTCCGCGGTAAGCGGACGCTCGCCGCGCGGTGCAGCAGCGCGTCGCGCTTCGCGCTCGCGCCCGTGGGCACGGCTCGCGCTCGCCCCTCGCGCGCTCACGCGTCGGTTCAGCCGACGCGGGCTAGCTCTAGGCGGCCGGACCAGCGCTCCTCCAGGACGTCGCGTAACGCGAGCGACTCGGGCGTGCGGAGGTCGGGGTCGCGGCGGAGCCATTCGGCGGCGTCTTCTTGGGCGGCGTGGAGGAGGGCGCCGTCGCGGAGGATGCTGGCGGCGCGGAAATCGGGGAGGCCGGATTGTCTCGTGCCGAGGAACTCGCCGGGGCCGCGCAGCTCGAGGTCTTTCTCGGCGATGCGGAAGCCGTCGTTCGTCTCCTCCATCACGCGCAAGCGCTCGCGCGCTTGATCGCCGCGGGCGTACGACGCGAGGAGGAAGCAGAGCGAGCGGTGCGCGCCGCGGCCGACGCGGCCGCGCAGCTGGTGCAGCTGCGCGAGGCCGAAGCACTCGGCGTGCTCGACGATCATGACCGTCGCGTTCGGGACGTCGATGCCGACCTCGATCACGGTCGTCGACACCAACACCTGGTGCTCGCCGCTCTTGAAGCGTCGCATGACGTCGTCCTTCTCGTCCGCACGCATCTGGCCGTGCACGAGGGCGAGGCGATAATCCGCGAGCGGACCCGCGGCGAGCTCGCGCGCGGCCTTGGTCGCGTCGAGGAGCTCGCTCTTCTCCGACTCCGCGACCAGCGGACAGACGATGTACGCCTGCCGGCCGGCGTCGAGCTCACGGCGGACGGTCTCGAGCACGCGCGCGCGCTGCGTCTGCGGATACACCCGCGTCACGACCGGTCGCCGCCCCGGCGGCAGCTCGTCGAGCACGGACACGTCGAGGTCGCCGTACAGCGTGAGCGCGAGCGTGCGCGGAATCGGCGTCGCCGTCATGAGGAGAATGTCGGGATTGGTGCCGTGACGTTTCAGCGTCGCCCGCTGCATGACGCCGAAGCGGTGCTGCTCGTCGATGATGCCGACCCCGAGCCGGTGGAACTCGACGCGCTCCTGGATGAGCGCGTGGGTGCCGATCACGAGATCGATGTCGCCGCGGGCGATCGCGCGCTCGGTGCGGCCGCGGAGCTTGCCGGTGACGGCGCCGGTGAGCAGCGTGACCCGCAGGCCGACCGCCGCGGCGAGGCGGCGGATCGTCTCCCAATGCTGCTCGGCGAGGAGCTCCGTCGGCGCCATCAGCGCCGCTTGGTAGTCGTTCTCGACCGCGACGGCGGCGGCGTACAACGCGACGACCGTCTTGCCGCTGCCGACGTCGCCTTGCACGAGGCGGTGCATCGGATGCGGCACCGCCATGTCGTGCTGGATCTCGTCGATGACGCGCTTCTGCGCCTTCGTGAGCGCGAACGGCAGCGCCGCAACGAGTCGCTCGGCGCGCGCCGCGGGGACACGAAACGCGATTCCCTCCTCACGCGCGACCGTGCTCTTCTTGAGGGCCATCCCGAGCTGCAAGTAGAAGAGCTCGTCGTAGACGATCGAGCGATGCGCCGGCGACGTCGCGGCGTTCAAGGCGTCGACGTCGGCGTCAGCCGCGGGCTGGTGGACGTCGCGCAGCGCCGACGCGAGATCGGCGATGCCGCGCACGCGCGCGAGCGCCGCCGGAATCGCGCTCGGCACCCGCGCCGCGTACGCGTCGACGGCGCTGTGCACGACGCGCCGGATCGCGCCCGCGGAGATGCCCGCGGGCTTGGTGTAGACCGGCACGATGCGACCGAGCTCGGCATGCTCCTCGGGATCGAGAAGCTCGACCTCGGGATGGACCATTCGGAGCGGCGCCAAGCCGCGCGCCAGCGCCGCCTGCCTGAGCGGCTCGACGCGCCCGTGCAGCAGCACGCGCTGCCCGGCGCGAAAGCGGGAGTGAAAGTAGCGCAGCTGGTTGTACCAGACCAGCGAGAGGGCGCCGGTCTCGTCGCGCGCGATCACCTCGAGGATCTTCCGCCGGCCGCGCCCCGCCCAACGCTCCGCTGGCGCCTCGAGCACCGCTTCGAGCGTCGCCTCCTCCCCGGGACGGAGCTTCGCGATCGTACGCACGTCGCGGCGGTCCTCGTAGCGGAACGGCAGGTGAAAGAGGAGGTCGTCGACGGTGGAGAGGCCGAATTTCGCGAGCTGGTCTCCGCGCTTCGGACCCACGCCTTTCACGTACTGCACCGACATTCGCAACGCCTCGAGCTGCGGCCGGGCCGGGGCGGTGCTGCGGATGTATGCCGGTCGTGCCGACGACGCGGCGGGGGCCGCGTCGAGCTTTGCGAGCAACTCCAGTACGCGTCGTACGAGCGCGACCGACGGTTCGGTCGCGAGTCGATCGAGCGCGGCGGCGATCTCCGTGAGCGTTTCTTGGACGGGCGTGTCGCGGGCCCCGCCGCTCGCGCGCGCGAGCTTCTCGTGAATCGTCTTCAGCGGCAGCGCGGCGGGCGAGATCTGGTGCGGCGCGCCGACGAGGTACTCGAGCGGCGGGGTGAGCGTGCGAACCAAATCCTCGAGCGGCGTCACGGTGTCCGTCGGACCGTCGTCACGTGAGCGATCCGCGGTTGTAACCGTGCACGGCGGAGGTGCGCAAGACGCCGGGGGCGATGGCCTACAGCGTGGGTGGTCTACTGCGCTCGGCGCTGCGCGCGTGGGCGGCGCAGGTGCGCGCCATCGGCAGCACCTCGAGGCGGCCGATCTCGATCTCCTCGCCGTCGACCTCACAACGGCCGTAGTCGCCCGTCTCGATCCGCCGCAGCGCCTCGTCGATCTCGTCGTACTCCTTCGTGCGGCGCGTCCCGACGTCGAGCGCCGTTTCGGCGAGCTCGCCCTGCACGGCGGCGTCACCTCCCTCGTCGACGCTCTCGATCGCGTCCTGCGCGTCGCGCTGCGCCTCGCCGATCGCGCGGTTCAGCTCGGCGCGACGCTCCTCGAGTCTCTGTCGAAAGTATGCGAGCTGCTCCGGCTTCATGCTGCTTACCGCCGTCCGTCGACGGCGCCCTCCGCTCAGCTTGCGACGCCGGTCGCATTAGTCAACACCCCGTCGGGGCGCGCTAGCTACGCCTGCCGACGTGGGAGCGGAGATCGTCGGGCGTGAAGCTCATGGCCTTGCGAAACGCCGGCCGCGCGCCGAGCCGGCCGTAGTACGCGTGCAGCCGCGGGTAGCGGTCGGTGAGAAGACTGACCGGCATTGCGGCTAACGCGGGTCGAGGCGGACGAAGTACCGTGGCGGAAACCCGGTCAGGATGCGGAAGCCGAGACCGTGCGGGTACTCGCGCTCGACGCGATCGCTCTCCGCTCCCGTGACGGGGACGGCGCGATAGTTGCCCTTGGTGCCGTCGACCGTCGCCTGCACGTCCGGGTTCTGCAGCGCGCGGCGATACCACGCGCGCGGCCAGTGGTTGGCCGCGACGTACAGATGCCCGTCGCTCACGAGTCGCGACACGACGCGATCGTGCGGCGTGCCGTCGGGATCGAACGTGGCAATGACCAGCGTCGATCCCGCAGCCGGCTGCATGTAGCCGAGCATCGACTCGAACGCGGCGACCACGGCCGCGTAGATCAGAACGACGATCAGGATGATCTTCATCATTGATCCTCCCCAAAGCTCGCGCTCGCAGCTCGATCAAGTCCCTCGTCCCGCCAATGGCGTCGCGGGGCGTTCCTGCGGTTGCGCGGAGCGGCCTCTGGCAGATTGCTACACGGCTTCTAGCGCCTTCCAATCGGGGGCTGCCCGCTCGAAGGGCGACCCCCTCGAAAAGGAGGACATCCATATGCAGCATTCGGCCGTACGCAAAGTGGTGATGATCGCCGCGGCGTTCGCGGTAGTCATCGGTCTGAGCGTAACTGCTACTCCGATCACAGCGGAGTCAGCGCAGCGTCCCATCGGCGACATCCAAGTGTTCGCGACGCTCGGCTACCCCGGCCATCCAGGCGGCCTCGTCGTGAACGATCGTACGCTCTACGTCAGCACCTCGAACGCCGGCTTCGATCGGCTCTTCGATACGAGCGACGAGATCTGGGCCTTCCGCCTCGACACGGGCGACCCAGTGCAAACGGGTACCAACCCGATCCTGGTACCCCGGCAGGCGTCCGCGCAGCTGATGGGTCTTTTGGGAATGGCGCTCGACGCCCAAGGCCGGCTCTACATCGCCGACATGAACGGCAGGGTGCTGCGCGTCGATCCCGCGACAGGCACGCAGGACGTTTACGGCACGATCCCGACCAACACCGACACGTCGCTCACCGACATGCCCGGCTTCGTCGTCTTCGACGCCGCCGGCAATCTCTACGTCAGCGACTGGTCCGCGCCGATCATCTGGCGCGTGCCACCCGGCGGCGGTCAGGCATCGCTGTGGTTCACCGATCCGCGACTCGCCGGCACGTACGGCGCCAACGTCGCCGGCATCGCCGCCGATCCGAGCGGTCAGAATCTGTACATCGCCGCGGGCACGCAGGAAGGGCAGATCGCGGTGTATCGCCTCCCGTTCGCGCACCCCGACGCGCTGCACCTCCAGGAATTCCACCGCTACACCGACTTCGTCATGATGCCGTGCTCCCCCGATCCGAACGTCCAGCTCGTGGCGTGCGAGCTCATGCCGGTGATCGGCGCCGGCGGAATCGCCTTCGGCGCGTCCGGCAATCTCTATGTCGCGCTCTTCTCGAAGCAGCAGCTCTCGATACTCCGTCCCGACGGCACCGAAGCGCTCCGGTTCCCGAGCGCCGATGAGAACATGATGCTCGACGTCCCCGTGGACGGCCCGTTCGCGGTCGCATTCGACGGGCGCGGGTCGCTGCTGGTCGCGAACACCGGCGACACAACGATCGGCAAGGGACCGGGCGGTATGGACCCGGTCGGTGGTCTGGTGATCTCCGACACGTGGGCGGTGCTCGACGTGTTCGTCAACGACACCGCGGCGCCGATCGTGCGGCCGTTCGTCCCCTGAGCTCATGTCGAGCGACGCGCGCGCGCCCCAACCCGCTCCGCGAGCGAAGTAAACGAGAGGCCCCCAGCGCGATCAGCGCTGGGGGCCTTAGAGCTAGAAGTTTTCGACGAAGTTGAAAGCAACCGCGGTCGTCATCCACCGCATCATACGATGGCGACGGTCGGAGGTGCGTGACAGACGGCTTCAACCCTGTGGCCGTCGGGATCGATTACAAACGCGGCAAAATAATCCGGATGATACTGCGGCCGCAAACCAGGCTCACCGTCGTCGCGGCCACCGGAGAGAAGGGCGGCGGCGTGAAACGCGTGAACCGCCGCGCGATCAGGCGCACGGAAGCAGAGGTGCATACCAGGTGACGGCAACGACTCTCCGGTCTCGACGGTGATGGTGAACTGGACGCCGAGCGAGCCGGCCATGGCACCGTAATCGGAGCCGCGTCGCTGGAAGTCGACGATGCGAACGATCCCAAGTGGCCGCAGCACGGCATCATAGAACCGGCGGCTTCGCTCCAAATCTTTCACGCCCAGCGAAACGTGATCGATCATCGTTCCCCCTACTGATTGAGACCACGAGCGCTCCCGGCGTGCTCTCGTCTCTCCATCATGAGCCGCGCTGCTGTCACACGCGGGACATCGGCGCCGGCGCGTTCGCGACGGCGAGCTGCGCTCCCGTACCCGCCGCCTGCTTGAGCTCGATCAGGATCTCGCGGAAGACCTGACCGCTGGCGTTGATGGCCGTCTCGGTCGCGCCGGGCGGCACGAAGAAGACGCTGCCCGGCTGCACCGGGATCTCGACGCGGCCGACGTCCTCGATCTCGGCGTCGATTCGCGAACCCTCAACTACGCACAATACGTACGGAACATCGTGGCGGTGGCGGTCGGAGCGCTCGCCCGGCGCGAGATGCATCTCCCAGACGCGCACGACTTCGTTCTCGAAGAGCAGCTTGTTGGCGACGTTGCCGAGCGGGCGATCGTCCTGCGTCATGCGGCACCTCCGGCGGAATGCTCGAGTTCGAGTAATCGTATCAGATCCGGCAGTCGCGCGAACGGAACGGCTCCGGCGCGACGCAGCTCGGCAGCGGTTTGCGATCGGCTCGCTGTCGACGCGCACGCCGTCGCAGCCGAAGATGATCAGATCGAAGGGGATCCCGTTGCACGCCGGAGAGACCACGCCAATGCCGCAAGCACGACGACGCCACCGACATGGACGACGAGCGCCGATGCGCCGCCGTGGCGCGCCGTGTACGCGGCGACGTTCGTCGCGTCGGCGGCGGCAACGAACGCGAGCGCCAGCACGTACCCCGCGAGTAGCCGACGACTCGCACGCCGCGCGAGCGCTGCCAGAAGAAAGCTTCCCAGCGCCACATCGCGCATCGCGCTCGCGAGCAGGTACGCTTTCGTCTCCGCCGTCGTCGCGGGAATGCCGAAGGCCGATGCCGCCGTATCAGGTGCGAGCAGGGTCACTGGACCGACCGCGATCAACGCCGATCCGACCAGCGCGAGGGTGATGCGCACGTATCGAGCGCTCCCGTCGCTCATCTGATTCGAGCTCGATGAGACGCGCGCTTGCGAGGCCGTCGCTTTTCGCCCGCGCGGCGGGGAGCCGGAGAAAGCGCACTCATCGTGACGTAGTACCCGTCCGGGTCGCGCATCGAGAACTCCTTCGTCCGCGTATTGGGGTTCACATGCGGATCTTCCTCGAGCCGCGGGACGAGAGCGCGCGCTCGCGTTAGTGCCCTGTCGAAATCGTCGACGCGGAAGAACAAGAGCAGTCCGTTGCCCGGTGTCCCGTCGGCGGGACTCATCAACGAAGGATGATCCTCGGTTCCCCACTGGTGGAGGCAGAGCAACACGGTTCCATCCGCGTCGAGGAGTTGACCGAAGTCGCGGTGCCCCGGGCGCGTCGGGCGCTGGCCGAAGAGGGACTGGTACCAGTTGAAGCTCCGCGGCACGTCCCGCACCCCGATGATGGTCCACGTACGCTTCATGCAATCGAGCTGACGGCCAAGCTCACGGCCGGCCGGCAACATCCGGGTTCGGCCGCAGGCCGAAGGCCACCATCACTGGCGTTTCAGTCCATCCCGCCACGCGATGACCTCGAGTTCGCCGCGGACCGCCTCTTCCACCGGGATGACGGGGTGCACCTCGAATCTAAACGCGGGGAGCATCGAACAGAATTTGTGAATGGTCACCAGATCATCACATTCCATCAGCATGTGCCCGCCCCACTCACCGACTCGGATCACGAAGAAGTCGATCTTGAAATTGCCCGGTGCCATCCATTGGCCGAAGACTTCGAGGATGCGCTTCTGGGCATTCTCGTATTCGATAGGCGAACCCTGCGCACGTTCGAACCAGCTGATCACGTATTTCATTGTCGTCCTTTCCGAAAGAAGTCCCCTGAGGGATTGCCGCCTGACCGGGCTAACGATACGGCGTTGAGCAACCGGCCATGGGTGCCCATGCAGAAGCACGTGCCACTTGGCCGGTCTGCACCGGCGGGTTAGGTGCCCTCCTCTACCTCATGGATGATCTCGATGCTGGGATTCAGGCGGAGCCACAGCCGGTCTCTAGCGTTTACCATGATTTCCAGCGCTTCCTGATGCGGCTTGTCGGCGTGGTAGCTGACGTCCTCAACACCCGTGGCGGTCAGTTCG
>WNFR01002486.1_pt1 | contig 19171 bp, 19 predicted proteins | sample 5400221 | NCBI WGS metagenome assembly WNFR01 (sample SAMN13153357, study PRJNA577476) | soil metagenome | isolation source: 40 cm soil under Madrone tree | place: USA:California | collected 2016-06-14 | reverse complement strand
CTCGCTGACCAGCGCGTCGAAGGCCTTCAGCAAATTGAGGTCGACGCCACGAATATCCATTCAACGAATGAATAGCATACGATCAATCGATTTGATAGATGATGGGCACGGCTGATATACGAAAACCTGAGCCATTCACCGGGAGTGACGAGCCATGCAGGAAGCACCGCGCCTCAGCCATGTCGGGCTTTATGTCCACGACGTGCCGAAGATGATCGACTTTTATACGAAGGTTCTCGGCTTCGTGGTCAGCGACGGCGCCGAAGACGGCCGCATCACATTCTTGAGCCGCAACCCGAGCGACCATCATCAGGTCGTGCTGGTGCGCGGCCGCGCCACCGACACCGAGGTCCCGATGGTGCAGCAGGTGTCGTTCAATGTGGGGAACCTCGCCAACGTCCAGCGCGCCTTCCGCAAGATCCGCGACGCCGGCTGCGAGGGGATCAGCCCGATCTGCCACGGCAATGCCTGGTCGGTGTATTTCCAGGACCCCGAGGGCAACCGCATCGAGATGTTCTGCGACACGCCGTGGTACGTGCCGCAGCCCTTGGGCTTCAAGATCGACCTCGACAAACCCGAGGACGAGCTCTTCCGCGAGACCGAGGCCTATTGCCAGGACCGCGAGGGGTTCAAGCCGATGGAGGAGTGGCGAGCCGAGATCGGCAAGAAGATCGCGGCCAAGCTCGAAGCGTAAAGCCGATCAGCTTCGGGTACCCCTCGCACTACCACGCAACATTATCAGGAGGATCTCCAGTGACCGAACTCAAAGGCTATCACGCCCATGTCTATTACAACCCCGCCACCCGGCCGATCGCCGAACGTCTGCGCGAGACGATCATCGGCAACTTCGCCGTCGAGCCCGGAGGCTTCAGCGATGAGCCGAGAGGTCCGCATCCGATCTCGCAGTTCAACGTCATCTTCGAGACGGAAGAGTTCCAAAATATAGTGCCCTGGCTGATGCTGAACCGCGAGGGCCTCGACGTTCTTGTCCATCCCTTGACCGAAAGCTCCTACGACGACCACAGCAAGAATGCGCTGTGGCTCGGCACGCCCGTACCGATGCGGCTCGACATTCTGCGGCCGACCTATCGCACCGAGCTGCTGCCGACGGGCTCGGCCCACTCGGCCTGACCGGCGCCCCTCCGAGGAGGATCTGGCGAAGAGCGAGGGTTGGGATGGTTGATCCCGGCCAGGGTCGTTCGATGGGAGACGATTTATGAACGACCTCGGTTGGGTTCCGCCCTTCGCCGACGACAGCGCCCTGCCGGACGAGGAGCGCGCGACCTTGGATCGCGCGCGGGCGCTGATCCCCCGTCTCGCCGAGCGCGCTCCGGCCGCCACGGCGACGCGGCAACTGCCGGTGCAGACGATCACCGAGTATCACGCGGCCGGCATCCTGCGTATCTTGCAGCCGCGGCGCTTCGGCGGCCAGCAAGGCCGGTTCAGCCTGTTCTCGCAAATCGTCGAGGAGCTGACCTATGGCTGCGCGTCCTCGGCCTGGGTATACGCGGTGCTGGCCGAGCATCAGTGGATCGTCGCCCAGTATCCCGAAGAGGCGCAGATCGACGTCTGGGGCGATAATCCGGAAGCGGTCGCGTCGTCCTCACTGGCGCCGCGCGCGGCCGCCAAGCGTGTCGCCGGGGGCTGGCGGCTGAGCGGACGATATTCATTCTCCAGCGGCTGCGATTACGCGCAGTGGGCGATCGTCGGCGCCTTTCTCGGAGATATGGGCGACCCGCGGCACATCGCCTACCTGCTGGTGCCGCTCGGCGAGGTCGAGATCGTCGATTACTGGCAGGTGCTCGGCCTGGCCGGTACCGGTAGCAAATCGCTGGCCTTGCATGATGTGTTTGTTCCCGAGCATCGCTGCGTGATGGTCAGCGATCTCTTCGCCGGCACTCCACCGGGCGCACGGGTGCATCCCGACTATCCGGTGCTGCGCGCACCGCGAGGGTTCCTCGTGTCCTATTCGCTGCCACCGGTCGCCATCGCGCTCGGCCGCCGCGCCCTCGACATCGTGTGCGACACGCTGGCGGGCCGGGTGTCGCGCGGGGTGACGAGAGTGGCGCAGTCCGAGGTGGTGCAGATGGCGATTGGCGAAGCCGCTGCCGCGATCGATATGGCCACCTTGCTGTTGCACACCGGGCGCCGGTCGAGCACCGAGGCGGTCAGCTCCGGCCGCCAGATCACCGAAGCGGAAGCGTTGCGCGCCCGTCGCGACATGACATTCGCGCAGCATCAGGTGGGCTGGGCACTGGAGCGCTTGTGCGAGGCGAGCGGCGCCCGCTGGGTCTACGACACCGACCCATTGCAGGAGATCCGGCGCGATGTGATGACGATACTGACCCACCACGCCGCCAGCCGCCAAGCCGCCATGGTGCCCTACGGCCGCATGCTGCTCGGCCAGGACCCTAAGTGAGCCCGGCAGAGCACGCGGCGCTACCTGTTGACGCGAGCGGTGAAGTGTTTTGTACCAGTGAGGAGCGGCAACAAATGGTCAAATCGCGTGGACTGAAACCACATCAATCTCAATGTCTCGGATATTAAGCGTTCGCTGAAGTTCTACCTCGACGCATTCGGTCTGGAAGAACGATTCCGGGAAAGGTCCATGGTGTTCATAGGCTCGACAGGCAGGAACGACCTGATCACCTTGTGTCAGGCCGAGACCGGCGCACCGGTCGGAGGTGGAGGCGGCGTGTCGCATTTCGGATTTGCCGTCGACAAGAGCGAATTCGATGGCATGGTCGCGCAAGTCCAGCAAGCCGGCGGCACTTTGCTCGATCGCGGCGAACACGGGCCGGGCATCCCATTCGCCTATTTTCGCGATCCGGACGGTTATGTGATCGAGCTCAGCAACGCATAAGGACGCTCGCGTCAGGCGTATTCAGATAGTTCACGACAATCCGCGGCGTTCCGTTCTCGTCTTCCCGGCGAAGGCCGGGATCTATCCTTGGCATAGGCACCGGCCTTCGCCGGTGTGACAAGATTTTTGCGACCTTTCGGGGATGGGTCTACTGTTGCCCGCTGAATCTTCTGACTGTGTTGAAGCACTTACTGCGCTCGCGCGCCCGCCCGTGCCGGAGCACCGCCTCCAATCCGGTTTATCTCGTGGTGAACTTTCCCAGCGAGAGCTTCACCAGACGTTTCATCTCTTCAAGAAAATTTTCATACTCTGCTTGGCCGTAATCCCCAGGGTCTGCGACAGCCTTCGCGGTACCTTCCGCGTACTCGTACAGACAATATGTTTTATTAACCGAATTCGGAACCATCGTAGTCACGATTTGTTTATGCTGGCGGTTCATCGTGAGTATCAAATCCGCCCATGCGATAGCTTCTCGATCCAGCGCCGTTGGGAGGTGCGATTTTGCCGCCGGGATCGCTGTCAACAATTGGGTGTCTATTTTTGAGTGATCGCGCACGTTAGTGCCGCGCGACTGCACTTCAACGGGAAGGTCGTTTCTATCGATATGCTCCCGAGCGAGGTACTGCGCCGCCGGGCTGCGGCCGGCATTCCCGGAACAAACAAACAGAAGCGCCTTCATCGTGCGGGCCTGCTGATGAAGGCCCTCCCATAGCGGGCGAACACCTCGTTGAATTCGCGCACGGCGGCGCGCGGGCCCGTGGGGTGCGACCAGATCGCGCCGATGACCGCGAGGAAGTCGGCGCCGGCTTCGACGAGGGGCCCGCAATTTTGCTGTGTGATGCCGCCGATGGCGCAGCACGGGACGACGGTCGTTTCGCTCCAGTCGCGCAGCACTTCCGGGTCCGCGTGGTGCTTGGCGGCTTTGGTCGTGCTCGGGAAGAAGGCGCCGAAGGCGACGTAGTCGGCGCCGGCTTCGGCGGCGGTGATGGCGCGGTCGCGGCTAGCCCCGCAGGTCACGCCTACGATCCGGTCTGGACCGAGGACCCGCCGGGCCTCGGCATAGGGCATGTCCTCCTCCCCGACATGCACCCCATCGCAGTCGAGCTCGGCGGCGAGGTCGGGGCGGTCGTTCATGATGAACGCGACGCCGCGGTTCTGGGCGATCGGCTTCACGGTCCTGGCGGCGCGGCGGACCGCGTCGTCATCGACATTCTTGAGGCGCAGCTGCAGGGAGGCGACATCGCCGCCGGCTAGCGCGTCCTCGAGCTCCTTGGCGAACCGGTCGGGGTCGAGAGCGGGCGGCGTAATCAAATAGAGCCGCGTCGTCGCCCGCGTTTCGCTTTGCGCCACGTGCCTCTCCCAAATATCGGCAGCTTATTCATCGCTCCGGGGCGTGGGCGGAAAAAGTGTATGGGCCGATGTTCGTCTGTTCCGGGCCTGGCCCTTTGGGCCATCCGGAACGACTTTTTTCACACTCATAAGCGCGGGAGTCGGCCGCTCAGTCTTTACCCTGCTAGCGAGGCGCTCGTCAACTGGTTTCGAGACCGAATACCCGAGTCCGGCCATCCCCAGTCGCGGCATCCGCAACCCGCCGCAGCTCGGCAACACGCGGTATTTCATCGCCTGGGGCGCGCCGAACCGCTATTGCGCGGCGACAGGCCCGGTCCTGGCGAAACCGACCCTCACGGGGTGCTCGACTTGATGCACCGCGTGACCTTAGATCCCGACGGTGCGCCGCACTCTATTCGGCCCGCGCATCACGGTGTTCACCAAGGACGACCGCAACTTCACCAAATAAGGAACCATCCGCGAGTTCATCTGGGACTTCGAGGAAGAAGCCCGCCGCATCCGCCCCGTCACCCCCGGCCTCGCGATCGGCGAGGTGCAATTGCCGAGCTAATCGACAGCTGCCGCCACCTCGACAGCCTCGACCGGGCGGCCGAGACGCTGATACCGCTAACGATCCCCTCGTGAGACGGGCTATCAACCCTTCGCGGTCGAGGCCCGGTAAATCTCGTCGATGGATTTTGCCAGCGCCGCTTCGAATTCGGCATCACTCATCGAGTGCCTGAGGTCCTCGGCTAGGGCGCGCGAAAAGCTCGCGACCACGCCGTGGTTGGCGGCGAGGCGTTTGCAGGCATCGGCCCGCGTATAGCCGCCGGAAAGCGCGACCACTCTGGCCACGCGCTTGTCCCTCGTCACTGCGGAATAGAGATCCGGAACATCCGGGAGCGTCAATTTGAACATCACCTGGCGGCCATCCGGCACCGCGTCGAGACGCTTGGTCAATTCCGCGAGAAGGATGGCCTCCGCACCGGGCTTGTCCGGGCTCTTGATTGAGACTTCCGGCTCGATGATCGGCATGAGCCCATGCTCGGCGATCTGTGCGGCCACTTGGAATTGCTGCGCCACAATGGCCGCGATGCCGTCTTTCGAAGCCAGGTTGATGACCGAGCGCATCTTCGTGCCAAAGACACCCGACTTAACGGCCCGGGTGCAAAGGGCATCGAGCTCGGGCATCGGCCGCATCAGCTGGACACCGTCCTTCTCGGGCTCGAGCCCCTTGTCGACTTTCACAAAGGGGACGACGCCCCGCTCTTCCCACAGGAAGGCCGAAGTGGGCTTGCCCCGCACCTCGCCGTCCATCGTGCCTTCGAACAGGATCGCCGCGATGACCTTGGCGCCGGTGAAGGCCGGTGTGGTCATGATGCGCACGCGCATCTGATGCACAATCCTAAACATCTCGGCATCGCCGCTATAGGCGCTGTCCGGAATGCCGTAGAGACGCAGGGCGCCCGGCGTCGATCCGCCGCTCTGGTCAAGTGCGGCGATAAAGCCGTCCTTCCCGGACATTTGCGCCATCATTCTGTCATTCGTCATGGTCGTCATCCTCGCGTGAAGCTCCATACGCTCAGGAAATTCGCGCAGCCTGCACAAATTACCACGGACCGATGAATATTGCCATGGCGGCTGCAAGCCGGGCAATCGTCGCGCTGCCGGCCGCGTTTAGAATCCCCATCTCAACAGGACTAAGCGTCCTCGGCTGACCGTCAGAAACGCCTACGTCTCTAGGGCCGCCTCGGGATGGCGCCTTAATCGCCGCCGCGCGTGCCCGGAGGATGTAATGCGGCGAGACGGCGGGTGGCGGTCGTGGTGGCCATTGCTCGGGCGGCGACAATTTCCGCGCTGAATTTAACTTATTTCGAGCCGGAAGGCGCCAGTTTCATGCGATCGAGCCGGCTCGAAAAACATCGACCGGTGGTCCAAAAGCGGGTTGACGGATGGCTGCGCCCGCGCGACACCGGATCGGGGCGAACTCTCAACAGGAGCCAAGACAATGGCGCTATCCGACGTGAAGGCCCTCACCTTCGACGTGTTCGGGACGGTGGTGAATTGGCGTGACAGCATCGCGCGAGAGGCGAAGACCTTTCTCGGGCGGAAAGGCTACGACAAGGATTGGCACGCATTCGCCGACCAATGGCGGGCGCGCTATCAGCCGGCCATGGACAAGGTGCGCAAGGGCGAGCGGCCATGGGCACGGCTCGATGATCTGCATCGCGAGAATCTGGCCGAACTCTTGAGGGAGTCCGAGATCGCCCGCCTCAGCGAAGCCGACATCGACCACCTCAATCGCGCCTGGCATCGGCTCGACGGGTGGCCGGACACCGTCGAAGGCCTCACTCGGCTCAAGCGCAAATTCATCCTCGCGACATTGTCGAACGGCAATGTCGCGCTGATGGTGCACATGGCCAAGCATGCCGGCCTGCCGTGGGATGCGATCCTCGGAGCGGAAGTGGCCCACGCCTACAAGCCGCTGCCCGAGGCCTACGACCGGACTGCCGCCTTCCTCGACCTGAAGCCCGAGCAATGCATGATGGTGGCGGCCCACAATGGTGACTTGGTCGCGGCGCGCGGCCGCGGCTTCCGCACCGCCTTCGTCAGCCGGCCGCTCGAGCACGGCCCCAACAAGACGAGGGATCTGAAGGCCGAGCACGATTTCGACGTGATCGCCGACGGTTTCATCGACCTGGCAGCCAAGCTCGGCTGTTGAGGGGTCAGGCCGAGGTATCCGCCAGAGCGAGCGATAACAGGACCGGCCGCTACCGCCCTACGCCTGGTGTGCCCGAAATGCAGCGCAGAGAGCGCGATGGTTATCCCACTCCGGTCAACGGCCGGCTCAAGACGGCATGTCCGGGTAGGACGCCGGCGAAGCAGCGGCCCGCGGTTATATTAGACCCCCGATCTGCATGACGGTTGTACCCTCCGCCTGGGAGGAAGTTGGGCGACCAGACTGTTTGACGGATCGAACCCAAATAGTCACATTAACGCAGTGTTAGACTAGCTCCCGCCAACACTATATCCGCGCGCGTTTATCGTGGAGTCCCTCTCTTTGGCCGCACCGAAGTATTGAACCGCGACCCGCAGCTCAGCTTCGACGGCCGCTGTTGAGTAGTCGAGCCGATTTTTTTCCGCTAGCTGAGAGATTTTCTGGGCTCCTCCCGAGCTCGACGGCTTACGCGGGCCTGTTGACCGAGCCGGCCAATGGCCGATTTGGGCGTGATCGATCGGTCGCCGCCTGGCGCGCCCGGCGACGGGATAACTGGCATCCGTGCGCCCGAGGCAGGCGGCGTCCGCTTCATTCCGGGATCGACTCCAGCGGGGCGGGATGATGACCCCGCCGGAGCGCCCGAGATCGGAGCCGCTGGTTCCGCTCTCCGGCGGCACGATCGGTATGCTTGGCCGGTCCGCGTTTGGACGGCCGCTGCGCTCCTCGGCTGAGACCGCCGCAGCAGACACAGCACGGTGGGATCCGAGCGCATCGGGTCATAGACCCGCAACGACCTCCTCCCGTAGCCAGCGCTCGATTGTAGAGCGCGCTCCTGCGACGCCGGCAATCCGGCCGGGACGACCGCGTCTGCGGAGGCGCTGGATGCGACCAGCGCATCGTTGTAGCTCGCCTCTTCGGCCGGAAGGCTGAAGGTTCGTTTCGCTCGACGGAGCATCCTTATCCTCAGGGAATACGATATCAGATCAGGTATAAATTGCTCATATGCTCCCGCGCTATTTTCTGGGCGAGCGCGCAACGAAACCGATGTATAGACGTATAGCATGCAGGCTCGGTGCGAGGAGCCGTCGGTCTGTCGGAGCGGAGGGTGCGTTGAAGTCACTCGCAGGCCAGCTCTTGGTGGCGATGCCACAGATGTTGGACCAGCGTTTTGCCCGGTCGGTCATTTACCTGTGCGCGCACAGCGAGGACGCAGGCGCGATGGGGCTGGTGGTCAACAAGCTGCTCAATTCGCTGACCCTCGGCGAGCTGTTTTCGCAGCTCGACATCTCACCAAGCCGCATCGTCGATACGCGCCCCGTTCACTTCGGCGGTCCCGTCGAAGCGGGCCGCGGTTTTGTACTGCACACCTCGGATTACAGCGAGGAGGCGACGCTCGTCGTGGACGGCAACATATCCGTCACTGCCACGCTCGAAATCCTGCGTGCGATCGGCAAGGGGCAGGGTCCGCGCCACAGCCTCTTTGCTTTGGGCTACGCCGGCTGGGCCCCGGGTCAGCTCGATGCCGAGATCCAAGCCAATGGCTGGCTTTCCGTCGCGGCCGATGACGACATCGTCTTCGCTTCCGACCACGACGGGAAATGGCGCCGCGCGCTCGCCAAGCTCGGCATCGATTTGTCGATGCTCTCGACGGACGCGGGACACGCATAACCCGCCCCCTTCCTCCTCCACAAGCGAGGCGGGGAGGGCTAGGTTGGGGGCACGCCGCGGTCGCCGCGCAAAATCGCAAAAAGCAGATGATCTTGCCATTTGCCTTGGATGCAGAGGTATTCGCGGGCGTACCCCTCCTGCTGGAAACCGGCTCTTGCCAGCAGGGATCGGCTCGGGATGTTCGTCGGCAGGCAGGCGGCCTCGACCCGGTGCAAGCCGAGCCGATCGAAAGCGAACTCGAGGACCAGCGGCAGCGCGGCCGTCATATAACGTTGCCGTGCAAAGGCCTGGCCGACCCAATAACCAAGGCTGGCTGTTTCGGAGACCCCGCGCCTGAGATTGGACAGGCCGATCCCGCCGACGAGCGTATCGTCATGGGTGAAGATGAAGAAATTGTAGGCCTGGTCGGTGCGCCAATCCTCAGCATAGCGGCCTACCCGGGCGCGGAAACTGGCGCGGCTGAGTGCATCGGGCGGCCAGTTCGGCTCCCATGGCGCGAGAAAATCTCGCGAGCTTGCGCGCAGGCTCGCCCAGGCGTCGTAATCGCTGCGCTCCGGGACCCGCAGAAACACGCGATCCCCGGTCGCCCGGAACGGATCCGTGCGGGCGAGAAACAATCGCGGAAACGACCTTCGCTGCGGCGCCATTTACTATCGCAGAATCAGGTAGCCAGCCGCGTCCGCAATCGGTCGAATTCTTCGAGCCGACTCAGCGGCCCAAGTGCCGCCAAGGTCGGCGGCGCCGAACGCCAGCGAGCGACGACACGGCGGATCGCTGCGTCGTCCACCGCCTCGATGCGGCGCACCATCTCGGACGGATCGAACGGCGTGCCGTGGATCATGAGATGCTGCGCCAGCTGCTCGCAGCGTGCGGAGGTGCTCTCGAGCGACATCAGGAGACCGGCCTTCATTTGTGCCTTAGCGCGGTTGAGCTCTATCGCTGTCAACCCGTCTTCAAGCCTGATCGCCTCCTCGCACAGCGCAGGCACGAGTTCGGCGGCCTCCTCTTCTCCGGTACCGGCATAGATCCCGAACAAGCCGCCGTCACGATATCCGTGGACGAAGGACTGGATCGCATAGACTAAGCCCCGCTTTTCGCGAATTTCTTGAAATAACCGGGAGGACATACCGCCGCCGAATGCAGTCGATAGCACTGAGGCGGCATAGTAGTCGGGATCGCTTAGCACTACCCCGGGAAAGCCAAGAACGAGGTGCAACTGCTCGAGATCCCGGTCCTCACGGCGATCGCCCCCAGCATAGCGTGCGGGCTCGGTCGCCGCCGACCGCTCTGGCGGGATCTCGGAGAGCAGCTTTCCGGCGAGGTCGACAAGGCGCTCGTGCTCGAGATTGCCGGCTGCCGCGAGCACCATTCGTCGCGCGCCATAATGGTCGCGCAGATAGGAAACGACCGCATCCCGATCGAGCTCGCGGATGATCTCCGGTTTTCCCAGCACGGGCCGACCCATCGCCTGGTCGGGATAGGCGCACTCCTGAAAATGATCGAAGATGATGTCGTCCGGGGTATCGTTGGCTTGGCCGATCTCCTGCAGGATCACCGTCCGCTCACGCTCGAGCTCCTCCGGGTCGAAGATTGAGTGCTGCAGAATGTCGGCAAGGACATCGAGGGCGAGCGGTACGTCCTGCTTGAGCACCTTCGCGTAGTAAGCCGTGCTCTCACGCGAGGTATAGGCATTGACCTGGCCGCCGACTGCCTCGATCTCCTCGGCAATCGCGCGAGCACTTCGGCGTTCGGTGCCTTTGAAGGCCATGTGCTCGAGAAAATGCGCGACACCATTGATGTCAGCCGGTTCGTGCCGCGTACCGACATCGATCCAGACACCGAGCGAGACCGATTCGACCGTGTCGACCCGGTCGGTAGCGACCCGCAACCCGTTCCCCAGTGTGGAAAGCTGAGTCGTCATGCTGCGGCCCCCCGGCGCGCGTGGGATCGGATGAACCGCGTTACCACGCCGATGTCGTACGGCAGCGCTGTCGTCCGCTCAGGACGCTCGAGGAGGTCGCCGAGCGCTGGCGGCAAAACCGGACGGATCCCGGTCGCACGTTCGACCGCCTCGGGAAACTTGGCCGGATGGGCACAGCCGAGAGCAATCATCGGTCCGCCCCCCTCACACGCGGCGATCTCGGCTTGCGCAGAGGCAACGGCGACGGCGGTATGAGGATCGATCAGGATCCCGGTTCGGGCATAGGTTTCGGCGATCGTTTGCATCGTCTGAGTGTCGTCGACTTTGTGTGCGGAAAACAAGCTGCGCGCCGCACGCCATGCCTGGTCATCCGCGGGCAAGACACCGGTGCGCCGGAAAGTCTGCATTGCCTGGGCAACCGCGGCGCCGTTGAGGCCTTTCAGCTCGAACAGCAAGCGCTCGAAATTGCTCGACACCTGAATGTCCATGCTCGGGCTGAGGCTAGGCTCGACGGCGGTGAGCGCCATCCGCCCGGTCGCAAAATAGCGGGCGAGGATGTCGTTGCGATTGGTGCCGATCACCAGCCGGTCGATCGGCAGCCCCATGCGGCGGGCGACATGTCCGGCATAGACATTTCCGAAATTGCCGGTAGGCACGCTAAACGAGATCGACCGCCCTGGGGCGCCGAGCGCCACTGCGGCGGCAACGTAATACACAGTTTGCGCCGCGATCCGAGCCCAGTTGATCGAATTCACTGCCGCGAGGTTGAGCGCCCGCCGAAGCTCGGTATCGGCGAATAGAGCTTTGACGAGATCTTGGCAGTCGTCAAAACTGCCGTCGATCGCGATCGCATGCGCGTTTGCCGATTCGACGGTCGTCATCTGCCGGCGCTGCACCTCGGAGATGCGATGACGTGGGTAGAGGATAAAGACGTCGATTCCCTCTCGGTCGCGACAGGCCTCGATTGCGGCGGAACCGGTATCTCCCGAGGTGGCGCCGACGATCGTGACGTGTTCGCGCCCCCGAGCCAGCACCGCATCGAACAGCTGCCCGACGAGCTGCAGCGCGAGATCCTTAAAGGCGAGAGTTGGACCGTGAAAGAGTTCGAGCAGCCAGAGCCTATCGTCGAGCTGCACCAGAGGTGCCACCGCGGCATGGCAAAACCTGCCGTACGCTGCCGCCGTGAGCCGCTGCAGCTCGCCCGTCGGAAATGAGTCGCCGGCGAAAAGCGAAACGATGCAGGCCGCAATCTCCTGGTAAGGCAGTCCAGCGTAACTGCCTAGAGTGGCGGTGTCGAGATCGGGCAGCCGGTCCGGCACATAGAGCCCGCCATCCTCGGCGAGACCGGCAAGAAGCGCCTCTGTAAACGAGAGGGTGAGCGGCGCAGCGCAAGGGTCGCGAGTGCTGAGATAACGCACGAAATCCGATCCGATCAGTACGTGTGGAGCCTATCGCTGCTTCTCCCCCACCGCAACCGGATGCGGCCGCAGCGTCTGACAAATCCGCCTTCGGCCTTACCGGGGTAAAGGCTAATCCACGCGGCGCCACCCTATCTTGGAATATAAAAGACGCCATCTTGAGAGCGTCGTCCAACCTGGTAGTAACGATCTATCGCATAAAGGGTTTCGTCGGTAAAACGATTGAACTTCTGTGGGTAATGCAGGATATGGCAGGAGGCGGTTGCTGGATCATCACAGATTTCGCCGCGAACCTGGATCACCGCAAATTCGTGGGCGGCAATGCGTCGGGTGAGCTCGCCTTGGTCGAGCCTACCGGCTAGGATGTATTGGCGTGAATTAAACGGATCCAGAATAAACGGTTGTCCCGAGACATAACACAAAAGTAGACTTTCACAAATTGCTGGTCCATGGCTTTCGGATATATACTTTGCCTCAGCCAAAAATGCCCCTTCCGCTCTACGGTTAAACTCAAGCAAGGCACCACTGTGATAGATTTGCAGGAGGGCGTTCGTGGTCCTCGCGAAAATTGGCTGAGCGAGAAGGAGCGGCAAAAGGCCTAATACAATCGCGGCGAACCGCCGCCGGATAGCCCCTCCTGCGGGCATACGCTGGCGCAACTCGCAAAACATGACGCCCGCAGCGATCCCCAGAAATACCGCCGCGTCCTGAAACATGTTGTAGGACGTTCCCTCGAAGCCCGAGAAAATCGTAGCGACCACGATGGAAATGATCCCCCAAGTGGCGAGGACGATGCGCCTACCTGTAAAAACCGTGGGTGAAAACAGAACGATCGCGACCAGCGGAAACTTGAACAAACGCAGATACTTCATCAGGTGATAACGGGCGCCATACCACGTGAAAATGCGAGGCGACAGCAGATGATCGATAAAGGTGCCGCCGGCGGCGATTTGCGTGAACCCGAGAAAGCACGCCGCAAAACCGGCGCAGCAGGCCAGCCAGAACGGCAGTCGCCGCGGTGAGCGAATTGCCAGATCGAGGGTGATCGCGAGCGGGATCGCCACCAGATTATGCTTGATGAAGCCGCCGAGCACGACGAGGAGTGCCGCAAGGGATAGGCTGACACGGTCGGGCGATCTTGAGACGTAAGTGGCGAAACCGCCGAGCATCACCGCTTCGCCTAAAGTCTGCGGGTCATCGGCCATGATCCATGCAGGGGCGACTAGGTAGCAAAAACCCAAGGCACAGGCGCCGCCAAAGATCGCATCGATTCGGTCACCACCGAAGCTCCGCGTCACGATAGCGGCCAAGGCGGCGATCGTGACCAACGACGCCAGCGCGACGATTCGCCCACTCAATAAGAGGTCGTGGGTCAGCAAATTAATGCCCGCAACGATCACAAAAGAGCCGACTGGATAATTATTCACCCTCCAGTAGTTGCCGTCGTAAACAAGTTCATGATCTATGATTCTCTCCGCATTATAGACATTCCACCCTTCGTTGTAATTGTGTTCAAACAGAAAACCAATAGAAAGTAGGGTACTTGCAGTCAGCATAATCGCGCAAATAAGGACTAGACCCGTCACGATTGTGAAGAAGATCGTAAGGTTAGCTAATGTCGGCTTCGCTCGCCTAGCAAAGCACGATCCTCGGGACCCAGCATTTTCGGGCTGGTCATATCGCTCCTTTGTCGTTGTACGCACTGCCCCTCTCGCACTCGCAGGGTCGACTCGATCGTTTCGTCTGGCACTATACGCGGGCCGCGGGAATGGGGTGATTGGCCGGAACTGATCGGGCTGTAGGGCATCGCGACCCAGCTCGGAGCGCCTGGCGATAGTGCCGATTCACTTCAAGGAAGCGTAGCCAGCGCCGCCGTCTAGGCCTTTCGCTGAAGGGCCGATTGGGTCCGCTGTGGCCGCCACCGCCAGCCGCAACGGTCGCCGGACCAACCGGAGCGGTCGCAGGGGGGGTGAATACAATCAAGATTGGCGATAAAAAGTGGAATACGCGTATCGGCCGCAACGCACCCGGGTCACGCCGGGAACCAGGGTGACCTTTATCAATGTCGGCGACATCCTGCACACCGCCACCGCGACGAAAACGGCCGAATGGGATACCGGCGCGCTGGTCAAGGGCGAATCGAAAGCGGTCACCTTCACTGAACCCGACGCCCACTTCTACATCTGCACCCCATATCCCTGGATGTACGTTCAGGTCATCGTCGAATAGGTATCACTCAACGGGTGTACGGACGCGCTAGGCGCATGCCGAGCAGCGGTGCGGCCGCCTCTGGGGGCAGTTTCGCATATCCCTGCGGCACCTCGAACAGCGCGGCCGCCTGGTTGCCGATCTTGACGTGACGCAGTTCCCAGTGAATTGTTGAGATCTTGCCGTTCTTCCCCTCCACCTTGCCGTCGCACCTCATCGGGATGCCGTCCCCGCTGAGCCAGAGCGAGCCGGCCGCATGGCCTGCGGGCGAGTCCTCTTCCACGGCGTATTTGGTCGTCGCGACGCCATTCACGGTTTCCTGCCCGATGGGCTTCCGCAATAAATCGGGGTCACCGAGTAGCAACAGTTCCTTGGGAAGGGCAAATTCGACGACCGTGTGCAGCGCCGGTAAGACCACGTCGCCAACTGCGCTGCCGGCTCGCAGAATGAACACCGGCCTCAATGCCGGCAGATCCTGCTCATGCCGCTGATGACCCGGCATGTGCCACATCCTGCCCACATAGCTCTGGCCGTCGATGATCAGAACCCGCTCTGCGCTGAAGCCGACACGAGCATCACCGAGGGTCTCGGCTAGCGCTCCCCACGGGTTTGGCAGCAAGGAGGCCAGCGCGATCAACGTTAAACGCAGCGTCCGCATCTCCAGTCCTTGGAACGGATGCAGCCAGCTGATAAACAGGCAATTTGGCGGTTTCGCGGCGCGCTGGACAGGAGCGGAGCAAAGCCTATCTTTGGACGCGTGAAACACACTTTGAGACGGGGCAGCGGCAATGAATGGGAGCGGCGGAGCACACCTCCTCGAAAACCGGGACTCGAGCCTGGGATGAACGATACCAGCGGCACTATCACGGTCCGGGTTCATGCTTCGATCGCCGAGATACCGGCGGAGACATGGGATGCCTGCGCGGGCGATGTTAATCCGACCGTTTGCCATACCTTCCTGCAAGCCCTCGAGGAAAGCGGCTCGACGATTCCCCGCACCGGGTGGACGCCACAGCATCTGTCGCTGGCTGGACCCGATGGCGCGGTCAGCGGCATTGTGCCACTCTATGCAAAGACGCATTCCTACGGCGAATACATTTTCGACTACGGCTGGGCGGATGCGTACGAACGCGCCGGGGGGCGGTACTACCCCAAGCTCCTATCTGCCGTGCCATTCACCCCGGTGCCGGGACCCCGACTATTGTTGCGTTCGGGTACGCCGTCGGAGGCTCGCGAACATCTCCTCGCCGGAATGATCGAGTTCACGAAGAGCCGCCGAATTTCATCGCTGCACGTGAACTTTCCCGAGCCGGGCGAAGCCGAGGCGTTCTCCGAGGTAGGCTTTCTGCAGCGGCTCGGCCAGCAATTCCATTGGACGAACGAGGGCTATCGTAATTTCGACGACTTTCTCGGGGCGCTGAATTCGCGGAAGCGCAAAGCAGTGAAGAAAGAACGGCGCGAGGCACTCACACGGGGTCTCGATATCGAGGTGCTGACCGGATCAGATCTAAAGCCCCGCCACTGGGATGCATTCTACGAATTCTATCTCGCCACCTCAGACCGCAAATGGGGGTCGGCTTACCTCAATCGCCGCTTCTTCGCGATGATCGGTGAGCGAATGCCCGAAAAGATCGTGCTCGTAATGGCCCGCCGCGGCGCCACCTATGTGGCCGGCGCCTTCAACCTGCTCGGCAAAGACACGATCTACGGCCGCAACTGGGGTAGTTATGGAGATTACAAATTCCTCCACTTCGAATGCTGTTATTACCAGGCGATCGAATTTGCGATCAGACGCGGGTTGAAACGGGTCGAGGCAGGCGCACAGGGTCCGCATAAGATCCAGCGCGGCTATTTACCAGTACCGACCTACAGCGCTCACTGGATCCCCGATCCGGCCTTCCGCCGGGCCGTCGCGCAGTTCCTTGCCCGCGAGCGCGAGATGGTGGCCCACAAAATCGAGGGGTTGACCGAATTCTCCCCGTTCCGGGAGGAGGACCGCTCCTGCTCTTCCCCCACGAGCCAGAGGGAATAGGAGGGTTAGACTATTCGACCAGCTCGGGTTCCTTTGGCGCCGGCTCGGCGGGGCGCTCTTCGAACGAGAAGGACAACACGTCCTCATTCGGCCGCTTCGTGACGCGGACGATCCCGCCCTTCGACAGCCGCCCGAACAGGAGCTCCTCGGCGAGCTGCTTTTTGATGTGCTCCTGGATTACCCGAGCAAGCGGGCGGGCGCCGAACAGGCGATCGTAACCCTTCTCCGCAAGCCACGCCCGGGCGCTGTTATCGAGCTCGATCGTGACATTGCGGTCGGCGAGCTGCACTTCCAGCTGCAATACGAATTTGTCAACGACCCGGCCTATCGTTTCAGTCGACAGCGCCGCGAAGGAGATCGTCGCATCGAGCCGGTTACGGAATTCGGGCGTGAACATGCGATTAATGGCCTCCTGATCGTCGCCCTCCCGGATACCGCTGCCAAAGCCGATCGCCGGCTTGGCGAGGTCCGAAGCGCCCGCATTCGTCGTCATGATCAGGATGACGTTACGGAAGTCGACATTCTTGCCGTTGTGGTCAGTCAGCTTACCGTAGTCCATCACCTGCAACAGGATGTTGAACAGATCGGGATGCGCCTTCTCGATCTCGTCCAGCAGCAGCACGCTGTGGGGATGCTGATCGATCGCATCGGTCAACAAGCCGCCCTGGTCGAAGCCGACATAACCGGGCGGCGCCCCGATCAGCCGCGATACGGTATGCCGCTCCATGTATTCGGACATGTCGAAGCGGGTGATCTCGATGCCGAGCGTACGGGCGAGCTGGCGAGCCACCTCGGTCTTGCCGACCCCGGTCGGACCAGAGAACAGGTAGGAGCCGATCGGCTTCTCCGGGTCGCGCAGGCCGGCACGTGCCAACTTGATCGCCGAAACCAAGGCTTCAATCGCCGTGTCCTGACCGAACACCATCGTTTTCAAGTCACGGTCCAAGTTCTTCAGCACCTCGCGATCGTCGCGGGACACGCTCTTTGGCGGGATCCGCGCCATCGTCGCAACGCACGCCTCGACCTCCCGCGCGGTGATCGTCTTGCGGCGTCGGCTCTCGGGAACCAGCATCTGGGCCGCTCCGGTCTCGTCGATGACGTCGATCGCCTTGTCCGGCAGCTTGCGGTCTCCGATGTAGCGATGCGAGAGCTCAACCGCGGCGCGCAACGCCTCGCTCGTGTAACGGACCTTGTGGTGCCGTTCGTAGTAGGGCTTTAGGCCGCGCAGGATCTTGATCGAGTCCTCGACAGTCGGCTCGTTGACGTCGATTTTCTGGAAACGGCGTACCAGCGCCCGGTCCTTCTCGAAATAGTTGCGGTATTCCTTGTAGGTGGTCGAGCCGATACAGCGGATCGCGCCGCCGGCGAGCGCCGGCTTCAACAAGTTCGAGGCATCCATGGCCCCGCCGCTTGTGGCTCCAGCCCCGATAACCGTATGAATCTCATCGATGAACAGGATGGTGCCGGGTTGCGCCTCAAGCTCGGAGAGGACGGCCTTCAAGCGTTCTTCGAAATCGCCGCGATACCGCGTGCCCGCAAGCAATGCGCCCATATCGAGCGCGTAGATCGTCGCGTTCAGCAGAACCTCCGGCACCTCGCGCTGCACGATGCGACGCGCCAATCCCTCGGCGATCGCCGTCTTACCGACACCGGGGTCGCCGACATAGAGAGGATTGTTCTTGGCCCGCCGGCACAGGATTTGGATCGTACGCTCGACTTCGGCTTCACGGCCGATCAGCGGATCGATCTTGCCGCCCTTGGCCTTTTTGTTCAGGTTGACGCAATAGGCATCGAGCGCGTCATGGTTACGCTTTTGGGATTTTTCGCTGCGATCGTCCTCGTCGGCCCCCTGAACGCGCCGCGTTTCCGATCGCCCAGGCGCCTTGGCGATGCCATGTGAAATGTAATTGACCGCATCGAAACGGGTCATATCCTGTTCTTGCAGGAAATAGACGGCGTGGCTTTCCCGCTCGGCGAACATCGCGACGACTACGTTTGCACCGGTTACCTCCTCGCGGCCCGAGGACTGAACGTGAATTGCCGCACGTTGCAACACACGCTGGAAGCTCGCTGTCGGTTTCGCGTCGTCGCCATGGGTGGCGACGAGGTTGGCAAGCTCGTTGTCGACGTAGTTCAAAACCTCGCGACGCAAGCGGTCGAGGTCCACGCTGCAGGCGCGCAACACCGCGACCGCATCCTGGTCCTCGGTAAGCGCGAGCAGCAGATGCTCGAGCGTGGCATATTCGTGCCGGCGCTCATTGGCGTGAGCGAGAGCCCGATGCAGCGACTTTTCTAAATTGCGTGACAGCACGCCTGCCTACCTTCCTTGCCTAGTCCTTCTCCAGCGTGCACTGCAGCGGATGCTGGTGCTGCCGGGCGAAATCCATGACCTGGGTCACCTTAGTCTCGGCGACCTCGTACGTGTAGACACCGCAGATTCCGACGCCGCGACGATGCACATGGAGCATGATTCGTGTCGCCTCCTGCCGGTTCTTGTTGAAGAACCGCTCTAGAGTGTGGACGACGAACTCCATCGGGGTGTAGTCATCGTTCAACATCAATACCTTGTACATCGAGGGCTTCTTCGTCTTCGGCTTTGCCTTGACGACGACACCCGTACCCGGTCCTTCCTCGCCGCGCTTTCCGTTGTCGCTCATTTCAGTCCGAAGCGATGACGTTGCTCGCTCCCTCATGATATTGGCTTTCGGCCGATCCGGAAAAGTGTTTTCCCGTTTCCCGGATGGGGCCGTCCGCCATTCTTTACCATGGTGGTGCTACTCGGACCGGTAAGGGCGGCTCAACAGCAGATCGATCATCGCGTCAATCGACTCGCCGCGATGCAAGAGCGCGTCGACCGCCTCGCTGATGGGCATCTCGATCCCCAGATGCACCGCCAGTCGTGAGACAGCAGCGGCGGTGTCCACCCCCTCGACGACCGAGCGGCGACCGCGGAGCACGGCATTGAGACTCTCGCCGCGACCGAGTGCAAGCCCGAGCGCATAATTGCGCGACT
>WNFR01002485.1_pt1 | contig 19172 bp, 23 predicted proteins | sample 5400221 | NCBI WGS metagenome assembly WNFR01 (sample SAMN13153357, study PRJNA577476) | soil metagenome | isolation source: 40 cm soil under Madrone tree | place: USA:California | collected 2016-06-14 | reverse complement strand
CAGTTCCGCTTCCCACACGCTCTACAGCACGCGGGAACCGGTAGCGGGAAGTCCATCAAATAGCATGATCGCGGGCCCATCAGATAGCCCGCTCATGCTCACCATCGATCGGTGTAGAAGTCAGCGGTTGAGCGGTAGCCTCTGGAGAAGTGAATGGGTAGCCCCGGTAACCTCGGCACTGGATGTCAAGCGCCGTGATTCCAAAGGGCCTCCCGATCCGGCGTTACATGGGTGCCCCCAAATAGTGCATATTCCGTTCGATCGTGGTCGCGGTTTCCAGCACATCGTGAGCGCGGATTCCGGCTGAACGTGAACATGATTCCAGCGTGATCGTGAACGTTTTTCCGGTTTCGCTGAAATGGTGATAACGATGCCGTGCCGGCATCGATGAGGGGGATAACGGCGATGGGAATCGTCGTCAACTCAGGCCGGCTCGGGTGACTGGCGCCCGTTCCGGTCAATCCCAGGACTTGACCCGAAGCAATCGTTGGCGACGGTCGGCGATCGGTAAGCGATCGGGACTCCGTCGCGCCTGCGACTGACCCGTGATGCGCCACAACTGGTCAATCACCCGCTGTTTTAATTGCCCTCCTCTTGGGGTAGAGCTTGGCGCGTAAATGCTCTGGGCAAGCCTCTTTTTTCGGGTATTTCACGGGCTCAATTTTAGGGTCGCACTTACCATACGCACCGGGCGGCCGGATTGATTTCCAAGAACAGCGCTCTTCAATGCCCTTCGGCCGGATTAATTTCCAAGGACGGCGCTCCTCAATGCTCTTCGTCAAAACGGCGTCCTCATCCTCCGTTACTAAAGTGATCCTCATGCCCTCGACGAATTGACGCATGTGATCGTCCGTAAGAGCCGCATTATGCAGAATCTGATCGCGGTAAAAAGCGACCGGCGGATCGTGCTCCTCTTTGAGTGATTTCCGCTGACCAGTTTTTTTCCGCTGAGTAGCTTTAAGGGATTGGAGGGCACTCTTCGATATCCGACGCTGCGTCGAGGGCGGCTTCCACGCGCGAATCGCTTCACTTACCAGTCCGCCAACGTACGCCCGCTTCAGCCCGTCATTGTGAAAACTGCGATGAATGCACATCAGCACTTGGACTAATTCCTTAGACCCTTGTCCCTGCTGCGGCAGCGCGTATGGTTCATGATCTCCGCTATACCAGGCGGCCCACGTTTTGCGCAAAGTCATAGGGCTCAGTCTCCGTTTTTCCCAGCACCAACCGGGCCGTCAATTGTTTTCAGACCGCCGTCTGCCGTTTTTGGCTAGGCGATGCCGATGAATAATCGTCTTCGAATGCGCAGCCTCGGTCCAAACCCGCCGATGATGGCCATTCGAGGGACGGGTCCGCCATCTCCCTCCGAGAATTTACCGTGCGCCGTGAATAACTGCCTCCAGCCGCGTATTTCTGGTTGTCGAATGACTCAGAGGGGCCGTATGCCGCCTGCCGGGCCAACTCTACAGCCGGGCGGGCAGCCCGTGGGGGCGATTCGCGTAATCACAGACCCGGCTTCGCCCGCGACTAAGCCAGGACACCGATATTTCGCGTTGGCAGCGAATCCGAGCACGGTATCGACCTCATCGTGAACACTTGTCCCAACGTCAGGGGCCGAGATCCGCCGACACTCCCGTGCGTTCACGATGCCGTGGAATCCGCGTTCACTTTGAGCGGAATACGCAAAATAGCTACCTCCTTCGATTTACGGCAAACCCTGACACAGATAGACATGCCTAGAAGCCTTGCGGCCTTAGCATTTCAGTGGAGCACTTTCGCTAACGACTATCTGGCTTCCCTTGGTCATATGAGTCTGGCCGTTCAATCGGGTCAGTTACGGATCGATGGAAGCATAGGTATCTCCAACTCCAGCGGTCCCCAGCGCAAGTCAGGTACTGTTTGCGCCGAGCCAAGGGCAACAAGGCGCCGGTGATCGGGCCAAAGGCCGCCAGTTGCGCCCCAGCTGAATTTGCCTGATGATCCTGGCCTCGGTCGCCCGAGTATTTGGGCGGGTATCACTATGCTGGCTGTCACCAATACGGGATCTCTTTGGGGCCCAATCAGGTCGTCCCGACGCAAGGACTATGATATTAGAAGATGGCCCCCTCCATCGCGCTGCGTAGACGAATGATCTAGGAGCCGCCGCGAGCCAATTAGGGAAATTATGTGACCAAGGACGGAAAGACAATTGGGCTTGCGCTGTCCGGCGGCGGCTTCCGCGCCACATTGTTCGGCCTGGGCTCGCTCTGGAGATTGAACGAAACTGGCTTGCTCGGAAAACTCGACCGCATCACTAGCGTATCAGGTGGGTCGATTTTGGCGGGTGTCCTCGCTCAGCGCTGGACCCGCCTGCATTTCACGGATGGCACGGCAGACAACTTTGTCGCCGAGATTGCCTCTCCGGTCAGAGCATTTTGCGACCGGACCATCGATATTGGCGCTGGACTCGAAGGGCTGCTATCTCCTTTCAAATCTGCCGGAGAATTCTTGGTCGAGCGGTACGCGCGCGATCTGTTCGGCGAGACAACCCTGTCCGAATTGCCGGATGCGCGCTCGCCCGGGAACCCGAAGTTCGTCTTTTACGCAACAAATCTACAAACAGGAAGAAGCTTTCGGTTCCGCCAAGACATGCTGGCAGATTACAAGCTTGGTACCGTAAATCCAGCCGGAGTTTCGTTGGCATTCGCTGTGGGCGCCTCAAGCGCGTTCCCCCCGGTATTCTCGCCGGTCACGCTGGAGGTCGATCCTGGTTCATGGAGCGGCGGCAGCGACGAGCCGGAATTCAAGGCCTTGCGTGGCCACATAATGCTTTGCGACGGCGGCGTGTACGACAACATGGGCCTTGAGTGCCTTGTGGACAACGTAGATATCGTCCTTGTAAGTGACGCTGGAGCGCCATTTGAAGTCGTCGCTCACCCGGCTTCGGACTATCTGCTCCAATTAGGCCGAGTGCGGGACATTCTCATTGACCAGACACGAGCGTTACGAAAGCGGTGGCTCATTTCCGATTTCGAGGCTGAGCGAAAGCGAGGGGGATATTGGGGAATAGATACGCGCATCGACTCATACGGCGATGCCGAAACGCCTTTTGAAGATACCTCGATCACGAAAGCACTATCCGTCGTACCAACCAGGTTAGCGCGCTTTGATGCTTACACGCAGAACAATCTGATCAATTGGGGCTATGCGCTTTCCGACTTGGCTTTGCGGCGGCGTGCGCGACTCGACTTGCTAGTTGCGAGGGATTTGCCACTCGAGGCCGATTGACGATCAACCGAAGACAAGGAGGACGCGTGAATAGACAATTGGTTGCAGGGATTCTTGGGTGCTTGTTCCTCTTCGGGATCGCCTGCGGCGATGGGCGCACATATGTGTTGTCTTTGGAGGGAGATGGTAGCGCCACGGTAATTGTAGACGAAGTCTCCGAAACCGCTTACATCCACGACGGGGGCCGCGCCGGTGAGCAAGGCATTGCGGGTGCCAGAATAGACGGAAAGTTTGTGCTAGATTTTTTGACGAAGAAGGAAATTAAGACCTTGGTGATCTCCTGCAGCCACCCGCATGAGGATCACATGGCCGGCCTTGAAACCCTTTTAGAAAGGCCAGAAATTACACGCTTCGAGAATCTGTATTTTGTCGACGCGATCCAGGATGGGGCCACTACGCGCAGCGGCAAGCCGATCAAGCCTCTGTATAAGACGTACGAGGACAAGTGGCCCGGCGGCCCTCCTCCGCACGTCGACCACAAAAGCGCTAGCGGCGCGGACGCATTCGCCAGCCTGAACCTCAAACCGGGCGACGTTAGCGTCCACAACTACAAGTACGATCCAGGCTCCGCAGGCGAGGACGTGCATGATAATAGTGTCATCGTCGAGATTGAGGTGCGAGGCCCCAAGTCGGCGAAAAGAACCCTAGTCGACTTTGATGATGCTTCGACGGAATTGATCAAGCAGTGGGCTAGCGGCAAACCCCCTCGGTCAGCCAACGCCCTACTTATGGCGCACCATGGATCACGTTACAACGACATGTCGGCTGTCCTGAAGGGCGCGGAAGGCCACGGATTGACCGATATAATATTTACCGCGAACAATGCAAACAAATTCTTGCATCCGACACCCGAAGCACTGCGGATGGCATTGGAAGCGGTGGGTCCCGATCATGTCCATATCACTGGATCCGCACCGGGAGACTTTATAGAGCTTTCCCCCGAAGGACGTGTCGTAAGATCGAAGCCAGGCGAGGCACGGTCACGATTGGAGGGCTTTCTTAGTGCGCGGATCGCTGACGTCCAGGAACGGCTGAAAACCACCGACAGCGCCCGAAATCGCCTTCGGTATGCTGACGACCTAGTCGCGATCCGCGCTATACGCGACGATTTGAGCGCCGTCGGCGGATCGACCCGATCGGAGGAGAACGGGGTGGCAGCATTTGCTAGTAGGATGGCGATGACGCACGCAGATCAAGTTCATAGCGAGAATGCTCGGAAGAAAAACGAGCAGGTTCCAATGGGTGTTGCTAATGCCGACGCCCCGAATGCCCCAGATGCGGGGATTTCGGGCGGTCCGGGACGCACCCCGCCCGCTGGCGATGCTGGGATTGTGTCCGCCCCCATGGCTCCCGGGCCCAACGGGTCGCATGGGACTAGTGGAGGATTCAGCGGCAGCGGCGGCTCCGGAGGCGGCGGTTTTGCTCCTCCTAGCTACAGAAATTTTCGCACGACGGTGGCGGAGACTGTCGCTATCCGATTCGGCGGTGTTGTGATTGGAAACGAGCCGAAGGGAGTTGCTATTTCCGATCTCCAATTCATTCGACAGCCGGGGCCTGGGACCGTCTCGGTACAAATAACAGCTACAGACGGGACAATAGCGACGTTCGGCCCGATGTCTACAACACAGCTCTGGGCGGCCTACAATTTTGTCGCTCCAACAAAATACTTGCGTGAGAAATATCCAGGGGTCGCAATAGAGGCAGATGCAGGCGGTCTAGCCGGCATGGATTCGAGGGGTTTTTTCGGCTGGAATTTCGCTCTGAACCCGGCAATCGCCGACACCTCCCTGGCCAAGGACGCGATGCGACTGGATATGGCGCTTGCCTTAGCACATTCGGACAGCGACGCGATTCCGAAAGCGGTGCGCCTCTTGCCTTGGACAAGGATCGGCAAATACGCCACTTATCAGTGGTTCGATGAACAGGCATCGATTTCAACCGCCCAGGGGAATGTCACGATTGCCAATGCCAAAACGCACGGCTCATGCTTAATGCAACTTCGATTGCTCACGAGTAAGTCGGACGAGGTCATTTTTAAAGCGGATGAGGTTTCAAACGATGATTCAGAATTGTTGGAAGCAGTAAAAAAGGTCGCCGATAACCACTTAGAAGCCTCAAGCAAGCCTTACAGCGAGGACAAACTGGCAGAAATTCGACAGGCGGAGCGAGTGAATCTTGCGAAGCAGAGAGCTGTCGCGCGCTCCATTCAGGCCCTTCCTGATCAAACAGACTTGACGGAGGATGAGCGCTACAAGCTGAATTCCCTAGCGGTCAGTCAAATTCGGGGCGATGCCGGTTTAATCGAATCCCTTGCTCCCCCCGACGTAACTTCGGCACTTTGCGAGGGTTTGCCGTTCTTGCGGAGAATAGATCAGCTCGCCAAGACAGTTGCGCTCTTTCATCGATATCTTGACACTGCGCACAAGCCGCTGCCAGAACTGCCGGGCAGCTTTGTCCCAAAATTTATCAATGTGGATGCCCAGATGGGATACGAGGAAGTCTGGGAGGATTTCGCGCCGGTGAAGAGGGCACGTGCAGAGTAGATTGCGGTCACGTCCCAGCTCTGTTAGCTATCGAATTAATTTTGTAAGGGCTTGCTTTCACTGGGCTCTGCGCGGCAGGTGAGCGCGGATGCCCCCGAAAACGCCCCTTAACTACCGATGAAGGCTAGCAAGTACAAATCGGGGGGAGGATTTGATCTTTGTATCAATCATCAGCTACGACTCCCGATCGTCCCAGCAAGTCTAACCCATTGTCCGCGCTAGAAAAATGTGAGAGCGTTTCTTGTTGCGCGATGTCGCCTGTGCCGTTTGGCGTCCCTAAGGGGAGAAAGTTCGAACCGCCGACAAAAGCCGACAATTCTTATCGGGCACGCCCGTTGCTGACACCAAGGGCGATTCGGATTAAAGTTGGTGTCGCCGAAGAACAAATAGCATCGCCGCAGGGACCAGCGAGGCGCGGCACAGCAAGGAGACGCTTATGCCATGGAAACTGTCTGGCCTGCTCACCGTTTCGGTTCTCGCCTTATCAGCGTGTTGCACGGTACATCCAAAGCTGCCGGCGGCGGCTTCCATCGCCGAAGTCATCAATCGTGTTAAAGCCGAACTCGACGTCATCGATAAAACTCCCAGCAAACTTAGTCAAGTCGCGCCGGCGGGAGCGGTGTGCAAGGATGCCAAGGGCAATAATGTCGTCGTGATCGTCCCGGACGCGGCAAAGTTGACGCTCAAAACCGTCGCCATCCACGAAAACGACCCGACGCTAGGCTTATTGGCCCCACTCGGCGTCTTGGCGATTGATCCGAGCTACACCGGCGCGTATTCGGTCGGACAGACACAGAGTCTCGAACTTGACTTCAAGCCCGTCTTCAAACCCACGACGCCGGACCCGGGGCCGCCACCCGATCCCAAGGAACATCCGCTCGCCGCCGCTATTGTTGCCATGGCGCAAGGACTATTGAACGCCGACCACACCAAGACGCCGTGTCTCACGCCGACCGACTTCAAGGCGGTGCTGACGTTCGATGTCGTCAACAAGACAACGGTCGGCGCCAACATTGACCTGTGGGTTTTCAAAGTGGGCGACAAAGAAACCTTCACGAACGAAAATCATCAAACGCTCGAATTCGACTTCAAGCTGACGGGAAGTTCTGAGGCATTTGCCTTTGCGGCGCATTGAACAGGTCATTGCCAATGAGCGCGCGTTACGGCTCCCAGCGTTGCCGCAACACGGATCGCGCTGCCGCCTCGCTTGATCACGAGATCCACCGGATGTAAGAGGCTCTTCCCCTCGATCTCGGCATTGCCTATGTCAGGATTAAGCCACCAACCCGAAATTGGTGTCGGTTCGTGTCCAGTGGGCGATTCAGACTGTCCCTCCGCTCCCAGTCCGGATAAAGCATAAGTGATTTCCACTTTATGTGGACCCCATAGGGAAGTCCGTAAGGAGTCTCCGGGAAGTTTCATGGGTTACTTCACCGGGCGCGCCGCCCTAATTGCGGAGGCCGGGATTTCACATACGATTAACCGCAAAGAGGAGCCGAACTTCTGATATAAGCCATTGACTGGTCGATTCCTTTCAGCGGGTGCGTATCACTGTGTACCCGCACCCGTACCCGCACTGATACATCGTCGAATCCGCGGGGACTCGCACTGCCGCAATATCGCCTGACGTTTTGTCGATCGTCACGTCAGGCACGCAAGCTAGCTGAATCTGAGAATCACTCGCCTCGAAGTCTTTCTATTCAATCGACGGAACTTTCGTCTGAGTCGTGATTGAGCCCCTGAGTTAGGGATTTCTCCTCTGCTAGCGACTATTTAAATATAGGCTTGCCATCGGCGCGGAATAAAGAGATTTCACCAGGGTAAGCCAGGCCTTGTACTCGTTCTTCGGCAGGCAGCTCGCGCCCCAAATGAAGCAGGTTTGACCGATGGGCGCCAATTGACTGAACTCAGTTTTTTCTTCCTAAAGTAATGTTGATCTTCAATTCGCCCTCGAATCATATCCAACTGCGTTGGTCGAGCGCGGAAGACAGGGGAAGCAGCTTTGGATTACTATCCGCGCCACGTTGCCGAACGACGCAAGAATGCAGGATTGAACGGGGTACAGTTGGAAAGCAATTCTACGGATCGCGCGCTGCACTTCACCTCGAGACACGAGATGGAATCTCGCCCCGGGTTTGACCGCGCGTGCATCATAACGCTCGAAAATTATGGCGGGATAATCGGCGACTACGACTTGCCGGAGATTGACTGGGTATCGTGCCAACTGCAGCGCAAACAGGGGCGATGTAGCACAAAACACGGCTACGGCTTCTTGGCACGGGTGAAGGGCGAACCGAACAAGGAGGGATACATCGGCGGCGACTGCGGCGACAAGTATTTCAAGGGTCACAGCGGTTTCGCCAGCGATCGCGCGAGGGCGGTCCGCGAGATCGAAGTCGATAGCCTTTCAACGAGGCTCCGCGCGATCGCGGCGGACCCTACATTCCTGCCTAAGGTTGATGCCCTTCGCGAACGGCTGCGTGACGTAAGAGAACATTCGCAAACGCTCCTCGATAAGCTGCCAGAGGACGTTGCCGGCAAGCTGCGCGACATGGCCAAAAACCGGAACCCGAACCTTGAAATCGAGGTCGAATATATCGAGAAGGTCGAGGACGAAAAGACCAAGAAGATCCGCGAAGTATCCAGGTGGGTACCGCAGAGCGCCGGGGCGATCACCGGTTTGAGTGTCGCCAATCGGATGCCAATCCATCAGATCGGCGGCGAATTGACAACCGTCCGTAAGGCCTTCGAGTCTCTGGATGCGCGGCGCGAACTCGGAAAACAAAAGCTGCGAGACCAGCTGAAAGTCCTTGACCAAGTCATGGGCCTCGATACGCAGGTTGCTGCGTTCGAAGCGGCGTGGCTCGCCTTCCGTCGGCCCGAGAACCTTCGAAATCTCTGGATATTATCTCGACGCAGCGACAGCCATCTTCAGTGCATGCGCGTGTCAGCTATCGCAGGCGGCATTGGGAACCCCAGCAACAACCAGCTTAGACAGGCGCTAAGCGATGCAGTGGCTGCGCTGAGGGTGAGAAATGGCAATCGACACGTGGCGCCTGCGAGATGAAGCCGCGTGCCCGGCCAAAACAACCGTAGCTGCGAAGATCCAATTGGTTGATTTGGGGCGCGCCCGGAGAGATTCGAACTCACGGCCACCTGGAGTAGTGGCAGCGGCCGCCGGCTGCGGCAATATTTATAAGCGGAACTCGGCTCGCGCGCACGCGATGGTATTGCCGAATACCCACCCAACACTTTGGCATTCCCTGTTAGCATGATAGGTGGCGTGAGTAGGGATGCGAGACGGAACCTAAATGCTTGTCGGGATTACGGGATAGCATGCCACAGTGGGTCGCACCAGCCGCAGATACAGCCTCTATCCTGGGGCTTCTCATTTCGATCTGGGTACTCCTTCAGACCTACGCGATCAAAAGCTCTTTCATATTCAGAATTCGGCTGCCGGAATCTCGAAATAGACTCGAAGAATTGACTTCTCTTTATGTGAAAAGTATATCGAGCTGGCCAGGTCACAAGACCGCCACCATTGTGGAGTTGTCGCGCATAAGAGCGGTGCTTGTCAATGTTTCTAAAAAATTATCTCCCGCGGACCGTAAAATAGCGAATGAACTGCTTTGGAAAATTCGCGTGCGTGGCACCTATTGGTTTTTTTGGCAAGTGAGAGATCTAAGGATCGCTCTTGGCGTTGACGAGCTGTGGGAAATATACGGCGATCTGATGGGCATCATTGAGATGTTAAACCAGACCGAAAAAGACTCTCGCTGGAATTAGACCATGGCAAATCTATCAAAAATAAATCGTCTTTTAGTTGACCTTACTCGCGCGACCGTAGAGGGGCAACTGTTATGGGTGCGGGCCAATCCACCACTTGAGTTAACGTCGGGAACGCACGATGTTGTACCCACATATTACGAGGCAACGCGAAAAGAGCACAAAATCGCTTTGTTTGTCCGCAGATTTCAAACATTTTCCGGGGAGTACGAGCAGTTCTTCTGGCAGGAGAGGTTGGTATTTGCATTCTTAGATTCATCTCGCCGGATTTCCTGGGATCACAGCGACTACTCACCTGGCCTTCAAAATTTGTTTGATGCGGTGAAAGAGAAAAACGCGAACGTTGACGGCCTGATTGACGACCTACTTTCAGACGAACCGCCGAAGGCGACCGGGTAAACGTTTGTCTGGTTACGGCGCGTCGTCTTGTTCCGCCGGCCTAACTCTGCCATTCTGCGCAGCCATGTCGAGGTTGCGCGAATATTCGTGTTACTTTTTCTCTTGTTAGAGGTGACCGGAGAAAAAATGGCGCCGATGTCTATCGGCGTGAAGGGGAAGAACAAATGCCGTCCGACGAATTCCAGCTAACGCTCATGCAGTCACAAGACGACGCGCCACCCACAAAGTTCGAAGAAATCGAGGCGATGGTGAAGCAAGTCGAGAAACACGGCGGCACGGATACGCACAAACGCGAATAGGGGCATCGACCGCGCCAACACTACGCAGTGATTCGGGCAAGCCGGAGATCAACTTCCTGTGGTACATGACGCTCAGCGTAAGGCCTGCTCGGGTTCGTCAATTCTTGCCCAGAACTTCGGATGGCGCTCGCTGTGCTCGAAGCATCAGATCCGGTCCGCAGTTCTCGGGCAGGTCGCCGTGTGAGATCATGGGTCACTGTGACCTGCGCTGTCGTCCGTATCGAGCACGTCGCAACGGCCCTACCCGCTAGGTCACCTGATATCGGGATGAAAGGTAGGCCGTTGCACAGTGCCAGCGGATGTGGATAGTGTTCGGAATCGAATTCGCTAAGCGACGACTCGGCACGGCGCTAGACACATAACGAACGGCAACTGCGGACGCTGCTTTCTGGAGTGCGAATCATGCCGACTGTTTTCTATGCCTGGCAAAGCGACACGCCACGAGCAATCAACCAGGACTTTATTCGCAGCGCACTCGCCGCCGCAGTGAAACAGGTCAACGCCGATCTTCAAATAGACGATGCCCTTGATGTGGATTCAGATACGCAGGGAGTACCAGGATCGCCTCCCGTTGCGGAAACGATTCTCGAGAAAATCGACGCGTGTCTTATTTTTGTCGCCGACCTAACTTTGATTGGGAAATCGATTCCGATTAAGCCGAAAACAAAGGCGAAGCGGCTCCCGAATGCGAATGTACTGATAGAGCTCGGTTACGCGCTCGGAAAGCGCGGTCATGGCATTTTAATTCAGGTAATGAATGCACATTATGGTCCACCGGAAGCTCTGCCGTTTGACCTCGCACATCGCCGACATCCCATTAAGTACACGCTCGCGCCCGACGCCACGGAGCAAGAGAAGGAACGCGCAAACGGTAGCCTAGCGGGTCGTCTGCGTGGTGCGCTCCGCACCATCCTCGACGATAACGCGAAAGCGCGGTCGAACCTGCTCGCGTCATTGCCGTCGGAGAAATACGTAGGGCAGGAAGTGTCACCGGGCGTACTCAAGGAAGGTTATCAGCGATTTGAAAAGCGAGTTAGTGAATTGGGCCTAACGCCACCACCACACGGAGCCTTTGAAGTTGCTCTCCAGGTCTTCGGATATCCGAACCCCTTTCATCCTGATCGAGAATTTCTGGAGCTGATCACGAGGGTCAATCCACAATATCGGGACTGGCCGCTGTGGATGAATCCAGAGTTGCTTACCGACCCCTCATTGAAACCGAAGGTACGCGACGGCCTGTGGGAGACAGCGCTCATCTTGCTCGACAACAAAAAGTGGCGCGCACCATCCATTGACTACTGGTTCGCATCTCCAATGGGGCGCTTTTATCATCGCCGTGGATTTTGGGAGGACGGCTTGTGGCCCGTGTCCGGGCACCGTGCCTTTGAGCCAAGAGCCGCATTAGATCTCGGGCAGCAGGTGGCTATTGTGGCAGAGGCATTCATCGTCGGTCAGGCATTCGCGATAGCGATGGGTGTACCCGAGGCTGCTCCGCACATCGAATTCGCGTTTCGGTGGACGGGCCTCAAGAATCGAATACTCGTTTCATCAACTCAACAGCGTCTATTCCTCGACGAGTTGCGTGCAGAGGACGATGAAGCCCTCACCATCTGCTACCTTCCCGTGAAATCGGATCGCGTGGAAATTCTTTCGCGTGTGCTTACTGTCATTCGGCCACTGGCAAACAAGTTCGACGGCTATGCACCCAATGAGCGAGTCACAAAAGAGACCGCGGATGCGTTTCTAGATCGACGCCTGGTGCTGCAATGACATGAAGTTGTCGGCGCTTCGCGTATCGAGGTGTACGCCCCTGAAGGCTGGCAATACCATCCCGTGACGAAGGTTCGAGTCGCATGCCCGGACTCCTAAGCGGCCTGTACGGATCGGGGTCGTCGGCGACGCCGACCGCGACGAGGACGTTGCGATTCTTGGCGGGACGCAGCAACAACCGATGTGGCTATAGGAAAGAAGAAATGCGCCGTCCAGCCCCTTTCCTGCGGAGATTTAGCTTGACGCCTGCCGAATTCACCTGATATACGTCTTCCACACGACAGCTTGATCGCACGATCGCACGACTAGGAGGAACTTATGGCTAGACCGACCATTGCCCAGCTGGAGGCAATTCTTGAGAGCGAAGAGCAAGTGGAACTCGACATCCTGCCCAACGGAGAAGTCCGTGCCAAAGGCCAGACTTCGTCGCAGGAGCTCGGCGGGGGCAAACCGTTAACTATGCGCGAAGACCTGGGCGGCGAGTACGCGGAGGACTAGAGAGTATGTCAATGGACATCCAACGTATCCGCTCGGAAGTTATTCAGGCCGCAACGCAGTTTGCCTATGTTGAAGCGCACCCCACTAGCGACGGCGGGGTCTTCGTGAAGTCCGTGATGCGGACCTCCGCTGGCAAGACTTACTTCCTCTCCCTTCATTTCACCGACTACCCAAGTCGCATGCCTAAGGTGCTTGTCACTAATCCAACGCTGCGGCCTACCAGCGACAATCACATGTACAAGGACGGACAGATCTGTTTCCTCCACCCGAACATGTGGAATCCCGGACGCCACAATCTGACTTTCGTACTCGGGCGCGTGGCGAAGTGGCTCAACAAATACGATTGCTGGCTTGCCAACGGCGGGCACTGGCCCGGCGCGGAGGTAACACACTAAATGCCGCTAGATTTTGGATTGCTTTCGATGACCGAACTTCGCACCCGCCCCGGGGAGATACTCGATCGCGTAGCGGATGGCGGCGAGGCATTTATCATTGAACGCAGTGGCCAGCGGAAGGCATGCTTGGTGCCTCTCTCAGTTTTTCTCCCAGACATTTCTCCCACCAGAATTGCCGCCGAGATCCAGCAACTCGTCGAGAATGGCGAGAAGCCCGGCGCTACATTCACCGAAGACCGCGAGCTAGCGTTCCGCTTTCCATACAGAATGGCGGATGGAGCGGCAATCGAACTGGCAATCGTGCTCCCGCATGGATACCCGCACAATTGCCCGCGCGTCTACGCCAATACCATCGGCGAAGGTGCGCCCCACCGCTGGGCCGACGGCGCACTTTGCCTGTATGGAGTCATGACAGGGTGGAACCCAGGCAAAAACACCGTCTTCTCGACGCTGAACCTCGCCCGCCAGTGGCTCCAGAATTACGACACCTGGCGGAAGGTCGGTGAATGGCCCAAGCAGGAAGGACGGTCCCATGAATGATGACAAGCTCTTTGCACGCATAGCGCCGCTCTTTGATGTCGGCTTACTGCGTGATGCGCGCGTACTCATCGCCGGCTGCGGCTCGGGCGGCGGACAAGTCGCCCTGCAGCTTGCAATGTCGGGTATCAGCAAATTTGCGCTGTTCGACTCCGACAAGCTCGAGGCCGAAAACGTGATCCGGCATGTGTGCGGCCGCCGCTACCTCGGGCAATGGAAAGTGGACGCCGTTGCCGACGTTCTCCTCGACCGCAATCCCGCGGTTGAAATCGAGCGCTATAACATCGATCTCATGACCTGTGCCGATCTTGCCGACCAAGTGCGCCGCAGCAGCGTTGTCGTACTTGCGACCGACAACGACCCCACGCGTTACCGCCTGAATCAGCTGTGCGTGGATACCAAAACCGCCTTTGTGATCGGCAAGGTATTCACCCGAGGGATCGGCGGAGAAGTATTCGGTTATCGCCCGGAAGAAGGCGGCTGTTTGGCATGCCTAGAAAGCGTCCTTGAGCGCCTTCCGTACCGCGACGGTGTGCGCGAGATCGATCTGGTCTCCGATGAAGAACGAGAAAAAATGTACGGAATGGAAATCGCCGAGATCAAAGACTCCCCTGGATTGAACGTGGACATTGCTTTCATCACGGCATTTCACACGCGCTTTGTCCTCGACGCCATTGCGCGGACTCTTCCGGAGCGGCCGAAATTCCTCCCTCCGATCGAAAAGAATTACCTCGTCTGGGGAAATCGCCCAGTGCATCCCTTCACCAAGCATTTTGAACTGCAGCGAATTGGCGTCCATCCTCAACAGGGCTGCCTGATCTGCGGCGATGGAGATGCACAATGAAATTTCATGTGAGTAAAAACGTACGCCTTACACTGCCGCAAGCTGCGCTGCGGGCCATCTTCGACGAGTGCGATGGCTTCGATCAAGACGAGACGGGTGGTCGCGTTATCGGCAGTTTCCAGGAGCATGACGGCAAGCTCGTACTCGAGATCACTGGCATTATCGAGGCTGGTCCGCAGGCAAAGCGATCGGCGGTGAGCTTCTTTCAGGACGGGAACCATCAGGAGCGCGTTTTTCGCCAGGTCGAGCGCAGCCATCCGGAGATCGAACATCTCGGCAATTGGCACACCCATCATGTCAACGGCCTGCAGCACCTCAGTGACGGAGATATCGACACGTATCACCGCACCGTCAATCACCCGAAGCAGAACACTCCTTTCTTCTATGCGCTGTTGGTGACCGCAAAACACACAATGTCGGACCCTCTCCGCCGCTACACCGTGAAGCACTACGTGATCCGACGTGGAGACGAGCGCGTGTATGAGATACCTCCGCATCACGTCCAGATCGTGGATAAGCCGTTGCTCTGGCCTTCCGCACCGGCACAGCATGCCAAACACGGCCATGAATCTCCGAGCAATCCCGTTGCGCATGGGGATCGCGTGTACGACCGCGATATTCTCGGTGAGTTTTATCGTGGAGTCCGTCCGTTCACTTCCGCGAAAATCGGATTTTACTGGCGGGGTCCCCTCGAACTCCTGGATGGCTCCAAAGTGGAAATCGTTGTGCTTGAGGATTCTTCCAGCAGGACGCCGGCGTATTCCGTGACCTTGCGGGAGCCCCCCGATTCCCTCAAAGGCGTTGCGGACGAACTCGCCAAAGTAGATTTTCCGTCAGCGCGGGGGGCGCTGATAACGACCGAACGCAGTTGCAACCGCATTCTTTACCATCAGCGCGGCAACATACAGCGGATACATGTCACGGCTTGAGAGAGGAGTTTCTATGGACGTTTTCACACTGTATGTAGGCCAAGGGGCTCTGGCCGCGGTACGCGCGGGCAATGAGGCCATAGTGATCGACGCGCATATGCCGAACTGCGATGAGGTTACGGCGGAGCAGATCGAGCATACCCTCAACCACTACCTTGCTAAGAAGACTGTTCGTGGGCTCATTCTGACGGGGCTCGACAAAGATCACGCATGCCCTGCCGGGGTGGAATCTATTATGACTCATCACGAACCAGACTGGATTATGTATCCCACGTGTTACAAACCCACAGGCACGGCCTCGGAAGTCTTTGCCATCATTGACAAGCATGAGAACCGCCGCAAGAAAACATCGCACCCTCTTGAGCGTCGGTCAGTGCGCGTTGACAACGTCGATTCGCGGAATCTCACAGGTTTGGCAACGTATTTTACCTTCGAGCTGTTTTCTCCGCACATGGACGACATGGACAGTTCCAACAACAGCAGCATTGTGCTTAAGCTGACAGGGCTCGACAGCGCAGGTTTCAGCTATCTAATCACAGGCGATACTGAAACGGAGCGGTGGGATAGCATCTCTCGCTACTTCGGAAAGTATCTGTCTTCCCCGGTAATGGCAGCCGCTCATCACGGCTCGACCAATGGCGTCAACGCTGGCGCGCTCCTCAAGATAAATCCGCAGACCGTGCTTATCAGTGCCGGCGTAGACAACGCCTACGGGCATCCGGATGGAGCCGCCGTCAAAGCGTACAAAGCGGTGGCAACGCAGGTATTTTGCACCAACGTGGAAGGTGGGATGTGCTTGCTTACTCGCAGGCTGGGTGACGGCTATGAGACGCAGCTCGTTCAGCATTTTGCTCCCGTCGCTGCAACAGGTTCGTGATGGGCTTAGGCGAAAGGCGAAAGATGCAATGACATGGATGATATCGTCGCAAAGGTGACAGATCCCTACGACCGGCAGGCGTGTCTGTATCCCGCCCTGCTGGCCCTATTGCCTTTGTTCGCGCTCGAGACGCTACTCGACGGCCCGAACGCGTCGGCACTCACCAGTGTTGTAATCATTGCGAACTCATGAAACATGCAGCGAGGAAAACACCAGGGATGAAAGAGCCCTATCTCAAGGGTAGGAACGCCGTTTACCTTTGGTCGTTTATAAGCATCAACATTGCCGTATTTCTTTGCCTGCTAGTCAGCAAGGCACTGACAGAATCCTCCGTCGACCATTTCTGGCACCGAGTGACGATGAAGGATGGAATCGTTCTTGCGAGTATCCCGATTTTAGCGATTGTACTGAGCGGCGTGATCGGCGACATGGCCAAGGCGCGTCTCGTCTTTTGGAGGTGGAAAAACCCACTGCCCGGCTGTCGAGTTTTCACGGAATTGCTCAACGCCGACCCCCGATTAGATGTCCCGGCGTTGCAGAAGAAGCTCGGGGAGTTTCCACACGAGCCGCAGGCACAAAATGCTTTGTGGTTTAACCTGTACAGACACCATAGCGGCGCTCCTCGAGTTTTGGAGGCGCAGCGTATCTACCTGCTGACCAGGGACATGGCGGCGATCTCCGCCTTGTTCGTCGTCCTGTTGTCCATTGGTGTCTTCGCGGGGTTAGTGGGGTGGAAGATTACCGCGTTGTACGCAGCCGCACTTTTTGCGCAGTATTTGCTGGTCGCCAACTCGGCGCGGAACTACGGAAACCGATTTGTCTTAAATGTGCTGTCTGAAGAAATATACGGCTGACAGATCCGACTCTTAGCCGCTACACGGCCGGCAGGCACGTGCAAACGCCCTGGTGCGTCGCTATCGGCTTCCCCACCATCTTACGCTGCGAGTTTCAGCTTGGGCTTCAGTCCGGCGCGTGCTGCTAACCGTACCAGCAAATCCATGCTGAATCGGTCGATCTTGCCTCTTTTCAGATCCGAAACTCGCGCCTGGGTAACTCCCAACACCTTGGCAGCCTCGGCTTGCGTCATGCGGCTCTTTTCCAGCCACTGCTCAAGGCCAATCAACAGCTGCGCCCGCATTTCCATCTCGGCCGCTTTCTCCGGCGGAAAGAGATCGTAAAAGACACTGCGCCCTGCCAGCGTCACGTGACGGGGGCCATGTTCACTGTTGGCAACCTTCTTGACTCTCATACCTACACTACCTTGCAATCGACTTAAATCGCTTCTTCGCCAATTCCAAATCCGGCCGGGCCGTCTGCTGCGTCTTCTTCTGAAAACAGTGCAATACATAGACTCCTTCGGGCCGCGTCGCGAGATAGATGATCCGGAAAATTCCGGCTTCGTCTCGCAAGCGAATTTCCTTGACTCCAACGCCGACACTCGTTATCGGCTTCCAATCCTTCGGATCGAGTCCACATTGAACCCGGTACAACTCGAAGCCCAGCGAATCCTGCACTATTTCCGGAAACTCCCTTAAATCCTCTCTGCTGCCACCCATCCAGACTACCGGTTTCACAGGTGGAGTATGCCCGATCTCGCATGTCTATGCAATATCTGGCATAGGACGGGACTTTCGAGTGCTCATCGCAAGCGGTCAGGGTCTTGGACGCGGGGACCGCGGGCGCGTTGCAGCAGCTCGTCGGCGATCAACTCACGCTCGGTCCGTGCCGGCGGCATCCGATCGACAAATCGTCGCACGTCGCTCGCGAGATCATGGTGCCCGCCTTTGTCGAGCAGATTGGCGACGGAGCCCCACCCGCCTTCGACCGCTTTCCGTGTTTCTACCAGTTTGTGCTTGCCAGGGTCGGCGCGGACATTCCCTTTGAGCAATTGTGCGGCCACGGCCTCGGCTTGCGCGCGAACGTATGTCGAATCACCGCGCAAGCTCGCGCGATAGATTCCGTCCCTCTTGGCCTTTCGAGTCTTGCCACGGACAGCGCGTTCGGTGGCGTTGGCTTCAACGCCGAGCAGCCGCAGATTCCGAGCGAACTCGGACCGCCAGTGGCGGAGAGTCGCCTTCTTGATGTTCAAGCGTACGCCCTGCTCGCTGACGGCCTTCAGCACAAGATGAACATGCGGATGAGGTTCATCGGTATGCAGGACCAAGGCAAAGCGATGCTGACCCCAGAACTCCTCCCGCGCAAGATTTCGGACTGCTCCCAGCACCTTGTCGGGTGGTGTTCCGGGCGGCATCGAGAACATGAGCTTGTGGACCAACTTCGGTGGCTTTCTACCTTTGGTAGCGGCGAGGGTCGCCTGGCGCCGCACATCGTCGATGTCGAGGTCCCAGTCGTCCAGGAGAGCTTTTCCGATCCGACCACTCAGGCGCTCGCCGTCGTCGGATTCCAATTCCAGCTTTCCGTAGCGCCCGATGTAATCCAGGTGTTTGCCCACCGCCTTGAGGTCGTTGCTGTCCCGAGGGAGCACCTTCACCACCGCTTCTGGCGCTCGCTGGACGGTCCGCCGTATCTGCTCGATCTGTGCCAGGGTGAAATGCCGGCCGGTGTCGCGCGGGCCGCCGCGCCCGTGGGAGACCAAATCGAAAAGAGGCTCCTCCCGTATCCTAAACGTCCGCATGGGACTCTCCGGTCTGCCAACTGATCTCGTTCGCCTTGAGAAGCGCCTTGGTGTTGTCGCGCTGCGCCTCGCAGATTTTGAGCATCGCCCGGAACTCCTCCCGCACCGAGCCTGGTGCCATGCCGCCTTTGTTCACGGCCTTGGCGATCTGGTTAATGTTCCGGCCGATAGTGGCAAGCTCGGCGATGCTGCGCTTGAGCGCCAGGAGCTCGTCCTTGGGAAGCGGCGCAAGCATACGTAGGTGCGAACGGATCAGCACGGAAACGTAGGTCGCCGATCGGATTCCGCGTGCCTCGGCGCGTGCGTCCAGCAGCAGCCTGTCCTCGCTTCTCAGGCGTACCAGGATGGGCTTGCCATCGCCATGCCCGCGCGCCTCGCTGACGGAGCGACGAA
>WNFR01006798.1_pt1 | contig 19178 bp, 23 predicted proteins | sample 5400221 | NCBI WGS metagenome assembly WNFR01 (sample SAMN13153357, study PRJNA577476) | soil metagenome | isolation source: 40 cm soil under Madrone tree | place: USA:California | collected 2016-06-14 | reverse complement strand
TGGGGCATCCCGGAAGCGCGATAGCCGAAATCAGGGTCGATGCCACAGTGAGGACGGATGGGAATAGTGGCCTTAAAACGCAAGAAACGAAAATCGGTTGTGAAGGCGAGGCGTTGGTCGCAACGGGTCATCGAAACCAGTGATGCGCTCGATTTGGACAAAGGTGTATTCTCATTGGCGAGCCCGCGAGCCATTGCGCGCTCGTTGAAACGTTCCGCCGAGCGTAGCCGGCGCCGCAAAAGCGGTTCGTTACGCTCAGCCATGTCGATGTTAACCTTTTACATCAATCGCGCCGGTCGCAAACTATCGAAAACTCGCCGCGCGCGGCTCGAATCCGCAAAAAAAGAATTGCGCCTCCTGTATCGTAAATAATTCCGCGGCCCGAAGATATTCTTTCGCCACGACGGTCAACTGATTGGATCAGGGGAGCCGGCCGAACAATCTAATCGCGAGTCTCTTTCGCCGATCAGTGATCACTTGTTGCCAGGTTTCAGACGCAGCGCGTCACGATTTCATACCGGAAAAACTGTTCACGGTCGCGTGCAGGTTGCGCGCGAAGTCGGTGGCGGCTTGTGTGCTCATGCCGAACGCCGTGCGGGCGTATTCTTTGAGCGCGAGCACGGCGGCGAGCGGCATTTTCTTCAAGTGCTCGACGAGAGCTGCTACTGCGCTGTCGAGGTCGCTGGCCGGCACGACATTACTCGCAAGTCCGAACGTCAGCGCCTTGTGGGCGTCGATCTCCTGCGCCGAGTACATCATAAAGGTCGCCGCTTTGCGCGGCATGCGGTCGACCAAAGCGGAAAAAGCGATGGTCGGCATGATCCGATGCGCCGTCTCGGGAAATGAGAAGCGGGCTCTGTCGCTGGCAATCGTGATGTCACACAGCGCGGCGAGCGCGCAGCCAAGACCGACGGCGCGGCCCTGCACGACGCCGATGACCGGCACTCTGGCGTTGCGAAAAGCGCCGTAGAGATTGAAAATCGTCTCAGCGCGGTCGCGCACGGCGTAAGCCTCCGGCGCCGGACCGGGTTGCGCTTGGCCCATCGCCTCTCGACCCATGCAAAAATCGTCGCCCGCGCCTTTGAACAGAATTAACCGCGATGATTTTGACGCGTCATCGAACATCTGCGTGACCTGCGCCCACGTGGCGTCGGTCTGGCGGTTACCGGCTTCCGGCCGGTTCAATGTGATCGTCACGATATCGCCATCTTTTTGCATGACTACTGGGTCTGCCATGAAGGTTTCCTCCCGTTTCAGTTGGCCGACTCTAAAAGAGGCGCGCGCACTTTGTCAACGGCGCAGAGAACGATCTACAAACGTCCATCGTTGATCGTGTACTTTTCACCAATCCGTAGACCGTGCGCGTTTCTCAACGACACTCCTAGTCCCGATTCGGATTCAAGAATAGCGTCCCCGGCAGCGAGTTGAGCAGCTGCCGCGATCTCGATCAACCGCAAAAATGATCGCCGTTGAACATTTCGTTCGTGGCATCATCATTGACTCACTCAACAAGGCGATAGCTTCGGGAGTTGAACACTATTTGAGCATTGCCTGAATACAAAACAAGCAGAATTTCTTTTCGACGCGAACAGAAAGGAATAACTTTACCTTAAATCACTGATACGAAAGGCGGCATGGCAATTGCTCCTTCCGAAACGCTGTGGCGACGGCGACGCGGCCTTCGCCGAGCGGCAAAGGCGCTTGACCTAGAGGTTCGGCGCTTTTGTTTTTACGGGTTTGTGAAGCGAAGGAGACCAAGCAATGATCAGAATTAGGCCGACAAAGGGACGGCGGCCGACGGCGCGGTCGCGTTGCGGCCGAATTATTTTGAGTGCTTTTCTTGCGGCAATCGTCAATCTGCCGGTTGCACTGAACGCCGGTGATGATGAGGATCGTTATGGCAGTTGGTTTTTTACATCCGATGAGATCGAGGCGGCCTACCAGTATCAGCAGAATTTCGGCGAGCAGCTACGTTTTCCTCTGAAAGCCGGTCCTTGTCTTTTTCGCGACGGTGAGTTTGCCACCTGGTACCGTCGCAGCAATCTCGTAGTCTCGTGCCGCTTCGTCATGGAAGTGACGCGGCACCTCAAGGAAATGATCGACGCCGGCGCCGCGAAATTTCTCTTTGCGCTGGATGCCGATCACGCGCACCTGGGCGTGCCGCTGGACGTGTGGAACAGAAAATACAAAAATCTTCCGGCGGAACAAGTTTTCGCCGCGATACTTCGCGAGCCTGGATTGGTCGCTCTGTATCACACGGCGGAACATCTCAGGGTTACCGATCGCAGAAGCGGCAGAGTCAACGCCGCAGCCAAGGCATGGCAAGACAAGCGCAACGTCGTAGGCTTTTTCGACGGGCGGCCGATCGGGATTTTACCACCCGGCCCGAAGGTCAAGGCGTGGGGATGCCTGAAGAGTATTATTCGTACGGCGGGTTTAGCTTCCTGGCGAGTCCGAGAGGTGAACTTTATCTGGCCTCCGGAGCGAGCATGATCACTTTCGACATCGCTTTTGACTCCGGCGATGTCGAGGATGCCGAGGAGCAAAATGCCTATTTCGCTGGCAGGAAAATGGTGCGCGGTCAGTGACGGTGTCGGCGAAAAGTCGTGTCTGATGCAGTGCCGAGATCGCTGAGCGCGCGCCGCTATTGGCTTTAATTTACGCGAAAGATCTCCATTCGAATATTTTCCGCTCGATCTCCTTGCTCCTGTGACCCATCGGTGGCAATGCATTTCTTGTCGCGCGCATATGCCAGGTCCTACGCACGCTTATTTGATCTCGTCGGCTGCTTGTAGCAAAGTCGAGATGAGCACCGGGGCGCGACTCGACTGACCCGCAGAGTCAGAGTCCGGTGACGAGAGCGGAGGAGCTATGATCTCTGGGGCGCGCTATGTTCATACCAATCTGATCGCGCGCGACTGGCAAGCGCTGGCGCGCTTTTATCAAGCGCATTTCGGCTGTGTGCCCGTCCTGCCTGAGCGGAACTATGCCGGCCGTGATTTGGAAGCGGGCACCGGCGTGCCGGGCGCGTCGCTATGCGGCGTTCATTTGCGTTTGCCGGGCGTAGACGCAAAGGGCCCGACGTTAGAGATCTTTACCTACTCCAGACTTGCCGACGGAGCCGCTCCGGCGGCTAATCGCCCCGGCTTCGCGCATATCGCATTTGAAGTCACATCGGTGCGCGCAGCCCGCGACGAAATCATCGGCGCAGGCGGCCAAGCGGTCGGCGATGTTGTCGCGCTCGAAACCGCGACAGGCGCCCGAGTGACGTGGTGTTATGTAACGGACCCGGAAGGGAATATCATCGAGCTACAATCCTGGTCTCCCGACCCGGGTTAACACAATCATAAAAAGATCGCTCATTTGTCCCTTAGAACTTTCGCCATCGTTTGGATTCCAGCGCCTTTGATAACGCCGACGAAGACACCCGGTATCTCAAGCAGCAAGACGATGATCCGAGCAAAACGCGAGCAAATCGGCGGGCTCAGTTTCAAGTGGCGGGGATGAGCTACTGTCGTCACTCATGGCGATCGAGACTCTTCCCTCGCCACCTGGCGTATCGGCCGGCTCCAGATTGATTGCGCCAGTCGATAGTTAAAAAGACTTAGGCGACCGCGGAGATTCTTGGCTCAGACGGATGCTCGGCTCTTAGCTGCGCATTGGTCACTTCGAGCTCATGGATCCGATGTTCGAGTTCTGCCATCGTGCGTCGAGCTCTGCTCATCTCGCGATCCTTTCCGAAAATCGTCAGCGATGTGGAAAGAGTCCGCGCGACGTAAAAAATCCAGGCGATGAGAAGCCCTAGAAACACCGACCCAACGGCAACCACGTACAACGGAACGTCCGGCCAGATGAAATCACCGACACGCAGAGCGACCGGCACAGTATTCTGAGTTGCAAAGTAACCAATCCCCAATCCGAAAATGACTGTTAACAATATCGATACCATAAGGGTTCTCCTTTCCCACGGTAATTACTTCGCTCATGGGCCGCTTGCATCATTGCCCGCGACCAACTACCTCGGTGAAACTCTGTGTCGGATGTCGGAACACATCGACCGATCTGGTTCCCCGGCGTTTTTAATTAACGGCGTCGGCGCGAGCCTGAATCGCCGGCTGCGTCTGGAAGAGAGTCCTCTCTCGCCAGACACAGCCGACGGATGGTTAATAACTATTGTCGATGGTGGTTAAACAAGATGCGGAACGGGATCGGCACAACGAGAGTCATAGACTCATTTTTCCAAAATCACATTATCTCTCGTAATATCTGTCTCGATACTCGCGGCCCTGCATTTGGTCGCCGATCAACGCGCCGGCGCCGAGTCCTACCCCGCCGCCAATCGCCGCGCCCGCACCCGGGTGGCCGACCGCACTACCGATAAGGCCCCCGGCCGCAGCGCCGCCGAGCGCGCCGATGCCCGCGCCTTTTTCCCGGGTGGTCAGCGGACCGCCTGCACAACCTGCAAATGTCAGAGCGCTAGCCAAGAAAACTATCGATCCCGCGCGATAAAATGAGCTTGTGGTCATTTGTCCTCCTCTTTTTGTCAAGTCGTTACCAAGTTGCTAATTGAGATAGGGGCAAGGCGCGTGCCACCTGAGAACTTCAAACAAAATCAAAACCTTGTAACTTTGGGACGAAATAATTCGTCAGGTAATATCGTCCGTTGGAAGGAAAAAAACTACTTACCGTAAACCAAGCATCGAACACGTTATGTCGGTTCGGCGCGGACAATTGGTTTTGTCGTACGAAATTTCACTAAAAGTTTTCGAATTACGACTCAAGATCTCCATGGTGTACTCGGCGCGAGCGATGCGATTTTGTCGCTCGCTCTCCCAAACACAGACCTGTCGAAAATTGCAGGCGCTGGGCGAACGCGGCGTCGTCCAATCTTGCTAACATTGGAAGTCGGCAATAGAATGGCGGCCAATCGACAAAGGAGGGGGCCATGATAGAAAAATTCATTCCGCTTTCAATTATGGCAAGCGCATTTATTTCTGTTTTTCCTGCGCTCGGCCAAGAGACCTTGCCTGAGGGAAACGGTAAGAAGGCGGTGCAGACTTACTGTGTGCAATGTCACGATCTCGGCACGGTGACGCGCAGTGGCTATAGCGCGGAAAGCTGGCGCAACAATCTCAACATGATGATCAACGTCGGCTCGACTTTGCCGCAAAACGAAGTCGAACCACTGGTGCAATATTTATCAAAGAATTTTCCCGAGCGACCGAGACCGGCTGCTGTGGTCATTCCAGGAAGCGCGAAGGTGACAATCTCAGAGTGGATTGTACCGACTCCGGGGTCGCGGCCGCACGATCCTCTGGCGACCGCGGACGGCGCCATCTGGTACACCGGACAGTTCGCGAACAAGCTTGGACGTTTGGATCCGAAAACCGGCGCGATCAAAGAGTACCGTCTGCCGGATAAATCCGGTCCGCACGGCTTGACCGCGGATAAAGACGGCAACATCTGGTATACGGGCAATTTCAAAGCGACCGTTGGCAAGCTCAATCCGAAGACCGGCGAAGTGACCGAGTACTTCATGCCGAATCCTGCGGCACGCGATCCGCATACGCCGGTGTTCGATAAGAACGGCGTGCTCTGGTTCACGGTGCAGGGCGGTAATATGGTCGGAAGGCTCAATCCGCAGACGAGCGAGCTTAAACTCGTGACGGCGCCGACGCCCAAGTCGCGGCCCTACGGCATGGTGATAAACTCGAAAAATATTCCGTTCCTCGTCGAGTTCGGCTCGAATAAGATTGCCAGTATCGACCCCAACACAATGGCGATCCGCGAGTATGCGTTGCCGAATGCGGAAAGCAGGCCACGCAGAATCGCGATCACGAGCGACGATGTCATCTGGTATTCCGACTACTCGCGCGGCTATCTCGGCCGCTACGATCCAACCACCGGCAAGGCGACCGAATGGGCGTCGCCCGGCGGACCGCAGTCCCAGCCTTACGGCATCATCGCGATCAACGATGTGATCTGGTATAGCGAAGCGGGAGTGACTCCGAACACGATTGTGCGTTTTGATCCTAAGAGCGAAAAATTTCAGACGTGGAAGATTCCATCGGGCGGCGGCGTCGTGCGTAACGTGAGCTTGACGAAGGACGGCAATATCGCCATCGCGTGCAGCGGCGTCAACCGGATCGGATTAGTGAAATTAAATTAACCGCGCGGTGGATGCGCGCCCAACATTGTTCGTTTACCGGGAGGTTAAATGGCTGAACAAACACTCAAAGGAAGCTGCCTGTGTAAATCGGTGCGCTACGAAGTGAGCACGCCGTTTATGCGATTTGGCCACTGCTATTGCTCGCGCTGCCGCAAAGCGACGGGCGGCGTGCGTTCGACCAATATCGCGGTGCCGATCGCGCAATTTCGCTGGACGCAGGGCGACAATTGGATCAAGCGCTTCGACTTGCCGGAGGCGAAAAGTTTCGCGCGGCAAATTTGCGCTAATTGCAACTGTCCCATCCCGCATGCATCGCGCGACGGCACGCGGGCGATCGTTCCCGCTGGGACTCTGGACGATGTGCCGCCGGGCAAGCCCGCGGCGCACGGTCACTGGAGCAGCCGGGTGCCCTGGGTGGAAGTCAACGAATCGGAGTTGCCGTGCACGGATTAGCGCTGTGGCGGCATCGGCAGCGGATTTTCCGCGCCGATTAATGCATTAAGGCATGAGCCACGACTTCGAATCCGACGATGCCGAGGGTGGCGAGAGAAGCGGCGAGCACGAAGTTGGTGCGGCGTCGTTCCAGCGTCGACATGATTTTGATCTGCTCAGGGACTTTGGCATCTTCTCTCAGTTTCCGTGCATGCCATAACGTGTATAGATTGGCGCAAGCAGCGAGCGTGGTCAGTACGAGGACGGGGATCCGAAGCGCGCTGCGGTCGAGGAAAGTGAGCGCGCCGGCGAGACCGAAGAGCCCGCCCGCGCCTACGGCCACCGCCAAGGGACTGATCAAGGTCACCACTGCACAGGGAGCGCCGAGAATGCCGAAAATGATCGCGCCGATGCTGGCACTTTCGCGCGCGCTCGTTTCGGGTGGATCGTCGATCAGGCGGGATCCCTTTTTGTGGCCCAAGCGAAACGCCATTACCGGTTCGCGAAAGCCTTTAAGGACGAGCTGTTCGCCACTGGCATCGGCAAAGTCTTGCGGGTGCCTGGCGTAGCATTCTTCGCTGATCAGAACTTCGCCGGCGCTCGCTTTGCCTTGAAGGCGAGCCGCGAGATTGACTACGTCGCCGATGGCTGTGAAGTCCTTGGAGTCGTCGGAACCTAACCGCCCGACGCGGGCGTAACCGGTGGCCACACCTATCGACACTTCGAGCGCGAGTCCGAATTGCGCGCCGAGCGCTTCAAGTCCGGATCTCAGTTCCGTGGCCGCAGCGACGGCGCGACGGGCATGATCGTCGTGGCGAATCGGCACGTTGAAAAGCGCCATGACGGCGTCGCCGACGTATTTGTCGATGAACGCGCCGTGTTTGACCAATACGTCCGTGGCCATTCGTAAAAATGCATCGACCACCTCATGGGTTCGTTGCGCGCCCAGATCGTGAGTCAGCTCGGTGAACGACGAGAGGTCGGCGAAGAGAACGGTGATTTCCACCATCCGTCCCTCTTCGACGTGAGTGCTGCAGCGCGTGCAGATATTCGGATTGCGCGGACTGCGCCTTATGCCGAAAGTGCGGTAGACGACGCCCAGGGCACCCGAAAGTATCGTACCGCAAATGCTGCATTGCGCGGCGAGATGAGCGTTCGACGAGGCTGGCATCGAATTAGCAGTAGCGTACGCGGCGCAACGCTGTCAATGCGATTGCATTCGCAATTCAAATACAGGAATAATGCGGCGACTGTCAGGAGGTTTGCGCTAATGCCGGAACACTATCATGATGAAAATGATTTGAAGTTGATGCGCGATATGCGCAAGCTGGCTCCGGATGATTTCAACGCGTGGGTCGGGCTCAACAGCATCGTCGGCCGAGAGAATGGCGCGATCCCGAAAAAATATCGTGAGTTGATCGCGATCGCGGTGTCCGCCACGACGCAATGTCCCTATTGCATGGAGGCGCACGCGAAGGCGGCGCACGCAGCAGGCGCGACGCGGGAAGAAGTCGTCGAAGCATCCCTGCTCGCTGCTGCGCTGCGCGCCGGCGGCGCAGCGACCCATGGCGCCATGGCGCTCAAGTTCTTCGATAAGCAGGCCGAGCAGAAAAAAGAATAGGTTCGCTTGGCGCAATCGTTATCGATCTTGAGTCTCACGCCGAGAACCATCGCCGCCATCGTCCTCGCCATGCCGCTATTGTCATGCGCCGGCACCCGGCCGTCCAACCTGGGGGTTGAGGGTTCGCGGCTTGCTGCGTGTCCGTCGTCGCCGAATTGCGTATCGAGTGATGACGCTGACATCTCGCACCATATTCCCGCGTTTCAACTTGCCGTGCCCGTCGACGTCGCATGGCGGACGGTTCGAACGACAATTGCAAGCCAGCCGCGAACCAAGATCATCACGGAAACGGACGACTATCTCCATGCGGAGTGCAGCAGCTGGTTCTTTGGTTTCGTCGATGATCTGGAGCTTCATTTGCGCGCGACGCAAAATATCGTCGGCGTGCGCTCCGCCGCGCGGCTCGGCCATAGCGACTTTGGCGTGAATCGGAAAAGGGTCGAGAACCTGCGCGTTGAGTTGATCAAGCAGGGCGTGATTCGGTGAGTGAAGCAAGTCTATTACTTCATGATCGTTCCAATTGGGTAAAAGGAACATGCTGAGCTACGACGTAGTCGAATGGGGCAGGCCTCTGGAAAAGGCCGAGCGCGAGACGCCGGAGCCGAAAGGCACGGAGGTGCTCGTCAAGCTCAAGTACTGCGGCGTGTGCCACAGCGACGTGCACATCCGCGACGGCTACTTCGATCTCGGCGGCGGCAAGCGCTTGGATATGAGCGCGCGCGGCATGCGCTTGCCGGCAACGCTCGGCCACGAGCCTTTCGGCACCGTCGTTGAGGCCGGGCCCGACGCGAGCGACGTGCCCATCGGTTCGGATCGCCTGGTTTATCCGTGGACGGGCTGCGGTGATTGCGTGCGCTGTCGCGAAGGGTTGGATAATTACTGCATGGCGCCGCGCATGATCGGCATTCAACGGCCAGGCGGCTACGCCGATCATCTGCTCGTGCCACACCCGCACTATTTGATAGACGCCGGCGACATCGATCCGGTTTGGGCGGCGACACTGTCGTGCTCCGGGCTCTCCACTTATTCAGCCGTGTCAAAGTTAAAGCCCATTCCACACGATGAGTGGGTCGCCGTGATGGGCGCGGGGGGCCTGGGCCTGTCGGCGATCGGTATGCTACGTGCACTCGGACACGAAAACATCGTCGCCGTCGATATCAATTCAAAAAAATTGCACACCGCAGAAACTGCCGGCGCGGCTGCGACTCTGAACGGTCAGCAGAGCGAGGCGATCGCTAAACTTAAACAGATAACCGGTGGCGCGCTTTTTGGCGCCGTCGATTTCGTCGGCAGCGCCGATACGGCAAATCTCGCACTCGGCGCGCTGCGCAAAGGCGGCAAATTAATTCTCGTCGGTTTGTTCGGCGGCGAGATTCCGCTTTCGATCGCGGGTACGATCCTGCGCGCGATCACGGTTCAAGGCTCCCATTTAGGCAGCGTGGAAGAACTAAAAGCAGTTGTAACACTCGCGCGCGAAGGTAAGATCAAGCCGATCCCGATTCAAACGCGGTTGCTGTCGGAAGTGAGCCGGACTCTGGACGAGTTGAAGGCGGGCGCGATTGTGGGGAGGGTGGTAGCTACGGTTTAGCGGAATGAATTCGTCGTAGAAATTACTCCGGATGCAGCGCCAGCAGAATTATCGAGAATCGCCTCCCGGATTTCATTTCTCTTCATCCAGGCTGCGAATATTTTCATAGATAGATTTCGTCATGGTCGCAGAGGACAACAAGAACAACTCTTCGTGGCTATTCATTACCTTCGCCGCCGCGGCGATGTTGATGATCACGATGGGAGCGCGGCAGTCACAGGGCTTGTTCGTTTTTCCAATCAGCGGTTCCACCGGTGTCGGCATCGTATCCATCAGCTTCGCGATGGCGGTGGGACAATTTTTTTGGGGCGCGGTGGCGCCGGTGGCTGGCGCGGTCGCCGACCGCTTTGGCCCGGCGCGCGTACTTGTAGGCGGAGTGCTTATTCTCGCGTTGGGCACCGCGCTGACACCCGTCCTGACGACAAGGTCCGGCCTCGTGTTTACGATCGGCATACTCACCGCGATAGGCGCCGGCGCTGGAAGCTTTTCGATGCTGATTGGAACCGTCATGGGAAGGTTGCCGGCGGCGCATCGTGGGACCGCCGCGGGCATCATCACCGCGGGCGGTTCGTTCGGTCAGTTTGTCTTTGCGCCGATCGCCCAAGTATTGATTTCCACGTGGGGGTGGATGGCCGCTATGTGGTCTCTAAGTGTTCTCTCGCTCGCCGCGCTGCCGTTGGTCCGTCCGATTAGCGGGAGATCGTTGAATGGCGATGAGGCGAGATCAAGCTCCACCGATGGCGGCTTAGGCGAAATCGTAAAAAATGCGTTTGCCGACCGGAGTTATCTGCTATTGCACGCGAGTTTTCTCACTTGCGGTTTTCACATTGCGTTCCTGGTGACTCATTTACCAGGGGAAGTGGACCTTTGTGGTTTGCCGGCTTCGGTTGCGAGCTGGTCGCTGGCGATTATCGGTCTGGCTAATATCGCCGGAAGTTTCACCGCGGCTGGCTGCTCAGTCGCTTTCGCGGCAAGGACGTGCTGTTTTGGATGTACGGCTCGCGCACGATGCTGATTTTACTTTATTTGCTTGCGCCGAAGACGGAGTGGACCTTTTATCTATTGGCGATCGGACTTGGGTTTTCCTGGTTAGGGACGGCGCCGCCGACGGCCGGAGTCGTCGGGAAGCTGTTCGGCACGCGCTACCTCGCGACGCTTTATGGACTGACGATGGTGTCGCATCAGGTTGGCGGCTTCTTCGGTGCGTGGCTTGGTGGTGTGGCATTTAGCCATTATGGCAACTACCTTTGGATGTGGTACGCGGATGCCGGGTTTGCGATGATCGCGGCACTACTCAATCTGCCGATTCGCGAACCGCGCATCGAGCCGAGCGCTGTGCCAGCGTAAAGATGGTTCGTTTCCCATAATCGGGCCGTTACAAACGATCACCGTAGCTATCACGCGCAGATGATCTAGTGATCTCTTTCGCCTTTTTTGGCTAAGCCTTCCGATTCAACCGCCAAAGTTGGCCACGCAACCGTCGGTTACACGCGCGTAACCGCCGGTTGCGGCTAGTTTAACTTCAATTTTTTCCCGGACTGAGGTTTCAAGCGAAACCAAGCATTTAGCCAGCATGTGACGAAAAATCGCGGCTGGCACCATGTACGAAGTGACCGCTCAAAGCGTTAGTTCGCGCATGACCATTGGTCTGTACGTACCTACGGCCGTCGAGTATCTGCCGTATAATTCCGTGTCGCGCCGTGTCGCGAAATCGATCGCTGACATTATCGTAAGGGACAAGGACAATTTAACGGTCGAACACATCGGCAGCACCGCCGTGCCCGGTTGCTGGGGAAAAGGGATCATCGACTTGCTCGTGGCGTACACGCCAGGTTGTCTCAAGTCAGCGCGAGAAACTCTCGATCGCTTGGGATTTCAGCGCCAGCGTGGTCCGGAAGCGTTTCCCGAATCCCGGCCAATGCGAGTTGGCAGCGTCGAGCACTGCGGGCGGAATTATCGGCTGCACGCGCATATCATCGAACAGGGAACCATCGAAGCGCTCAGCCTCGTTCGATTCCGCGATCTACTGCGCCAGAACGCGGAGTTGAGGCGCGCGTATGAAGTGGAAAAACGCGCGATTCTCGCGCGCGGCATCACTCGGGGTAACGAATACTCCAATGCGAAAGGTGATTTCATTCGCCACGTGCTCGGCGCCCGCAAGTACCAATAACCCACCGAGCGGGTGCCGTTCATCCGACGACAAAGCTCAGAAGGAACGGAGACGGGTTTTTAAATTATTGATAGTTTTCCGTTCGCGTCGAGCTTTTAAAGCGCTAGATTCTTATTTGAACAGCCCTTCAATCGTGGCCGGCTTGGCTCCCCGCTTGGCCCATTTTTGGCTCTCCACGAATTGCTCCTGATATACACACCCGATAGTGAAACTTGTTTTCGGGTCAAAACGTTTGTGATGCTGCTCGTCTTATGCCTATAAATTACTGTGCCTTTTAGTAAGCTCGAACTTTCACCGAAGGTGCTCGATGGCGTAAAAGCCGCCGGATACACCGACCCGACACCGATTCAATTGCGCGCGATTCCTCTTATCATGGCGGGCCGCGACGTGATCGGCTCGGCTCAGACCGGCACGGGAAAAACCGCTGCGTTCGCGCTGCCGCTGCTCTCGCGCTTGGGCCAACGCGGCAAGCTGCGCGCGCTGGTGCTCGAACCGACGCGCGAGCTCGCGGCGCAGGTCGAAACCGCCATGCGGGACTATGGCCGCTTTACCGACTTACGCACGGCCGTAATATTCGGTGGCACCGGTTATGGACGGCAAGATCAGGCCTTGCGGCAGGGTGTCGACGTGGTTGTCGCGACTCCCGGGCGGTTGCTCGATCAGATGCAGCGACGCATGTTGCGGCTCGACCAGATCGAAATCTTGGTTTTAGACGAAGCGGATCGCATGTTGGACATGGGCTTTATGCCGGACGTGCGCAAGATTGTCGAACGCTGTCCGCGTAATCGCCAGACGATGCTGTTTTCGGCGACTATACCGCCGGAGCTCGAGCAGCTGTGCCGATGGGCGTTGCGCAATCCGGAAACGATCGAAATCGGCCGGCGAGCGGCGCTGGCCGAGACGGTGACGCACGCGTTATATCCGGTGGACGTCGGCCAGAAGCAAGAACTGCTGGAAGAATTGCTGCGGCGCACCGACTACGATCAGGTGCTGATTTTCTGCCGCACGAAAAACGGCGCCGACCGCGTCGCGCGCAAGTTGCATCAGCAGGGCCACGCGGTGGCGGTGTTGCACTCGAGCCGCACGCAACGCGAACGGGAAAGCGCCCTCAGCGGATTTCGCAACGGCCGGTATGAAGTGATGGTCGCCACCGATATCGCCGCGCGCGGCATCGACGTCGAACAGATCAGCCACGTGATCAATTTCGACGTGCCGCATCATCCGGAGGATTACGTGCACCGCATCGGCCGCACCGGACGAGCCCAGAGCGTCGGCGATGCCTTTACCATCATGACCGCAGAGGATCTTCAGGAAGTCGCCTCCATCGAGCACTTCATCGGCCAGAAGATTCCCCGGGTCAAATTAGACGGATTCAATTATGCCTTTTGCCGATTGCTCGATCCCAATCCGAAACCGGCCTTCGGCGGCGGCCGCTCGGCGGGCAAAAGATCCTACGGCCCGGGCCGGGGGCGATGGTAGCGCCGGAGTCCATGCGGAGCGTTTTGCCAACTCGTGTTGCTGCGATCGGACAATCGCGCCGAGCGTAGCATTCCACTCGCCCACGAGAATCCTCGCTTTCAGCGAATCGATGTAAGATCTCAACAAAAAAATCGCTGTCCAACCGCGATTAAGTTCACGATGCGAATTCAATGACTCAAAGCTTAGATCTCGAAGCCTTTGTCCGCGCTGCCGCGGACGCGATCATCGTCGCAGGAGCGGACGGGAAGATCATCTTTTGGAATATCGCGGCGACGCGTATATTCGGTTTCGCCGCGGAGGAAGCAATCGGCCAATCCCTCGATCTCATTATTCCTGAACGCTTCCGCGCTCGGCACTGGGAAGGCTATCGGCAGGTGATGTCAACGGGAACGAGCAAATACCAATCGGACGTGCTGCGTGTTCCGGCGCAACACGAGGACGGTCGCGCGCTGTCGATCGCCTTCACCGTGACTTTACTTGAGCCTGCAGGACCCGGAGGGCGAATGATCGCCGCCATCGTGCGGGATGAAACTGCAAGGTGGAAAGAGGAAAGCGCGCTCAAGCGTCGGCTGGCCGAACTAGAGCAACAGCTAAAATAGCGGCTGCTCACCGATCTCGCTGCGGCATTCTTAGCTGATTCGAACAACTTACCCATCTCGCCTCAAAGCGCCGTAATTTTCGCGGGAAACTTTTTGCGGTTTGCCATCGAAGGCGCAATATTTTACAAAGTTTGAAATCTAATCACCGAGGGGGAGCCGATGGGGAATGTGCAGCCGGGAATCCTCGCGCCCGTGCCGAAGCTGGCGCGCTATCTAAATTTCTCGCTAAAAGCGGGAGTCAAGCCGCGCCATGCGCTGCTGCACCTGGTTGAATTGGCAGACGGCGATCAAATCGTGGTCGGGATCGGCCAGCCGACCGTCATTGCGCTGGGAAAGACCATCGCCGGTTTACGGACTTTTCCGACCCATTTTGGCGCGGGCTTGGGCTGAAGGCACGCGCGGCGGCTTGAACTTCGTGGCTTTCGGTAAATCGTTCGACGCCTTCGAGGCCCAGCTGAAACGCATGGTCGGTGCCGAAGACGGTATCACGGACGCGCTGTTTAAATTTACGTCGGCGATTTCCGGCAGCTATCTTTGGTGTCCGCCGATGCGCGGCAAAAATCTGGATTTACGCGCGTTGGGGTTATAAACTGTGGGTCGCCGTCTGAAGGGATCAAACGGTCGAACCAGGATCGGTGCGCTCCGGTGCGGTGTGCGGCCGCCGGTCGCACGCGCGACGAACAATTCAGCACCGACGAGGTACCATGTACGTTCCGCCACATTTTGACGAACAACGCGTTCAGGTTCTGCATCAGCTGATCCGCGAGCGACCGCTCGCTGCATTGGTGACGCTGGATCGCGAGGGTGAACGCAAATCACATTCCGTTTGAAATCGATGCAGAGCCTGCGCCATTCGGCACGCTGCGCGGACATGTCGCGCGCGCCAATCCCGTCTGGCGTAACTTTTTCCACGACGTCGAAAGTCTGGTGATCTTTGGCGGGCCGCAAACTTATATCTCCCCGTCGTGGTATCCGTCTAAGAATGAGACCGGCGAAGTGGTTCCGACATACAATTACATCGTCGTCCACGCGCATGGTCAAAAATACTGCACGATCGAGAGTGGCTGTGCGGCTTAGTGACTCGCCTGACAAATCGTTTTGAGTCGGACCGCGGTGCCCCGTGGCACGTTACCGACGCGCCGCCGCCGTTCATTGACAAACAGCTCGGCGCGATAGTCGGCATCGAGATCTCGATCACAAAATTAATCGGCAAATGGAAGGTGAGCCAGAATCGGCCTGCGGCCGATCGCGACGGCGTCGCCCATGGGTTGAGCGAATTGACCGATGCCGATAGTCAGGGCATCGCCCGGTGGATCAAAGAAAAATCAGAAACATAGTCGCCGGCGGTATGTCGAATCGCCTAAACTATTATCTCCTTCAAGCTCGACCCACTTGCGTCGGGCGCCACGGTGGCTATGCCGCGCGGGTGCGCGTCGACGCGCGGTTTGCGGCGCCGATTCCTGACGTTTTGCCGGCGGAATTTGCCGCTCCTCATCTCAGTGCCGGGATTACCGTGTTTGCGCCGCTTTGGCGCCGTGGCTTGAAGAAAAATTCCCGTGTCGGGGTGGTTGGGTTTGGCGGGCTGGGTCATCTAGCGGTACAGTATGCAAGAGCCATGGAGTGCTCGGTCACGGTATTTTCCACCACGGCGGATAAAGAAAATGAAGCGCGCAGCTTCGGCGCCGATCAGTTTGTGTATACGACTCCCAGCGGCTCGCTGGCTTCGGCGGTGGGGTCTTGTGATTTTATCCTGACTACGGTCTCCGCCGACCTGCCGTGGGCCGAATAATTGAACGTATTAAAACCCAATGGTGCGCTCTGTATCGTCGGAGCGTCGCCCGGTGAAGTGAGAGTCTCGGCCTTCGGCCTGATCGAGGGCCAAAAAAATATCGGCGGCAGCGCGGTGGGTTCGAATTCGGAAATCAAAACCATGCTTCGATTTTCGGCTGAGCACGGGATCAAACCGGTTATCGAGCTATACCCGATGATGGATGTCAATCAGGCGTTGACGCAGGTGAGAAGTGATCGGGTGCGCTATCTAGCCGTGCTGGCGAATCAAACGTGAATCGGCCTATTCACAATGTCGATGGCACCCATTTATTTGCTGATAGGCGCGGTTTTGCTGCTGATGACTTTAGGCCGCATGGTTTTTCGTTCTGCGCCCAAAGGCATCGACTGGGCGCTGGAAGTCGCCTTTATACGCTTGGATTTTCCGCCGGCGCAGCGGCTGGTGGCGCAACAACTGGCCGCCGGCCTGGCTGAAATCGTCGGCATGAAGATCAAGCAACTGAGGCCCGAGCATACCTTGAGCCAGATCGCCGAGTGGGCCGACAATGACATTTACGCCAAGGATTTGATCACTCTCTTCGTGGTCGCGTTCAGCGTGCGCTGTGATCCCAACACGACTTTTCGCGATTTAGTAGAAAAGGTCGCGGTAAAAAAAGCCGAACACCACGGCGCGTTGGTGGCGCTGAGCGATAGCGGCGCCTAAAAGATTGTCAGCGAGGAGGTCCAACCGTGAAGATGAGAAAATCAGCGGGGCTCGCGACCGCAGCGGCGAGCGCGGCATTGTTACTTTGTGCAGCGGCGCAAGCCGGGCAGGCGTGGCGTTTTCACCTCGAAGAAGCGACTATCGCCGACGTGCACCGCGCGATCCGCGCCAAGCAGATCACTGCGACACGGTTGGTGCAGAACTATTTCAAACGCATCGAAGCGTACAACGGAACCTGCGTCAAAGGTGGTATCGATGCGGCGACTGGATTGCAGTTAGGTGAGATCACGCCGGTCGAAAACGCCGGGCAGTTAAACGCCTACATGACTCTTAACGTTCGCGGTAAGCGTTCGAAGACCGATACGGCCGATAATGATCCTAAACTTCCCGATGCCTTGGAAGTTGCCCGAGCGCAGGACGCGTATTTCGCGCGCACGGGAAAATTCGTCGGTCCGCTGCACGGGATTCCCGTCGCGATCAAAGATAATTACGACACCGTGGATCAGCGCACGACGGCGGGCGCGGCGGCGGATTACGCCAACGACAAACCGCCGATGGATGCAACGATGGTTGCAAAGTTGCGGGCGGCGGGCGCGATCATTCTCGGCAAAACCAATCTCGACGAGTACGCACCGGCGGGGATCGCACGCAGCGGTTTAGGCGGGCAAACCTGCAATCCTTACGACACCAAGCGCATTCCCGGCGGCTCGAGCGCTGGCACCGGCGCGGCCGTGGCGGCCAACCTGGCAATCTGCGCCCTTGGCACCGACACGTCCGGTTCGGTGCGCAATCCCGCGGCGGTCAATAGCCTTGTCGGTATGCTCGCGACCCAAGGCGTGGTGAGCCGCGCCGGCATTGTGCCGCTGTCGTTCAGCCGCGATCGCGGCGGGCCGCTTTGCCGCACCGTCGAAGATACGGCGGTCATGCTCGAAGTCGTGACGGGATACGATCCAAGGGATCACATCACTTCGGTGACGTACGGCAAGAAGCCCGTCTCTTACCGCAATTACGCCAACAAAAAATCCCTGGCGGGCAAACGATTGGGAGTAGTGCGTGAGTTCATGGTCGAAGCGACTCTAGCCGATCGCGATAGCATCCGCGTCGCCAACGAGGCGATCGCCGAAATGAAGAAGCTTGGCGCGACGATCGTCGATCCGGTCAATGTTCAAGCCGTCATCGCCGATCTGGTCCCTTATCTCGAGCCGAGTATTTTGACCCAGAGTTTCCCATCGAGCACGCCGAGCGGCGCCAAGCCGATCGATCAGGCCGTCCTGATCGCCGCCGACCCGAAGCTGCTCCCCGGCGGTCCGCGCGGTGTCAACCTGCGCATGCTCGCGGCGCAGCGACGCGGCGAAGAAGGCCGCTACGCGCTCAATCGTTATTTGCGCGAGCGCGGCGATGCCAAATTTAAAAGCGTCGAGGACATGTTTGCAACGCCGACGTTTCTCGGCGACAGCGAAATTCTCAAAGCCGCCTTCGGCGAGACGGCCAAGACCGTAGATACGCCGGCGCATACGAACCACACGCTGCGCATCCAGACGCTGCAAAAAATTCTTTACAAAGTGATGGCGGACAATAAGCTCGACGCGCTGGTCTATGTATATTCGACGATCCCGCCGAATATTATTTTGGCGAGCCGCCAGGCGGCCACTTACAATGCCGGTACCGAACCACGATTGCTCAAGGCGGGCACGGAACTTTCGGATCCGAATTTTCTTCCCGGCGAGCAGATTCTCAAGACGGATCTGGATCTTTATCGCGGCGCGGGCGGCAGTTGGGCGGTGAATTTAAGTCCGGTGAGCGGCTTTCCTGCGATCGTTGTGCCTGCCGGTTTTACCAAAGAAGTTTACGACCGCGTGCCCGATGCCAAGGATCCTAACGGCAGCATGTTGGTGGGACCGAAGCCGGACCAGCTCCCGGTGGCGATGGAATTTCTCGGCCGGCCGTTCGAAGAAGCGACGCTCTTCGAGATCGCTTCCGGCTACGAAGCCGGCACCAAGCATCGCCGCCCGCCGAAAGGCTTCGGACCGCTAAAAGCTGAGCCGTGAGCGCGCGCGCTCGCAGTTGTCAGTTGCTAGTTGTCAGTGAGGAGAATTCGAGGTTTACTGATTTCTGACTACTGATAACTGGCTACTAGCAACTGCTCATGATCAAAGCGCTCATCTTCGATTTTGACGGTCTAATCATCGACAGCGAAAGTCCGGAGTTCCAAGCCTGGCAGGAAGTCTTTGCCGAGCATGGACGGGAACTCGGCTTCGACTGGTGGGCAGATTTAGTAGGGCGGCCGCGCACGCATTTCGACGTCTACTCTTATTTCTGCGAGAACATCAATCCTGCCGCCGATATAGAACAGCTGCGAAAGGATCGGCGCGCACGGGTGGTCGCGCTGACTCTTGAGCAGCCGGTTTTGCCCGGCGTGCACGACTATTTGCGCGGCGCCCTGGATTTGGGTTTGAAGATCGGTCTGGCGTCGAGCTCTTCGGGCAATCACGTGCGCGGCCATTTGGAGCGGCTGCAACTACTGCACTATTTTCATGCCACCCGATGTTTCGAGGACACCGAACTGCACAAGCCCGATCCCACACCTTATCTTGCGGTGCTCGACGACCGCGGTGTCGCGGCCGATGAA